>Ga0302323_100004439_pt1 | contig 11435 bp, 11 predicted proteins | sample Fen_T0_3_FD_201950 | JGI IMG/M metagenome (GOLD analysis project Ga0302323, IMG submission 201950) | Peat permafrost microbial communities from Stordalen Mire near Abisko, Sweden - Fen_T0_3 | ecosystem: Environmental > Terrestrial > Soil > Wetlands > Permafrost | place: Sweden: Abisko... | reverse complement strand
GCCGCCTGCGCTGCCGCCAGTAGCCTTCGTGCCGCCTGTCGCGAGCGAACCGCCGGAAGCGGGGCCGCCGCCAGAAACTGCGCCGCCACCGGTAGCCTTCGTGCCGCCAGTCGCCAAGGCGCCGCCAGAAGCGGGGCCGCCGCCAGAAACTGCGCCGCCGCCGGTAGCCTTCGTGCCGCCTGTCGCCAAGGCGCCGCCCGAAGCCGGGCCGCCGCCAGAGACGTTCGTGCCACCAGTCGTATTGGTGCTTGCTCCACCCGTCGAGGCCTCAGTGCCGCCGGTCGCGCCGAGACCTCCTGTGCTGCTTCCAGCGGAGTTCGCGCCACCCGTCGCGCCTCCCGAGGCAATCCGGCCTCCAGTTGCTTCAAGCCCGCTCGAGGTGCCTCCCGTACCTCCACATGCGACAACTGCGCCGAGAATGCCCAGCCACGCGAAAGCCCTGATCGTTATTTTGTACATAGCAGAGACACACCACAATGCCTGGACCCAGACCGACCGTCAACTATCGCTAGGCTCGAAGCGGGTCCAGTCCACCTGCATGACGACGTCATTCGCAGGGAAGTCGGCATTCCCGGTTGTGGGAAACCAATGGCTGCTCGGGTGCCAGAGGTTGTACATCAAGTAAACCGGCAGCTCTGGCACGTGGCTGGCATCGGCGAGCGTCCATAAAGTGAGTTCTTCACTGCCGTCCACGAGGAAGAATCGCACGCTGCCCTGGTGCCACTCGTAGCCCACTTCGTAGAACACACCAGTGGTCATGAGGTTCGGGCGGGCTAGGTTGGCATTGGTGCCAGTCACGACGAAAGTATCGGAACTGTCCGACGGGGTGTCGTATTCGGTGCCCGTCGAAAAGTCGACGATATGGCTCAACTTGCGGAATTGATCGCCGCTCGGGGTCGCCTGAAAATCGGTGAAGACCGAGAGATACGCAAAGTGGGGAGTGCTACACGTGATTTGCAGATCGATTTCGATGTCGTCCGCGATGCCATTGCCGTTGTGATCCGCGCCGTCACTGAAGTAGCCGAGAACCGCTTGCACAACCTCTTCCGTGCCGGAACAACCCCCAAAATCGACCCGGGTGCGCAGCGTGCCAAAGCCGAAGCGGTCAAGCGTTGCGATTTGGGTGACGTAGTCGGGACCAACGTTGTCGGTGGCTGTCAGTGTTGCATCACCTGGGAAAAGAAGCTCGGCGACGTTGCCGTCACGTGCATTGCCATTCGATTGACCGAAGTTGACGCTGGCGCGCGGGAGTGCCGTTTCGACGGACCAAAGCCCGCCGTTGGTGACGAATTCGGATTCGAAAACGGACGCGGCCGCCGCGGCGTCGCCGGTGTGTTGCCGGCCCACGACGCCCTCCTCGGCACCACAACCGCACAGCGCGGGCACGGCAAGACTCAGAGCGAGCGACAGCTTCGAGCGCGCGCTATTTCGTGATGAAACGTTGCACGTCGGCGGCATGTGGGCTCCTCGGATAACTGGTCAAGAAAGCCTGGGCGCGTGTGGAAGCGCGCGCGATTTGCCCGGATCTTGCCAACGCTTCGATGCTGAGCGCCTCGCGCTCTTCAGCCAACGCACCCTTCTTGAACCGCTGCTGCGCTTGCTCGAGAAGGTGAAGTGCCCTTGGCGCATCATTCGAGCGCAATGCCTGGCGCGCTGCCATGACAGCAAGACTCTCCTCGCGCAGTTGGCTTGCGTGAGACGAAGCGGGCGCTTGCGTGGCAGCGGCAGAAGCACTTAGCGCTTCGGGTTGAGGTGCAACTGGGGCGACCTCGAGTGCAGACACAGGCGCCGTGACCGCGGGCGCCAGGGAGGCAGCCAGCGCTAGAGCGGGCTTCTCGACTGCAGCGGGGCGCGATTGTTTCAGCCAATGATAACCTGCGATCACGAGCCCCGACGCAGCGGCAAGCACGCAGAGTGCCTTCAATCCCTTCAACGCCAAGAGTGAACCGGAACCAAGACCTGCCGCGGTCTGCGCTACCGTGGGGACCCCAGCGGGGGGCAATGCGCCCGCGATCTGGCTCCAGAGTGCCCGCTTTTCTTCGCTAGGCATCTGCTGGGCTTGACCCGAGCGCACGAGCATTTGCTCGGTCTCGGTTGCAGAGTCGCCGGCCTCCGACCAGCGTATCGGATCCGTCATGAGTTGCCTCCCGCGCGCAGATCTTCGAAGCGCGCCTTAGCCTGGTGCCGCGTCAGTGCCTGTCGAAACGAGTTGCGTGCCAGCTGCAACCGCGAATATGCGGTGCCCAGCGGAATACCGAGCGCCTCGCTGATTTCCTCGCCGGACATCTTCTCGAGCTCGAACAGAATGAAGACATTGCGTTGATTCGCATCGATCGACTCGAGAATCGTCTCGAGCAGTATCAGCTCTTGATTATGCTCGGCGGCCCGTCCGACGTCCGCGCGCAGATCGATGAGTTCTTCAGGGCTGCTATCCACTACATTCTCACGCTCTCGTCGATATCGCTGCCGTCGTTTCGTCGCTACCGTGCGACAGATCGTGAAAAGCCAGGTACTCAATGCAGAGCGGCCTTCGAAGCTCGCGAGTTGTTGATGAACCACCAAGAACACGTCTTGCAGGGCGTCGCCCACGTCCGCTCTCGAAACGCCCATGCGCAGCAACGTCCGCCAAACGAAGTCGGCGTGACCGGCGTAGATGGCTTCGAGCTCAGAGTGCACTTGGACGACCTTCGATTAGAGCCATTGGCTCTGAGAAATTCCCAACAAATCCTTCGCCCGGAGGCCCCACCAGGGACTCATTGGAACCGAACACCCAGGCGAAGCCCGAGAAATGGCCAAATTGTGCTGGAATTCCAAGCAGTTCCAAGATTCTGCACCGAGAACCGCTGCTCCTTGAGTGGCACCCATGCCTGAGCGTGTACGCCTAATTGCCACCTTTGCCCAAGCGTTCGCTGCACGAGTAACTCGCCGCTGAAGGCCGTCCAAAGCAGACTCGACGACAGCGACTCGTCGAAGCCGTGACCCGAGCCGTGGAGTCGCCCGATGCCGAAGGCCGCACAGGGCCCCCACTGCCATTCATTGCCCCAGAGTCGGCACGCGCGCAAAACTCCCGCAACGAGTGACACCGACACTTCTCCCGCATCGATTCGGCTTGTCGCGGGTGCAATCCACTCGGCGCCCAATTCGAAGAGCCACTTTTCCCTCTGGCTCATGCCGAGAGCGAATGCAAACCGCGGGACAAGCTTGGAATCGAAACCTGCTTGAACGCCCGCCCCTCCCGCGATGTGAAACGAGTTGGTTTTCAACCGCTTGGGCACGACTTCGCGTCGGATGATGCTGATGGTTGGTACGGCACGCGGTACTCCGCGTGACTCACGTTCTCGCCGCTCGACTTCACTATCCAGCAAAAGCGCAATCGCGACGGCAACCGCATCTTCCAGCGGCTCACAATGGCTGCTGCGATCGCGAAGGCTGCGCTCGCCGGGTTTCGGGCCTTGAAATTCTAGTTCGGCCCGGTATTCGTCTTCACTCCGGTCGAACCGAATCACGACTCGAATTGCATCGGGTTCTGGCCCTGCGGGCTCGAGCGGGCGCTCTGAAATCTTCTCCACCTTGGCGAAGAGCTTCGCCCCGTCGGCGCAATCGGCGGCAGCTTCCGAGCGCTCGGTGGCGATCACCAAAGAGAGCCGCGTCGACCAACACGACGCTGTAACAAAAGAAAGAACAAGACCCGTTGCGCACCCAGAGAGCGCAAGCACCCCGTGTGAACGACTGGTGCGCTTGACTTCGGTGTGCGGCTGGATTCGAGACAAAAGGCTTGCATCATTAGTACATCGCGGGCGCCCGACTCACAACTGACATGGGCATTCGGCCCGATATTTGCGACAGGAGCCGATTTGAAAATGGCAAAAACAGGCGCGTCTCTCTAACGGTCGAGACGTTGAGGAGCGCCCATGCACAGTCAATCAAGACTCGCGACAACCTGTGGACTCGTTGCGCTCGCCAGTTCGATTCTTGCGGGCACACCGGCTTGCTCCGGCACCTCGGCGAGCAATGCGGGCGGTGGAGGGACAACCATCGCCGTCGGTGGAGCGAGCTCCGTCAATACGGGCGGCACCGGTGGCACCGCCACGGGTGGCGGCGCTCCGCGCGCCACGGGCGGTTCGGCAATCGGCGGCAATGCAACTGGCGGCAGAGCCACCGGGGGCACGGCTGCAGGTGGATCGACTAACTCTGCCATCCTCGAACCCGCAACGGGCGCACTTTTGGGGATATTTTACGGTGATGCAAGCATCTCCGCAACTGCCACTAAGCTCGGGCGAACCCCGCCGCTACACTTGACCTACTACGCGTTCAGTGACGATTGGACCTCGGGCAATACTGCAGACGATATTCGTGCGGGGCGCGTCCCGTTCGTCAATTGGGAGCTCTTCGGGGCGACGCTCGACGATATCGCAAGTGGCACTTACGACACACTACTCAACCAGCGCGCCGCGGCCGCGAAGAAACTCGGACAGAAGCTCTTCATCGACTTCGGAGCGGAGATGAACGGCGATTGGTCGCCCTGGAGCGGGGCTTCCAATGGGCAAAGTTCGGCCAAGTACATCGCCGCTTATCGCCACGTCCACGACATCTTCGTTGGCGCGGGGGCCACGAACGTCATTTGGGCATTTTGCCCCAACGTAACTTCCGAGCCCATCGCAGACTGGAATGAGCCCCTCGACTACTATCCGGGCGACAGTTACGTGGATTGGATGTGTGTTGACGGCTACAACTGGGGCACCACTCAAAGTTGGAGTAGTTGGCAGACCTTCGCTCAAGTCTTCAAGGACATCTACCCCGTGCTTGCCTCGAAGAACAAGCCCATCATCATCGGTGAGATGGCTTCGACCGAGCTTGGCGGCGATAAGGCCGCTTGGATCTCGCAGATTATTCCCACGATGAAGAACCAATTCCCGTTGCTCAAGGGGTTGCTCTGGTTCGACATCAACAAGGAAACCGACTGGCGCATTAGCTCGTCTACCGGCTCGGAAGCTGCGTTCAAGACGATGGCGAATGATGTGTGGTTCGTGCAATAGCGTGCTCCGACTCGGCTCAATGTGCGCCTGCCAACGCCAACTGGGGGCGTTCAATCGTCAATGCTTCGCGGGTGTGATTGGCGACGGATGACCGTCATCCAAGAGCCACGCCTGCCAGAGATCATAGTCAGGGCTGCTCACGACGCCATAGCAGCCGTCTCCGTATTCGTCCATCGGGTGCCCGAGGTTGAGGGTGATTAGGGGTGCTGGTGTACCGTCGTCGAATGGAATTCGAAATCGGGATGAACCCTGTTGATGTTGGAGACATCCCCTTTCGTAGAACACGAGTTCACCGAAGCCAAGTTCCACGGGCCCCGCCGGCAGTGAAACGACCGCATGGTATTCCCAAGTCTTCGAGGAAACGTGGCGAAAGTGCAGCCCGAAGTCGACAGCGCGCCCTAGGCTGTCCGTGATGGATTTCGTCAGCGAAATGGACGAGGTCCCAGAAGGATCGGTGAGCGACCAATCTTCGGTAACTATCGATGCCGAGTCGGGGAGACTACCATAAACGGTCAAGCTCGTCGTGAGTTTGCTCTCCCAACGCGGGGCCCCAATCGGGTCGTAGTTGCACGAGGCAACCTGATCAGCCGGGCATTGTGCACTGATGGTTCCGACCCCGATCTGTCGCAAAGCGGACGCCGTCACGAACGAGGTTACCCCATCGACGCCATTGCCCCCGGAGTCGGTAGTTGGCCCAAAGTCGACCTGCACGGGTGCAGACGTTGCCCCTGGCGCCGGTATGACAAGGGGTCTTCGAACTTCGACGTGACGGAGCGAACCGTTGGCGTTGAAATCAAGGTCTCCCGTTCCGACTTCTATACCCGAAATAGCGGCGTCCATGACGAAATGGTACTGCCACGCCATCTCGCCTAGCTTCTGAAAATAGAGATCCAAGGTGACGTTGCGCCCGAGTTGATCGACAACGTTAAGCTTGGCTTTCAGGTTTGATGTCGATAGGGGGCTCATTGCGTCCCAGGTCGGACGGATCGTGTTAAGGGAGTACAGATTGGCGCTAATTCGCAAGTACGAGCTGGGGCTCACATCGCAATCGGGGCTGCCCGTTATGGGCTGCGGGGCAACGTCGGAACGCCCATCGAAATAGTTTAAATTGTCGATATCGGCGCAAGAGAAGCCCAGCGTAGCGACGTTGCCGTCGGCGTATTGGTATGAGACATTGGAAGCGCTCGGGTAGGAAACAATGCCGTTCTTCCCATTGCCGCCCGAGTCCAGCGTGCTACCAAGGTCAAGCTCGATTTCAGCGTTAGGGTTCCGTTCTTCGCTCGGCAAACGCAGCGGTTGAATGACTGCTCTGCGCTTGAGTGCCCCAGTGACACCGAATTCGAGTGTGCCAGAACCGGCCTCGACCCTGACCCCGTCAATGACAGAGTGGTAGTTCCACTTGCCGGCGGACACGTTGGCGTAATACATATCCAGCGTGTGGCTTCGGCCAGCTGCGTCGTATATAGACTGCGTCGTCGAGAAATTGGCGCACGACGCAGCCGACACGGAAAGGTCATTCCACTCATTGACGGGTGGGACCGCATTCGCATCCAGGTTCGCTATTACTTTTATAAAGGTAGTTGGGTGCGCTGGGCAAGCTGGCAGCTCGAGTGAGCCGTCTGGCGTGGAACCATCGAGCGCCGACGAATCTTGTTCCGCGGGGGCCTGAAGCTGAGCCGCATCCCCGGCGTCACGGGCTGTAGCCGCCGCTGGTGTCGAAGCATCCAGGTCATCGACTTGGGCAATGATCTGTTTAGGTTCATCTTGTCGTACTCCCGCGTCGAAGGCAAATCCCGTCGCATTCGCGTCTTGCCCGAAGGATGTATTAGGGGCGAGCTCGAAGGCTGGCACGCGACGAGTCACGCTTCCATTATTGCTCGCGGACTCAGTTAGCCCCGAACAGGACGCGACGAAAACCCCCAAAAGAATACACAAGTGCCGCATACATCGTGTGTCGGATTGCAACCGACGTGCCATTCGAGCATGAGCTCACCGCCCAATCGGTCTTGCGAAATTACCCGTAAATAGCGGTACTGAGATCGCGAATAGCCTTTGGGGCTGCAGCCACAACTCTGACGGACGTTGGGACTTTGGCGGTGGTGACGGCAGTGCACGTGGATCGCCGTCGTTGGAACAGCGGGTGGCACCGTGCGCTCACGTCAAGCATCCGCGCTTCGCTACGAGTGCGTGAGACTCGCGCAGGGTTCGTGCGCGCAAGAAAGGCCAACGCTGCCGTGCACAGGGCAGTCTCTGGTTGAGGGAACGACCCCTCGTCGACCTGCCCTCTAGAGGTGCCCAAAATCTAGAAAAATCGCGTGACCACTTGCTATATTGCTATTTAGCTATATATCTATCTGGCAATGCATAAACAGATGCAGCTCGATCTGGCTTTTGCCGCCCTAGCCGACCCGACAAGACGGGCGATCCTCGCTCGGCTTGCCGCGGGCGCGGCTACCGTCACCGAGCTCGCAAAACCCTTCGGTTTGCGTCAACCGACCATCTCGAAGCACCTGCGCGTGCTCGAAGAGGCGGGTCTAATTCGGCAGGGGCGCGATGCGCAACGCAGGCCGCGCAATCTCGTTGTCGGTGGCCCCCTCAAGGACGTCGACACTTGGCTTCGACCGTTCCGCGAGCAATGGGAGGGTCGTTTCAACAACCTAGATTCGTATCTTAAGCAGATCAACAAGAAACACACACGAGAGGAGCCCAACCATGCTCAACAACGAAGGCACAAAGACGAACGTCGATCGTAACAACTTCATCATCACGTTTACTCGCACTTTTGATGCGACTCGCGAGCAAGTCTTCGACGCGTGGACGCAGGCCGAGCACATTGAACACTGGTGGGATCCTTCGGGACTACCTCTAACCGAGTGCGTCGTTGACCTGCGCCCGGGTGGTGCATTCAAGTTCACCAATCGAGATTCGGCTCACAGCCCACCGTTCGCGGGCGTGTACAAGGTTATCGAGCGGCCATCCGAGCTCGTGTTCGAAGCGCTCGGCTCGGTCGGGACGGTTCGGCTCGAGGCCAGGGAAGCCGCAACTCATATGACCGTATCCATATGCTGCGGCTCACGCGAGCACCTCGAACAATTCCTGAAGCTTGGCGTGGACGTGGGTACCGCTCGAACCCTCGATAATCTTGTCGATTATCTGTCGTCGCAGGCCGCTCCTCGGCAGGGCCAATTGAACGAGCTCTCCGAGGTCCACGTCGATTGAATTCGACCTACGGCTCGGGCAGAATCAGCCTGGTTCATTTTTTCGATGAAAGTCCCCTGGTTGAATTCCTATCTTCGAGTCAAGATGCGCGCATGCGAGCTCCGTGTCGGGCAATTCTAATGTCGATAGCAGCCATTCTTGCGGCGGGCTGGATCGGGAAAGTGGGGAGCGCTTTTGCAGACGAGACACGGCGGCCACCGCATCCAGAGCCCCGGGTGATCGTGAACGTGCTTTCGGTGAACGGGCCGCACAAGCCTGATCGGGTTCAGCATGACGTGCGATTTGGTTGGAAGCGCATCGTCCGTTGCTACAAGGCGCAGAGCGCGAAGGAGAAGGCAGTGGTTATGTTGGAGCTCGTCGTGTCGGGGGCAGGCAGTGTTACGCGTGGGCGAAGACTTGTTTTCGAAGAAAAGGACGGCGAGCTCGCGGCATGTCTGGCTGAGACATTGACGGGCCTTTCCATGCCCAAAGCCCCAGCAGATTCGAGGGCTGATATCGAGATTCGGCTGTCTCCTGGCGATGCGCCGGAGAAGAGTTGAATGGAGCCCGATGCGTGACGCACTGATTGGCGCAGGCAACGCTCGAGATCTCACCACTTTTTCCGGCGCGGACCGAGCCCGAGGATCGTATGCGCGCTGGGCGGCTTCTGCGAGGTGCTAGACTCTACCCCGAGTCCAGAAACGCCTCCCGAGACAATGAACGTCATGAGATCCGTGCTGGATGCATCAAGCGGCTCAACCAGCTCCCGCGGTGCGATCAGTAGGCAGCCGGCAAAGGCGTAGGACTGCGGCACGTAGACGGCTACCCGATCGACGATGCCGAGCTCGCTTAGTGTATCTCGCGTCACGAACCCCAGTACTTGGATTGGGCTTCCGGGCATGAGGGTAAGAGCGACCGGCTTGTCGAATCGTTTCTTGTTCCCAACGAATGCCTGAACCAGATCGCGAATCGATCCATAGACCAGCTTCAAGAAGGGAACTGAACTCAGCCAGCGTTCTGCCGCATCCACCACTGCTCGCCCAATAACGTTGGATGTCATGAACCCCACCAGTGTGACGAGCACCAGCACGAGCACAAGACCCAGGCCGGGGATCCCGACTGGAACCAGTTTGTCGAAGGTCGCCACCACGAAATAGGCAACGTAGATTGTCACGACGACCGGCACCAGCACGAGGCAGCCGCGCCAGAAATAACCGAGCAGAGTCTTCATGTCGGTTCAATAGCGCGGAAAAGATACCTGGCACATCGAGCGCCACAATCTTGGGAATTATGCGCGAAAGGAAAGCCACATATGTTCCTGGGTCGCTGTAGGCGGCAGCAACTTCTGGTTTCGCGCCGCAACAGCCAAAAGAGCGTCCAGCGGTTGACATTGCCGCAATAAAGTCTCTTACCGACGACCGCAATCGTCTAACACTTGGACAAGTCTTCGCCATTCACCCGTGGAAAATGGACCGTCTGCCCACAGGTAGCTGTCGTAGACGTGAACGGATACTTGGCCCCGCCTCGCCCAGTGGTAAGACCATATCTTTTCCATGTGATTCACTTCGTTTTCCACAGGTGCGCCGAGCCACGCCACCACGCATTTGGCGACCGCAGTTTGATTTGCGAGCTTCCCATTGCTCGTGCCAGGGGGCCGAAACGTCACGCTATTCAACTTCGCGCCCCGCTCATTTTCCCAGGCGAGTGTGACTTCTGAGAACCAAGGGTGATCAACGGCAGCCTTGTAACTGACGTTCGGGCCCGTGGTGGGGCAGGCATTTGGCAGGATTGCCTCGACCGCGCGCCGGCTGTCATCAACATCCGTTTGGGGATCAAGGCGTGCCAGGCTGCTGAGGGGAAGTTCGCCCAATCGCTCTCGGATGCCTAGTGCAACGTTCGAGGTTGCCGGGTTGAACACGGCGCCCTTGACCAGGTCCCATAGTTGTTCGAGACGACCTTGCCAATCTATTTTGGCCGATCCGAGACCGATGTTCATTGCTCGCAGATTGGTTGCAAAAACGCGGACGCTAGATTCATCCACGGATGCGTGGACGCCACACCATGAATACTCATAAGTTGCTGGGTCCTTTGCCACGCCTTGACGACCGAGAATAGGCCCAAGCCTTGCCACCCAGGCCGGGCGCGAGGCTGGAGGTTGTGCCGAATGCAGGGACATATCCGATACATGGTCGAGCGTGCCCGGGTCCCATTCGTATGTAATATCCTCGAACGCGGGGTCATCGAGATCGATGCGAAGCGAACTCGACATGGAGTTAACCTCGCGCTTGGCGTCTGGGTAGAGCAGTGCCATCCTGTCGATGGTCGTAGCGAGCGGGTTTTGCACTACCTGCACCGCCGTTCGACCACTGCTGGCCTTGTTTGCCAATGACTTGCCGGCTGGCGTTGTAACGTGGGAGAGGAACGTATACGTAGCGATGCTTACAATGACGATGCCGATTGCGATCACGGCTACCAGAGCTTGAACCCTGCCCACAGCCGCTGCAGTAGCCCCGGTACCGGTTGCGACGGCTGCCGTTGTTAGTGACGCATGTGGTTTCCCCTGCCCCTCGACCAAGGTTACTGCACCGCAGAAACTGCAACTGACGCTTATCGCTTGCCCGTCATAGCTAAGAGGGGCCCCGCATCGTCCGCATCCCAGCGTCAGCTCATCCATGGCCTACAACTAGCAGCTACTACAACTTAACTCTTCTTGCAATGCGAGTCGTTCAATGCCTGCCGCACGCACATCACCAACGCATTTCGAATTCTCGGTCCGGCACGAAGGGTTGACGCACGACGAGGGCTTCGACGCGGTCACCCTGCGCAGTAACTCGATCTGGCGGATAGCTCAAGGAAACCTTGCCGAGCGAACGTGGGTAACTCACAACGAAGCTTGCGTGCACGAGAGGTTCTGCCCAGCGGTTCGCCGACGTCACGACGTACGCGGCTTTTCGATCGGTATGACTTTGTACATAGTCCACAACGAAACGCTTGAACCCGTTGGGGCCGATGCTCATCGGGAACTGTGCCTCGACGGTGCCGGGGCTAGACTGAATGATTGGAACCGAGTGGCCGTCTACCAACACTTCTCGAGGTGCAGGGTGCGACGCGTTGACGAGAATCGGGAAGTTGATCTGGAACCCCGTCGAACCACGGCCGTGGTTCAGTAACCGATATTGACCTATCACGTGAAGTTCATGT
>Ga0302323_100004438_pt1 | contig 11436 bp, 7 predicted proteins | sample Fen_T0_3_FD_201950 | JGI IMG/M metagenome (GOLD analysis project Ga0302323, IMG submission 201950) | Peat permafrost microbial communities from Stordalen Mire near Abisko, Sweden - Fen_T0_3 | ecosystem: Environmental > Terrestrial > Soil > Wetlands > Permafrost | place: Sweden: Abisko... | reverse complement strand
GCGGTGAAGACCTTTTCGGCCAAGGCTGGCCGTGTCTCGCGCAGGCGGGCCAAGATCTCCACCACCTTTTCGCTGCTCGTACTCAGCGTGGCCGGCTCGAGCAAGGCCGCATCAATGGCCTCTTCGACATTGTGGCGCAAGAGGCGCAGCACCGCGCTCTTGAGAAACGCGTAGGCATCGTGAAGGGCCGTGACCTGGGGCGAGGTGACGAGCAGCTTGCGCACGCCAAGATCGAAGAAATCGAGCGCGTTGTATCCAACGCCGGCCCCCACGTCGACGACGATGATGTCCGCCTCCAGGGCGCGCAGCTTGCGCAGGAGAAGAACCTTCTGGGCATGGGCGATGTTGGCGGCCCCTAGCACGCCATTGGTGCCGGCCAGCAGTCGGAGGTTGGGCACTTGGGTTTCGGTGAGGCAGTCCTTGGCCTCCTTCACCGATTTGTCGAGCAGATCCTGCAGTCCCACGGTTGGGTTGGGAAGGCCGAGGAGGAGATGCTGGTTCGCAGCTCCGAGATCCATGTCGGCGATCACCACGTGATGACCGTCTTGCGCCATCACGGCCGCGAGGTTGAGCGCGACGATGCTCTTGCCGACCCCGCCCTTGCCGCCACCGACGGTAATGATGCACGATCGGGCTGCTTGTTGCGGCGCGATACTCATTGCACTTTTCTGCCCCTTACCTATCGGTTGCCGATGCCATTTGCTTAAGAACCGCGGCCAATCGTTCATCCCTCCCCCGCAGGGCGTCGGCGTTGGTCGTCACAGGCTTGTGCGCCGCGGGGAGGTTAATCGCGCAAGTGATCGATTCTTGGAGAAAAATGGAGCCAGTTGTAACAAAATCGGTGGCTTCTGAGCCCCAACGGATTTTCCACAGGAGTAGCAATGCCCAAATCCAGAATGATCCTCCTCTGCACATGCTTCGCCGCGTTGATGTCGTTCGCTCAATGTGGCGGCGGCGGCATGGGGACTTCGCAAGGGGGAGCAGGTGCTGGCGGTACAACATCCGTTGGCGGCACGACGTCTGCGGGCGGCACGACTTCCGCGGGGGGCTCGAAAGCGACGGGCGGCACGACCTCCTCGGGTGGTACAACGGCTGCTGGCGGCACGACATCTGGTGGCGGTTCGAAAGCGACGGGCGGCACGACCTCCTCGGGTGGCACGGCGCCGTCAGGCGGCACGACGCCCTCGGGTGGCACGACGTCTTCAGGCGGCACGACGCCCTCAGGTGGCACGACGTCGTCTGGCGGCACGAAAGCAACAGGTGGTACGACGCCGTCAGGTGGCACCACCTCTGCGGGCGGCACGACGCCGTCAGGCGGCACGACGTCCACGGGCGGCACGACGCCGTCAGGCGGCACAACAGCTTCGGGTGGCACGACGTCGTCTGGCGGTACCACATCCACGGGCGGTACGACCGCCCCCAAAACGGACTGCCTGGGTCAGGCCCTGGCCAAGGTCGGCGACTCGACGACCACGTCCCGCAAGTACCTGAATCTGGGCGACATCCGCCTTATCAACAACCGCTGGGGCGCGGATGCGCTGGGGTGTGGCTCAGCGACCTACACAATTTCCGTCAACTCGGACAAGACGACTGGTTACGTTTTCAACCGACCCAAATGCGACAACAGCCCGGCCGCCCAGCAGAAAGCCCATCCCGACTACCCCGAGTACGAGTTCGGGGTTGCGCCGTTCGGGGCCAACAGCTCGGATTTGACCTCGCCGGCCTGTTCGTCGACGACCTTGCTTCCCGCCCAGATCAAGACCATCACCAGCGCGACGCTGAACATGGACAGCTTCGCCAGCACGTACCAGCAGCGGGGCTACTACGACACCAACTTCGAGTTCTGGCTCACCCAAAACAATCCGCTCGACACCACCAAGAGCCCAGGCGTCTACGCCGAGGTTATCGTGTTCCTGGGCTGGGATAGCATCCGCATGGGGTCGTCGGGGTGGCCCTGTGAGAACAAGGGGAATATGACATCCGGCTCCGCCGCTCTCACGCTCTGTCATCAGAAAGACGGCTGGGGCAGTGGTTGGCGCTTCTTCAACTTCAACCTCAACAACGGTCCCCAAGACACGTTCTCTGGCAAGGTCGATATCAAGGCGATCATCGATTGGATCATGAGCAGCAGCTACAAGTCGGGCTTCACCACGGACATGTGGCTGACCCGTATCGAGGTCGGCACCGAGGTCGACGACAACACGCAGGGCACGGCCAAGGTCAACAACCTGACCTTCGAGATCAACGGCACTGCCAAGTCCATCGAGCTCGCCCAGTAGTTCTGGCCTGGCGCGCTGGCGGCTGTTCGCGATCGCGTAACCACCAGGCCTGGCATGGCAGCCATGGGGCTGATCATGCGTCTGCACCCGAGGCCCGATCGCCAATCAGCGCTGGAGAGGACGGCGCGAACGTCAGTGTGGGATCGTGTGCTTCCACGTGTTTCCGCGTGGCAGGAATTCCAGGTATCGAACCAACCCGCGCGACGACTTGCAGCCAGGATCAGTCGCGAAACAGGGGGCGATCGGATCGAGCGGTGTCGAACCGAGCGACGTCGAACCGAGCGACGTCGAGGCGGACAGGGCGGTCTGCTGACGTCGCGGCATCCCGCCTCGCTGGCGCCAGATCTGGCGCTGGAGATCCGGCATCGTACTTCCTGTCGCCTCCGGTTCCAGAGACTCCGCCCGTCGACCGAATTCCGCCAGTTTCCGCGCTACCACCCGTGCCCCTTTCGCCACCGCTTCCCACACTGCCGCCCGTGCCCCTTTCGCCACCGCTTCCCACGTTGCCGCCTGTACCCTTGTTTCCTCCATTGCCGGAGCTTCCACCCGCGCTGGAACTGCCGCCCGAGCTGGGTGCACCGGTGGCAGCGGAATCATTCACAAGTGGAATTCCGCCAGACGTGCATCCCCACAGGCCGAGGGATGCTACCCACAATGCCGTTGCTGGAATCGACTGCATTCCCTTCATGTGCGCTCTCCTCGCTCGCCGATGAATGCTCTGTCGCCGCGGATCCGATCCCGATGGGGGTGACAGGACTGGGGGTGCAAAGCTACAACGCCAGGGTTGAAATCGCATCCTCTACCGGAACACCCAAGGCGATTTTTTTGCGTTCAACGCTCGCGTCGCTGGCGGCACTAATAGTAAGAAGGGAGAGCAGCCTCGGAGCGACCTTGGCGGCGATAACTTTCGGATAGCACAAAAATTCTAACCTTCTCTCGGTCCGCACAGGAGCACGTTCATGAAAATTCACTTGTCTTGCCGTTTTCTCGCCTCTCGGGCGGTTCCCGCCGTGTGCATGGGGGTGTTGCTGCTAGGGATAGGGTGTCAGGGGGTGGGGGCCGTCAATGGCGAGCCAACAGCAGGCCTGGACGCGTCTTCGACACGTGCGGACGGCCTCATCATCATTCTCTCGAGTGGCGACGCGTCTTTGGGACATGACGCTGGCCTTCCGCCCAGCACCGACGCGCCCGAGCTAGCCATTTGCGGTGACGGCATTGTGCAAGCTGGCGAGTTGTGCGACGACGGCAATCTGATTCCAGGCGACGGCTGCACCGGTGTTTGCACGATCGAGCCAGGTTACAAGTGCCCGACCCCTGGCAAGCCATGTATCAGCATCGTCACCCAGGTTTGCGGTGACGGAAAGATCTCGGGCGGCGAGGCGTGCGACGATGGCAACATCCTGGGGGGCGATGGCTGCTCGGCGATTTGCTCGGTTGAGGCGGGGTGGTCATGTGCCAGCCCTGGCCAGCCGTGCGTTCCCATGGTGACCCCCAGCGTTTGCGGGAACGGAGCGGTCGAGGCCGGTGAACAGTGCGACGATGCGAACACCGTCAGCGCGGATGGTTGCAGCGCCACGTGCAAGATTGAGCTGCATTGGGCCTGTCCGCAGCCTGGCCAGCCGTGCACGCGCACGGAGTACTGCGGCGACGGCGTGCTTCAGGCCGCGCGTGGCGAGGGATGCGACGACGGCAATGCCATCCCGGGCGACGGCTGCTCGGGCATCTGCACCATCGAGCTTGGGTATGCATGTCCGACCGCCGGTGGTCCCTGCGTCACCATCTGGGTGTGCGGCAACGGCATGATTGATCCAGGCGAGACCTGCGACGATGGCAACACCACGGGCGGCGACGGCTGCTCGGCCCAGTGCACGGCCATCGAGCCCGGTTGGACGTGTCCCAAGGGTGTGGGCAATCCCGGCGGTTCGTGCAGCAAGCTGCCAGTGGGCGTTTGCGGGGACGGTGCCCGTGGCCAAGGTGAAAGTTGCGACGACGGCAACACGGTGTCTGGCGACGGGTGCTCGGCAAGCTGTGGCCCCGAGGTGGGCTGGGACTGTCCTACCCCTGGCAAGCCGTGCACGCCTATCGAATTCTGCGGTGACGGGGTGGTGGACCTCATCACCAGTGAGCAATGCGATGACGGAAACACCATTGGCGGCGACGGCTGCAGCCCACAGTGCGTCCTCGAACCCGAACATGTTTGCCCAGTTCCCGATCAGCCATGCGTCTCCACCGTACGCTGCGGCGATGGCAAAATAGGCGGCACCGAGCAATGCGACGATGGCGACACCATCGCCGGAGATGGCTGCGGCTCGACCTGCCAACTCGAACCGGGCTGGAGCTGTCCCGTCGTGGCGGCGGCGTGTACCGCCAAGACCTGCGGCGACGGCATCCTCGCGGGCAGCGAACAGTGCGACGACGGCAACACCCTGGCCAGCGACGGCTGCAGTCCCACGTGCCAGGTCGAGCCGGGATACGCTTGCGGGCCGGACCAGTGGCATCCGACGGCGCTGTCCACGGCTTGCTACCAGACAGTGTGCGGTGACGGGCACAAGGAAGGCGCAGAGCAGTGCGACGACGGCAACTTCCGTCCGTTCGACGGTTGCTCACCCACATGCACCAACGAGCCCAAGTGCGGCTACCCGAACAACGACACCGCCCAGCCCTACCAGTGTTTCTCGGTGTGCGGTGATGGCATCAAGATGCCAGACGAGCAATGCGACGACGGCAACGTGCAGAATGGCGACGGTTGCTCGTCAACCTGCACCATCGAGCCCGGCTATAGCTGCACCGCCTCGGCGCCGGCCCTGGGAGCCTCGCTGAGCGTGCCAATTCTCTACCGCGATTTCAACTGGCACCACCCGCAGTTCGAGGTCGATCCCGTCTACGATCAGCGCCAGGCTGGTATTGCCAGCAGCGCCATCGGCGTGAACGGCAAGCCGGTCTACAACACGGCCTACGTCGGGAACAACGCCGGCGTAACGCTTGGGCGGCCCTTTACCATGGACGGGCCGGCCATGAGCACGACCAGTACGCTCATGACCGACGCCGCTGGCGCCACCTTTCGCAGCAAGATCGCCAGCAACACGGCATCGCTGACCGCTGCTCAGGTCGCCTCGAACTACGCCCAATGGTACACCGATGATCCCAATGCCACGGGCAACACGGCGGTCGACGCGGCCAATCCGGCCGTCACTCGTATCACGATACAGAGCACCCTGACCCTGACCCAGATCAGCACCGGAACCTACCAGTACTACAGCTCGGCGTTCTTCCCGCTGGACAGTCTGGGTTTCGGCAATATCTCCCCCCAGGCTCACAACTACCACTTTACCAGCGAGGCCCACTACTGGTTCCAGTACAGCGGTGGCGAGAAGCTCGAGTTCCGCGGCGACGACGATGTCTGGGTCTTCGTCAACGGCCAGCTCGCGGTCGATCTGGGCGGTATCCACAACGAACTGCGTGGCATCGTCACCCTCAACGGGGCGAGCACCCAAGCCTGCTCTGACAATACCCCGCCAGCGTGCGCCGGGCAGGCCGTGTGCGATACCCCGGCACCGGCGAATTGTACGACCTTCGCCACGGGCTTTGGCATGGTGCCGGGCAATATCTACGAGATCGTCGTGTTCCAGGCCGAACGGCACGTGACCGGCTCCAACTACAAGCTCACACTCAGCGGATTCAACGCCCCGAAGAGCGTGTGCCACAGCGTGTGTGGCGACGGCATCGTGACCCGCGGCGAGGCTTGCGACCTCGGCACCGCCAACAACACCGGCGCCTACGGCACGTGCAATCCAGACTGTACGCTCCCGCCCCGCTGTGGTGACCACGTCCTTCAGAACCCGCCCGAGCAATGCGACGATGGCGTGAATCTCGCGATTTACGGGGGCGCTGCGAAAATGTGTGGCGCCAACTGCAAATGGGCCGCGTACTGCGGCGACGGGGTGGTGTCAAACGGCGAGGCCTGCGACGAGGGGGTCCTGAACGGGGCTGGGTATGGACACTGCACGACTGCCTGCACGCTGGGACCGCGTTGCGGAGACGGCGTGAAGAACGGCACCGAGCAGTGTGATGATGGCGCCAACAACGGCAGCACCGGTAGTGTCTGCGCCCGCACCTGCACCTTCAAGTGCGGCAACGGACTCATCGACCCCGGCGAGGACTGCGACAACGGGACGGCTGACAATACGGGTGGCTACGGCATGTGCTCCCCCTATTGCACCTCCGGGCCGTACTGCGGCGACGGCCTCAAGAACGGCCCCGAGCAGTGCGACGACGGCAAGAACGACGGCACGTACGGCACTTGCTCCCCAGGCTGTCTGTTGGCCCCCTACTGCGGCGACGGCGCGGTCAACGGGGCGGAGGTCTGCGATCTGGGCGCCAAGAACAGCGCCATGGCCTACGGCAAGGGCCAGTGCACCATCCAATGCACGCCCGCCCCTTACTGTGGCGACAAGTCAGTGCAGGGGCAGTTCGGCGAGGTGTGCGACGACGGCCTTAACACCGGCCTGCCTGGCTCATGCTGGCCGGATTGCAAAGGATTCATTCCGCTCCCATCGTGCGGCGACAACGTCGTTCAGGTCCCCGAACAATGCGACGAAGGCGCCAGCAACGGCACTTTGTCCAGCCCCTGCGACGTGAACTGCCGCTTCAAGTGCGGCAATGGCATCAAGGATCCCGGCGAGCAATGCGACAACGGTGTGAACAACGGAAGCTACGGCACCTGTGCGCCCGACTGCACGCTGCCCGCCTATTGCGGCGACGGCACCAAGAACGGACCCGAACAGTGCGATTTTGGCGCCGCCAACGTCGCGCTGGGGAAGGCCTACGGACCGGGCGTGTGCACGTCGGTTTGCACTTGGGCGCCCTTCTGCGGAGACGGCCGCATTCAATCCCAGTACGGCGAGGAATGCGACGGCGGTGGCATGTGCACCTTGACGTGCAAGGATTTCATCCCCTGATGCTGCCGATTGGCCCCATGAAGCCATCGCTCGCTTCGCCATGGAGCTCGGGCCGCGCGGTGGCGAACCGGACGTAGTCAAGGTGCTGGACTTCGGTCTGGTCCGCTCTGGCTATCAGGCTGCTCGCCTGGGTTCTGCCTGCTCGGAAAAGTGCGAGGGTTGTCTCTCGGTTCCGTTGGTTGCCGACTTCGTGGCGTCGGACACTGCTTTGCAAAAATGAAAGCCCGCGACGTCCTCATAGCCATCACGGGCGCTACGGCTCGCCTTCACGAGCGCGAGCAAGCTGAACAGGGCAAGAAACCCAAGCAGGTAGAGAAAGAGAACCATCAACCAATTATCGGCGCAAGCCCCGTTACCTTTAGCGCCAGTGTCATCGATCCTCCCGAGCTGCCTATCGGCGCTGTGCTATGAACATCACGACGTGTTCCTTCCAGAGGCCGTCTCATGAATGACTTTTCGTTGCTGATCAAGCCCTCCGCGGCCGACTGCAATCTGAGATGTGCCTATTGTTTCTACATTGGCCGCCAGGCCAGGACGGAACCCCATCCCCGCATGTCGGATGACGTCCTGGAAAGCATGATCTCAAGCTACATGCGTTCGCGCCAGGCAACGTCCTACACCTTCAGCTGGCAAGGGGGTGAGCCAGCACTGATGGGGCTCGGCTTTTTCAAGAAAGTGGTGAAACTGCAGATCAAGCATGCTCCACCGGGCGCCATCGTCTGCAACGCATTCCAGACAAACGGGAGCCTCATCACGGACGACCTGGCTGCCTTCCTTGCGGAATACAAGTTTCTGTTCGGGGTCAGCGTGGATGGGCCGGCCCAGGCCCACGATCACTACAGGAAGACCACGGCTGGCATGCCGACGCATGCTTCGGTGTGCAAGGGGATCGACCGGCTGAAAAAGCACGGCGTCGCGTTCAATATCCTGGCGCTGGTGAACGCTAGGACCGTGAAGCAGCCGCGGGAGATCTATGGCTATTTCAAGAACTGTGGTTTTCTTCATCAGCAGTATGTCCCCTGCGTGGAATTCGACGCCGCCGGACGGCTTTTGCCCTATTCCATCACAGGGCGCGAATGGGGCACCTTTCTCTGCGAGATATTCGATCGATGGATCGGCGAGGACACGAGCCGGATATCGATACGGCAGTTCGATTCGATTTTGGAATACCTTGTGAGCGGGAAGCGCAACGCCTGCGCCATGGGGATGGATTGTCGACAATATTTTGTCGTGGAATACGATGGCAGCGTCTATCCCTGCGATTTCTTCGTGCGTGACGATCTGAGGTTGGGAAACGTCAGGAACGGGACCTGGAAGGATTTCCTGGCGTCCCCGGTTTACCGGCGGTTCGGGCTGGAAAAGGCGAACTGGAGCGAGGAATGCCGTTCATGTGCGTGGCTCGCACTTTGTCACGGAGATTGTCAGAAGTTCCGCCCGGTCGCAGGTGTTGAAGACGCTAAAGCAAGATCGAAGAGCGTCTTGTGTGAAGGGTGGAAGGCGTTCTACGCCCATGCGCTTCCTCGGCTAGAAGGCATCGCCGACGGGATCAGAGACCAAGAGACGCCGGCTGCCGCATCCGATCAGCCGGGGACCGAATCGCGCTCCGTGCGGATCGGCGTGGCCCGGGCCGCTTCCCGCTTGCCGTAGCTTGTCCCATGAACTCTACGGCATGAGATCAGGAGACGAGGCCTCGGGACACCCGAACACGATCTGAACCTGCGAAGTCGCGCCAGCCAGCATGTTCTCACAGGTGCTTCCGGTCAGAACAATGGTTGCGTTTGTCGCATCGCTTGGGTCGAACATCCACCCGTTGCTATCGTCTTTGGCGACGAGGTTGCTATCGACATAGACAAGAGCGAGATCCTTGTCCGGGGGAACCGTGTTGGCTTTGAACGTACAGGTCAAGGACGCCGCTGTGGCAATCGATTGCAAGGCAGCGCTGAGCGCTGTGGTCGAAGTGGCTGGGTAATAGCTTCCCGTGCCGCCCGCCTGGGCCAGGCTATTCAGGTTGCTCACGCTGGGCCCAATGCCAATCACGTAGACGGGGAAGCCAGCCTTCTTCGCTGCCGTCGCCGCGTCGGTGGCACCTGTCATGTCATTGCTCGCCCAATCCTGGCCGCTGCCGCAATTGGGCAGCCCATCGGTGGCCAGCAGGATGGCCTTGTTCCTACCGTCATTGACCTTCTTGAGGTAGGCGGTCGCGACGTTGATGATCGATGCCGTTGGCGTGGAAAGGGACGTGGTGAATGCTGCCAGCTGGGATTTGATGGCGGACGCGGAACTGGCGCTGATGGCAACTTGGGGTGTGCTTGAGATGCTGCACGTGGCGGCATCGGAGGTCGGAAAGAGTGCGAGGCCCCAGTTGATCTTCGGGTTGTCGGTCACAATTGCTCCCACGGCTGACACCACCGCGGCGGACCGGGAGGAACAGGTCGTGACGCCGGCGGCGCAGTTCGAGTCCGCGGTAAGGCTCCAGGTCATCGAAGCGGATCTGTCGAGCAAGATGAGAATGTCTGGCTGCACTGGCGTGGTGTCAATGGTGATGGTTTTCCCGCAGGCAACGGCACTGTCACGGATTGCGCCGTCGTCAAGTGGGGTGCGCATGCCAATGCATCCAGATAGCAAGAACAGAGGCACCAGGAGGCTTGGTCTGCAGATTGGCGGGAAGACGAACATCTGGAACCTCACAAGAACGTGCGCGGACAACGGACTGGATCAGGATGATCTCGGAAAGAAGGCAATCCTGGCGGGTCCGTTCGGGGAAGACTAGGGAAAACGTTGGGAAGCCTTCGGTTGATTCCATTGGGACACCGACCACGCTCCGTCGATTGCGAGTGGCCACGCCAGGTCGCAAGCACAGTTTCGCACGGATTGAGAGTCGGGGGTGGGTGCAAGCGTGAGCGGATTCCCTGGTATGCTTTCCCTGGAGGTTGATGCATGACGATGAGCCTTGACTGCCGGAGTGCTGTGGTCGCTTCGTGTTCTGCGCTCTGCCTTTGCCTATGGATCGTCGGGTGTAGCTCGCAGAAGGATGGCGCGGATCCCGACGCTAGCGACGCAGCCATGACGAGTGGAACCGGCGGCATCACCGCCAGCGGCGGGGATCCAGGATCGATTGTCGGCACCGGCGGAAGTTTGGGCATGGGCGGTGTCCAAGGGAAGGGCGGTGTGCAAGCCGTGGGCGGCATGAAAGGCACCGGCGGTGTTCAGGGCACGGGCGGAAAACCAAGCACCGGCGGTACGCCAGGCACTGGCGGCGTGCAAGGTGCGGGCGGCGCGCCAGGGACCGGCGGCGCGCCAGGGACCGGCGGCGCGCCAGGGACCGGCGGAACGCCTGCAGGCGTGGATGGGGGTGCGCCAGCCGGGACACCTGGCAACCCAGACGGCCACTGCTCGATTCCATCCGAGGCTCAGCTCGAAGATGTGTCGAAGCCAACGACGGTGGTTGGCACCGGCACGCTGGCAAGTTGCACGCCAGATGCCTTCATCGCCGCCGTTGCGAAAGGTGGAATCATCACCTTCAACTGCGGCCCGGATTCCGCGACCATTACGCTGACCAGCCCGGCCAAGGTATTCAACGACAAGGGGCCGAAGATCGTCATCGACGGCGGCGGCAAGGTCACGCTGAGCGGCGGCGGCACCACGCGTATCCTGTATATGAATACCTGCGACGAGAAACAGGTTTGGACCAGCGCACACTGCGACAACCAAGAGACGCCGCAGCTCACCGCGCAGAATCTGACCTTTATCAACGCCAACTCCAAGAACGAGACGAACTACGATGGTGGCGGCGCTATCTATGCCAGCGGGGGCCGTCTCAAGGTCATCAATTCTCGCTTCATGAACAACGTGTGTGCGGACTCGGGCCCCGACGTGGGCGGCGCTGGCATTCGCGCATTCCAACAGTACAACGGACTACCCGTTTACGTGGTGAACAGCACCTTCGGCGGGGCAGACGGCGCGGGCAATGTGTGCTCGAACGGTGGCGGCATCAGTAGCATTGGTGTGTCATGGACCATCCTAAATAGCTTGTTCAGCTACAACCGCGCCATAGGGAACGGCGGCAACCCAGCCGATCCAAACACGCCAGGCGGGGGCAGCGGCGGCGCCATCTACAACGACGGCAACACCATGACGCTCAGCCTGTGCGGAACACGCATCGAGTACAACCAGGTCAAAGCCTACGGCAGCGCCATCTT
>Ga0302323_100004437_pt1 | contig 11437 bp, 12 predicted proteins | sample Fen_T0_3_FD_201950 | JGI IMG/M metagenome (GOLD analysis project Ga0302323, IMG submission 201950) | Peat permafrost microbial communities from Stordalen Mire near Abisko, Sweden - Fen_T0_3 | ecosystem: Environmental > Terrestrial > Soil > Wetlands > Permafrost | place: Sweden: Abisko... | reverse complement strand
GAAGATGAACGGTCGCGAGGTGTTCAAGTTCGCGACCCGCGTGATGGTGTCGTCCGCGGAGGCCGTGCTCGAGCAGTGTGGCAAGACCGTCGCGGACATCGACGTCTACGTCCCGCATCAGGCGAACAAGCGGATCATCGACTACGCGGTCGGTAAGCTGGGCATCCCGCCGGAGCGAACGGTCGTGAACGTCGACCGGTTCGGGAACACGTCGTCGGGCTCGATCCCGCTCGCACTCGCGGACGCGCGTGCGGAGGGACTGCTCACGGACGGCGCGCTGGTGCTGATGACAGGTATGGGCGCCGGGCTCACGTGGGGCTCGGCGTTGATCGAATGGGGAGGCGCATCGGCCTCCGGTCGGACGTAAAGGAGCTGGAGGAGATCTTCATGGGCAGGATTGCTTTCTGTTTCCCCGGGCAGGGCGCCCTCGAGGCCGGTATGGGCCGCGAGATCGCCGAGGCCGTCCCGGCGGCGATGGACGTCTACCGGGTCGGCAGCGAGGCCTCCGGGCTCGACCTCCAGAAGCTCTGCTTCGACTCGCCGCTCGAGGCCCTGGTCGAGACCGAGGTGCAGCAGCCCGCCCTCGTCGCCACGTGCCTCGCGATCCTGGCCGCAGTCCGCGATGCGGGGATCGAGCCAGACGTCGTCGTCGGTCATTCCGTCGGCGAGTTCTCCGCCTTGGCCGCCGTCTCTGCGCTCGAGACGGGCGTTGCGATCGGCCTCGTCCGCGAGCGCGGCCTCGCCATGGCAGAGGCCGCCCGCCGGCATCCCGGCTCGATGGCCGCGATCCTCGGGCTCGAGGACGAGGCCGTCGAGAACCTCTGCCGCAAGATCGTCGGCGTCTGGCCTGCGAACTACAACTGCCCCGGCCAGATCGTCATCTCCGGCGAGAATGGGGCCGTGGAGGAGCTCTGCGCCGAGGCCGAGAGCCTCGGTGCCCGAAGAGCCATCAAGCTGAAGGTCTCCGGGGCGTTCCACAGCCCGCTCGTCGCCCGCGCTGCCGACCGGCTCAAGCCGGCGATCGACACCGTGCGCTTCACCGACCCGATCGCGCCGTTCATGTCGACCGTGACGGCCCGCGTGGAGCCGGCCACCCGGCTCGCCTCGCTCCTCGTCGATCAGCTGACCGCGCCGGTCAAGTTCACCCAGGCAGCGCGCGAGCTCGTGCACGACGGTGTCACGACGTTCGTCGAGATCGGCCCCGGCAACGTGCTCTCGGGCCTGATCAAGCGGATCGACCGGAGCGTGCGCGCGATCTCGATCAACGATCTCGCCAGCCTCGAGAAGGCGCGGGAGGCGCTCTCGACGTGAGCGGGTTCTGCTCGCTCGAGGGCAAGACGGCGCTCGTCACTGGTGCCTCGCGGGGAATCGGCCGGGGGATCGCCGAGGAGCTCGCTGCCGCCGGCGCGACCGTCGTGCTCGGCTACCGCACCGGCGAGGCCGAGGCCGAGGAGCTCGCTGTCGCGATCGGCGGCCGCGCCGTGCAGGCGGATGTGTCCGACGCCGAGTCGGCGAAGGCGCTCGTCGAAGCTGCCGGCGACATCGACATCCTCGTCAACAACGCCGGCCTCACCCGCGACGGCCTGCTCGCGCGCATGAGCGACGACGACTGGCACACGGTGATCGACACCAACCTCTCGTCGGTCTTCTACACCTGCCGCGCCGTCTGCCGTCCACTGATGAAGAAGCGGGCCGGCGCGATCGTCAACGTGTCGTCGATCGTCGGTGTCCACGGCAACTGGGGCCAGACCAACTATGCCGCCTCGAAGGCGGGCATCATCGGGTTCACGAAGTCGCTCGCGAAGGAGCTGGGCAGCCGCAACGTGCGCGCCAACGTCGTCGCGCCGGGCTATGTGAAGACGCAGCTCACCGACGTGCTCCCCGAGGAGGCGACCCAGGCGATGCTGGAGCAGACGCCGCTCGGCCGCCTCGGCGAGCCCGCAGACGTCGCCGGTGCGGTGCGCTTCCTCTGCTCCGACGCCGCATCGTTCGTCACGGGCGAGGTCATGCTCGTCGACGGCGGCCTCGGGATGTAGCCTGCATGCCCGTGAGTACCAGCAGCGACAGGCGAAGGGTCGTCGTCACCGGCATCGGCGCGGTGACCTCGCTCGGCAACACGGCCGAGGACACGTGGGCGGGCCTGATCGCCGGCCGCTCTGGCGCCGGCCCGATCACCCAGTTCGACACGACCGGGTATGCGGTCGACTTCGCCTGCGAGGTCAAGGGCCTCGAGGTGACGGACTACGTCGACTACAAGGCCTCGCGTCGCATGGACCGCTTCACGCACCTCGCACTCGCCGCAGCCCGTCAGGCCGAGACGGATTCGGGCCTCCAGATCGCGCCGATCGCCGAGCGGGTCGGCGCTGCCGTCGCGACCGGCATCGGCGGGCTGAAGTCCTTCGAGGTCTGCGTCGACCAGCTGAACGAGCGTGGCCCCGACCGGGTCAATCCCTTCTCGATCGTCCAGATCATCCCCAATCTCGCAGCCGGCTGGGTCTCGATGGAGCTCGGCACGCGCGGCCCGCTCCTGTCCGAGTGCACGGCCTGTGCCGCATCGAACATGGCGATCGGCGACGGGATGGACGCGATCCGGCTCGGCCGGGCCGACGTGATGATCTGCGGCGGCACGGAGGCGCCCGTGACGCGCGTCAGCATCGCCGGGTTCTCGGCGATGCGCGCGATCTCGAGACGCAACGACGACCCGGAGCGCGGCTCGCGGCCGTTCGACGGCGAGCGCGACGGCTTCGTGATGGGCGAGGCTTCCGGCATGGTCGTGATCGAGGAGCTGGAGCACGCACGCGCGCGCGGCGCCAAGATCTACGCCGAGCTCCTCGGCTACGGCGTATCGTCGGACGCCAACCACGTCTCCGATCCCGACCCAACGGGCGAGAATCCCGCGCGGGCCCTCAGGATGGCGTTCTCGGACGCCGGCATCGAGCCCGAGGACGTGGGGTACGTGAACGCACACGGCACCTCCACGCCGGCCGGGGACACCGGCGAGGTGCGCGTGCTCAAGCTGGCGCTCGGCGAGGAGAAGGCCTACCGGACGCCGATCTCATCCACCAAGGGGGCCACGGGGCACTGCCTCGGAGCGGCGGGCGCGGTCGAGGCGATCTTCACGATCTTCGCGCTCCAGCGCGGGATCCTGCCGCCCACCATCAACCAGACGACGCCCGACCCGAGCTGCGACCTCGACTTCATCCCGAACGAGGCGCGGCGCGAGCAGGTCGAGATCGGCGTCTCCAACTCGTTCGGCTTCGGAGGGCACAACGCCTGTCTCGTTTTCCGCCGCTGGTAGGGCTAGGGCAGCCGCAGCTCCAGGAACAGCGTGTCGCGCCACACCCCGTCGAGCTGGGCGATCCGCTCACGCCGACCGACGACCCTGAAGCCCGCCCGCTCGTGCAGCGCCCGGCTGGCGGTGTTCTCGGGGAAGACGCTGCACTGAATCGTCCAGATGCCTGCCGCGGCCGCGGCCGCGACGAGGGCGCGCATCAGCTCCGTTCCGACGCCGAGCCCGCGCGCGGACGAGGCGACGTAGATGCTGTTCTCCGCCACGCCCGCATAGCAGGGCCGGCCCGAGACGGGCGAGAGCGCCGCCCACCCCACGACCGTGCCGTCGTGCTCGACGACGAACCGGCCCGCGGGCAGCCTCGTCGCGTCGAAGAGCTCCCACGAGGGCGGCTCCGTCTCGAACGTGGCGATCCCCGTCGCGATCCCCTCGGCCCAGATCTCCGCGACCCGCGGCCAGTCGGTCCTCGCCATCTCTCGTAGCGTCGCTCCGTCGGTCATCGCTGTACCGGAGGATAGAGCTCGTAGACTTCGGGGCCGTGGAGATCCGTCGCCCCGACCCGAACGCCGACTTCGACGAGGTGCTCGCCCTCGTTCAGGCCTGCGACCGCGCCGTCTACGGCGACTCCGACTGGACCGCGGCGGAGCTGCGGCAGGAGTGGGACGGCCTCGACCTCGCCCACGACGCCTGGGTCGCGGTCGAGGACGGGCGGATCGCGGGCACGATGGCCGTCTACGAGCTGGGCAGCGGCAGGGTGCTCGCCGACGGGTACGTCCACCCGGAGCTGACGGGCCGCGGCGCCGGCTCCCGCCTGCTCGCCGCCGCAGAGGAGCGGGGGCTCGAGCTGACGCGGGAGGCGCCGCCGGGTTCCCCCGTCACGATCGAGACCGCCCACCTGGTGGGCGACCCGCGGGCGCCGAAGCTGCTCACCTGCCGAGGGTACGCCCATGTCCGCACCTTCCATCGCATGGTGCTCGACCTCACATCCCGCGACGTGCCCGTGCCCGTCTGGCCTCCCGGCCTGGAGCTGCGGCCCTTCGACCGGGAGCGCGACGGCAGGCTGGTGCACGCAGCGATCGAGGAAGCGTTCACGGACGAGTGGGGCCACGAGCCCCGGGGCTACGAGGCCTGGTCGGAGCGGATGTTCGAGGTGGAGCAGTTCGACCCGTCGCTCTGGCTCGTCGTCTGGGACGGCGACGAGGTCGCCGCAGCCTCGCTCGACTACTGCGGGTACCTCGGTGACTGGGGGTTCGTGAGGACGCTCGGCGTCCGGCCGGCGTGGCGGCAGCAGGGCCTCGGCCTGGCGCTCCTGCACGAGAGCTTCCGCCGCTTCGCGGAGCGCGGCGAGATCACCGCGGCCCTCGGTGTCGACAGCGAGAACCCGACGGGCGCGACGCGGCTCTACGAGCGGGCGGGGATGCGGGTTCTCTGGCGTGCGGACGTCTGGCGGAAGCAGCTGCGCGACGGTGGTTGAGCTCGTCGTGCCGACCGTCGTCGACGCGGGGCGGATCGCGTCGGTGATCAACGCGCGGGCGGTGCAGCTCGAGCGTCCGACGGAGGAGTCGGCGGCGGGCGTCGCGCGCTGGTTCGACCTTCCTACCGTCGACGCCGCGAGCGACATGCGCCTCGCACTCGACGGCGACGTGCCCGTCGGCTATGCCGACGTCGCGGGCCCGGAGGACGGCAGCCCGAAGGCGTCGGTCGATCTCCGTGCGCTCACCGACCGCGGCGACGCGCTGCGGCTGCTGTTCGAGTGGGCGCAGACGCGCGGAGCCGAGCGGGCAGGCGTGAGCGGCTGCGTCCACTTCTTCGTCGACGAGCGCGACGAGCCGATCCGCGAGCTCCTCGGCGACGCCGGCTTCGCGATCGTGCGCTCGTCCTTCGAAATGGAACGGGCGCTCGACACCGGCCTGCAGGCGCCGCTCTGGCCGCAGGGCATCGCCGTGCTCCCCTTCGGAGAGCCTCACGCTCCAGCCGTCCACGCCGCACATGACGAGGCCTTCAGAGATCACTGGGGAGCCACGCCCTCGACGCTCGCGAGCTGGCGCGCGTACCACCTGGGTGAGGGCTCCGACACCTCCCTCTGGCGCATTGCGTGGGCCGGTGACGAGGTCGCCGGACTGGCCCTCAACGCCCCGCGCCGCGGCGAGGATGAGGCCGTCGGCTGGGTCGAGGTGCTGGCGGTCCGTCGTCCGTGGCGGCGGCAGGGCCTCGGCGAGGCGCTCCTCTGGGAGTCGTTCGCCGGGTTCGCGGGGGCCGGGAAGCGGCTCGCCGGCCTCGGCGTCGATGCAGAGAACACGACGAACGCCGTGGCGCTCTACGAGCGCGTGGGGATGGGCGTCGTTCGCCGCAGCGACACCTGGGAACGGATCGTCGCATGAGCACCCTGCGGGCCCGCTGCCCCGACTGCCGGACGCTGACGGCGGTCGCCCTCGACGACGAGTACCAGTGCCACAGCTGCGGCCGCGAGTTCGCCGCCGGCCTCGTGCGCGTGCCGCGGGCGTGGGGAGAAGGCGGCGAGCCGACGGCCGCGGCGGCATGGATCGAGCTCCCGTATCCCGAGGCCGCGGTCGTCGAGGAGGAGACTCTCGAGGATCAGATCACCGTGCAGGCCCGTAGCCTGCCCGCCCGGCCGCTCGTGCTCGGCGGCTGTTGTTGCGCCCACGTCGGCGCGATTCGCGGGCTCGCTGCGCGTCCCGGTCGGCTCGCGGTCGTGTGGGTCGACGCCCACGGCGACCTCAATACGCCCGAGTCGTCCCCGTCCGGGAACCTCTGGGGGATGCCGCTGCGGATGGCCATCGCCGAGGGCTCCGTTCAGCCCGCCGACCTCGCTCACGTCGGTGCCCGCAGCCTCGACCCGCCCGAGGCCGAGTACATGCGCTCGGCCGGGATCGACGACGACGTCGAGCGGGCGCTCCACGGCTGTGACCGGGTCTACGTGGCGTTCGACTGCGACGTTCTCCGCCCGGGTGAGCTCGACGTCCTCATGCCCGAGCCGGGCGGCCCCACCCTGGCCGACGCCGAGGCGCTTCTGGCCGGGATCGCCGCCATGCGGACGCCGGCGGGCCTGGGGCTGACAGGTTTGCGCGAGAGCGCCGACCCGATCGCTCTCGCGCGGCTCGCCGCGGCCGCGGGCCTGTAACCCCCGGCCGGGGAGGCAGGTCTAAGATGGCGCAGATGTCCGCCACCGACAAGATCGACGTCTCGATCGAGCACAAGCAGGCCAAGCTCGACGCAGCGCCGGCGAAACAGCACCCGAACACCTGCCCCGGCTGCGGGTCGCACTACCGCGACGACGAGCTCCGGGCGCACCTGCGCGTCTGCCCGCAGTGCGGGCACCACTTCCCCGTCAAGGGCCGTGAGCGGATCGAGCAGCTGAGCGACGGCGGCACCTTCGTCGAGGACGAGACGTCGCTGCGGTCCGGCGACCCGCTCGAGTTCTTCGACCTCAAGCCGTACACCGAGCGGCTGGCGGAGGCCGAGGTCTCGACCGGGCTCGGCGACGCGATGATCACCGGCACCGCCCTGATCGAGGGTCGCGCCTGCCGGCTCGCGGTGATGGACTTCTCGTTCATGGGCGGCTCGATGGGGAGCGTCGTCGGTGAGAAGTTCGCCCGCGCCTGCGACCACGCCGCCGCTGACGGGCTGCCGCTCGTGTCGGTCTCCTCCTCCGGCGGCGCCCGGATGCAGGAGGGGATCCTCGCCCTGATGCAGCTGCCGAAGACGATCTGCGCCCTCGAGGAGCTGCACGAGTCCGGCGGCGTGATGATCTCGGTGCTCACGCACCCGACCACCGGCGGGCTTCTCGCCAGCTTTGCCTCGCTGGGCGATGTCCTCCTCGCGGAGCCGGGGGCACTGATGTCCTTCGCCGGCCCGCGCGTCGTCGCCCAGACGACCCGGGAGAAGCTCCCCGACGACTTCGGCCTCTCGGAGTCGAACTTCCGCTTCGGCCACATAGACCAGATCGTGCAGCGGCCGCAGCTGCGTCCGACGCTGGCACAGCTGATGCGCCTGTTCGAGAGGCAGGCATGACCACCGAGGCAGAGCTCGGGCTCCGTGACCGCCTGGCCAAGCTGAGCGGCGTCAAGCTGCTGCGCGGCACGCGGCTCTCGGCCGAGCTCGAGCGCCTGCAGCGCCAGCTCGAGCGACTCAAGGAGGACACCTCCGACGAGGAGATCTGGGGGCGCGTCGAGCTGGCCCGCCACCAGGACCGCCCCTACACGCTCGACTACGTGGAACGGATCCTCGATGACTTCTTCGAGCTGCACGGCGACCGCGGCCGGATGGACGACCACGCCATCGTCACAGGGATCGGCCGGCTCGAGGGCCGCACGGTCGCCCTGATCGGCCACCAGAAGGGCCGCGACCTGAAGGAGCGCACCCGCCGTAACTTCGGCATGGCCTATCCGGAGGGCTATCGCAAGGCGATGCGCGTGATGGAGCTGGCCGACCGCCACGGCTTCCCGCTGCTGACGCTCGTCGACACCCCCGGTGCCTATCCGGGCGTTGCTGCCGAGCAGCACGGCCAGGGGGGCGCGATCGCACGCTCCCAGGCCGTGATGGCGCGCCTCGACGTGCCGACGGTGTCCGTCGTGATCGGCGAGGGCGGCTCCGGCGGCGCGGTGGCGATCGCGGTGGCAGACCGCGTCCTGATGCAGGAGAACGCGATCTACTCGGTGATCTCACCGGAGGGCTGCGCGGCGATCCTCTGGCGGGACGCCTCCCAGGCGAAGAAGGCCGCCGCGGCCTTCCGGCTCGACGCGGCTCACTGCCTCGACCTCGGCGTGATCGACGGGATCGTGCCCGAGCCCGCCGGCGGTGCCCACGAGGACGCCGAAGCGGCCGCGCTGCTCCTCCGCGACGTCGTCGTCTCGCACCTCGCCGAGCTCGACGGGATCGAGCCCGCCGCGCTCCGCCGCGCCCGCCGCGCGAAGTTCCGCGCCATGGGCGTCTTCGTCTAGCCTCCCGACCTCCTCGCTGCAGATGTGGCAAAGCCGCGTATTCGCTGCGGTGCCGCACCGATGGCACCGCCGGCCGCGGCGGCGACGATCGGAGCAGCCGTCGTCCTGCGGCATCGCAAACTCCAGGAGGTGGGACATGACACGCTACGGGACGCTCCGTACCTGGGCGCTCGTGCTCAAGGTGATGGGGTTCTTCATGGTCGTCTTTACCCTGTTTGGCGTCATCGTCTGGGCCTTCGAGGTGGAGGGCTTCTGGCAGACGCTGGGCGTCATCTTCATCGGTGCGCCGATCGCGATCTTCGTCTCGACGTGGGGGATCGCCCTCGGCCAGGCGCTCACAGCGATCGCCGACATCGGCGACGCCGTCGCTCCGAGCTAAGGGAAGGCACCGTCTACCTGGAGCGGGATACTCGAACACGACACGACGGCGCGCCGTGCGGCGTCGAGAACGGGAGGGTGAGATGAACGAGAAATCGATGGCAGGTTGGATCGGCTTTGCCGCGATCGTGATGCTGATCATCGGCTTCATCGACTTCTTCCAGGGCCTGATCGCCCTGCTGAAGGACGACTACTTCGTGGTCACGCCGGCGGGCTTCCTCGCCGTCAACCTGACCTCGTGGGGCTGGATCATGGTCGTCTGGGGTGTCCTGCTCGTCCTCGCCGGGCTCGCATTGTCCGCAGGAGCGGGCTGGGCACGCTGGTTCACGATCATCGTCGTCGCGATCAACTTCTTCGCCCAGCTCGGCTTCCTCGGCAACAGTCAGTACCCGCTCTGGGCGCTGACGGCCCTGGCGCTGAACGTCGTCGTGCTCTACGCGCTGACGGTGCGCTGGAACGAGAGCAAGGACGACCTCGTCCGCGCCCGCTGAACTGCCACGCTACGTGGCGGCCGGCCGTGACCCGCGCCGGCCGCCACGAGCGCGCGGCAGGGCCACGAAGGCGACTGCGGCCTGCGGGGCGACGATGGCGAGGGCGATCGTCACGACGTAGAGGCCCACGCTCGGTGTCGTCGCTCGCGTGATCGCCGTGACCTCGTCGTTGCGGACGCCGGCTTCGAGGACGTCCCGGTCGAGCACCGCCGCTCCCCACAACGCGCTCAGCAGCAGTGAGATGACGAGGAGCGTGGTGCCGTAGAAGATCACGGCGGCCCGCTCCGCCTCCGTGTCGTGGATCGCCTCCGCCATCAGCGTCGTCGGGAACGGCAGGAACGAGACGGACATCAGCAGCAGCAGGTTGACGATCATGAGCTGCCGATTCGCGTATGCGAGTCGGCGGAAGATGCCGTGATGGGCGACCCAGATACCGCCGATCGTGAGGAAGCTCGTCACGTAGGCCAGGTACGAGGGCCACTGGTCGGCGATGCCCTGCCAGAGGTTCGCGAAGTCCGACTCCGGCACGCTCAACTCGAGCACGAGCAGCGTGATCGCGATGGCGAAGACGCCGTCGCTGAACGCCTCCATCCTCCCGGTGCTCCAGCGGTCGTCCACTCTGACGACCAGCTTCGTCCCGCCGCGATGCTGCCCGGCGCGGCGGCCGAGGTCGTTCACGCGACTCTCTCCACACTTTCCACAGGCTTATCCCCTGCCCGTAAAGTTCCGTTTTGCAGGGATTTGGCCGATCTTGTAGCGATGATGTTAAGCCCGGCCGCCGTGTGGGCGATCATGCACCGGTGGGCCTCGACAGCTACCGCCGCAGGCGGGATCCGGCCGGGACGCCAGAGCCGTTCGGTGAAGGCACCCCGGGTGGCACCCCCGTCTTCGTCGTCCAGCGTCATGCCGCCCGGCGGTTCCACTACGACTTCCGGCTCGAGCGCGACGGGGTGCTCGCGAGCTGGGCGGTCCCGAAGGGTGTGCCGCTGGAGGCCGGAGAGCGTCACCTGGCCGTGCACGTGGAAGACCACCCGCTCGGCTACGCGGACTTCGAAGGCGAGATCCCGGCCGGGCAGTACGGGGCCGGCGCGGTCGAGATCTGGGACCGCGGCACCTACGAGCTGCTCGAGGAGAAGAGGGACGGAGGGCTGACCGTTCGTCTCCAGGGGGAGCGCCTGCAGGGCACCTGGACGCTCGTGCCGGCCCACCTCGACGGCGACCCGAAGAACTGGCTCCTGCTGCGCAAGGACGTCCCGCCCGCCGTCGCAGCGCGGAGCTACGAGCCGATGCTCGCCATCTCGTCAGAGGCCCTGCCGCAGGGCGAGGGCTGGATGTTCGAGCCGAAGTGGGACGGCTTCCGGGCGCTCGCCTTCGTCCGCAGCGGCAGCGTGACGCTGCGGAGCCGGAACGACAACGACCTGACGACGCGCTTCCCAACGGCCGCACGGGCACTCGAGCGGGCCGTCCGCTCACCGGCGGCCGTCGTGGACGGGGAGATCTGTGCTCTCGACGAGTCCGGCCGCCCGGTGTTCGGGCTGCTCCAGCAGGGACAGGGAGCGCTCGTGTTCGTCGCCTTCGACCTGCTCGAGCGGGACGGCGAGCCGCTGCTCGACCGTCCGTATGCAGAGCGGCGACGGGCACTCGAAGCCCTGCTCGACACCTCGGTCGACGGGGTGCTCCTCTCGCCGGCCTTCGACGACGGCGCAGCGCTCGAGCGGGCGGCGCGCGAGCACGGCCTGGAGGGAGTCGTCGCGAAGAAGGTGGATGCGCCCTACCGGCCCGGGCGCCGCTCGCTCGACTGGCGCAAGCTGAAGCTAACGCAGCGGCAGGAGCTCGTGATCGCCGGCTTCACCCGTGGGAAGGGACGCCGCGCGAGCGGGATCGGAGCGCTCGTGCTCGGCCTGCACGACGCCGAGGGCCTGCGCTACGTCGGAAACGTCGGCACCGGCCTCGACGACCGGGAGCTCGACCGGCTGGAGACGCTCCTGCTCCCGCTCCGCCGCGACCGCGCGCCCTTTGCGGAGGCGCCGAAACTGCCACGCGCCCGCACCGCAGACGTGACCTGGGTCGAGCCGTCGCTCGTGGCGGAGATCGAGTTCGCAGAGTGGACACGCGACGGTCGCCTGCGTGCTCCCGTCTATCTCGGCCTGCGCGACGACAAGCCCGCCGCCGACGTCGTCGCGGAGCGCGTACCGCTTGCGGCGGAGCTCCGTCGAGGGCAGCGGGTGCTGAAGCTCTCGAACCTCGACAAGCTCTTCTGGCCGGACGAGGGGATCACCAAGGGCGACCTGCTCGCCTACTACCGGGACGTGGCGCCG
>Ga0302323_100004436_pt1 | contig 11437 bp, 9 predicted proteins | sample Fen_T0_3_FD_201950 | JGI IMG/M metagenome (GOLD analysis project Ga0302323, IMG submission 201950) | Peat permafrost microbial communities from Stordalen Mire near Abisko, Sweden - Fen_T0_3 | ecosystem: Environmental > Terrestrial > Soil > Wetlands > Permafrost | place: Sweden: Abisko... | reverse complement strand
GCTGCATCACCGCCGCAGCGAGCACTGGGTCGTGGTGCGCGGCACGGCGCGCGTCACCATCGGCGAGCGTGTCTACGACGTGCCGCAGGGCGAGTCGACGTTTGTTCCGGTCGAGACGCGCCACCGGCTGGAGAATCGCGGCACCGAAATGCTCGCGATCATCGAAGTGGCGTGCGGCGACTACATCGACGAAGACGATATCGTCCGCTTCGACGACAAGTACGGACGCGTGCCGGCGTAGCCGCGGACCAGGACGCTACGCCAGCACGTCGGGATCGATCTCCCGTTCGAGGCGCGCGATCTGGTCCTTGAGCAGCAGCTTGCGGCGCTTCAACCTTCGCAACTGCAGTTCGTCGTGCGCCGAATCGGCGGCGAGCCGCTCGATCGCCGTGTCCAGGTCGCGATGCTCCATCTTGAGTTCGACGATGCGCTGCTGAAACGCGACGCGCTGCGGATTGCCGATATTGTCGTCCATGCCGGCTCCTGGTCTTTTCGCCTAGTCCGTTCCCACCGCTGCCACCTCGTCCGCCTCGATGCGCTTGGTGCCGAAGCGGCTCGTCACCCAGATTCCAGCCAGTATGAGCGCGATTCCCGCCACTTGGAATGCCGCCAGCCGCTCGCCCAGGAACAGCCAGGCGAGCACGACGCCATAGACCGGCATCAGGTGGACGAAGAGGCCGGCGACGTTCGCGCCCACGGCCTCCACGCCGCGGTTCCATAGAATGTAGGCCAGCACCGAGGAAAACGTCGCCACGGCGACCAGCGCCGCCGCGTTGGTCCACGACCACACGATGTGCCGCCCCAGCGCCATTTCGCCCAGCCACAGAGGCAGCACGCACAGGTCGCCGACCACCGCCACCGCCAGCAGGAACGAAAGCATGCTGATGCCGGGCGGCCGCCAGCGCAGCCCGATCGTGTAGATGGCCCACATCGCCATCGACGCGATGATGATGAGGTCGCCCACGTTGAGGCGGAATTCCAGCAGCGTGTCGAGGCTTCCTTTGCACAGCACCGTCAGCACGCCCGTCAGCGAAACGACGACGCCCGCGACCTGCAGTTGCGTCAGCCGCTCGCGCAGGAACAGCCACGAAAGCAGGATGATCATCACCGGGATGAACGAGTTGAGGATCACCCCATTGGTGGCCGTCGTGTAGTTGAGGCCGAGGTAGGACAGGCCGTTGTGCGTGCCGACACCGAGCGCGCCGAGCGCAAGCAGTGTCTTCCAATGGGCGCGGATCACCGGCCAGTCGCGGCGAATGTTGGGCCACGCAAACGGCGCCAGGATGAGGATCGCGAACAGCCAGCGAAAGAACGTCATCCCCATGGGCGGGATCTCTGCGTGGAGCGCGCGGCCGATGATCCAGTTGGACGCCCAGAACAACGGCGGGAGCGTCAGCAGCAGGTAGGGAGAAGCGCCGGATGCGGGCGGCGACGGCGCGGACATGCGACAAGTATACGGACTCCGCTGCGCCCGCCATGCGCGCGATCAAGTATTGGCGCCCCCGTATAATTGCGTCCTTGAACGCTCCCAACACGCAACCTTCGCCCGCCTTGCCGCCGCCCGTCGCGGCGGACCTCGTGCTGCCTTCACTGCTCCCGGCTATCCCCGAGTCCGGCCGCAAGTTGTCGGCCGGCCCGTTTGCGGGGTCGTCGGACGCGCTCGCGCTCGCGCAGCTCGCGCGCGAGTCCGCCAATGCGGGACGCCTCATCGTCGTCGTCACCGGCGACCCGCACTCGGCACAGCGGCTCTCCGAGGAAATTCCGTGGTTTGCGCCGGGCCTGCGCGTGGCACTCTTCCCCGACTGGGAGACGCTGCCCTACGACCATTTCTCACCGCACCAGGACCTGGTGTCCGAGCGGTTGGCGACGCTCTATCGCGTGTCGCGCGGCGAGTGCGACGTGATCGTCGTCGCCGCGACGACGGCACTGTACCGCCTGGCGCCACCGTCGTATCTCGCTGCGTTCACGTTCTTCCTGCAGCAGGGCGAGCGCCTCGACGTCGAGCGCCTGCGCGCGCAGCTGGCGCTGGCTGGCTACGCCAACGTGACGCAGGTCGTCTCTCCCGGCGAGTTCAGCGTCCGCGGCGGCCTGATCGACCTCTTTCCGATGGGTTCGGCTCTGCCCTACCGGATCGACCTGGTCGGCAACGACATCGAAAGCATCAAGACCTTCGACGTCGACACGCAGCGGACGTTGTATCCGGTGCCCACGGTCCGCCTGCTGCCGGCGCGCGAATTCCCGCTCGACGATGCCGGCCGCACGCGCTTTCGCAGCCGCTTCCGCGAATTGTTCGAGGGCGACCCGTCGAAGTCCGACCTGTACAAGGATATTTCGCACGGCGTCGTGCCCGGCGGCATCGAGTACTACCTGCCGCTCTTCTTCGAGGCCACCGCCACGCTGGCCGACTACTTTCCGCCCAATGCGACTGTCGTGCTCCACGGCGACGTGCACGGCGCGATCGACCATTTCTGGCAGGACACGGAGTCGCGCTGGAAGCTGCTGCGCGGCGACAAGGCAAGGCCGTTGCTGCCGCCGACTGAATTGTTCCTGCCGCCCGACCATTTCAACGGCGCGATCAAGCCGTTCGGCCGCCTCGAATTGACGAAGACCGGAGAAGGACCCACCGCGCCGATCCCCGCCGTGCAGGTCGACCGGCGTGCCGACGATCCGCTGACCGCGCTGAAGCGCTTCCTCGCCACCACCAACGCGCGTGTCGCGATCGTCGCCGAAAGTGCCGGCCGCCGCGAGACGATGCAGCAGTACTTTGCGGAGTACGGACTCAAGCCCGCGCTCGTCGACGACTTCGCCGCGTTCGCACGCGGCACGGACCGCGTGTCGCTCGCCGCGGCGCCGCTGGCCGCCGGGTTTGCGTGGCCCAAGGCGAAGCTGGCGTTCGTCACCGAGGCGGAGCTGTATGCGAACGTCGTGCGGCGCAGCGTGCGCGAATCCGCACGGCGGTCGAACGTCGATGCCATGGTGCGCGACCTCTCCGAGGTGCGCATCGGCGACCCCGTCGTCCACGAGCAGCACGGCATCGGCCGCTACCTCGGGCTGGTGACGCTGGACTTGGGCGACGGCGCCAACGAATTCCTGCAGCTCATCTACGCCAACGACGCGAAACTCTACGTCCCGGTCGCGAGCCTGCATCTCATCAGCCGGTACAGCGGCGCCTCGCCCGACGCAGCACCGTTGCACGAACTGGGCAGCGGCCAGTGGGACAAGGCGAAGAAGAAGGCCGCGCAGCAGGCGCACGACACGGCGGCCGAACTCCTCAACCTCTACGCGCAGCGCGCGGCGCGCAAGGGTTACGCGTTCGGCTTCAATCCGCACGACTACGAAGCATTCGCCGAAGGCTTCGGCTTCGAGGAGACTGGCGACCAGGCCGCGGCGATCGAGGCGGTCATCGGCGACATGACGTCCGGACGGCCGATGGACCGGCTGGTGTGCGGCGACGTCGGCTTCGGCAAGACCGAGGTGGCATTGCGCGCGGCCTGGGTGGCCATTGCCGACGGCAAACAGGTCGCCCTCCTCGTGCCGACGACGCTGCTCGCCGAGCAGCATTTCCAGACGTTCTCCGACCGCTTCTCGGACACTGCCGCGCGGCTGGCGGAACTCTCGCGCTTTCGCAGCGCCAAGGAAGTGAAGACCGCGCTGGCAGGGCTTGCCGAAGGCCGCCTGGACCTCGTCATCGGCACGCACAAGCTGCTGCAGTCCGACGTCAAGTTCAAGAACCTGGGGCTCGTCATCATCGACGAGGAACATCGCTTCGGCGTGCGGCAGAAGGAGCAGCTGAAGCGCCTGCGCGCGGAAGTGGACGTGCTCACGCTGACGGCTACGCCGATTCCGCGCACGCTGGCGATGTCGCTGGAGGGCATTCGCGATTTTTCCGTCATCGCCACCGCGCCTCAGCGCCGGCTGTCGATCAAGACGTTCGTCGCCACGTATTCGTCGGGCATCATCCGCGAGGCCGCACTGCGCGAACTGAAGCGCGGCGGCCAGATCTATTACCTGCACAACGAAGTCGACACGATCGCGACCAAGGCCGAAGTGCTGGCACGGCTGCTGCCGGAGGCGCGCATCGCGATCGCGCACGGCCAGATGGCGGAGCGCGAGCTGGAACACGTGATGCGCGACTTCTACCAGCAGCGCGTCAACCTGCTCCTGTGCTCGACGATCATCGAGACCGGCATCGACGTGCCGACGGCCAACACGATCATCATCGACCGCGCCGATCGCTTCGGGCTGGCACAGCTGCATCAGCTCCGAGGCCGCGTGGGTCGCTCGCATCACCAGGCGTATGCATACCTGCTGACCCCACCCGAGGAAGCGCTGTCCGCGCTGGCCAAGAAGCGGCTGGAAGCGATCCAGATGATGGAGGACCTGGGCTCGGGCTTCTACCTCGCGATGCACGATCTCGAGATTCGCGGCGCGGGCGAGGTGCTGGGCGATTCGCAGTCGGGCGAAATGCAGCAGGTCGGCTTCCAGCTCTACTCCGACATGCTGAAGGCCGCGGTGAAGGCGCTCAAGTCCGGGCGCGAGCCCGACCTGTCGCAGCCGCTGGGCGTGACCACCGAGATCAACCTGCACGTCCCGGCGCTGCTGCCCGCACTGTACTGCAACGACGTGCACGAGCGGCTGGTCATGTACAAGAAGCTGGCCAGCGCCGACACGACGGCGGAACTCGACTCGATACAGGAAGAGCTGGTCGACCGCTTCGGCCCGACGCCGGAGTCCGCGCAGGCGCTGCTCGCGTGCCATCGGCTTCGTCTTACGGCCAAGGAACTCGGCGTGGCCAAGATCGATGCGGGGCCGGAGCGCACGACGCTGCAGTTCGTCAGGGAGCCGCCCTTCGACCCGGGTAACCTGATCCTCCTCGTGCAGAAGGACGGCCGCATCCGCTTCCACGGGCAGGACCGGATCCGCATCGAGCGCGGCGCGCCCACGCTCGTCGACCGCGTGGCGCTGGTGCGCGATTTCCTGGGCAAGCTCAAGTGACGGTTGCACTGCTGCCGCCACAGATTCACGTCTTCGTCCGCGACTGGCTCTCGGCGAACAACATCGTCCTCAAGAGTCCCGGCGGCCACGTGCTGATCGATACCGGATACGTGCGCCACGCGCCGCTGACGCTGGCGCTCCTGCGTTCGCCGCGCGGGCTGGATGACGGGCCGCTCTCGAAAATCGTCAACACGCACTGCCACTCCGACCACATCGGCGGCAACGCGACGATCCAGCGCGCCTATGGTTGCCCCATCGCGCTGCCGGAGGGCGAAGCGCCGCTGATCGAACGCTGGGACACGAAGGCGCTGTGGCTGGACTATGCCGACCAGCACACCGATCGCTTTGCCGTGGACGAAATTCTCCGTGCCGGATCGACGCACGTGTGGGGCAACCTCGAATGGCTGGCACTCGCGGCGCCCGGCCACGACATGGGCGCCCTCGTCTTCTTCAATCCCGAACATCGCATTCTGGTTTCCGGCGATGCGTTGTGGGAAAACGGCTTCGGCTTGGTGATGCCGCGGGCGGTCGAACCAGCCGCCGTCCCGGCGACGCGCGCGACGCTCGACATGATCGCGGCGCTCGACGCCCGCGTCGTGATCCCCGGCCATGGCGAAGTTTTCACCGACGCCGCCGGCGCGCTGACCCGTGCGTACGCGCGCATCGCGGCGTTCGAGGCCGACGACTCTCGTGTCGCGCGGCACGCGCTCAAGGTGCTGCTGACGTTTTGCCTGCTCGACAGGCAAAGCATGCCGCTCGCCGACCTGCCCGCCTACGTCGAGCGCGTCGCCATCTACCGCGACCTGAATGCCGCGTGCCTCCGCTTGGCACCCAGCGAACTGGCCGAGCTGCTGGTGCGCGAGCTGGTGCGCGGCGGCGCAGTCAAGGTCGTCGACGCGCACCTGCTTCCGGCATAGCGGCCTTTCGGGCGGAATTCGGCTTGACCGGAACTCCGGTCACGAAGGAAGACGGGCGACGAACGTCCTGACGCCGTTCAGCAGCATCTCGACGGCGATCGCCGTCAGCACCAGGCCCATCAGTTTCTCGAACGCCTGGATCGCGCGTTCGCCGAGCACCGCCTGCAGCCGCTGCGCGGCCAGCAACACCAGCGTGGTCAGCGCCATGCCGACCGACAGCGCGATCACCCATGTCGTCATGTGCGCCGGATCGCGCGACGCCATCAGCATCACCGTGGCCAGCGCCGACGGACCGGCGATCGACGGCACCGCGAGCGGCACCAGGAAGGGCTCGTCGCCGTGCGTGTCGCCGAAAATTCCGTCGGGGTGCGGGAACACCATCCGCAGCGCGATGAGGAAGAGGATGATGCCCCCGGCGATGGCCAGCGACTCGTCGGACAGCTGCAGCCACTGCATGAACGTGCGGCCGCCCGCCATGAACGCGACCAGGATCATGTAGGCAAAGAAGCATTCGCGCAGGATGACCCGGGCCCGCCGCTCGGCCGGCACCTTGGCCAGCAACGACACGACGATCGGCAGGTTGCCGAACGGGTCGAGGACCAGGATCAGCAGGATGGTCGCGGAGAAGAGTTCGGCGTTCATGGCAGCGGCCTGTCGATGCCGGCAGCACTTCGTCGGCAGCGCCCGGAGTATATCGCGGCGGACCCCCGCGCCGCACCGCAGTGGCATACTTCTGCCCTTTGCCGCCCCCCCTGCCGGAGCCCCCATGCCGATTGTCCGAATTCCCCTGAATGCCGCAGTCTGCGCGCTGGCCGCGCTTGCCTCCGTTACCGCCATCGCGCAGACCCGGCCGGCCCCTCTCGCGGTGCGCAGCGTGGCCGACACCTACTTCGGCGTCACGGTGCAGGACCCGTACCGCTACCTCGAGAACCTCAAGGACCCCGAGGTCATCGCCTGGATGAAAGGCGAGGCCGCGTACGCCAACAGCGTGCTGGGGAAGATTCCCGGCCGCAACGAACTGTTCAAGGAAATCCAGGTGCGCGGCGATGCGGTCTCCGCACGCATCAACAGCGTGCAGGTCGTCGGCCCGAAGGTCTACTACGAGAAGCGCCTCGCCACCGACAATATCTTCAAGCTCTACGTGCGCGACGGCTTCAAGGGCAAGGAGCGCCTGCTCGTCGACCCGGATGCGGTGAAATCGAAGGACGGCGAACATTCCGCGATCGACTATTACGCGCCCTCGCCGGACAACAAGTACCTCGCCTACGGCATCTCGACCGGCGGCTCGGAGCAGAGCGTGATCCACGTCATCGATATGGCAACCGGCAAGACGCTGCCCGACAGCATCGACCGCGCCAATTTCGCGAACCCGTCGTGGCTGCCGGACGGCCGCATGGTCTACAGCCGCCTGCAGAAAATGGCCGACGGCGCGCCCGTCACGGACAAGTACCGGAACCAGCGCGTCTACATCCACAAGCTGGGCGACAACCCGGACAACGACGTGCTGCTGTTCGGCGCCGGCGTTTCACCGCTGGCGACCCTCACGTCCGAAGAAAACGTCTTCGCCTACAACCCGCTGGGAACGTCCCATGTCCTGGCGCTGGCGATCAACGGCGTGCAGCGCGAATTGCGGGTATGGGTGGCGCCGCTGTCCGCCCTGAACGGCGACAAGACACCCTGGGTCAAGATCACCGACTCCACGGACGACGTCACCGACCTCGCGGCGCAGGGCGACGCGCTGTTCCTGATGTCGCACAAAGGCGCGCCGCGCTTCAAGGTGCTGCGGACGTCCCTGGCGAAGCCGGATCTCGCGACAGCCGAAGTCGTCGTGGCGTCCGGTGAATCGGTGGTCAACGCGATCGCGACGGCGAAGGACGCGCTGTACGTGCGCAAGATGAATGGCGGCAACAGCGAACTGTTCCGCGTCGACTACGCGCCGAACGCCAAGCCGCAGCAGGTCGCGCTGCCCTTCATCGGCGACCTCGACGGCCTGGTGACCGACCAGCGCCTGCCGGGCGCCGTGTTCAGCTTAGGCGGCTGGACCCGCTTCGGCGGCTATTTCGAATACCAGCCGGCGGCAAGCAAGGTTGTCGACACCGGGTTGCAGCCGCAAGGCAAGTTCGACAACCCCGGCACGCTGGTCGCCACGGAAGTCCAGGTGAAGTCGCACGACGGGACGCTCGTTCCGCTGTCGATCGTGCACAAGAAGGGCCTCAAGCTCGACGGCACCAACCCGACGATCGTCTACGGCTACGGCGCCTATGGCATTTCGCAGACGCCGTTCTTCCGACCGACGTGGCTGCCGTGGTTCGACCGCGGCGGCGTGCTCGCCGTGGCGCACGTGCGAGGCGGAGGCGAATTCGGCCAGGATTGGTACAAGGCAGGCTACAAGGCGACCAAGCCCAACACGTGGCGCGACGCGATCGCGTGCGCGGAGTGGCTGGTGACCAACAAGTACACATCGACGCCGCAGATGTCGATCATGGGCGGCAGCGCCGGAGGAATCTTTGTCGGACGCGCGATCACCGATCGCCCCGAACTCTTCGGTGCCGCGGTCGACCAGGTGCCGGCATCCGACATGATGCGTGCCGAGTTCTCCGCCAACGGCGTTCCCAACATTCCGGAGTTCGGCACCGTCAAGACCGAAGAAGGATTCAAGGGCCTGTTCGCGATGAGCCCGTACCATTGGGTCAAGGACGGCGTGAAGTATCCGGCCGTGCTGCTGACCACCGGCTTCAACGATCCGCGCGTCGATTCATGGGAAGCGGGCAAGATGGCCGCTCGCCTGCAGGCGGCGACGACCAGCGGCCGGCCAATCCTGCTGCGGATCAACTTCGACGAAGGTCACGGCATGGGCTCGACCAAGAAGGCGCAATATGAGGAGCGCGCCGACACGTTTGCCTTCCTGTTCTGGCAGGCAGGCGTGAAGGGTTTCCAGCCCTGATCTCCCCGCTACGCGCTGCGCACCAGCAGCGCGTAGCCCAGCGGGAACAGCACGGCCGCGATGAAGCCGTGCAGCGCGAACGCGAGGCTTGCATAGGTGCCGGCGTCGGCGTTCACCTGGAACGCCCGCGCGGTGCCGATGCCGTGCGCGGCCAGGCCCAGCGCGAATCCGCGCGCGCGCCAGTCGCGCACGCCGCACGCATCCAGCACGTACTTGCCCAGCGCGGCGCCGATCACGCCGGTCGTCACCGCGAACACGGCCGCCAGCGCGGGCACGCCGCCGATCTTCTGCGCGATGCCCATCGCGATGGGCGCGGTGACCGACTTCGGCGCGAGCGAGAGCAGCGTGGCCGGTGTCGCGCCCAGCGCATGTGCGAGCACAATCGTGGAAACGAGCGCCACCGCGGAGCCGACGACGAGCGCACCGGCAATCGGCAGCGCGAGCTTGCGCACGCTCTCCCATTCGCGCGCCAGCGGCACCGCGAGCCCAACCACGGCCGGCCCCAGCAGGAAATGCACGAATTGCGCGCCGTCGAAGTAGGTCTGGTAGCGCGTGTCCGACGCCCACAGCACCGCGACGATCAGCGCAACAGAGATCAGCACGGGATTCGCGACCGGATGCATGCGGGTGCGCTGGTAGCACTTCCACGCGACCGCGTAGGCGACGAGCGTCAGCGTCAGGCCGGCCAGCGGCGTCGCGGCCAGGTAAACCCATAGTTCGAACAGCGGTTGCGCGCTCATCGCCGGTCCGGCGCCTGCGCGTCCCGCTGCCGGCGGACGAGCCAGGCGAACGTCAGCGCCGTCGCGGCGATGGCAAGCACGGTGCTCACCAGAAGCGCCGCAACGATCGGCAGCCATTCGGCGGTGACCTGCGCCACGTACATCATCACGCCGACGCCAGCCGGCACGAACAGCAGAGACAGATGCTGGCCCAGGCCGCCGGCGGCGGCGGCCAGCGCGCCGGGCGCCTTTCCACGCAACAGCAACGCTGCAAAGAGCAGTGCCATGCCCGCCACGGGCCCGGGGATCGGCATCCCGGCCAGCCGGACCAGCGCTTCGCCGGCACACTGGAACACCAGCAGCCACGTGAATCCGGAAAGGGCGTCGCTCACTCGAAGCCCTTCAGTGCAGCTTCACGCGCGGCTCGACGCCGCCGCGCATGCTGCGGCCCAGCGTGTCGAAGACCACGCGCAGCACGCCGTGGATCGACACCTGGTGCATCTTGTACAGCGACACGTACATCCAGCGCGCGATCATGCCCTGGATCAGCAGGTTGCCGCCGATCAGCCGGCCCATCAGGTTGCCGACGGCGGACAGTTCGCCCAGCGAGACCAGCGAGCCGAAGTCGCGGAAGCGGAATTCCGGCAGCGTCCGTCCTTCGAGCCGTGCGCGCACGGTCTTGCACAGCAGCGTGGCCTGCTGGTGAGCGGCCTGCGCACGCGGTGGGACCATAAGGCCATCCCTAGGTGCACCGAGCCACGGCGCTGCCGCGCAATCGCCGAATGCGAAGACGTCCGGGTCGCGCGTCGTCTGCAATGTCGGCGTCACAACGAGCTGATTCGCGCGATTCACCTCGAGTCCGTCAAGCGCCGCCAGCCAGTCGGGCGCCTTGATGCCCGCCGCCCAGACCACGAGGTCGGCCGGATAGAACGCGCCGGACTGTGTGCTGACGCCTTGCTCCGATACCGCGGTCACTCTTTCACCGGTGCGCACGGTGACATCGAGGCGTTGCAGCAACTCGGTGGCGGCGGCCGCGACGTGAGCGGACAGCGGGGGCAATATCCTCGGCGCAGCCTCGACGAGCGTGAGGCGGATGTCACGGCGCGCGTCGAGCTGCTCGAGGCCGTAGGCGGCATGCGCGGCGGTCGTGTGGCGGATCTCGGCCGCGAGTTCGACGCCGGTGGCGCCGGCGCCGATGATGACGATCGACACGCCCGTCGGCGTTCCTTCCGCCGCACGGGCGTCGGCGCGGACGCACGCCGAAAGCAGGCGGCGGTGGAATCGCTCGGCATCGCGCAGCGTGTCCAGGACCGCCGCGTGCTCCGCGACGCCGGGCACGCGGAAATCGTTGCTGATGCTGCCTACGCAGATGATCAGCGTGTCGTAGCGCAGCACGCGCACAGGCAGCATGGCCGCGCCATCGTCATCACGCACCTCGGAGAGCGTCAGTTCGCGCCGCGCGCGATCGATGCCGGTGACCGCCCCCTGCCGGAAGCGGAAATGGTGCCAGTGGGCAATGGCCAGGTAGTCGAGGTCGTGCGCGTCAGCGTCCATGCGCCCCGCCGCCACCTCGTGCAGCAGCGGCTTCCACAGGTGCGTCGCGTTCTGGTCGACGAGCGTGATGTCCGCGCGCCCGCGGCGGCCGAAGCGCTCGCCCAGCCGTGTGGCCAGCGGCAGCCCGCCGGCACCACCGCCGACGATGACCACGCGATGGGCGCTCGCGTCACTCACCGCGCGCGATGCCTTCGCGGCGCGGATCGGCGCCGCCGACCCAACCGTCCTTCGTGCGTTGGATCACGTGCAGCCCGCTGGTGTGGTCGGTGATCCAGACGGGTGCGCCCAGCGCCTTCAACCGTGGCTCG
>Ga0302323_100004435_pt1 | contig 11437 bp, 8 predicted proteins | sample Fen_T0_3_FD_201950 | JGI IMG/M metagenome (GOLD analysis project Ga0302323, IMG submission 201950) | Peat permafrost microbial communities from Stordalen Mire near Abisko, Sweden - Fen_T0_3 | ecosystem: Environmental > Terrestrial > Soil > Wetlands > Permafrost | place: Sweden: Abisko... | reverse complement strand
GGTCCGCCTTGAGATCGTCGGCCAAGGCGACGTCCACCAAGGTCGCGCTGGCGACTTCGCCGAGCACGCTGCGCGCGAACGACGCTTGATAGCCGCAGCCGAGGTCGGCGATGTCGAGACCAGTGAGGGACGGGACGAAACGCCGTATTTGCCGCGCGGACAACCACACGCCGAAGCGATCGACCAGCGTTGGTGTGTGCGTCTGCCCAAAGGATGCCGCTCGTACCTCTGAAGCGCCGGGATTGCGGAGGGAGTCGTTCACCGTTTACGGACCGCCACGGCCGTCGAGTGCAAGATCAGGGTGAAGGTGAAGGACATGAAGCCGATGATCATGAGCAGCAGGCCGGTGATGCCGAGGTTGTTCGTGGTTCCGACCAGCGAGAAGTGATTGCGGAAATAATACACGCTCAAGTTCAGCGCCAAGCCCAAGCCCAACGCGAACGCACCGCCGCTGATAGCCACGGCGCGTGTGTAGCTGAAGCGCCGAAACCATTTGGCCTTCACGTCACCCGAGTAGTCGAAAAACACTTTCGCCAATATGCCCATGTACACGCACTGCAGTCCGAGCAACGCGAGCGAGACGCCCAGCAGCATCCAGTACAGGGAGAAGGTGATCGGGCCGAGCGTGACCGGACCAAATGAGAGCGGGAAGGTCAATAGCGAGCCCAGCGCGAGCAGAAGCAGCCCGGGCTTGAATAGGAAAAAATCGGCCCCGTAAACGAACATCGCCTGCAGATTGATCCAGGCCGCGTGCCAAGGAGAAAACCAGCCCGAGCGCTTGTGGTGGCTCAAGCGTCCATCGCGATCCTTGAGGAAGCGGATCGGCACTTCTGACGTACGTAACCGCATGTGCACGGACTTGAGCACCATCTCGGAAGCGTATTGCCAGGACTGCGATTGCAGATCCATGCGCACGAACCCTGCTTTGCTGATGCCGCGCATGCCGCAATGAATGTCGGAGAAGTGGCTGGAGAAGATGGTATTCAAAATCCAGGTCGTGACCGGCGTGCCGAGGTAGCGGTGCAACGGCGGCATCGATCCGGGTTCGATGTAGCCGCGGAAGCGCGAGCCCATCACGAACTCGGCGCCCGCGTGGAACTCTTTCACGAACGGCTCGAGCTCGCGGAAGTCGTACGTGCAATCGCAATCACCCATCAGGATGAATTTGCCGCGAATCTGCGGCAGCGCATCTTGATAGGCCCGGCCGAGCCCACGCTTCGGCGTCTTCAAGACCCGCGCGCCGTGCGCGAGCGCGATCTCGCCGGCGCGATCTTTGCCGCTGTCGATGATCAGGATCTCACCGCGAACGCCGGCCTTTTTCAGACCTTCGTGACACCAGGTCACGAAGTCCGCCATCGTCAGCTCTTCGTTGAGCGACGGGATGACGATCGAAAATTCGGGGTCTGCGACGTCTTGCTCCGGAATGAGCAGGGTGACCTCAGGGTCGACCTCGGGCGGGGGAACCGACGAGCGGACGACGGCGTTCACATCCGCCCCGCTTTCATGTCCGGCAGCATGGCGAGGATCGCCTTTTCCAGCGCTTGACGAGAGGAGTGCTTGCACGCCCAGCCGATGCCGCGGATGCGATTCGAGTCCAGACGAACGACCGGCACGTCGCCCTTCCAGCCGCGATCGCCGCCCGTGTAATCGAAGCGGACGCTGCCCGGCGAGAGCCCGACACACTCGACTGCGAGTTCGGCGATCTCGTTCACGGTGATCGTATCGCCCGTGGCTACGTTGTAAACCTGATACGCCGATTGAGTCTCGGTGTGCGCGCGTAGCACCGCGGCGATGATGTCCGAGATGTGCACGTAGGATTTACTCTGCGAGCCGTCGCCCAGGATGCGTAGTTGCGTTGGGTCGTCGAGCAGGCGGCGCGCGAAGTCGAAGCCGACTCCGTGCGTTTGTCGTGGGCCGACCACGTTGCCGAAGCGGAACGCGCAGCCCGAAAGGCCGAACATGAACGAGTAACTGGCGATCAGTGCTTCACCCGCCAGCTTGCTGGCTCCATAGGTGGAGATCGGCAACAGGGAGCCTTGATCCTCGGGGATCTCTTTCTGCCCGAAATCCCCATAAACGCCGCTGCCGGACGCGTACAAGATGCGCTTGGCGCTGGTCGTACGCATGGCCTCGACCACGGCGTTGGTGAGCGCTGTGCCTTGGAAGAAGTCGATGTCGGGCTCGGTCGCTGCGCGTGCGATGTCCGGATTGGAGGCCAAGTGGATGACCACTTGATGGCCCGCCATCGCCTGACGCAAGGCAGGCAGATCTTCGACGTTGCCCCGCGCGATGGCGAAGCGCGGGTCAGTTGCGTGCTTGGCCACGTGCCACTCTCGTCCGGACGAGAAATTGTCGTAGATCGTGACCTTGCTCGCTGCGCCTTCACCCAGCAAGTAATCGACGAAGTGCGCGCCAATGAAGCCTGCGCCGCCCACGATGAAGAAACGGGTATCTTTGATGGTATTGAGCCACGCTGAAGTCACTTGGTCGATTCCCACTTCGTTGCGACGCGCTTCAGGGACGGGTGACTGACGATCAAGTGCCAGACCACGGCGCACAAACCCTCGGTGTGAGGGGTAATGCGATCGGGCGAGGCGGTCGGAATGATCACGCAGGCGTCTGCTACTTGACCGGTAAACCCGCCGTCTTTGCCCACGATACCGAAGATGCGCGCCTTGACGGCCTGAGCCTGCTCGAGCGCACGCACCAGATTCACCGACACGTTCTTCTCCTTGCTACCGCCGCCGACGGAGAAGACGAGCACCGCATCGGCGGCGGACAGGCGCGAGCCCTTGAGCCATTCCGAAAAGCTGGTGTCCCAACCCTCATCGTTGATGCGAGCAGTCAACTCGGAGACGTTGTCGGTGGGCGCGTACGCTTCGAACGCGCAGATCTTTCGGAAATCATTGACTGCGTGGCTGGCATGCCCGGCCGAGCCGCCAACGCCCAAAATGAACAGCCGGCCACCTGCGTCGCGGACCGCGCCGAGACCGTCTGCTACGCGATCGATCACCGAGCCATCCAAGGCGGCGACCAGCTGCGCGGTCTCCTTCAGGAACTCGGTAGTGAATGCGCTCGTGCTCATAGCGTGTAACCCGCGGCGGCCGCATCCGTGTGGAACATGCGCACGGTTTCCAAGCTGTATTCCGCTAGGCTCTTACCAAACAGCGCCATCTTTTTCAGCATGTCCGGCGGCACGGTGATGATGTGCGCGCCCGCCTGCTCGGCCTGCACGATATTGAGCAGCTCGCGGGGGCTGGCCCAGAGCAGCTCAGCGCTAGCGCCCGATGCGTCACAAATCGCGCGTGCGGCTTTCATCAGCGCCACCGGGTCGCGACCGGTGTCGGCAATGCGCCCGGCAAACACCGAGACCACCGCCGGTGCCCCGCCGCGCAGCGCCTGCGTCGTGTGATGTACTTGCTCCAAGGTGCAGAGCGCCGTGACGTTCAACTGAACGCGGCCATTCACCGACAAGTCACGGACGAGCTCGATTGAGCTTTCTCCGCGCGTGTTCGTGATCGGTACTTTCACGTACACATTGCTGCCCCAAGCGGCGATCTTCTTGGCTTGCTTGGCCATCTCCCCGAACTCATCGGCGAAGACCTCGAACGAGATCGGTCGATCTTTGATCTCGGCCAAGACCTGATGGGCGAAGGCCTCGTAATCCTTGATGCCCGCCTTGCGCATCAGAGTCGGGTTGGTCGTGAACCCAGAAATCCGAGGATTTTTCGCCATCTCGAGCAATGACGAGAGATCTGCACCGTCTGAAAATAGCTTTATGGATTCCATCGCGCTGTTCTCACCGTTCTCACCCGTTCAGCACCGCAAAGGCGGCCGAGGTTGGGCGATATAGCAGCTCTGGCTTGCTAGGCCACGGCCTTCCCGATTGCCCAGCGCGAACTCCTGCAAAAACGCCGTCTGAGCACGAGTTCGGTGGCATTTCGATGGCGAAGCGCACCTACATGTGCGGCATCACCAGCCGTAATTCGGGCTCCTTCTGCGCGCTGAAGCGGTTTAACTTTCCTGGATGCAAGCAGTCATTCTCGCAGGGGGCCTGGGCACACGGCTCGGGGTCCGGACTCGTGACTTGCCCAAGGCGCTACTCCCGATCGCTGGGCGGCCGTTTCTTGCTTGGCTCGCGGAGGCCCTCGTGCGCAGCGGCTATCGGCAGCTCGTGCTGTGCATCGGTCACCACGGCCAGCAGATCGTGGACTTTCTGGGGGCGGGTACAGCCTTTGGACTCGACGTCACTTATTCGAAAGACGGCGAACATTTGCTGGGCACCGGCGGTGCGATCAGGCAGGCGCTCAGTCGTGGTCTGCTCGCCGACAACTTCCTCGTCACTTACGGTGACAGTTACTTGCCGTTCGACTACGCGGCCCCGCTGCGCGATCTGGAAGCGCACCCCGAAGCACTCGGCACGATGAGCGTGTTCGAAAACCACGGCGCTTGGGACGCCAGCAACTCTGCAATCGGCGAAGGTCTCGTGTTGCGCTACGAGAAGGGCGTCGATGACCGCGCGCTCACCCATATCGACTACGGCGCGATCGCGCTGCGACGCTCGGTGATCGCGGAGCAACCGGCGCAGATCGCGTTCGGCCTCGACACGCTTCAACATCGGCTCGCCAAAGCGGGCAAGCTGCGCGCTTTCGAGGCCACGGAACGCTTTTACGAAGTCGGTTCCGAGCGCGGCATCGCCGATTTGGAGCACAAGCTCGTAGGCGGGTGAGCGGATACGCTAATCGCTCTCGGTCGAGCGTTTGCGCCGCAGTACCGCGCCGATGGTGAGTAGCGTCAGCAGCAAGGACGTGCTCGATGCGCTGCGTCGCGGAAGGTGGCAGCCGCACGCGCTCGAACTCGACTCGGGCGTCGCGCATTCAGTACGGCTGCTACAGCTGCCGCCACTATCAGCACTGCCCGCGATGGGTTCACTTCCGGTTCCTGCGGCACCGCCCTCTTCGCCGCTCCCGCCAGCGGCTCCGCTTTCGCCGTCTTCACCGCTCCCGGCAGCTCCGCTCGCACCGTTCGAGGTGCAGGTGGAGAGATTACAGCTGTCACTTTGTCCGTCGCAATAGCCGATGCAGCCTTTGCCGTCAGCGCACACGCCGTGGCCCTCGCGCGGTTGCCCCTGGATCGTGACGCAGTGTCCCTCCATGCCCGGTTCGGCGCACGACCTGCAATTGCCGTCGCAATAGTCTTCACAGCACATACTAGCTAGGCACACCAAGCTCCGGCAGTCGCTCGGGGCCGTGCAGTGGAGGCCGTTGTCTATGCCCAGACAAGTCCCGTCGACGCAGCTGCCGATCGCGCACACGCGGCAGTCCGGTTCATTGCAATGGGTGCATGTCCGGCCGGGCTGCAGCCGAGGCTCGCAAACGCCAATCACCGCGCAATAGAGATGCTCGGGACAGTCCGTGTCTTGCTCACAAAACGTCGCGTCGGTGCGCGGGGCGAAGACATACGCTGTCCCGTACACGGACAGTCTGGGCGAATAGGGCACCGTCTCGATCCCCTGCGCGCCAACGACTGCAAATTCGTCTGACAGCGCGACACCCCCGCGAGTGTGATCGAGCGAGCCGTCGATAAGGAAGCGAGGGCCTTGCTGGGTCCACGACGCGCCCAAGCGCGTGAACACGTACACGGCCTGGAGAGTTCCCGGCGCGCTGATCAGGGCAACGTCGCCCAAGAGAGCGACGGCGTTTCCAAAGTGGTCGCCCTCGACCGGAGCGCTACTTTCGAGCGCAAGGCGGTGAGTCGCCCAATCCGAGCCATCGCGCGTGAACAAGTACGCGGCCCCGCGTTGAGGGTACGCGCCGTCGGCACCAATCAGTACCGTGTCTGCAGATGCGGACACCGCTACTCCAAAATTTCCCTCGGAGTTCGTGTCCGGCGGGACCAACGCTGCGCCCTGCTGCGTCCAGGTCGTTCCGGTGCGCGAGAACACGTAGGCGCGACCTGCCGAGGAGCGCAACCCCGGCGCGCCAATCACGACCGTGTCGTCGAAGATCGACACGGCGCTGCCGAATGAGTCAGACTCGCCGCCATCTGGCGCGATCAGGGCAGGTCCCTGTTGTTCCCAGCCTCCGGAGCTTCGCACGAACACATACGCCGCGCCTTGCCCGATGTTGCTGCCGATCGCCTTTTGGGGCGCGCCAACGACTACGGTGTCGCCCGAGATCGCGACAGACGCACCAAAACTATCCGGAGCCGTGCCGTCGTTCGCGGTCAGGTCTCCTTGCAGAGGCCAGACATCTGCTCCGCGCACGAACACGAAGGCCCAACCTGGACCCACGGTCGGGCCAACCCCGATTGGTGCGCCGACGATCGCGGTATCGCCAGAGAGCGACACTGAGGTGCCGAAACCGTACGAATGCGGGGCGGGGAGCGGCTCGCGCTTGGACCACTGGCTCGTACCTGTGCGCTCCCATAGGTACGCTTTCCCTACTGCGTAATCGCCCACCAAGATGGTGTTGTTGGAAATCGACACCGCCAGGCCGAAGGTCGAGCTGCCGTTTTCCAACTGCGCGACCTGAGACCAAACCGTGGCTTCGGCTTCGGCATGCTTTGCCCACCCAAGCCAAACAACCAGGGCTACCAAGCTCGCCAATCCGAAGCGTGTCATTGGCGTTCCCTTAGCTTAGGCGGGTCGGACCCGCCCGAATGCGCCTGGTCGCACTGGAAGTAAGAGTGGACTTGTGTCTCGTTTGAAGTGAGCGCGAGTGTTCCCTATCGCCGGCATGGGAAATGTGGGCAGTGTTTGCCCGTCTATTGCAACATGCGTCGCTAGCAGCTTTGTCTTGCTTGATGGACTGCCGTCCGATACGGTCCGCGCGGTTCCAACCAAGGAAAATGAAGCGCGTGAGCAAGTACTCGATGGTTTCTCGGTCTACCGTGGCCTGCACGGTCCTCGTGGGCGCCGTGTTGTCCGGCTGCAGTGATAGCAATTCCGGTAACGGCGGGTCGGCCGGGTCGCCAGGCGCGGGCGGGGGCGACGTGGGCCTCGCGGGCAGCAGCGCGATCGAGGGTAAAGACGGCGTCGATGGCAAAGACGGCGTCGATGGCAAAGACGGCGTCGATGGCAAAGACGGTGTCGACGGCAAAGACGGTGACGATGGCAAAGACGGCGCCGACGGGACCAATGGCACCAACGGCGCCGACGGCGCCGACGGCACCAACGGGAGCAATGGCAGCAACGGAGCCGACGGCAGCAACGGCAAAGACGCGCCGATCCCGGGTCCGGTCGCGCTTTTCGTCAGTACGCCGCGCTCCGTGACCAGTGCTACGAGCGCAAGCTTCGCGTTCGGCTGCTCCGCAGGCACTTGCAGCTATCAATGCAGCCTCGACAACGCGGCCTACGCGGCGTGCAAGAGCCCGGTCACAGTCTCGGATCTAGGCCGCGGCGATCATGAGTTCTCGGTCAAAGCCAATCTTTCAGGGCAGGACCCGGGGCCTGTCACCAGTTACGAGTGGCGCGTGCGCCAGCCGAATATCCTGTACTTGATGGCCGACGACCTCGGCTACTCGGACATTCACGCGCTGGGCGGCGAGATCGATACGCCGAGTCTCGACGACCTGATTTCCAACGGTCGCATCTTGACCAACCACCACGCGGGCACCGTGAGCGCGATCACGCGCTCGATGTTGATCTCGGGCACCGACCATCACCTGGTCGGTGAGGGTACGATGGGCGCGCCGAGCGATCCCGAGCGCAAAGGATTGCCCGGCTACGAGGGGTTCCTGAACGATCGCTCGTTGTCGTTGGCTGAGCTGCTCAAGGATGCCGGCTACCACACCTACATCGCTGGCAAGTGGCACATCGGGTCCGGCATCGTTGGCTCTTCGACCGCGACCTTGGGCAAGACGGCGGACCAGTGGGGCTTCGAGCGCAGCTATACCTTGCTCGGCGGCGCCGCGAGCAATCACTTCGCGCACGAAGCGGCGGGCTCGAAGAGCTACACCGAAGACGGCGTGTACGTACAACCCGGACAGCCTGGCCAACCGGGCGGTACTGGCGGCACCCCCGCGGTGTTTTACTCGACCGACTTTTACACGCAGCAGCTGATCAAATACATCGACTCCAACAAGGACGACGGGAAGCCCTTCTTCGCCTACGCGGCCTACACGTCCCCGCATTGGCCGCTGCAGGTGCCGGATGCGTGGCTCGACAAGTACCGCGGACGCTACGACCAAGGTTACGATGCGATCCGCAACGCGCGCATTGTGCGGCTACAGAGCTTGGGCATCATCCCGTACTCGTGGACGCCGCACCCCGTGTTGCCGGAGACGCTCACGCGCCCGTCGGCCAGTGCCAACAACGGCAAGACGGGCGCGCAGTACATCAGCGCGGTGCATCCGCAGTCGGACACGTACGTCGATTACGGCCAGGGCTACGTGAACAAGAGCTGGGCCAGCCTGACCGACTTGGAGAAGAAATCGCAAGCTCGCTACATGGAGATCTACGCGGCCATGGTTTCCAACTTGGATTGGAACATCGGCCTGCTCATCCAACACTTGAAGGACATCGGCGCGTACGACGACACCTTCATCATGTTCCAATCGGACAATGGCGCGGAAGGCTGGCCGATCGATTCGGGTGCCGATCCGAAGCTCACCGACGAAGGCAACGCCGCCCCTGCCGTATTTGCCTCGCTCGGCAAGGACAGCAACACGCAATCGGCGAAGCGATTGCAGTACGGGCTCCGTTGGGCCGAAGTCAGCGCCACCCCCTTCGCGCAGACCAAGGGCTCCTTCGGTGAAGGTGGCTACGGCGTGCCCGCGTTCGTGCATCTTCCGGGGCAGGTCGGCTCGGCTGCGCCGTACCGCAGCTTCACTCACGTCACCGACAACACTGCGACGTTCTTGGCGCTCGCAGGTGTGGAGTTGCCGACGACCCCGGCGCCCGCGGACCTCGATCCGGTGAGCGGTTTGGACAAGAACAAGGGTAAAGTGAGCTACAAGGGGCGCTACGTTTATCCGGTCACCGGGCAATCGCTGCTGCCGGCGCTCAGCGGCTCGACGGCGCTCACGCATTCCACGCCTTTCGGCGACGAATCGTACGGCCGCGCATACATCTTCAGCGCGGACGGCAAGTGGAAGGCGCGTTGGACCGAGCCAGCGCAGGGCGGGCCCGCCGACGGTCATTGGGAGTTATTCGACATCCTGCAAGATCGCGGCGAAACAAACGACGTCTCGGCGCAAAACAGCGCAGTCGTCGACGCGCTGTTCGGCAATTGGCAAACGTACATGACGAGCGTAGGCGGCGTCGAGCCACTCCGCCCGGCGGGTTACTACTGAACCAATTCGTTCCCCTCCGCGTGGCCAGTGCAGAGGCCGAGTGGTCTCACCGCTGCTCGGCCTGCGGCAAGTGCTGCAACTCGCCACCGCAGCTCTCGATGCCAGAGCTACTCCATCATCAGCATACGTTTTTCGGCTGTTTGACGATTCAACGCATCGCGCGTCCGTCGCCATCGGGCGCCCGGCTGCGTACCGAGTTCGAGCAGCTCGCTGCGCGCCTTTGGCACCGTTTGCCAGACGGAAGTGTCAGCACGGACGACGTGCTGCTTGCGACTCGTGCGTTCGATCTGGGGCTCTCGGATCGTTGTCCCGCGCTCGACGCCCAGCAGGGTTGCTCGCTTCAGGCCGATCGAAAGCCATCGATTTGCCGGGTTGTCCCGCTCGACGCGCTTCAGCCGGATAGTGCGCAGCACCTGGTGCTCGCGAGCCGTGAGGCTGAAGCGCACTATTTCGGCAGTGACTGCGTTGCGCCCGGCGAGAGGCCGGGCTTCGAGCTCGTGACGCGGCGGCTCAGCGTGGTGGACAGCGGCGCGAGCGCGGCGCTCACTCAGCGCCGCCAGGACCTGGCAGAGGAGCGCAATGCCTGGGGCGACCGCGTGTTCCAGCAGCTCTGCAGCGATTTATTCTCGTCTGCAGCCGCGCTGGAGCGCTTACCCAGTCGCGGATTCATGACCCTGTCAATCGCGCCGGTGCTGATCGCGCTGCTCGAGCAGTCGTCGCTGAGTCGCGCGCGCTGCATCGGCTACCTCGATGCACAAGCGCGGCTCGCAGAGCGACTTCTGCGCGGCGCGCTGGAGGACGGCCAGGGTGAGCGCGGTACGGTTCGTCAACTCTCGGCATTCGTGCGCACGAATGCCCGTCTTCGCTTGCAACTGAAGGATGATTGAATGTCGTACGCCGAACCGATCCTCGACGCTGCCAAGCGGCTCAAAATCAGCCCCGAGGCCGTGCAGACCTACCTCGACGCTGGCAATGGCGAGCGCGCCGTGGGTGTCGAGCGCTCGCTGCACGCCACGATCAAGCCGGTCGGTTCAGCCTGCAACCTCGATTGCACTTATTGCTACTACCTGAGCAAAGAGCAGCTCCTCAGCCAGAAGAGCCGCCGTATCAAGGACGATGCGCTCGAACGTTTCATCGTGGACTACATCCAAAGCCAAGACGCGGAAGAGATTGCTTTCACTTGGCACGGTGGCGAGCCGACACTGATGGGCCTGCCGTTCTTTCGGCGCGTGGTCGAGCTGCAACACAAGCACCTCCCGCCCGGACGCCGGATCGCCAATGATCTGCAGACCAATGGCACCCTGCTCGATGATGCTTGGTACGAATTCCTGGCCGAAAATGCCTTCCTCGTCGGCTTGAGTATCGATGGCCCGCGCCAGCTGCACGATTTTTACCGCCCGACCAAGAAGGGCAAGCCCACGTTCGACAAAGTGTTCGCTGCCACGCAGCAGCTGAAGCGCTATGGCATCCAGTTCAGCACGCTGACCACCGTGAACCGCCACAACGCGAGCCACGCGCTCGAGGTGTATCGATTCTTGCGCGACGAGGTCGGCACGAGCTACATGCAGTTCATCCCCTGCGTCGAGCCGCGCCAATTCGAGCGTCACGCGCCCGCGTACTTGCCCGCGCAGCAACTGGTGACGGCTGAGAGCGCGCGTGTTCATCCCAGCCACCCGATGTCGGTCGTGACCGATTGGAGCGTCGTGTCCGAAGAATGGGGCTCCTTCCTGGCCGCCGTATTCGACGAATGGCAAGCGCACGACCAAGGCCGCGTGAAGATCAATCTGTTCGAAAGCCTATTCGCGCAGCTCAACGGAAAGCCGTCATTGCTCTGCACCAGCAGCCCGTTCTGCGGCAAGAACGTAGCCCTAGAACACGACGGCCGCGTCTACTCGTGCGATCACTTCGTGTACCCCGAGTATGAGCTGGGCAAAGTCGGCGACCAAACCTTGGCCGAAATGGTCTTCTCCCTCAAACAGCTCGAGTTCGGCCTGGACAAGCACAACTCTTTGCCGAGCGAGTGCCGCTCCTGCCCCTATCTCAAACTGTGCTGGGGTGAATGCCCGCGCACCCGCATTCTGAAAACGCGCGAAGGCGAAGGCAACCTCAGCTACCTGTGCAAAGGCTGGAAAATCTTCTTCGC
>Ga0302323_100004432_pt1 | contig 11440 bp, 4 predicted proteins | sample Fen_T0_3_FD_201950 | JGI IMG/M metagenome (GOLD analysis project Ga0302323, IMG submission 201950) | Peat permafrost microbial communities from Stordalen Mire near Abisko, Sweden - Fen_T0_3 | ecosystem: Environmental > Terrestrial > Soil > Wetlands > Permafrost | place: Sweden: Abisko... | reverse complement strand
GTCGGCAACGCGAGTGGCGCGAGTGCCTGAGCGCAGGTCGACTTTGAAGTTCTGGGTGCCGCTTACTTTGCGGCCGACCCAAGACGGGGACGCTCCGCCCTTTGCCAGCGAATAGACTCGAACGTCGTTCAATGCCGGCGTGTGGACGAGATCGATCGAGCCATCTCCGTCGAAATCCAAGGGCACGAGATTCTGGTTGCTCAGCTGAATCGAATTCATCAACAGGGCAACGGCGGGATCGACGCCCGTCGAATTGACGGCCATGGGAAGGCCGCCACCGAACGCGGCAGGCTGTCCCTGGGCGCCGTTCAGAAACGCTTTCCACGGAGGCGACCAAACCACGTCAGGCAAACCGTCACTGTTGACGTCCAGGAATTCGGTCGATAGATCGCTCACGCCAAAAGATTTCGCGGTCACGCCCGGATTCGTGGTCGCGGCTCGAACCGTGGTGTTGAACGGCTCATAGCCGGGCAAAGTCGCGCTGCCGGAAGCATGGCTATAGCTCAGAGTCAGCGCCGGCAGGCGACCGCAGTTGCTCGTGTCCGCTAGCGCGAAATTCCCGTCTTCCTTGGGAGCGCTTCGCTCGTCCCCGGCGCAACGCCCCTCCAGTTGGACCGAGCTCAAGAATGACGTGTGATATGCCGGATCGTAGCTGAGGTAGTAGCGTCTGAGCTGCGAGCGCTGGGCGCTGGTCCCCTCGGCATATGTCTTGCTGGTCACGTCGACGCGTGTGAGCCGCAAATTTTGCTCGCGCAGCCAACCCGATCGATAGGACGTCGTCGGATCGGGGCGAGTATCGTAGCGAAGCCGAGTATGGTGAGCGAAGCCAGTCGGCACGTAAGATGTGGCATTCGCTGCTGGCGTGGTGTCAAAGATGTCCGTCAGATACGCGCGCCCCCCGGATTGCCAATACTTGTAGACCACCACGTTGCGAGGCGTCGGGCTTCCCGACGCGGGGTTGGCATTGCCGAACGCATCGTATTCGCGGACCAAAGCCCAGGAAAAAATCTGCGATGGCTGGTTGGGGTTGGTCTCCAGGGCCGTCGTGTCCGTGCTGCCATCGAGGGGCACGCCGAGCTCCTTGGTCAGGCCACTCTTGTCTTGAACGCGCCAAGTCCGGTGGTCGGGAGACCAGAAGAAGCGCATGTAAGCGCCTTCGATGCGCGGCCGGAAGTACTGCCAGCCGGAAGACCAAACCGGCATCAGCTCCCCGCTCAGCGCGCCGGAACAAGCAACGCCTGGCGCTGCTCCCACGGTGCAAACGGGGACCAATTCCTGGCCCCCGTTGAAGACGAAGCGATCCTGTTCCGCATGCCATGCCGCGCGGTCGTCGTATTTGGGGATGCCTCGATCCGTCTGCCGTGAGATTGAGACGGTGCCGAGCTCCCAACCCATACCGGCAACGCCCAAGCCGCCTCCCGAAGAATACGACAAGGCCAGCGAGGGCTGGGCGCCGCCGCGAGCCGCCGGCAACGAGAGAGGAATCGAGTAGCTCACCACGCCCGTCGAGAGCTGCGCCGAGAAGCTCTCTCCCATACCGTCGATCTTGCCGGCGCCCGCGGGCACCGAGATCGCTCTGCTCGACACGCCGCTCTTGTCACCCCCTGTGATGAGCTCGGTCACGCGCTGCGGGTCCGAAATGGCATTCGCGGCGACCGTCGCCAGCGACGAAGGGTCGACACGCGCGGGGCCGGGGTTGGCTCCGAGATCCGTCGCGGGCACGCCAACTGAAGGCGCCTTCAGCTTCGCCACGGGAGCTGCGGACTGGCCATTCATGTCCAACGACGGCTCGCTCGAGCTCCCGGAGGTCGCTTGCGCCACCTGACCAAAAACAGCGGGATCTGCAGCGTCATCACGAACCAGCGGTGATTCACTGGTTGCGGCGCCCGCAGCCAGCGCCTCGACTGGCAGGACTTGTGTCCCGAGAAAACTGCTCAAAGTGAGCAGCACCACCGGTGTCGAACGTTTTCGAAAAGCCATCTCAACCCTCGGAGACTGAGCGCTCTGCAGTCGCAGTTCCGTTCGGCACTGCACCCCAAAACGGAACGGCCACCCAAGCACCGCGCTCGCTTATGGCATTTTAGCGGAGCGCGTTGCAAGCCCTAGGCGCAGCACGGGCGTCGCGTTGCCGAACTAGACGCGGGTGACGAAATAGAAACGGCGCCGACGATGATCGCCGCGTCAACCGAGCGCGCAGCATCCGTCGGGGTTAGGTCGACTTGCGGTTTCACTTGTTCGTCGCCGCGCGTGCGTGCTAGCTAGCGAGCCGGATGGGGTTCGCGAGGCCAACCAAATTGTCTGCAATGAAGACGCAGCGGCTGCACCGTTGGCTTTGGTGCACGGCCTGGGCCGTGCTGTTCGTCGGCGGTTGCAGCAGCAGCTCGGACCCCCAATCCGTGAGTGCCGGTGGCGGTGGTCTGGTCGGCTATGCCGGCGGCAGCGGGAGTGGAAGCGCAGGCGACGCCGCGCGCGCCGGTTCGGATCCTGGGCAATCGTCCACAGCGCTCGGCCAGGCCTGTACGCGCGACTCCGATTGCAAAACGGGCCTGATTTGCCTGACTGCTGACAACCCGGCGCTGAGTGGCGGGGGACCGCCCAAAGGGCTGTGCACGACGCCCTGTACCACCTCCGCCGTATGCGAAGCGCTGCTACCGGGAGCCGCGTGCGAGGTCGGTTACTGCCTCGAAGCCTGCTCGCTCGGGTCGCCTGATATCACGACGGCCAAGTGCCATAACCGCGCCGAGCTCGCGTGCCGCCCGTTCGAGAATGGTGCAAAGACGCTGTGTGCGCCTGCCTGCGTCCAAGACTCGCAGTGCGGCACGAACCTGTTCTGTGATCCTGGCAGTGGCACGTGTGTCGCCAGTGAACCGAGCGGAGATCCGCCCGGCACGCCGTGCGATCCTCGAAAGGATCCGAGCTCTTGCCGAGGCTTCTGTCTAGTCACGAGCTCCACCGATGCGAGCGCAGGAGTGTGTGCGGAGCTGTGCGCGGGTACGCTGCCCTGCGGTTACTCGCACGGTCACGCTGGAGGCGGCTGCTTCGGGCAGTTTGCGTCCGAACCAACCTCCGGCGTGCGCGACCTCGGCTATTGCGAAGCCAATTGCGCCTGCAGCAACGACTGCTCCATCCCCGGAGATAGCTGCCGTGCATGGTCCGAGAAAGAGCAACCTTTAGCGGAAATGTTCGGCGCGCGAGGGCTCTGCTATCCAACGGTGGAACTCAGCAGCGAGCTTACTGCTTGCTCGGACGGCGGGGCGGCCGGTGACAGCGCTGGTGGCGCGAGTGGCGCGAGCGGCGCTTCCTACGAAGACGGGGGGACCGGCGGCACGCCTTGAATCAGCCTGGTAAGCGTGTATCGGGTGATTTGGGGAGTGCACGTTGGGCTCGAGCTGCGCGTTGTCATGCGTATCGCAATGCTTTCGCGCCATGCTCGAACCAGCGCAGGCTCGGCGATCGCCACTCAATCGAATGCGTTGCGTGTTCGTCGCGCATGGCATGCGTGTGATCGCCGGAGCATGCGCATCGACAAAACACGACGGCGCACGTCAGTGCCCTGTCTACTTGTGCTTGCTTCTGATTGAGTGCGTATGCTACCAACCCTGAAGCAATGGGTCGGTAAGTGGGAGGCGTGGGTGCGGATTAGGTGGCCGCTGCTGAACACCGAAGCGGTTTTTCGCCGCCCTTCAACGCGTTTTTCGACGGCCTACGAAAGGCACTATGAGCTTTAGAATCCTGCCAAAAGCAGTCGCCGTGTGTGTGTGTGCTCTGGCGCAATTTTCATGTGCAACCGAGCACAGCGGTCATTCCTACGCTCCGGTCGGACAGATCCCCAACGCGCTGTCCATTTCTGGAACTCGCGTGTCGGTCGGTATGGCTCGCGGGTCGCTCCGCGATCAGGCAGAGGTGGAGGGCTTCCGAATCACGCAGCTGCCGATCCGCATCTCAGACTACCAGGAGTGCGTAGCAAAAGGCGTGTGCTCTGTCTCGACAGAAACGTTGACGATGTATCCGGAGTGGTCTGACGCGAGTCGCTCGTCGGAACCAGCAACGGGGTTGTCGCTCGGCCAAGCCAAGAAGTACTGCGAGTGGCTCGGGGCCCGCTTGCCGACGCTTTCCGAGTGGCTGCTTGCCGCACGTGGGCCTGAGATTGCACGGTTTCCGTGGGGTGATGCTCCGCCAACCTGCGCTCAGCATTGGTCGGGCATGTGCGAGGAAGCCTGGGCCAAATGCGTTGGGAAATCGCCGAAGGAGTGCTTGCCGAGCGAGTCACTGGCCACCGGCACGCATCCGAGCGGAGCGTCACCGGTCGGTCTACAAGACGTACTTTTGCCTCGCGCCGGCGAACTCGTGTCAGGCGAAGGCTCTGGTAACCCTTACGGCTGTGGTCTGAAGGGTGGTGCATGCCTCGTGGCCAGCGGGCAAACCACCCCCGGCAGTATCGACTATGTGGGAGTTCCGCAGGAGCCGCAGCCCGGTTCGCGCGACGAAAGGCCTCAGGCGTTTGGATTCCGCTGCGCGTGGAGTGGTCAGTGATGAAACCGTTCAAGTTATTTCCCGTCTTCCTTTCCGTGTCTTTCGGCGTGCTGAGCTGTGGAGCTGACAAGGGCCCGTCCGAACAATCGGCTGGCCACACTCAGCAGGCTCTTTCGGGGGATGTCGGACACATTCCCGTACCGTGCGTTTGGAGCAACCAGCTCGGCCGCTACAAGAGCGTTTGGGATGGCAATACCGTCGAACTGGTGGTCGCGGACGTGTCCGAGAGCTGCAGCAAGATCGGCGACGTCAATATTTCAACATCCTGGTACTCGCCGTACGTGGCTTCCGTCACGCAAATGGCTAGCGCCACGGTCAGCGCCGTCGTCGGCGCAACCGGCCAGCAGCAGAACTGGCTGACCGTTCGCCAAAACAGTAGCTGCGACCTGGCGAACAACCAGCAGCGCCCTTACGATCTGAAGTGGGCCGGCGAACAGGCGGCTCTCGGGACGTACTGGCACGATGCCACGTTTCAGCGCGGCGGCTTCCCGTTCGTTGGCGGTCTCTACCAGCTCTCGCAATTAGCCTACGCCGCCTGCGTCGCGCACGGCGTCAACGATGTGCTGAACTCCGGCGCCGGCTTACTCCTGCCCCAAGACCAACAACTGGAGTTGGCAAATGTGGCCCGTGTGCACGCGCAGCGCGTCGTTTCGATGTACACGTCCATGGTCGGTATCGCCGGCGCTGACGAAGCCGGCACGGCCGACGGCAAGGGCCTCGTCACCAGCTTGCAGTATTTCTTCCGCGGCAACGATCCAGTAGACGGTGGACTCCAAGCTACGGCCATCGCCGGCCTTCAACAGGATTTCGCAAATTCTCTGCAGGTGCTGCTCGAATCCGGGAAAGAGCTCGGCTCTTTGATGGGTCGCAGCCGGGCGGCAAAGGACGACGTTCCCGGCGGCAGTTCTCCGACCACTTACGGTTGGTCGGTGCCGGCGGATCGCGTCTGGGGTCCAGGTTCGTGGACGCATCGCGAAGCGGCTTTGCAATTGGGCGGAGAGCCCCTGGGCATCAACCCTGGCGCCGGCCCCGTGCAATGGCATGGTTCGCAATGGGGGGCGGACATCATCCCCTACGTCAAGACCGACGCGAGCGCTCCGCAAGTTGCCACGGTCCTGAAGCTGGCCCGTCAACTCGGCCCGATAACGCTGAACGTCACCGGCTCCGGAGGATGCCGCCCGATCGATGTCACTGCTTCGACCGCTGCGCTCACGACCACGCTGACCAATGGGCTCAATGCCCGAGCGTGCCCATCGACCGTCGCCGCTTGCTCCAGCTACGTCGCCGATCCCTTGATCCTTCAGAAGGGCTACTCCATTAGTCCACAGCACGTGCAAACGGCGGTGCAACTATTGGCAGAGATGCTCGGCAGCAGTCTCCCTGCGTCTACGGGCACGACGAGCACCGGGCTATTGGGAGGTTGCGGCTCGGTGCGTGGCGCGCAGGCATTCCGCGGCACGCTGTCCGTCAACACGAGTACGAATGTCGCGACGCTCGCCAATTGGGATTTCGCGCCGCGAGGCTTGGAAGACATCGGTGCTCGCGTCGCAAACGCGACCTACTCCCAAGGGTCGCTGCGCATCCCGCTACCCGAAGCGGTCCGCACGACCACGACGGCGCTCGATCCAGTCACTCACATCCAACTCGAATTGAATTCGAATGCCTTGGACGGTGACTATTGGGGTGGGGCCGGTACTTCGTTCTTGAACTTTCGCGAGCAAGTCGGGGTCCTGCCGACGTTGGTCGCAGCGCGGCACGTGCTCTCGGACGTGGTTGCCAACAAGCCGAACACGACTCAGCGCATGCTGCCAGCGGGCGCCGAGATGGTGAAAGCCCTCGACTCTGCGATCGGGTCGAGTGTCTATATGGTGCCTGACGACATCCCGCAGGGAGTAGGTGCGACGGGGGCAACGGGGCTATTACCCTCTACTGAAGTGGTCAGAATCGCCGGAGACGCCGCCGATCCATTTTGGGTATCGGGCAGCCCGCCAGTCTACCTCTTGCGTGTCATCAATACCCCTTGGACGGGCGATCTGGTCCGCTTCCCCGAAACGACGATCAACGGCGCAACGATCAAAACCGTGCTTGCCGAGACGCTAGCCGCCCCCGTGCCCGCCGGGAAGATGTCCTCTGCACTCACCTTCGACACCGCCGCGAGCGCGTTGGGGCAGCCCGTCTGGAGAGGCAACTTTGCCGTCGATCCGTCCGGCGGCCAATTCGCACTCGTCGCAGTACGATTCGACAGCAATCCGACGACTCCCGCCCAGCTCCTCTCGGCCATCTCGGCCGCATCGCTCGCTGATATGAAGCGCTGCACCCGTTTGCTGGGAGCATCGGTGAGTAACATGGGCACCGACTTTTGGCATGGCATGTATCTCGCTTCGGGCGGCGCATTCGGCACTGCACTCGCGCAACAGCTCACTGGGCAGACCACTAATCCAACCGTTCCCGCCTTCGATGGTTTCGGACTCCCCACGGATTGGGTACCGCCGTTCAGCGCCGAGGTTCTGGGAGGCGATCCCCTCACCACGAGCGCGGCTTACTACATGTCCTCGGCCAAGGAAGCGTCGCAAAACGCGTCGGCCGCGGTGCAGCGAGCCGTCGACGGCCTGCTCACGGAAGAGGCGCAGGTACACGACGCGGATCTATCGGCGAATGCAAAAGCGGAGGCTTCGCGCAAGGCCAAGCTGAAAGCGCAGCAGGGCCTACGCGAGGAGCAGGTCGGGCTCTGTGGCACTCAAAACCCGAAGTGCAGCGTCAACCTTCGCACGACCTCGCTGCAATCCGGCTGGTACAGCGCCCTGGCGACGCCCCTCTCCTGCCCGACTTACGGCCAGGCCGGCGACATGCTTTCCGATCCGTCGGGCGCCAATACGCTCAACCTCGTCAACGCCGACCCGATGAGCAGTCTGAGCTTTGCGGACCCGTCGGCGCAGGTCAACGCGGCCAAGCAAAACGCGGCGACTGCGATCCAGCTGAGCAAATGTCTGGTCAGGCGCGTCATCGACAACTTCCTCGGCACGCAATTCCAGCTCGCTGACAAAGTCGAGCCGCTCATCAGTCAGGCCACTCAGCCTGCCTTTACCGACTACAGCGGTGGCAGTGTTCAGAACGCGCTGATTGAGCAATGGGCGGCCATCAAGGCGCCAGGGGAACAGTTGGAGAAGCTCACCGCAGGACTCGATGCCGCACAAGCGACGATCGAAGCCGCGAACGCCGTGATCGTCGCGCAGGCGCAAGACGTACGCATTCAGTGCTCCGCCGGCGCGTTTGCGCGCGCGTTTGCGGCAGGCTGGAGTGCCGGCTTCCTCTCGGCGACGTGGTCGGCAGGTCCGCTCGTCGCGCAACAGGAACGCTGCGATTCGGTGTCCCGAGCCTTGGGACCGGAGATTGCCAAAGCGGCAGCCACCAACAAAGAAGCGTACTCTGCCATCGCCGACAGGGTGCAAGGGATCACTGATTCCGCGAGCCGAATCGCCAAGAGCGGAGCAACGCTTGCGCAACTCACCACGCAAGCAAACCTCGCGGCGCAACGCGTGGCCGTCGAGCAAAAACTCGACCAGTTGAACCCGCTCGCGCCCATGTCGCAAGGTCTGTTCCGTCAGTTCCGTGCCTACGACATCTGGCGCGCGCGAGCGTTGATCGAAAATGCTCGTCGCTACGCGGTTGCCGCGCGCCGCGCAGTGGAAGCCCGCTACACGGTAAATCTATCGACACTGAGTCAGGACGAAGCCTTCGTGAAGAGTCCGACGACGTGGGCGGACGACGTGTACAAGTACGATTTGAGTCTGCCGAGCGCGGTTGGACTCAGCAGCGGCACCGCAGTTGCCGGTGGCATCTACGCGAACGTGGTCGAAGACTATGTGACCAATCTTCAATCCTTCGTAAACGGCTATGCAGTTCAGCGTCCCACCGCGACGGCGAAGGATGACGTGGAAGTGCTATTGCTGCCCGGCCTTGCAGACGGCACGGTTACGCCGCGCTCGTTCACGGTCGGCGCGACCACGACCACGTACTACACGGCGCAATCACGCGGCGTATGGATGCTGCATTGCCCGGTCAATGCGCCACTCAACAAGAACGCATGGACCTATTTGTCCGGCCTCGATGCGGCGCACCTGGCCTGCGACGCGACCGGCGCCGTGGTCGCGGACACCGCACGCTTGTACTTCAGCCTGGACCCGTGGGGTCGCGTCAACGGCAACCTCGCCAACCCGCCCTATGACAATCGCTACAATGCTCGCTGGCAGCGCCTCGCGGTAAACTTGGTCGGGACCGCCATTCGCGACTGCACGAGCTCCGCGGACCCTCAGGCTTGCTACAATACCGGGTTCGTCCGCTACGACCTTCGCCATCAAGGTATCTCTTGGGTCACCGACTTTGCCGGCCAATGGCGAGCGATGAACGTCCCGCCGGGCATTATTGAAGGCGGGAAGGCTTTGGCGATCGAGGCTTGGCTCGACCCGCTCAAGAACGGCTGGGACACGTCCTACCTGTCCGCCATCGCCCGTACCGAATACGCGATGCGGCCGTTTGGGGGCGACTACATGCTCGAGCTGCAGGGTGGGCCGGACGTGCACCTGGAACGTATCGAGCGGATTCAACTGATGGCAGGGATGGCTTACTGGGTCGCCCAGAAGTAGCAGCAAGGTTCGCGGCAAACGCGCGGACGCAGTAGCGGTGGCGGCGGCGGTCGACTCAATCGACCTCCGCCGCGCTGCGCTTTGTGGTCCTGGAAGTGATGCTCCGGTCGCGCGGCTGGACGCAGCTTCCCTATCGGCCCGGTAGCCTGGTCCGGTGCAAGACAGGGGCGAACGCCGGGCGGTTGAGTCCGGGTGAGCGCGCCGCGGTTCGGCTGAGGCAAGCAACGGGCGGAGCTTAGACGGCGATCCGTTTCTGCCTTCGGGACGCGTTTCAAATTGCGACCGCTTCTGCGCCGGGATGACCCAGGACGAAGCCCGGTTTGAGCTGGGCCCGGGCCTGATCGTCTCCGAACGAACCAATTCAGAGGCGGCCCGATCGGCTCCCGGCCAGTTGCGGCGTTCGCCTCATAGCTCCACCGGGTTGAGTTTGACCCGGGTCCAGCACAACTAGACGAAGACAAGGTGCTTAACTGGAACCGGTTCCCGATCGGGACACAAAAAGAACGGCCGCGAATCGCAAATCCGCTTGCCGAGAGGGGGTTAGTGGGTCACTCCGATGGTCATGCTGCGAAGCTTTTTGCTGGTTTCGATCTCGACCCTGATCGTTGCCGGGTGTGACGCGGGGTCTTCCTCTGCGACTGACGACGGCGCCGATGCCACGCCACATGCGCTAAAAGGGTGCTCGGTGGATCCAAGCGTCAGCTCGAAGATCGCCCCAGGCGGCTACTACACCAACGGCGCGACGGTCTGCACGGCAAATGGCAGCCCCCACCTGTTCCACGGCGTTGATCGTCCGTCGCTCGAATGGGATCCGAAGGGCGAAGCGAAGGGCGGCCAAGGGATCCCGCGTTCTGACTTCGATGCCATGGCAGCGTGGCACGCGAACGTCGTGCGCATCGCGCTGAACCAAGATTTTTGGCTCTCCGGCGCGGCGCTGTATGTCCCGGCATACCAGGCCACAGTCGATCAAGCGGTCAAAGACGCGGAGGCCGCCGGCCTAGACGTGATCCTCGATCTCCACTGGTCCGATCGCGGTGATTTGAGCGTCTCGGTCGCCGGTCAGGGACAGGGCAAGGCCGGCCACGCCGATCAGCAACAAATGGCCGACGTGAATTCGAAGCAATTTTGGCTGGAAGTGGCGAGCAAGTACAAGAACGACGGGCACGTGTTGTTCGAGCTGTACAACGAGCCCCACGACGTGAGTTGGTCGGCCTGGCTAAACGGTGGAACCGTCGGGGGGTATCAGGTCGTCGGCATGCAGCAGTTGTACGATACCGTACGCAACGACGCGGGCGCGGACAACATCGTGATCGCCGGCGGCGTCAGCTGGGCGTTCGACCTCTCGGGCGCCTCGAGCAATCGCATCCGTGGCTACAACATCATGTACGCCACCCATCCCTACTACCCGCAAGATGCGGAGGTGTTGTGGGATGGGAAGTTCGGTTACTTGGCGGCGCATGACATCGCACCAGTGATCGCCACTGAGTTCGGCGACACCTCCACGGGTTGCACTGGAGCCTGGGACTCGCAGCTCGTCCAATACGCGGACGCGCGTCAGATTTCTTGGACTGCCTGGGCGTGGTGGACGGCGGGCTGCTCCTTCCCGGCTTTGATTTCGGATTGGGACTACACGCCGACCGAGCAAGGCGCAGCCATCAAGTCCGCGCTCCTCAGCTATCCCTACCAGCCCGCTGGTGTACCGAGCCCAGGAACGGGGAACGGCGGCGGCGGTGGCACATCGGGCGGCGGTGGCGTGGGCGCGGCAGGTGGCGGCCACGCCGGTGCAAGCGGTGCCAACAGCGACGCGGGCGCAGGCGGAGTGAGCGGACACGCGGGCACGGGCGGCGCGAATACCGGCGGCAGCTCCGGCTCCGGAACCTCGGGCACGGCCGGTGTGGGCGGCAGTGTGAGCAGCGCGGGCGGCGGCGGCGCGGGCACCGCGGGCGGCAGCAGTGCAGGGACCGCGGGCGCCAACACGGGTGGCGTGGGCGGAGCCGCGGGCACCAGCGGCGCCAACTAAAGCGTTAAGTACAGCGCGCTGGGCGTTTCGACCTCGCCCACAGGGTCGTCCGAGCAACCCCGTCGAGGTTCCATGTCGGTTAGACACCGCCTGAACGCGCGCAACAAACCGGGCGCGCGCTTCCGGTTGCGGAATTCGGTCCTATTGTACTGGCTGTGGCTAAGCTCGAAACGGATCTGTGGCGGCGTTCGAAGAGCATGCTCGGCGTTGCTGCCGGCGTGGTGGGACACGAGCTCAAGCATCA
>Ga0302323_100004431_pt1 | contig 11442 bp, 10 predicted proteins | sample Fen_T0_3_FD_201950 | JGI IMG/M metagenome (GOLD analysis project Ga0302323, IMG submission 201950) | Peat permafrost microbial communities from Stordalen Mire near Abisko, Sweden - Fen_T0_3 | ecosystem: Environmental > Terrestrial > Soil > Wetlands > Permafrost | place: Sweden: Abisko... | reverse complement strand
GCCGGAGGCTTCACCACGATCCACAGCGAGGACAACACCGTCGCCGCCGGGACCAGTGACGTGACCATCAATGTCACCCTGCCGTCGGCCGGCTACATCACGTTCCACGCCAAGGTCGTGGGAGGCGCCTCGCTCAGCCCGACAGATTTCGGCCTGACCTACGCCTTGGCCAGCGGCACGCCGAAGGCCATCGTGTCGGACGGGGAGTCCGACCCCACAGTGGCGGGTACGTACTCAATCGGTGGCAGCCTGCACCGGGTTGATGTCGCCGGCAACACCTGGGGTCTCTATGGACTGTCGTGCACCAGGAACGGAGCAGCGCTGGTCACAACGACGCAGCTTCCGGTTCAGGTGACGGCGGGCGCCGGCGATCGACTCGACTGCATCTACAGCTACATCTACACGCCCGCGAGCCGTATCGGAACGTTCACTCAACTCGGACCCGTTCGAATTCTCGACACTCGCACCGGCGGAAGTGCGACGAAGCTCACCGCGGCCAAGCCACGAGCTATCCAGGTTGCCGGGGTTCGTGGCGTGCCGCCAACCGCCATCGGCGTCACCGGAACGGTCACTGTGGTCGCCCCTACCGTGGCGGGCTATCTTTACCTCGGTCCGGAGTCCACCACTCCGCCGACCTCATCCTCGGTGAACTTCACTGCGGGCCAGGTGATCGCCAACGGCTTCACGCTTGCCTTGAACGCCCAGGGGCAGCTGTACGCCATCGACCAGGCGACCAGGGGCCAGACGGACATCGTGATCGACGTCACCGGGTACTTCCTGCCCGGCTCATCCGCCAACACCTACCACGCCATAACGCCGACGCGGGTGGCGGACTCGCGCTACAGCATCGGTATCAAGCGACTCGCCGCGGGCTCGGCACAGCAACTGTGCTTGGCCTCCTCGACGGGCGTGTCGGCCTCCACGGTGGCCGTAACTGGCAACCTCACCGCCGTCAATCCTACGAGGGGCGGGTACCTGGCCTTGACGCCGGTAGCGACCTCGCCCCTGACGACATCGTCGGTCAACTTCCTCGCCGGTGCAATCCGAGCAGCCGGGGTCACCACCCCCACGTCCGGCAATTGCTTCGTGATCGTCTACAACGCGCCAGCCGGTAGCCACGTTGATGCCATATTCGACCTGACTGGCTACTACTCGAAGGATGCGGGCGGTTCGAGGTTCGTTGCAATAACGCCGTTCCGTGCGCTGGACACAAGGAATGGGACCGGTCTCTCCGGGAAGTTCATATCCGATCAGGCGCGAGGGCTGACCGTGACCGGCGCTCACCTCGTTCCGGCAGATGCCACGGCTGTCAGCGGAGATATCGTTGCCGTCGCGCCTCCTGCCAACGGGTGGGGGGCGGTAACGCCGACGGTCAATAGCTCGCCGTTGACATCGACGGTCAACTTCCTGGCCGGCAACGTGCTTGCCAGCGGAGTGGTGACCCAACTCAGCGCCGGAGGCATAGGTATCGATCTCTCCGCCCAGCCGGGCAGGGCCACGGATGTCGTGTTCGACGTGACCGGCTACTTCGTCCCCTAAGACGGCATTCGAGGGCGGCCAGGCCGACGATGGTGTTGGCCGCCCCGGAATGACGGAGACGAGCTAGATGCGGCTGAGGATCAGGCCGGCAAGGGTCTTCTCGGCGCTCATGAGCGCGCTGTCCGATGCGCCCTTGAGCGAAACCGAGACCGAGAAGGTGGTCTGGCCCTTCCGGACGTCCAGCACCTCGGAGCCCGCGCCTATGCTGAGATAGTAGGCTGCGTCACCCACGCCCGAGAGCGGCGTGATGGTGAGGCCGGGGATCGACTTCTGGTTCGGCTTGAAGGAGCCCGCGCCGATCAGCGAGATCTCGACGCCGTCGGTGCCGATGCCCTTTGCCGGATGACCCGAGAACAGGCAGCTACGGGCTCCCGGAGTCGGGACGGCTCCCGGATCGACGGGCTCGCCGCCTAGGGCGGCAGACGCCTCATCGGTGGTGATCAGCTTGCACGCATCGAGCGTCGTTGGGGCGCCGGCAGTCGGAGCGCCTGTGGCCGGCAGCGCGATCTGTGTTTCGGCGGCCTGTGTCGAGCCGGCCTGAGTTCCGCCGGCGGGCAGGCCGCCAGTGGCCGAGGAGCTACTGCACGCCGCGACGAGTCCCGTCACGATCGCCAGCAATACGAGAGTTCTGCGCATGTGGAAGTGCTCCCTTGGACCGGACGATCACGTCGCACTCGCCGCAATCTGCGGGGGCCACCCATCAATCGACCAGTTCGGTGGCCCGGGACTGGGCGACGAACTCGTCGAGCCTCACTCTGGAGTCTAGGCCCCCCGACTGGTAGCTACCCCGAAGCACCGACTTGTTGCGCCACGTAAGGTGTCTCGGCTCCGCCGGTTCCACCCTGCGAGACCCGCCTCGCTCAGGTCAGCGCGCGAAGACCGGCAAGGACTTCTCGAGCCGGTAGCACGGCTCCAAGGTCAGGGCGCGCTCGGGGACTTGAACGGCTTCCAGGTGATGGAACCTCGGAACGAAGACGTGGCCTCGGTCGTGTCGAGCACGATCGGTTGGGAATGGAATGTGGCGGCGAAGGCCGGAACCACGCCCGCCGGCGCCGAGTCCAGCAGCTTCCAGGTTCGACCCGCGTCCTCGGAAGTCCAGACCACCACGGCCGCGGCCGGCGAATAGAAGTCTGTGGTGTCCTTCTTGGCGTAGCCCATCGCGACCAGGCTGCTCCCCACCTGCGTTACGACGATCGGCTGGCACATGGACTTGCAGCCGAAACGCTCGCCCGGGTCCTCCATGGCCGATTTCGTCCAGGTCTTGCCGTCGAGTGTCCACCATGCGGCCGGCTTCGGAGCCTCGACAGAGCCAACGTGGCCGACTGCGACAAAGCCTGCTCCGACTGCCAGTAGCGACGTATGGTCGTCGTCAGGGGAGTCGGCTCCCGTCAGCCCGGGCGCCGGCGTCTTGACCCATGTTCGACCGTCGTCGGAATGCCAGGCGTGCGCCGGCAGGTTTCCATCCGACGTATCGAGTATCTCGAAGCCGCCGGCGCCAGCTGCCAGATTCGGCGCGTACCCGAGCTGATAGCCGTCGGCAGGCGGAAGTTCGGCCGAGGACCAGTTGGTGCCGTCCGCCGACGACCACACGTATCCTGCCGATCGGCCGGCCACCCACACGCTTCCCTCGACCACCGTCATGCGGGCGTTGCCCGCAACCACGAGCGCATTGGGGTACTTGGGCGGGACAAGTTCTACCGGTGTCCAGGCGAGCCCGTCCGCGGAGTGCCAGAGTTCATGGCACGAGTAGTCCCCGCTCTCGGCCTCGACAAGGACGGTCGCGAAGATGCCGCCGCGCCCATCGGGAGACGCGTCCGAGATGGTCGAGAACGCTTTGGAAAATGTGTCCGGCCCGGTGATCCGCTTCCAGGTCAGGCCGTCTGTCGAGGACCACACCGCCCCCACCTGGCCGCCCCCGGCTCGCCCCGGGACCAAGGCGGAGCCAAAGGCCAGGACCTTGTCGTCCAGCGGCACCACAGCCTTCACTCCCCAGGCTTCGGACCATTTCTCACCCGCCTGCCAATCGATGCCGCTGATTGCCACGGGTCGAGAGGAAGTTGGGGACTGGGTCGGTGCGGGCGTTGGTGAGGAGGTTGCGGGCGCGGGCGCGGGCGCGGAGTTAGTGGGCGCCGGCGTGCAGTTTGGAAGCGCTGGTGAAGCCGTCGCGGAGCTCCGTGAGGCCGTTGCGTACGCGGGAGTCGGCGAATTCGGAGGAGCCTGGCAGGCCAGCGCCACCAGGCCGGCTGCCAGCGCCGCACAAAGAGCGAGTCCGGCAAGCGCCGGCAGAATTCGTCCGAAGCGCCGATCCATCACCCTCGACCTCCCTCCGCTTCAACGTCCCGAAATCATGGCACGAATGGACAGGCTGGGGCGGCTCAGGATGCGACCGGGCGGCACTCTCGAGCCGCGAGCTCGAGGTGGCACCGGAGAAAGGGTTTCCATCCTCGCGGCCTCGGCTGAAGGCGGTCAGGCTGAGGCTGAAAAGAAGGTTCACCCTAAGAAGGAGACGGCGGACGGCATGAAGGGCTTCGTTGACGACATCGGGCGGCTCACCAAGGGCAACGCGGACTTCCGCCGCGTGCTCTACACCAGTCACCATCTCCAACTCGTGCTCATGACCCTACCGCCCGGTGGGGAAATCGGCTCGGAGGTGCACAAGGATCGCGACCAGTTCTTCCGGGTCGAGGCCGGCGACGGCGAGATCACAATCGACGGCACGACGCACCGCGTGACGGCCGACTTCGCGATGATCGTGCCCGCCGGCGCCCGTCACAACGTGCGCAGCGTCGGCTCCACGCCGCTCAAGCTGTACACGCTCTACGGCCCGCCCAATCATCTCGATGGTGTCGTGCGCGCGACGAAGGCAGACGCCGACGCCGAGCCCGAACATTTCGACGGCAAGACCACCGAGTAGCCCCACAGTTTGCCGGGATCTCGATCGACCCGACGACAGGCGACCTGTACGTCCTGGAGCAGGAATATCTGAACCAGGAGTACGGGACCCTGCTCGCAGCGGTCCATGATGCCCTGACGATGCAACGCATCGGGGATGGGTCCTGCGGACTGACCCGCATGGCAATAGACTGCCATCGGGTCGTGGCGTTTTGGGTCGGCCCGGAGCGGCGCGGGGCGACCTCGCGTAGCCCGAATTCGGAGTGGTTCATGGTTTTTGACGAGGCGCTGCACTCTGGGGCGGGCACGCACATCCGCGATCGCCGGGCGGCCCTCGCGTCGCAGGTGACGGAGTTGCAATACCAGCGGGTTCCGGGCCTGCGCGGCTCGTTCGGTTCCGTTGGCCACGAGAAGGCCCTTCGCGACGCCGACTACAGCCTTCAGTTCCTGTCAGAAGCTGTGGCGAGCGGCGATCAGGACAGCTTCGCCGGATACCTGGTCTGGCTCGATCGAGTCCTCGCCGGAGCAGGCCTGGAGCAATCTGTCCTCGACGTCCATCTCGAGTGCATGGTCGATGTCCTTGCGACGGAACTCTCGCGCGACTCGGGAGACCTTGCGGTCGGCTATGTCCGAGCAGGCCAGGCCAGGCTGGCTTCGAGTCGGCAGGCGGCAGACAGGTGATCAAGTGGTGCGCCTACTGCCAGCAGTTCATCACCGAGATCGAGCCCTTCGACGACTATCGGGTCAGCGACGGCGTCTGCCGGTCCTGCCTTCCTAAGGTAGCCACCCTGGGACAGGTTGATATCGACACCCTGGCTGGCATCATAGACTTCTACCGCAGCCTCGAATACATCGCCCTGTCGGGCGAACAACCGGACATCGACGCGATCCTGGCCGAGAGCCGGCGACTCGGCATCAGGCCTCTGGACCTGATGGTCGGAGTCCTCCAGCCTCTGCTGGCCAAGGTCGGCGACATGTGGTCCGCCGGCGAGCTGAGCGTGGCGAGCGAGCATCGCATCACAACCTTGGTGGCGGACTTGCTCATCGGGCTGCGCGAACCCCGCAAACCTCGGGGCCGGCAGGCAAAGCCGAGAGTCATCCTGATGAACGCGGAGAACAACTACCACACCCTCGGGCTCACGATGGCGGAGGTCTACTTCGCGAGTTACGGCATTCCCGCTCTCACGGTCGTGCCCGGGCTGCCCACAGCTGAGATACTCGATCTCGTTGCTCGCGCGAGACCCGAGATCCTCGGCTTCTCGGTCGCGCTCTCGACCCAGATGGCGCAGGTTCGTGAGGTCGCGGCCCGCTTGAGACCCCTGCCGGGACGGCCCAAGCATCTTGTGGTCGGCGGACCGGCCGTGCGCCTCGGCCTCAACCCGGACATGACACTCGGCATCCGGGTGTGCAAGAACCTCGCGGAGGTGGTCGGTCTACTCGAGGGGTCGTCCCTTCTCGGGCCCTACGCGACCGACGCTGGGGCCTGAGCCCGGCAGCAGGGGTCGAACGAGGGAGTGGTGGGGTCCGGTGGCCGGCGAAGACGCTCGTTCGGTAGTAAGGCCAGAAGGAAGAATGCAGCCGCTACCTCCTGGGAAGGATCGCTGGCCCCCAGACCTGGGGGCTGACTGGCGACGCGGTGCCGCTCACCCTCGATCGGGCAGGCTGCCGACGGCGTCCCAAGGGCCCGTCGAAGTGGAAATCGAGCGTGCAGGGGCGGCGCAGAGGGTCTTGCAGGAGCGCCAGCATTGCCTTTGACTCGGGGATAATCGCGGCAACACCAGCCTGGCAGCGAACGTCATTTGTCGGTGCTTGGCCAGCGAACCTTCTCGTTATCCGGAGAGAAGCTCCAGGGCGTTCGGTGGAGTGGAAGAAGGGGACTTCGAATGCTTGGGACTCGCAAGGGGCGCTCCCGGTTGACGGCCTTCGTCGGGTTGATCGGGATGGCAGCAGTGGCCGCCACCGCGGCCGGATGCGCCTGGGGGCCCGGCAGTCCGAGCAGCGGTCCGAGCAGTTCGCCATCGCGCGCGGCAGCCACGGCTGTGCCCACCACAACTCCAAGCGCACATGCGTCGCCCACTACGGTGCCCGGCGAGCCCTGGGCCGGGATCGCCTGGTCGTCGGCGGCGACCGCCAATCTGCCATGGGACGGGGAGCCGGACCAGCTCGTGGACTGGAAGGGCGGCTACCTCGGTCTGGGAGCCGCCGGCGGTCACACCGTCGTGGCTCGATCTTCAGATCTCGTGGACTGGGAGGTAACGGCAAGTGGCGACGAGGTGCCGTTCGAAGCCAACGGGTTCTCACAGCTCATTGCCGGCCCCGACCTTCTCGTCGCCATTCATCCGAAGGACGGCATCACGCGCGCAGGGCTGTGGACCTCAGCCGATGGGGCGACATGGGCCGCTTCTTCATCGACGCCGTCGGGATTCACTGATCTGACTGGCGCCGCTGTTGGAAAGGAAGGAATCCTGGCCCTCGCTTATCTCGGTTGGCAGAAGCCGGCCATGTGGCTTTCCCAGACGGGTAAGGACTGGAAGCAGGTCGATATGTCCGGGCCGGAATTCGCCTCCGCGAACCTCAACGCGGTCTTTGCCGTTCGTGGTGGCTTTGTCGTCACAGGCGGCCTCGGGGGGAGCGAGCCCGCGGGGATTGGCGATCCGGGGGGAAGGCCCTGCGCCTGGTGGTCGGCTGACGGTCTGCGCTGGACTCTCGCTTCTGTGCCGCAGATGGGTCAGGCGATGCGGATGAGCACGGTCTATCCCGCTGCGCGCGGATACGTAGCAGAGGGCTTCCGAATGGGCCTCTGGAGTTCCGCCGACGGCCGGAAGTGGAACGCTCTGAGCAAGACTCCGTGGAACGCCGCGAATTTCGACGTAACCTTCTACGCCGACGGGGACCATGTTGTTGCCCTGACCTCTCCCCTCGGGGCGGACGGACCCGTCGCGATGTGGTCCACGGTGGACGGCTCGAACTGGCAGGCGCTCCCGATGAGCGGCGGCAGAGGGATCTCCGATCACCTTCCAGATAAGGTGCTTGTAACGGCGGATGGCGTGGTCTTCCTCGAGACATCTACCGATAGCGGGGATCGCCACGTGTTGGTCCTTCGGGCGAGGGCAGTGCTCTCGCAGTAGCGAGGGTCACAGGCGGTCACCAATACCGCCCTTTTCGGACCAGACTAGCTTCACGGCCGCCGGAGCTGCGTCCGGCTGGAAGGGCTTCTCCTGGAGGTGTGGGTTGGTTCGGTCGCACCCGGCCACAACAATTGGGACCGGAGCGGCCTGGAGTTCTTCCACTGCAAGCGAGTCGCCGCTGGCCGAGGGAACGGCATCTGTGACAAATGTGACAGTCGCCGTCACGAAGAACTGCAGGCGCCGGTGGGACATTCAGGTCGGGCGGTTCGGAGTCAGGCCGCCTCCTATCAACGAATCCGAAGCCACGATTGGCGGCGCAGAATTCCCGCACTTGGCCAAGAACTCGCCTTATCGCATGTTCTGGTGGGCTCTCCGGAGCATGCTCGACACCGCCCGGTTGCCGTGGTTGGCTGACTCGCGCTATGCAATCATCACGGGCGCAGCGATCCGATCGGATCACGTGGGCTCCGTCGGGCTTCGGCTTCGCAGATGAGTGGACCGACCCGAGCAGTCTCTTCGACCTGCGGGTTCTGGCCTTCTGGCCGGTGAGGTACTGAGAATGGAGTTCCCGGGACTTGAGCATCTGTACCACCTGGACGACCAAGACCGCCCAACGGCGATGCATGTCTCTATTGATACGCCGCTGGACTTGGCCGACTTCGGGCTGGTAGCCAGCGGCCTCGTCGAGAGAGCGGATCTTGAGTTCCAGCCCGTCGGCGGTTCTCGAAACTTCGACCTTGTTCCGTGCAAGCCGTTGCTGGAACTGGTCTCGGTCCGAACTCAAGAGACGATGGCGCCGTTCTCCGGATGGTCCACACAAGCGGTGGCAATCAACGGCGCTCGCTCCGAGATGCTCGCGGGATACCGGCTACTTGTTGTCCGCGGTCGGTGTGGCCCGTTTCTCGACATTCGGCCCGCTCCATATGAGTACTGTCGCGCGTATTTCGACCCCTCTACGTGGGACGGCAGCGACGTCTTCTGCCCTCCTCGCTCAAGTCGAGTATTCGTGGTCGAAGCTGTGAAAGCTGCGATCGAGCGGGCTGAACTCTCAAACATCCAATTCACGGCCATGGCCGACATGTAGCCGCGCCGCCCCAGGAGGTGTTCGGCCGGGAGTTGTCGGCATGGTAGCGATAGGGACTCCAAGCTCCGGCGCTAGTCAAGGCGAGAGGCGGTCATGAGAACAATCACGGGCGAGACCATATTCAATGCTCGGCTCAACAGAGGCGATCCCAGCGACGAAGCTATCGAGTTCAAGAATTGCTGGTTCCAAGCCTGCGGAGTTGACGTGGACGCTGCGGATCACGCTCATGTGAGGGTCTCGAACGTACATCTGCGCTCGTGCCGGGTGTCCGGCGGCGGCCTCAGGGGTGTGCACTTGATTGACTGCTCTGTGCGCGGGCTGCAAGTCTCCTCGGCGCCGTCAATCATTGGCTGCGTACTCGAACACGTGACACTTGCCGGCAAAATCAACAAGTTGATAGTCCGGCCGGAGATGCGAGGCTGGGACAACGAGGCAGCCCTTCTGGCCGCAGCGGCGGAGGCCTACCAGCGGATCGATTGGGCCCTCGACATCTCGGAGCTTGACTGCCCGGATCTGAGCCTCAAGGGCGTCCCACCGCACCTTCTGCGCCTCGATCCGGCGACGCAGTCGGTGATCAGCCGAGAGGATCTTGAGCGGACCCAAGCCTGGCGTGAGGTTGACTACACGGGCACCCACATCGAGTTCTCGATCGGTCGGATCGTACGTGAGGGATGGCCCACGGTGGTCCTGGCTGCGCCCCGAACGGGACCTAAGGTGGAGGCCTATATGCGAGTGCTCGGCGAACTCCGGTCGATCGGAGTAGCTCACCGTGCCCATGGACGAATCGATGATTGATATCAGTTCGGCACGAACACTTGCCAGTCAAGAAGTCGACGAGGTTGCCCGGAGGTCGGGCCTAGACCTTGCCCTCGATGACCACACAACCAGAGATGAGGGATGGTGCTGGCTGTTCTTCTACAACACACGCGAGTACGTGGAGACTCGTAATGTCGGGGACGCACTGGCAGGCAATGGGCCGATCTTGGTCGAGAAGGCGTCAGGGAATCTGCGTCATCTCGTAGCGGCGCGGCCAATCGAGGAGCAGCTTGCGGAGCTGCACCGACGGCGCGACTAGCCTGGCTGCGCTCTACCAAGGCAGGATGCCGGTGAACCCACTTGAGGTATTCGAACCCGTTCCGGCTTCGCCCAGGCACAGAGGAGGCTGAGCTGACGGGCTTCGATTTCCGGCGAGTTTGGAGCGAACAGGGCTAGAGTCGAACGAACACGCAGGGCGCTAAATCGCCCAAGAGGCTCGTCGTGACGCCTCTTGCGGATACGCGACACCCTAGCCAGCATGATCCCGGGGCCGATGATGGCGGCTACCAGAACCCAACGCCAGAAGCCTCCACGCCCCCCCAGACCGAACCAATCCAACTACGTCGATCCGTGGCTGAGCAAGTAGCCAAGTCGCGACAGAGCCAGCGCCAGCCGCCGTCCGCAGAGGCCTCGCGGAGGCTTTCATGCCGATGAGCTTTGTTATGGTCGGGGCGAGAGGAGTCAACCCGCACCGACCGACCTGAATGTCCCATTTCCGCCGGCCTGCACGCTTGTCGGCGCAGGCCGTTGGTTCCAAACGTTGCCGGATGGTGGCCGCTAAGGCAGAGGTAGGCCCGGGGGCTTCTCGGGTCAGCTTCCGTGCGGTCGGATAATCGGCGGCCGATCGCTGCTCGGCCGATCGCCATCGGCAGCCAACAGTACCTGGCGCACGGTCTGCGCCAGCGCCTCCGGCGAGACCGGTTTCTCGAGGAGCACAGCGCCGGTGTCCGTTAGCCCCTGCCGCGCGTGAGCACCATCGTCGTAGCCCGTCAGGTACATCACGGCGAGTGACGGCTGCATCTGCCGGGCCAGTTCGACGAGCTGACGGCCGTTCATTCCGGGCATGACGACGTCCGTCAGGAGCAGGTCGATCTGCCGCGGGAACTCGCGCAGGAACGCAAGCGCTTCCTGGCCACCCGACACTGTGTGGACGTCATATCCCTGGAGGCGCAGGAATCGTTCCGTGACGGCGCGAACGGCGGGCTCGTCCTCGACGACCAGGATCGTCTCGGTCCGGCGGTCCTGGGCCACCAGCGGCCGCGGCGTTTCGGTCGGGCTCTCGACGGGCGCTTCGCCCTGGGGCAGGTACACGTTGAATGTGCTGCCCCGGCCCGGTTCGCTCGCCACTTCGATGAGGCCGTCGCTCCCGCGAACGATGCCGAACACCGTGGAGAGGCCGAGCCCCGTTCCCGCGCCGAGTTGTTTCGTGGTGAAGAATGGCTCGAACAGGTGCGCCCGGACTTCGTCGTCCATGCCTGAACCCGTGTCCGAGATCGCCAGCTTCACGTACCGGCCAGGGCGCGCCCCCAGATGTGCGTCCGACAGGACCACGTTGGTTGTCTCGATGGAGAGACGGCCGCCGGCGGGCATGGAGTCGCGGGCGTTCACCGCCAGGTTCACGATGACCTGTTCGATCTGCCCCCGATCCACGGTCACGAACGGCGGCGCGGCGCCGAGAGTCGTCTCGATCGCAACATCCTCGGCGATGAGCCGGCGGAGCATCGGTTCGACCTGCCCGATGACCTCGTTGAGGTCGACCACGACCGGCTGATTTGGCTGTCTTCGGCCGAAGGCGAGCAGCTGCCGGGTCAGCCCCGCCGCCCGCTCCCCGGCGATCCGGATCTGTTCCACGTCGGCGCGTGTGGGGTCGCCGGCCTCGAGCCCGTCGAGCACCATCTGGCTGTAGCCGTTGATGACCACGAGCAGGTTGTTGAAATCGTGCGCGACGCCGCCGGCGAGCCGCCCGAGGGAATCCATCTTCTG
>Ga0302323_100004430_pt1 | contig 11443 bp, 15 predicted proteins | sample Fen_T0_3_FD_201950 | JGI IMG/M metagenome (GOLD analysis project Ga0302323, IMG submission 201950) | Peat permafrost microbial communities from Stordalen Mire near Abisko, Sweden - Fen_T0_3 | ecosystem: Environmental > Terrestrial > Soil > Wetlands > Permafrost | place: Sweden: Abisko... | reverse complement strand
AGGATACTGGATCGTAGTCTTTGGCATAACCTAAAGCCCCCTCTAGTTATCGTTCTTCTCGTTATCCGCATCGAAATGAAATTTATGTAACAAGCGATGAACCAAGGGACTAAAGAAAAGACCTGCTGCCACCAAAAACATTAAACCCGAAAACAGCGCATAACTACCGGCAAATATCTTACCCGCCTGGGTATGGAGCACATCAACAGGCCCCATACCACCCAGAATCATCGCTGCATTGAGGAATGCATCCAGCCAACTCATGGATTCGAATTCATGATAACCGATCACGCCAATGCCTAAGCCAATAGCTAACAGTAAAAAAGCCGAGAATAAATACTGCCCTTGCCTGATTATAAATGCGCTAAGAGGAATCGGCTTTTGCTGGCGATTTTCAAAGGTGTTGCGCATTACACTAGCACTCAAATAAGCTACGGAAATTTTCAGTTGATTGGTTTGCTATGTCAATAAACGATGTGCTACGCAATTCAGCGATATGTTCTGCAACATAGCGGACGTAAGTGGGGTAATTAGGTCTGCCGCGATGTGGCACGGGAGCTAAATAGGGTGAGTCGGTTTCAATCAAAAACCGGTCTGCGGGTACTTTTTTTGCCACTTCTTTAATTTCTTTCGCATTATTGAACGTGACGATACCAGAGAACGAGATATAAAAATTCAAATCCAATGCACCCTGGGCAAACTCCCAGTCTTCGGTAAAACAATGGATAATGCCGCCGACTTCAGCGGCATTTTCTTCCTGCAAAATTCGCAGTGTGTCTGTTTTGGCATTACGGGTATGAATGATTAACGGCTTTTTTAGTATTTTTGCGGCGCTTATGTGGTTTCTAAAGCGCTGTTGTTGCCAGCTTAAGTCGCCCTCGCTACGAAAATAATCCAGGCCTGTTTCACCAATACCAATCACCTTGCCAAACTGACCTAAAGTTATAAGTTCATCGACAGTTGGGTCTTTTCCATCTTGGACATTGGGATGAACACCAACGGTAACGGATATTTGCGGATAATCGGCTACCAAAGCTAACATGTCTGGATAAGATTCCAGGTCGATAGCTATGGTCAATAAATGCTCAATTTGGCAATCGCTGACCGCATCCATGAAGTTTGCGAAGTCATTCTGATAAGGTGCAAGATCAATACGATCCAGGTGACAATGGGAGTCGATCAGCATTAAGGGATGTGTTGTGTTTTCTGGCATTTTAATTCGGACTTGATCGTTAAAAAACCAAGCTGTCGGGTTTGTTTAGGGCAGATTACATGGTATGTGTGGAACGGTCAGTTCCTAAAGCGCCTGCGAGATAGTTTTCAATCTTGGCCCGCGCCAGACCACCGTCTTGGTCGCTGAACTGAACGCCAATACCGCTAGTCCTGTATCCTGATGAGCCAACGGGGGTTTTCCAGATGACTTTCCCTGCGATAGGCAACCTTTCCGGTTCTTCCATCAAATGTAACAACATAAATACTTCCTGACCCATTTGGTATTCACGGTCAGTCGGAATAAATAATCCGCCGTTAGTCACAAACGGCATATAAGCTTGATATAAGGCATTTTTGTCTTTAATAGCGAGTGACAAAATACCTTGTCTGGGCGCTGCTACTTCTGCCATTGCTAGGTTCTCCCGTTAAGTTCTTGCCATTGTACTAAAATTTCTTCAATCATTATCTGGAAATTAATCTGTGTACCTAGGCGTTGGCGACTATTGATTAGTAAGTCATACCATTTATAAAGACCCTTTAAGTCTAGTTGTTGTGACAATTCTTGCAATGGTTTGGCTAGATCTTGGTTGCATAATTGTTCACGATTGATACGGCAAGTGCATTTAATCAAATCAACGACCCAGGATATTAGCCAGTTTATCAATTCGGTTTCCGGCAGTTTCTGCCATTTTTCTGAAATTATCGCCGGATGATTAGTGTGTTTTGCTATCGTTAACCAGTCATTAAAGCAATCCGTTCGTTGCTTTAGGAGATCATGATTTGTGAGATGCTGCGTTTTTAAAATTGAACTTTTAAGCAAATTTACTAGCGTTTCTTGATTATCGTTAATGCCCTGCTCTCTTAGCCAATCATAAAGCATTGGTTTTTCTGGAAAATTTACTGAGTGTTTTTGACAGCGGCTGATAATAGTCGCCGAGAGTTTGTTTGGTTTGTCGGTTATCAGGATAAAAACAGTACGCTCAGTAGGTTCTTCAAGGCATTTTAAAAATGCGTTTGCAGCCTGTGCTGTCATGACATCAGCCGGATTGATGATAACCACCCGGTGAGTGTCGAACTGCGGTTTTAAATAAGTGTCCGTAACAACCTGCCGAATTTGGTTGATGGAAATCGATTTTTTTTCTTCGTCGGGTTTTATTAAGATTAAATCAGGATGCGTATCGGCTTTGATTAGCAGGCAGCTATTGCACACACCACAATACGCGCCATTATCCTGTGGATTTGAACAAAGCAAGGAAGTGGCAAATCGGTTTGCTAGAGCGTGTTTGCCTAGCCCACTCGTTCCTGTAATGAGTAAAGCCTGTGGAATACGCCCTTGTTTGATGTAACTGTAGAGTGAATCCCAGTTTTTTTGCTGCCAAGGTAAAATACTATTGCTTAAACTCATGAAAGTAGTGGCTTTAAGGTTTCAACAAGAGCTTTCTGTACGTCGGCCAGGGGTTGATCGGCCTTGATGATTTTAATGCGTTCTGGGTTTTGTTGGGCTCGGTTTAAGTAGACTTGTCTCACTCGATTAAAGAATTCGAACCGTTCTGACTCAAAGCGGTCTAGCTGCCCTGCCCTATTTTTTGCCCTAGCCATTCCGGTTTCGACTGGCACATCAAGCAATAAGGTTAAATCTGGACGTAAGTCAACCTGCACGAAATTTTCCAGCCAGCCGATAGTTTCCAAAGACATGCCGCGACCACCGCCCTGGTATGCATAAGTGGCATCGGTGAAACGGTCACACAGTACCCACTGGCCTTGGGCAAGTGCAGGTTTAATAATGTGACTAAGGTGCTGCGCTCTGGCGGCAAACATGAGCAGGATTTCGGTGTGGGCTGTTACTTCTTCACCATCAGTATGCAGTAACAATTCTCTTATTTTTTCGGCTAGTTGGGTGCCGCCGGGTTCCCGTGTTACGACGACAGGAATGTTTTGGCCTTGCAGATATTCTTTGATGAAAGGGACATTGGTCGTCTTCCCTACGCCTTCACCGCCTTCCAGCGTAATGAATTTTCCTGTTTTATGGATCATTTTTTATGTTTCTGGAAATTATTTACGGCTTGGTTGTGCTCAGATAAGGTTGCCGAAAATTGATGGCTGCCATCACCTTTGGCCACAAAATACAAGCTGTTGTCCTTGTCGGGATGCAAGACCGCGTGAATGGCATCCCGCCCCGGCATGGCAATCGGTGTGGGCGGCAAGCCCTGGATCAGGTAGGTATTATAAGGTGTTGCCGTTGTCAGGTCATTCGCCCTGATATTGCCCTGATACTTATCGCCCATGCCGTAAATGACGGTGGGATCGGTTTGTAGCAACATTCCTTTGATGAGCCTACTGGTAAATACACCAGCAATCCTTGATCGCTCGCATTTTGTTCCGGTTTCTTTTTCCACAATGGAGGCCATGATAAGCGCTTCGTAAGCGGTTTTATAGGGGAGATTTAATTCTTTGTTTTGCCATTCCTGTGCAAGTACTGACTGCATTTTTGCATACGCCATTTTCAATATCGAAACATCCGTAGCATTTTTTTCAAAGTAATAAGTATCAGGAAAAAACCAGCCTTCCGGATTTTTATCACTGATTGCTAGTTGAGAAGATATCTCAGCTGACGCTAATTTTGGCAAAGTTTGTTTAAGATTAGGATTTTTTTCGATTTCTTGCAGCAGTTCTTTTAAACTCCATCCTTCGGGAAAAGTAATGGCGTATTTTATTGCCCTTCCCTCAGCAAAAATCGTCAATATTTGCGGGATCGTTAATCCAGCGGTTAATTGGTATTCACCCGCTTTGAGTTTATTGATAACCCTTCTCTGCAAGGCAATAACCTTAAACCAAAGCGGCTCAATATCAATACCTTGAGCGAGTAATTTTTGGGAGATGCTGTCAAAGGAGTCGCCTTTTTCTATCTCCACGATAAGCGCATTGTGAACGGCTGGTTTGTTCACAGCACTTTGATAACCTACACCTATCCAGGTTATCAAGATCAACAGCGCAAACGAAATGCCTGTTATGGCTTTACGGCGCATCAGCAAGACCCTGCTTTTTAAATTGCACTAGCCAAGCTTGAAGTTGCTTGGTCATGTTACCAACAGCAAAACTTACGTCCCCTATTTGTTTGACAGGCCATATTCCAATAATGGAGTTGCTGACGAACACTTCATCGGCGACAAGCAAGTCTTCCTTACCATAGTCATGCTCGATGAATGTGAGCTTATGCTCGGCTATAAACCTCTTTATGACACCGCGCATGACACCCGTCACACCCGCTAATTCCAACGATGCCGTATAAATAATTTTGCTTTTCACATAGAAAATATTACTCATTGTGCCTTCAATAACATGGTTATTTATATCCAGCATTATACCTTCTTGTATAGCATGATCATCCCATTCGGCTCGCGCCATGATCTGCTCCAAGCGGTTGAGGTGTTTGATACCCGCCAATGCAGGATTTAAGCCCAAGCGGGTATTACAGAAGCGAACATTAATGCCGTGTTTAGCATAAGTAGGAGGGTGTTCGGGAAAAGGATGCAGGCTTATGACGCGGGTTGGATGGATGGATTCGGGCTGCCGGTATCCCCGTCCTCCACCACCTCGCGTGATAATTAGTTTGAGTACAGCTTTTTTAGAATCTTTACAAACGCTATAAATTTCGTCAGTAAGCTGTTTTATATAGGGATTGGGGATGTTCAGTTTTGAACAGCCCGAGCTTAATCGAATCAGGTGTTGTTCCAGGAATACGGGTTGTCCGTCTACGACTTCAATGGTTTCAAATAAGCCGTCACCATACTGAAATCCACGATCATTGACCGTAATGTGATCAGTTTCTACCCCATTTATCAGGATCATTGCAGAGTTGATCACATGGTCTGCGATTGATTAGTGCCTATTCAAAACGCTTAAACACTAGGGAACCATTGGTGCCACCAAAGCCAAAAGAATTGGACATGGCAACATCAATCTTCATATCCCTGGCGACATTCGGGATGAAATCAAGGTCGCATTCGGGATCCTGGTTTTCTAAATTGATCGTTGCGGGGGCGATTTGGTTTTTGATACTTAATGCCGTCAACACCGCCTCGATACCGCCAGCCGCGCCCAGCATGTGCCCGATCATGGATTTAGTCGAACTGATTGCTACTTTGTAAGCGTGGTCGCCTAATGCGGTTTTCATGGCTTGGGTTTCACCGAGATCACCCGCTGGAGTGGATGTGCCATGAGCGTTAATGTAATCAACAGACTCTGGATTTAAACCCGCGTCGCGCAAGGCATTTCGCATACACCGTGCAGCGCCCTCCCCTCCTGGCGATGGCGTGGTCATGTGATAAGCGTCGCCACCCATACCATAACCTACCAATTCGGCATAAATTTTCGCACCTCGCGCTTTGGCATGTTCCAGTTCCTCAAGTACCACGACTCCCGCGCCGTCGCTTAGGACGAAACCATCCCTATCCTTGTCCCAAGGGCGGCTTGCGGCTTGCGGATCATCATTACGGCGCGATAACGCTTTTGCTGAAATGAAACCGCCCATCGCAGTAGGCGACGACGTACAGCGTTCAGCGCCGCCAGCAACCATCACATCGGCATCGCCATATTTAATCAATCTGGCAGCATCTCCGATATTATGCGTCCCGGTAGCACAAGCAGTGACAATCGCAAAATTAGGGCCTTTCATCCCATATTTGATCGAAAGATTCCCTGAAATCATGTTAATAATATTGCCCGGAACGAAAAAAGGCGATATTCGCCGTGGGCCACTTTTTTCGTAAGTAGCATAACATTCTTCTATACCGGTTATGCCACCAATACCGGCACCAATAGCAACACCAATACGCTCCGCATTCGCTTCTGTCACTTCAAGTCCTGAATCGTCAATCGCCTGGCAACCTGCGGCAATGCCATAATGGATAAATCCATCCATACGTTTGGCATCTTTATCAGGAATATACAAGCCAATATCCAGGTTTCTTATCACACCGCCAAAAGTGGTCGCAAAAGGCGAAATATCGAAGGAATCTATGGCGCTAATACCGCTGCGACCATTAATGATGCCCTCCCAAGTTTCTGATACCGTGTTAGCAAGAGGTGTTACAGCACCCAATCCGGTTATGACAACTCGACGACCGCTCAATTTAATAGTCCGTATGAAAAATGGTTAAGGTGGGGAATAAGGAGGTGGTAAAGCATAGTGGATGAACGATGTTCATCCACTTGAAATCAGGTTTATGCGTTTTTTACTACGTAATCAATAGCTTGTTGAACGGTCGTAATCTTTTCAGCTTCATCGTCTGGAATTTCGCATTCAAATTCTTCTTCAAGTGCCATGACGAGTTCAACTGTATCCAGAGAATCAGCACCCAGGTCGTCAACGAATGAAGCATCGTTAGCGATATCTTCTTTAACACCCAATTGCTCTGCAACAATTTTTTTAACTCGTTCTTCAACATTACTCATAATTATATCCTCAATCAGCACAGCTTATTATTTATAATCAGTCAGTTACACTGTGGTGTCATTTAGTTACTGGAAATCCCGTGTCCGGCAATCCCAGACGGCGGGGGGAATTATACTTGATATTACAAAAAACTCACAATATTACGGCATGAATAGGCCACCATTGACGTGGAGTGTTTCCCCCGTAATGTAAGCAGCACCTTCCGAAGCCAAAAACGCAACGGCATGGGCGACTTCACTGGCCGCACCCAATCTGGACAACGGAATAGAAGCCAATAGAGCGTTTTTAATGTCGTCACTCAACTCTTTAGTCATATCCGTATCAATAAACCCAGGCGCTACGGTATTGATAGTGATATTGCGCGAACCGACTTCCTTAGCCATAGACTTGGCAAAGCCTATCATCCCTGCCTTGGCTGCGGCGTAGTTGGCCTGTCCGGCATTGCCCGTTGCGCCGACCACGGATGAAATATTGATAATGCGCCCGGTTTTGGCCTTCATCATGCCGCGCAAAACGGCTTTGCTCATGCGAAATACAGATGTCAGATTGGTGTTGATGATGTCATTCCATTCATCATCTTTCATCCGCATCAACAAGTTATCCTTGGTGACTCCGGCATTGTTGACGAGTACGGTTGGCGCACCAAAACTGTCATTGATGGTTTTGATGGCTGCTTCAATGGAAGTGGCATCTGCAACATTAAGTTTTAAGCCTTTGCCGTTTTCAGCCAGATAGGCTGAAATGGCTTCCGCGCCGCTGTCTGTAGTCGCCGTACCCACGACAAAAAGGCCATCTTCGGCCAATTTTTCAGCAATTGCCTTGCCAATACCACGGCTGGCACCTGTTACCAAAGCGACTGGTTTAGTCATTAAGTTGCTCCAATACTTTATCTAAGGTTTCTGGGTCATACAGTGCAAAATGTTCGGCATCTTTGGCGATACGCTTGTCCAGGCCTGTTAACACCTTGCCTGGGCCGCACTCTACAAAAGTGGTTACGCCTTTATTGTGCATCAGCTCAATGCTTTCTACCCATCGCACAGGTTTATAGAGTTGTTCCTTTAGCGCATTACGAATGACCTCAGGGGCGCTGTGCGATTCCACATCAACATTATGGATCAGTTGCATTTTCGGTGTAGCAAGTGCAATGTCTTGCATGTATTCATCAAGTTTGTCCGCCGCCGATTGCATCAATGCACAGTGCGAAGGGACGCTAACAGGTAGCATTACCGCCCTTTTTGCGCCAGCTACTTTTGCTGCCGAAGCCGCACGTTCGACTGCCGCCTTGTGTCCGGCGATGACAACCTGCCCCGGCGAATTAAAATTGACTGCCGAAACAACTTCCGTTTCGGCAACACTGGCGCAAATCTCAACAACTTGATTATCATCTAGCCCTAAGATAGCCGCCATAGCGCCCACACCTGCTGGCACGGCTTCCTGCATAAAACGCGCTCTTGCTTCAACCAGTTTGACGGCATCTTCAAAAAACAATGCTCCTGAACAAACCAAGGCAGTATATTCGCCCAAGCTATGCCCAGCCATCCAAGCCGGACGAATAGCGCCGTGTTTGCACCAGACCTCCCAAACCGCCACACCCGCCGCCAGCATAATAGGTTGGGTATTTTGGGTTTGGTTAAGTTCTTCCTCCGAACCGTTTGTAACAAGATCCCAAAGATCGCGTCCCAATACAAACGAGGCTTTATCAAAGGTTTGCTTGACTTCTGGATAGCTTGCCGCCAACTGGCTTAGCATACCTACGGATTGGGAACCCTGCCCTGGGAAGACAAACGCTAGATTTTTTTTCTGATCACTCATGAGTTTTATTGCTGATTAGTATTTGATTAGCGCGGAGCCCCAGGTGAATCCAGCGCCAAATGCTTCCAATAAGACCACTTGCCCACGTTTAATGCGACCGTCGGTAATGCCTTCGTGCAAGGCGAGCAGCACAGAGGCAGAAGACGTATTGCCCTGTTCTTCCAAAGTGACGATGACTTGCTCCATAGACATTTTCAGTTTTTTTGCGGTGGCTGCGATAATCCTTATGTTGGCCTGATGTGGCACCAGCCAGTCAACATCTGTTTTTTCCAAGTTATTGGCTTCCAGAGTTTCATCGACAATGCGTTCCAAGGTATTGACCGCCACCTTAAAAACTTCATTGCCGCGCATACTGATGGTGCCTACCTGATGTTTATTGGCTTCAGTCGCAGCTTGTGGATTGGGGCAATAAAGCATGTCTTCATAGCCGCCATCAGAATAGACGTGCGTTGACAGCACACCCGCTTCATCAGAAGACCCCAGCAATACAGCCCCTGCCCCATCCCCAAACAGGATGCAAGTGCCTCGATCTGTCCAATCAACAATGCGAGAACAAATTTCAGAACCAACGATAAGCACGTTTTTGACTGCACCCGTCTTGATATATTGGTCGGCAATACTCAACCCATAAATCGCGCCGGAACAAGCCGCCTGGACATCAAAAGCTACGCAATGTTTGATCCCTAACCGATGCTGGAGCAAACAAGCCGTGCTTGGATAAACCCGGTCAGGCGTTCCCGTGGCGACAATGATTAAGTCGATTTCATCTGAGCTGATTTGGGCATTGTTTATCGCCTGTCTTGCGGCTATTTCAGCCATGCTGGAAGCTGTCTCGTTTGCACCCGCTATACGGCGGCTTTTGATGCCCGTACGTTCGTAAATCCAGCTATCGGAAGTGTCAACTGTTTTTGAAATATCGTCGTTGGTGCGAATTTCTTCAGGCAGATAACCGCCCGTACCCAACACTTTTGCATAATGCGTCATGCGCTTTTTCTCACGGTCAAGGACTTTTCGACCTGCTCACTAATCTTTCTGATAACATCTTGTTTAACTTCAAGTTCGGCAATTTGAATGGCTGTCTTAAAAGCCAATACATCCGCACCACCATGACTTTTGATGACCAATCCCCTAAGCCCCAAAAAGCTTGCGCCGTTATATAAGCGGGGATCAATACTGTCTTTAAATGATTTCAACACCGGATAGGCAGCCAATCCCGCCAGTTTGGTAAAAATATTTTTAGAAAACGATTCTTTAAGCAAGGTGCTAATCATTTTTGCCGCACCTTCTATGGATTTCAGCGCCACATTTCCGACGAAACCATCACAAACAATGAGATCAACTTTAACATTACCCGCATTAAGTGAATTACCTTCGACATAACCAATGTAATTCAGGGATGAGTTTTCCAGCAGCTTTGCCGCGGCCTTGACCTGCTCATTACCTTTTACATCTTCTTCGCCGATATTCAAAATGCCAACTTTGGGATTTTCTATATTCTCAACTGCTTTGACCAATTCATTGCCCATGACGGCAAATTGATAAAGGTGTTCCTCCGTACAATCGACATTTGCGCCCAGATCGAGGACATGCGTATGTCCATAAATAGATGGAAGGGTGGAAATAATGGCTGGACGGTCGATGCCGGGAATCATCTTTAGCACAAACCGGGCGGTTGCCATCAACGCTCCGGTATTGCCGGCGCTGACACACGCATCTGCACGACCTTCATGGACTAGATTGATGGCCACCCGCATTGACGAATCTTTTTTATTTTTTAGTGCCTTAGACGGAGATTCGTGCATTTCAACCTGCTGAGAGGCGTGTTGAATGACTAGCCTATCGTGAGCGGCAGATTGATTTTGGGCTAAATGTTGATTGAGAATAGTTGAATCACCAACCAATATCAACGTTAAGTCTGGATTGTTTTTTAAACATTCCAGGGAAGCAGGTACAGTCACCTCGGGACCGAAATCACCGCCCATTGCATCTATCGAGATCGTCAAACTCACGCTTAAGAAGTGCTCCGAAATAATTAGCTTGGGATAAGTAACGGATACCCGTTAACAACACACTAAAGTAAAGCAGTAGAATAATTAATCTTCAACATCCGTAGTGACGATTTGACGGCCTTTAAAATAACCATCGGGCGTGACGTGGTGACGCAAATGGGTTTCGCCTGTCAATGGATCTTGGGCTAATGTCCTTGCGGTTAAGGAATCGTGAGAGCGGCGCTGGCCGCGTCTTGAACGTGATACTTTACTCTTTTGTACTGCCATTGGTGGTCTCCAGTTTTTTTTGGGTTTTTAAATCGGCTAATATGGAAAAAGGGTTTTCTTTTGTTGCTTGGACGGTTTTGAGTGATGGCTCAGGCTCGTTATTAGGTACAGCGGGTGCTGCACAATCATCTTGGTGTTTCGGAATACTTGGTAAAATAAGCAATAACTCATCCTCGACGATACTCGTGAGAGGGATTTTGCCTTCCTCAATGAGCAGCAAAGGCTCATAACCTTCAGGTAAATTGTTTGCCCGTTCCAATGTGTTAACGATGCCTAACTTAATGTCGCTGCTTACAGGCCATTCAATAGGCTCCAAACATCTTTGACATTTTAGTGCCAGAACAGCAGAAATATGCCCTTCAATCGTTGCCAACTTGCCTTCCCTGCCAAAAAACAACTTAACAGAAACACTCCCGGCATCATTGGACAACAAACCAGCCACCCGCTCCAAGCTACTTACAGGCAATTCCCCTTCGATATTGGCATTCCTATCGGCCAGTAATAAAGGGTCTATGAAATTGGGCAAGCGAGCTAACATAACCGCAGAATGATATAGGTAAACGATGAATTCGTCAAATTCGCAATCAGGCCAAAAGGGAATGTCTCTTGAATTGCTTTGTTATTCCGGTTCGCCATCCACGATTTTAATTTCCGCGTCGTTCAGGCTGTAGAGCTGATAGATGAGGCC
>Ga0302323_100004428_pt1 | contig 11445 bp, 10 predicted proteins | sample Fen_T0_3_FD_201950 | JGI IMG/M metagenome (GOLD analysis project Ga0302323, IMG submission 201950) | Peat permafrost microbial communities from Stordalen Mire near Abisko, Sweden - Fen_T0_3 | ecosystem: Environmental > Terrestrial > Soil > Wetlands > Permafrost | place: Sweden: Abisko... | reverse complement strand
ACTCCCTGCCCCGGGACGGCTCCAGGCGCGGGGTCCACTCGATCCGCACCTCGATATCCGGATCGGCGCCCTGAGACAGAAAGGGCAGAAGCTGGGGCCCGAGGTGTACGGACTGCGGGTCGTTTCCCAGAACTTCTACCGTGATCCCGGCCACCGAGAAGCCGTTGCGGGCAAGACCCGGGAGGCATTCGCTTCGAGCGTCCGCGACCGGGATGGCAATCGAACTCATATTCAGGATCCGAGTGTGGCGCAATGCAGAGTGGTACAACTGGCGGCGACGGGGCCGGCACTGCTGCCGATTTTGCAGTTTCCCAGCACCGCTTCTTCGGGACGGAGATTGATGGCCATCACCTTGGGCGGTTCGTAGGGCTTTCTCAATCCGGGCTGTTCGATCGGCTCGCTCATGCGATTTTCTCGTCCTTCAGTGCCCTGCCGACCCGCAACCGCCACAGGCGGAGCGGGCAGTACTCTGGTTCAGAACCAGGAACGGCGACAGCGGCTCAGACCAGTCCTCCGCGTTAGTTTCTTGAGAACGGATTCGCTCGGCGGCATGGTGCAGGCGGTCGCGTTCCACGCCGGACGCGCAAAATTCGCAATCCCCATGGGCCGGAACTTCCAGCCCCAGACTCAGAGCCCGGAGGTGCGCCACTTCACACAGAAAGGGAACGGGGGTTTCCTTGTTGCCGCTCTCCAGTTCTCCGTTCGCCGGACACATTCCGCAGAGCGACTGGATCTTGCACTCCGCGCATTTCGTCAATTGCTTGCGTTTTTGCGTGCGCACCGCCAGCAGGAATTTCTCCCAGCCTTCCTTCAAACTCCCCTGCCAGGTGTCGTACGTGTCCTGCTGCGAGATTGCACAGATGCTCATGTGACCGTAGGCATTGATGGCCAGCGTCTTCATGCCCCCGCCGCAGAAGTACACCGTATCGATATGAGAAAGGCCCGGAGCGCTGTTGATGTCGCGCTCGGCAAGTTCACGGTATTCGTCAGCCGCCTTGGCGGAATGCATGTCGAGCGCAACCACCTCCTCGGGCGAAAGGCGCACTCCGAGTGGGCTCTGCGAGCAGTCAATGCGCGGATTGATCTGGGAATCAAACTTGAACTCGACTCCAAGTTCCTCTTCCGCAAAGCGCTTCATGGAAAAGATTTCGTGCTTGTTGACGGTGGTGGGGACCGTCTTCAACTTCAGGGGCAGGCCGCGCGTGCGCAGCAGTTCGATGCCGTGCAGGCAGCGTTCGTAAGAACCCGGAATCCCGGTGAGAGCTTCATACGTCGCCTTGGTACGGCCGTAAAGGGTGATCTCGATCGAAAACGGCGGCCACTCCAGAAGATGGTCGGCAATGCGCTCGTTGATCAGAATTCCATTGGTAAAAAGGGTGATTAGAAATCCCTTGTGCTTGGCGTAGGTATAGATCTCGAGGAAGTCCTTGCGGGCGAAGATTTCGCCGCCGGAATAAAGCAGCCAGAACGTGCCCATCTCGACCAGTTGATCCAGAACGCGGAAGTGCTCTTCCTTGCTCAACTCGCGCTCCCGGGCATCGGTATCGCCCATGGGCAGGTTGTTGTAGCAGTGGAGGCAGGTGAGCGGACAGCGGCGCGTCATCTCAATCGACGCTTCCAGCGGCGATCGCTCCCCAAAGTACCTTTGGTGGAGGCTCTGACTAAACGCTCCGTAGGACTGTGTGTTCATGACTATTCTTACTTGCGCACACAAAAAACAGCGGCGGACACGTTCGCGCCACAGCTCTTCCCGGGCGGGATCAGAATTGAACTTGCGCGAGCAATCCCGCCGCTTCCATCTCAACCACAAACGCAGTTGCGTCCCGTTGAGCGTCGTCCCAAGTCACTTCGTAGGTCTGGTAGAGGAGGTCGGTCAAGCTTTCAAGGGACCTGGGATGTTCCAGTGCAACCCACAGGCAAGAACCGGTTTCGTTGAAACTGTAGATGGACGCGAGATCGCCCACCTTCCCGCGAATCGGAACGACCAGCGTTTCGCCCGCGATCTGACGGGAAACAACCGCCTGGGATCTCGAAAAAGATCGGGAATCAACAGTCGGTTCCCGTTGGGTTTCGGTCACCGGTCGAAGGGACTGAGGGTCTGGGCGCATGAATTAAAAGTCTTTATGAGAAAACACTTAGGTTCACTTTCCCAGATTGAGACAGCCCTTGCCAAGGATGGAATCGCCGAGGGTGTCGTAGTAGTAACCCCGTCCTTAGAGTCAAGCGGAACCTCGGATGCGTTTCCGCATGCTGCGCGAGTCCATCCACGAGCAGGCGCGTTCGAACATCCACGGGAATCTGTTCTAGAATCGAAGCTCACACCGTGATCGATATTCACTGCCACATCCTGCCCGAGGTGGACGACGGCCCGAAGTCGTGGGACGTAGCCGTCGAAATGTGCCGCATGGCGGCGGCGGACGGCATCACGCACAGCGTGGCCACACCGCATGCCAACGACCGCTACGCGTACGATCGCCCGTACCTGCTGGGCGTTCTGGAACAGTTGCGGGAGCGGATTGGGCCCGCGCCGCAGCTGAGTCTGGGCTGTGACTTCCATCTTTCGTATGAGAACTTGGAGCGGGCAATTGCTCAGCCGCATACCTACACAATTGGCGAAACGAATTACCTGCTGGTCGAACTCAGCAACTTCAGCGTGCCCATTCAGATCGCCGATTGCTTCATGCGGCTCGGCGACCGCGGATTGATCCCCATTCTGACGCACCCGGAGCGCAACCCGATCCTCCAGCAAAGGCCGCAACGCGTCCTCGACTGGGTGGAACAGGGCTGCCTGGTGCAGATTACGGCCTCGTCGCTGACAGGATTTTGGGGCGAGAGGCCGGAGGTCATCGCACGCTGGCTCCTGGATCGCGCGGCCGTCCATTTCATCGCCAGCGACGGCCACGATACCAAACGCAGGGTACCGATTCTCTCCGAGGCGAAAGATGTTGCTGCCGAAATCGTGGGCGACGAAGTCGCTCGAGCGCTGGTTGAGGCGAATCCCGGAGCCGTCGTCAGCGGGCAACCGATTCCCTACTGTCCAAGACCGGTGCTGGACTAAAATTTGCGGTAATGCTGCGGGGTGCTGCTGTTGGCCGGGTCCGCGGGAGACGCTGCCGATGGAGTCTCCGCCGAGCGGGGCTTTGAATCTGCCTTGGCGGCCGGGGAAAACGGCCCGGTGGTCATCGCGCTTTCCGGGTTCAGCAGGTGTTCGTGGTTCGGCCCCAGGCCCAGCTTGATCAGGGCGCGCGAGTCCGGGACGGTTTTCGATTGCCACCCCTGGTCGGCCTGGTAGCGGCGCAGGGCAGCTTGAGTTCCCGCGTCCCACGCTCCCGAAGGCTTCCCTTCCATGTAGTGCTCGCGAATCAGGGCTTCCTGGATTTGCCGGGTGCGTTCGGAGTCGATCGCCTGCTGGCCGCGCTTCTTTCCATTTCTTGACTTCGACCGTGATCGCTTGCTCGTGCGGCCTGAGGCAGCAGTCGTCGTGGGATGTTTCTTGCTGGCAGCCTTGGTGCTCGAAACGTCGGCCGGGGGCTTCGGGGGGGCGGTGGCGCCCACGGCGGCAACCTGCACCGCAAGGCAGAGCAGGCCGCAAAGGCCTGCCCGGCACCATCTTCGAACTGGGAACACGCGTGGCATCGGAAAAATGCTCAGCAAAAAACAACCGGCGAGATCAGCCGCCATCATTGTTCCCCGAAGCCGGGGTGACGTGCCAGTCTCGCCGGTGCTTGACGATGTTACGGAAGTGTACCTGCCAGGAAGATGGTCCCATCCTGGGCTCGTGAGCCGCGTGGGCGCACCAGGAACACCGCGTCCTGCCCGCTCTTCAAAGACGCCTCGATTTTGCTGAAGTCGTCGGGACTGTTCACGGGCTGTTTGTTGACCTCCAGGACGACATCGCCGCGGTTCAAGCCAACGTCCTCGGCGAAGGATCCCTGTTTCACATCCTGCACCACCACGCCCTTGCCCGCCGGGATATTCAAACGGTCGGCCAGATCGGGAGTGATCGTACGAACCGACAGCCCGAACTTACTCGGCTTGGGCTCTTCCTCGTTCTGGTTGTCCTGTTCTTCGCCCAGACGGGAAGCGAAGAGCTTGGAGCGGTCCGCGATGGTGACCGAAGTCTCCTGCTTCTTGGCGTTGCGGAAGAAGGTCAACTTGGCCTTCGAGCCAGGCTTGCGGGCAGCGATGTCAGCCACGAGCTCGTCGCCGCTCTTCACATCTCTACCGTCCACGGCGGTGATGGTATCTCCCACCTTCAAGCCGGCCGTCTCGGCCGGGCTGCCGGCGACCACGTTGGAGACCGTCACGCCCGAACCATAGATGCGGGCGATGGCCGGATTGGGCTGAGCGGCAAACTCAATGCCAATGGAACCACGCGCGACGCGGTGTTCAGGCCCGATCAGCTGGTTGTACACCTGCACCACGGTATTCGACGGCATGGCAAATCCCACGCCCGCGTACGAACTGGTCTCGGTAAGGATCGCCGTATTGATGCCGATCACTTCGCCCGCCATATTGACCAGCGGACCGCCGGAATTGCCCGGATTAATGGCGGCGTCGGTTTGAATGAACGACTGAAACTGCCGGTTGGGAACGATATTGCGGCCCTTCGCTGAGACGATGCCGGCCGTCACGGTTTCCTGGAGGCCGAAGGGACTGCCGATGGCCAGCACCCAGTCGCCGACTTCCATGCCGTCGGAGTTGCCCAGCTTGGCGGCGGGTAACGGATGATCCATCTCGATCTTGATCACCGCCAGATCGGTCTCCTGGTCCATGCCGATCAATTTGGCATCGTGGCCCGGTGAAGCCGGAGATTCATCCTGCAACTTCACGCGGATACGGTCGGCTTTCTCCACCACGTGCCGGTTCGTGACAATGTATCCCTTGGCGTCCACGATCACGCCGGAACCGAGCGAACGCTGGCGAATGTTGCCGGCCTCGCCGCCCTGACCGCCGAAGAACTTGTCAAAGAAATCCTGGAAGGGGGTGCCGTCGCCCTGGTCGCCCTCATCTCCCGGAGCCTGCTCTCGCGGATCGGGACGCACGGAGCCGCGGCGGTGCGGGTTCTTGATGGTGGATTCCGTGTTGATGTTCACCACGCTCGGCTCCAGCTGCTTGGAAATCTGGGAGAACACGTTGGAGAGCTGCTGCGGGGCGGGAACCGTCAGCGGCGTGGCTTCCGATTTCTGCCCTTCCTTGCCCTTCACGCCGTAAGAGACAACCGTGCCAATCAGTATGCCGACGGTGAGGGTCGCCAGGATCGTGAATGTGTATGCCCAACGATTGGCCTTCAAGCGTCCCCAAAAGGCGCTTTCGCGCAAATCCATTTCTTTCCTCCTGAAAATAGGTCAGTTAGCTATTATACCTTTGCTGCAGGCCATCCTGGTTGGAACCCCGGCCCACCTGATTAGACGCAGAAACACCGATCCGCGTTAACCACGCGCCCAGATTCCCGCCCCTTCAGAGCTTGATGGCGATAAAAGCCAGGAACAGGCCCGTATAGGTCGCGATGATCAGCACCACCATCAGCGCTCCGACGCTCAGAGCGTTCAGGATGCCAAACGGACGCTGGACCGCACTGATCGCAAGCTTCCAAAGTCCGATGCTACCCGCCAGGGCCAATGCGGGCAAGATGGCGATTGCGAGCTGCGGGCCGTGAGCAACGACGGGCGCCACCAGCAGGAACATGATCGCGGGCAGAAGGCACAGGGCTGGGACGATCGCCAGCGGCGCGCCGACAAAAAACGCTCGCTCCCGCTCATGAAAAGTCATTGGAAATACAGAAGGCAGAATGCAGGAGTAAAACCCTCACTGCTAGCTGCTGCTGGATTCTTGGGGTTCTACTTCTGCATTCTGACTTCTTACTTCTGACTTCACTTTGCTTCATACACGGTCCGGCCGCCGACTACGGTGCGCAGAACCTTCGTCTCCAGCATCTTCGCGGGCGCGACCGACGTGATATCGCGGTCCAGCACGACAAAGTCCGCGAGCATTCCGGGCTCGAGCTTGCCTTTCTGCTTCTCATCGAACTCGGCGAACGCGGAGCCGGTCGTATACGCCGTGATCGCCTGCTCGATGGTGAGTTTCTGCTCGGGATAGTAGCTTTTCTTGCCGTTCTCAGATTCGCGCGTGATGGCCGCATAAAGACCGCGGAACGGGCTCACCGGCTCCACGGGATAGTCGGTGCCAAAAGCCAGCACGACTCCGCGCTTGAGGAACTCGGCCCAGGCGTAGGAGTGAGCGGCCCGCTTCGGCCCCAGACGCGCTTCGGCCCAGTTCATGTCCGTCAGCAAATGGCTGGGCTGCATGGACGCGATGACCTTCAGCTCCTTGAAGCGAAGAATCTGCTGCGGCGAGGTGACCTGCGCATGCTCAATGCGAAGACGGTAGTCCGCTCCGCCGTCGGCCGCTTTCACCTTCCCGTCTTTCGCCGCTTTCTCAGCCTCGGCGAACGCATCGAGGGCCATCTGCACGCCTTTGTCGCCAATGGCGTGAAACCCGAGCTGATACCCGGCGAGTACGCGCTCCTTCGCCATCGCGTTCAGTTTGTCTGCTTCGTATTGGGGAAGGCCGGAGTTCTTCGGATCGTCGCCATAGGGATCAATCAGGGCGGCTGTTTTTGAGCCGAGCGAACCATCCATAAAACCCTTCAGCATTCCGGTGCGCAGCAGGTCGTCCGCTCCCGAGTGCGACTTGCGCTTGTCGTTCAGGGTCGCGACCGAATCGTTGAACGGCAGCCACTCATAGATGCGGGCGGTGAGCTTGCCTCCGCGTTCGAGTTCCTCGTAGATCTTAAAGTCGTCCCAACTGGAATTGTCCTGCGCCGAAGTGACGCCGTGGCTGGCCAAATCGGCGAGCGCAAATTCGAGCGCTTTCAGGCTTTGATCGTGATTGAGTTTGGGGATTGCCAATCGCACGGCGTCCTGGGCGGATTCGCGCAGAATGCCGGTCGGCGTTCCCGATTCGTCGCGATCAATCTTCCCGCCCTCCGGCTCTTTGCTCGCCACCGTAACGCTCGCCAGTTGCAGGGCGCGGGTGTTGGCGACGCCGATATGCCCGTCCACGCGGACCATGTACGCGGGGTGACTGCGCGTTACCTCGTCCAGGTCCCAGCGGGTGGGAGTGACTTTGACCGGCCAGAGCGTTTCGTCCCAACCGGCGCCGATGATCCATTCGCCGGGCGCGGCGGTTTCCACTTTCGCGCGGATGCGTTCACGGAATTCGTCCAGCGTCTTGACGCCTGCCAGATCGACGCTGAGTTTCTCCCGGCCCGCCGCGGCCAGGTGAAGGTGAGCGTCGTTGAAGCCCGGCATGACGAAGTGTCCACCCAAGTCTACGATTTTGGTCTCGGGTCCCTTGGTTTTCATGACTTCGTCGCGAGTTCCCACCGCGACGATAAAGTCGCCGCGTACCGCGATCGCCTCGGCTCGCTTGCCTGCCACCAGGGAGGAAGAATCCAGCACCCCGGTGTAAATGTTGCCGTGAGTAAAGATCGTGTCCGCCTTGAGTTTCGCGGGCTCGTTCTGCGCGGAAATTCCCGGGGCAAGTGCTAAAAGCAAGAAGACCAGTGCAGTTCGCATCATTCTCCAGTTCCAGCCAATGCCAGCATTGTAAGCAGAATGCGCTTCAACCCAAGCTCGCGTCCGTTGCAGTCGAACCATTCTTGCAACGTGTGGGCGCCGCCGCCGGAACCGCCACCTCCAATCGCAATCGCTTCGCGTCCGAGAGAGAGCGGGACGTTGGCATCGGTGGATGCGCGCTGCACCTGGGCAGTATTGCCGAGGTGGGCATCGACGGCCCGGATCACTTTCAAGATGCGGGCATCTGCCGCCAGTTCGCCGGCCGGACGGTTGCCGATCTCGACCACCTCGCTCTGTACCGATTGTGGCCGGCGTGTTCCGTGCAGCGCGGCGGACTTGTTCTCCGCGTCGATGGCCCGATCCAAAGCGGTGCGCAATGCCTTCTCCAGCCGGTCGATTTCCGCCATCGAGGTGGAGCGCAGGTCCACTCGCATGCTGGCCGACTCCGGAATGGAATTGACCGACGTCCCCCCGCGGATCACCCCGATGTTGAACGTGGTTTTGGGACTTGCCGGCACCGGCGTCTGGCTGAAGATATCGATGGTCCGGGAGAGCGCGATGATGGGGCTGGGTGCGCCGAAGTCGCTCCAGGAATGTCCACCGGGGCCGCGTACGATCACTTCGAAGCGGCGACTGCCGAGAGCCTCCGCCACCACGGTGTCGGAGCCTGCCCCATCCACCACCACACTGTAGGCAATGGAATCCCGCCAGCGCGGGGTGGAAAAGACATGCCGCATGCCGCGCAGATCGCCTTCCCCTTCTTCGCCAACATTTCCGATGAAGACAAACGGAAGCGCGTGCCGAATTCCCGCTGCCTGAAGCGCGGCGGCGATGGCCAGCATGGCGGCGATCCCCGCGCCATTGTCGGAAATGGCCGGACCATAGAGCTTTCTCCCCTGCTGGCGGATATTCAACGGTGTGGCCGCGGGAAACACCGTGTCAATGTGAGCGCTGAGCGCGACGTAGCGGTTACCAAAGCCGGGATGGACCCCGAACACATTGCCCACTTCGTCAACCTGCACACCGTCGAGGCCGATTTCGCGAAAGCGCTGGGCCAGCCAGACGCCACGCGGCTCCTCGCCGAACGGGGGCGCGGCAATGCGAGCCACGTCCAGTTGCCACTGCACAACTTGCGATTCCTGGGACCGGAACCAATCGCACGCCGACCGAAACTCGGCGGAGGCGCCGAGCCGGGACACCTCTTGCTGCGCGGAGGGATATAGATCGAAAGCTGGCGCTGGGGGGGTCAAGGCGTCCTCGGAACGTTATCTTACAACGGCAGGTTCGAAGCAACGGCGCCCGAAGTTGCGCGCGCTACACGAAGGGCCCACAATGGCCTCGTTCGAACGCAGACGGGTAATACGGCCTTCTGGTAGACTGGCCGGGTTTACGGGTCCCCTCGCTTCCGTCAATCCCGCCTGGTGGAGGAATCGTCATGAAAACCGCTCTGAAGGTCATTGGTATCGTAATTATCCTGCTGATTATGGTCGCGATTGCAGCACCCTTTCTTGTCAATGTGAACCGCTTTCGGCCGGAGATCGAAACCAACATAAGCGCGGCCCTCGGTCGCCAGGTAAGAGTGGGCGATCTGAGCCTGTCGATTCTGTCGGGCAGCGTGGGCGCGGACCAACTCTCCATCGCGGACGATCCCAAGTTCAGCAATGCTCCGTTCATCAGGGCAAGGTCCCTGAAAGTCGGCGTGGAAGTGATGCCCCTGATTTTCAGCAAGCAGCTGAACGTGACCCACATCGAGATTGACCAGCCGGAAATTACCCTCCTGCGCAACCAGGCGGGAGTGTGGAACTTCTCGTCGCTCGGAAATCAGGCGGCGCAAAGCAAGAAGGCGGAATCCAGCTCGAGCCCGGGAAATCTGACGGTGGCCAGGCTGGATTTGACCGGCGGGAAGATCACCATGGGGTGGATTCCAGCCAAGCGCAAGCCGGTTGTTTACGACAAGGTAAACATCTCGATGCGCGATTTCTCTTTTGCCAAAGCGTTTCCGGTGACCTTGTCCATGGCTCTTCCGGGAGGCGGCAGCGTGAAACTGGACGGGACGATGGGCCCGATCAATTCGGCCGACACATCGCTCACGCCGCTGCAGGCGAAATTGAACATGAGCAAGCTCGACCTGGCTCAGTCGGCGTTAGTCGACCCGGAGCTGGGGATTACCGGGACGGCCGAATTTGACGGCACCCTGAATTCCGATGGCCACCTGGCCAAGAGCACTGGAACGCTCAAAGCTACCGGGCTCAAACTGGTTCCGAAAGGGTCTCCGGCAGGGCGTCCTCTCCAGTTGGTGTACACGCTCGAGCATGACCTGCAAAAAGAAGCGGGGCGACTCCTGCAGGGCGACGTCTCCATGGGAAAGGCGCTGGCCAAGTTGACCGGCACTTACGACATGAAGGGAGACACGACTTCGGTTCGAATGAAACTGATCGGACAGGGCATGCCGGTGGACGAACTGGAAGCGATGCTGCCCGCTGTGGGTGTGGTTCTGCCGTCTGGTTCACAACTGAAAGGTGGCACCCTTAACCTGGATCTCGATTCCGCGGGGCCGCTCGACAAGCTAGTCACGGCGGGTTCGGTGCGGCTGAGTAATTCGCAGCTGGCCGGATTCAACCTGGGTTCGAAGATGTCGGCCATCTCGGCTTTGACCGGGAAAGCGCAGACCGGCAACGACACGGCCGTGCAGAACGCAAGCACGGATGTGCGGATGGCCCCGGAAGGAACGCGACTGGACAAGATCAATCTGGTCATTCCCGCGCTGGGAACAGTGCTGGGCGCGGGAACGGTCAGCCCGAGCGGCGCAGTGGACTTCAAGATGTCCGCGAACCTCAGTGGCGGTGCCGTAACGGGCATCACTCAACTGGCCGGGCTGGGCGGAAAAGGCAGTGGCGCTATCCCGTTTACGATTCAAGGCACCACCTCGAACCCAACCTTTATGCCGGATGTGAAGGGGATGGTCAACAGCCAACTCAAGGGCCTGCTACAACCCGGAAATCAAAACAATCCGCTGGGCGGATTGACGGGATTGTTCGGAAAGAAGAAGCCGCACTAGAGATTCACCGCGATCTCGCTGCCTTGAGCTGGGTCTTCAGCCAGTTCGAGATACGTTCGTCCGAAGCGGCTGAACGATCGAACTCCGGATGGCTCGCGAAACGGTGGCCCTCCGCGGCCGCCGGCAATACTGCTTCCATTTTCCTCTTCGCTTCTTCCGGAGTGCTGGGAGAGTCGTCGTTGGTTTGGATCAGTCTGATGTGCGGGGTCTTCGACGCGGACATCAAGCTCACCGGATCGAAGGCAGCCAATTTCCCCAGGAATTCCGGCTTGACGTAGTTCGCCCGCTCTTCCTCTGGAATCACTTTCGATCTGGCCATCCACACGGGCCAGTCTCCCCACGGATTGAGCAGGTCAACGGCTTTGATGCGGGAATCCACCGAAGCGGCCATGAGGGCAATCGTGCCGCCCGCTCCCTCGCCAAGTATTCCGACGCGATCCATGTCCACATCTCCGCGCGCAGCCAGATAGTTCAGCACCATCTGCACGTCATGAGCGGATTTGGCGAGAGACTCCTGAAGCTCACTCACAAACCACTCTTTCACCGATCGATCGTGGTAGCGGTGCCCAGTGAGTGCCGGCACGAAACCGACGGCGGCATAGCCTCCGGCGGTGACGCGTTCGCACCAGTCATCGTCCCGATAAACGTCGGTCTCGGAGGGAAAACCGTAGAGATAAATCACGGCGGGAGGCTTCTGAACTCTCGTGGGACGGACTACATAAAGATAGATGGGGTCCCCGGGCCGCCACTGCAGGGTGATCCACTCCCGGGTGTATCCGGGTTCTTTCGTGCTTTCGATCAGTTCGG
>Ga0302323_100004427_pt1 | contig 11446 bp, 10 predicted proteins | sample Fen_T0_3_FD_201950 | JGI IMG/M metagenome (GOLD analysis project Ga0302323, IMG submission 201950) | Peat permafrost microbial communities from Stordalen Mire near Abisko, Sweden - Fen_T0_3 | ecosystem: Environmental > Terrestrial > Soil > Wetlands > Permafrost | place: Sweden: Abisko... | reverse complement strand
GTGGATCTCGTTCATCGACTCGAACAGCACCTCCTCGCCCGCGCTGGCGAAGTACTTCGCAATCTGAGTCCAAACCGCAATGAACTGCGCCTTCACGGCGGCGTTGTTCGCATCCGTGGTCTTGCCCTCGGCGTCCTTGAGCGAGAGCCACCCGATATCCTTCAGTCCGTCGGCGCCATCGTGGTGCACGTTGATGATCGCGTAGAGACCGGCTGCTCGTGCATAACCCACGATCTCCTCGACGCGCTCGAGCCAGCCGGGTTCGATGACATAGCCTGGCGCAGGACCGAGATGGGGCGCCCAAGTGATGGGAATGCGGACCAGCTTGAAGCCCGCCTTGGCAACCGCGGCCATGAGCTCGGGCGTGGTCTTGGGGTTGCCCCACCCCGTCTCGCCCGTGGGCGCGTCCAGACTGTTGCCCAGGTTCCAACCAAAGCGCAGCTTGGCCATGAGCTCGGCCGAGTTACGACTGAAATCGCCGAGACTAGGAGCAGCGCTGGCCACCGTCTTTGGCGCGTGTGCGACGACGCCTGCACCTCGGGCGCCGGGCGGGGTCAGACAGGAAGGCGTGAGGAGCGCCAGGCAGCCGCTCACGAACCAAGCGAGGACGGACCGACGGACGACGTTGAGTTTCACGCAACCGCTATACTACGCGGCCTCGGCGCTTGGCAAACCTCGCCGTTGCGCCGTTGCGCCTTGCCGCTTGCGACTTACCCTTGGGCTCACCCGCCGACGCGAGCGATGAATTGGCGGCGGCGCGCCTCGGGCCAGCGGGCGCAGTAGGCGGGCTTCTGATCGATGATGCGCTTGTTGCACAAAACGCAGCCGGGCTGACATGGCTCGATCGGCTCGGCGATTTCTCCAGATGCCTTGCGCGGCCACAGGGGATCGGCGAACAGAACCCGGCCTAGACCGACCAGGTCCGCGGCGCCGTCGCGCACGATCGCCTCCGCGGTGGCTGGGCTTTGCACGCGACCGGCCGCGATCACGGGCGTGCCGGGTAGCGCCTGCTTGATGGCGCGGGCGAAGGGCACCATGAAGCCTTCGGTGCGGTCGGCTTCGAGATATGCTGGCAGGGCAAACGCGTCGTAACCGCCCACCATGACCGATAGGTACGCGACACCAGCTTCGGCAAGCCGCTTGGCGAACGGAATCGTATCGGTCAACGTCAAACCGTCGGGCACGTATTCATCCGCCAGGAAGCGGTATCCCACGGGAAAGTCGTCTCCGACGGCGGCGCGCACGGCGGCGACGACCTCCAGCGGAAACCGCATGCGCTGCTGGGCGCTGCCACCGTAGTCGTCCTGGCGAGAGTTCGTTCTGGCCGCAAGGAATTGCGACAACAGATAGCCGGTTCCGCCATGCAACTCGACAGCATCGAAACCGGCCTGCCGGGCTCGGCGCGCGCCCGCGGCGAAGGCAGCAAGCGTGGTGTCGATGTCAGCTTGCTCCATGACCCGGGGGACGAAGCCCCAGGTCTTGACCGCCGAAGGCGCCACCCGGTCGGGCCGCTTGGCATACCGTCCAGCGTGATGAATCTGCAGCACGGCGCAAGCGCCGGAGGCTTTGATGACTGCTGCCAGCTTGGTCAGGCCGGGAACGAAGCGGTCGTCCTGGCCATCATCCTGGCCGTCATCCTGGCCATCATCCTGGCCATCATCCTGGCCGTCATCGCCGGTAAGCAGCGTGCGCGGATTGCAAAGGCCACGCGGCTCGACCGTGGCGTTCTCGACGACCACCATCCCCGCGCCCGAGGCACCAATCTCGGCGTAGTAATCCAGCACGAGCTGGTTCACCAGATGATCTGGCTCGGGATAGGCCAGGTACATGGGAAGCGCCACCACGCGATTTCTGAGCGTGAGTTGGCCTATGGGAAAGGGCTCGAACAAGAGGTTGGTCATGGGCTCGCCGCGCGCCAGTTTACCAGGAACCGCCGGCCCCAACTCGGCGATTCCCACTTTCGCCAAGTCCCGACAGGTGCCGATGCCTACTTGACTAGAACGACAAGGTCCTCAATCGTTACGCCATGCTGAGACCCATGCAGAGAACGATGTTCACGCCCCACCGACGATGGTTCGGATACCTGGCACTGGTTGCAGCGCTCTTGCGCCCGCCATCGGCTCGGGCCGATTCGCCCCCGCCGCCCCTACCCCCGACTAGCCAGCAAGCGGCAGCCCCGGCGCCCCAAGCACAACCAGCGCCCCCCGCAGCGAAGTTGGTCGTTCCAAAGATGGACGGGCGACCCGGCGTCGAAACAGCGGCGCTGCCTCCGTGGTGGAAGCAGCGCACGCCCTTGACGGGGCTGGGCTTCGCCGCCGCGGGCCTGATTGCCGGCGGTTTCGGCCTCTACTACGTCGCCGTCGACGGCAACACGCTCGAGAAAGACAAGATCAACGGCAACGGCATCATGGTAAGAAACACCAGCTCCTGGGGCTGGAGCTTGCTGGGCCTGGGGGCGGCTTCGCTGGCCATCGGGTCGGCCATGATCATCTGGGGCCGGGAAGACGGAACCGAGATCTCGGTCGCGGTTGGCCCCGCCTCGATGGCACTGCAGGGACGGTTCTAGCGCGCCTTCAGGAGACAAAACCATGATCAAACTTTTCGTTCTATCCTCCTTGCTTCTCGCGCTGGTCGGTGGCTGTGATGCCGGACGACGCAACTTCAAGTACTGCGACACGACCTATTCCCAGTGCAAGTACGGCTACACGTGCAACTTCGAGACAGGCCTGTGCGTCGTCGACGTCGATGGCGGTATCGCGCAAGACGCTGCCGTCAGTGAAGCGGGAGCAGCCAACCTCGTCACGGACTAGATAGAGCATCAAGGATCGGCGGTCCGGCCGAGAACCGCGATGTTGCGCGGACTGACCTCGACAGGGAACAGCTCGACCACTTGCACCTCATAGCCGGCGGCCAGCAGGAATACGGCGCGGTCCAGGGCGAGAAAGATCTCCAGCACGCGCCCGAGCATCGAGCGGGGCAAGGATAGCCGTCGCTGCGCCAGATACGCGCCGTGGGCACGCACGGCAGCTGCGTCGAGCTCGCTTTCACAGGGAGCGACGAGCCCACGGCCCTGGAAAGCAGCCGCTGCCAACACGGCAAGACCGGCGTGAACCTTGCGACGATTCACGCCGCGCATTTCCTCGCCTGCGGGAACGGCAATGCCGCGCGCTTCGAACAGGCAACGAAGGGCCAGGCGGGCCTCCTTGGTGGCCAAGGCGCTGGCCAGCGAACCTTCGATGCCGGCGGTGCGGGAAAGGACGTTGCCCAACCCCAGCACCTCCTTGGGCAAGGTCGGCTCGCCTCCGCTCAGCGGCCGCCGCTCGTGCCCGCGAATCTTCTGCGGACAGCAAGCCAGCAACAATACATGGGAAGAAAGTCCAACCGCCGCGCGCACCAAGGCGTCGCCAAGCTCACCGCAACCATGCAGGGCCATCAGCAGACGATGAGGGAGCGGCTGTAGTTGCGCGAGCGGAGGCTTCCCGGCAGCAAACACATCCGCGTTCACGAATTCGACCGGTGCATCCCCCGCAAGCAGGCGCGCCACCACCACACGTTCCCTGTCCCTTTCCAAGCCCAGCGCGGGGACGGACAACGCACGGGCGGCCCGGGTCGTCAGTTGTCCCCGCCCCGCCCCCACATCCACCAGCTGCGAAATGCGCGGGTAGAACGCGTGCAAGACATGCAAGACAGCCGCGATCTGCAGGCGCTTGCGGGCGGCCGTCAGGTGCCAGTCCGGCGGGGCTGCGGTCGGCACCTCCCAGCGAGGCAGAACGCAGAGAGCTTCCACGCGGCGAGCAAGGTCGCGCAGGCTGGCGGGGCAGCGGGGGTCGGCCAGGAACCATTTGCCGATCCCCAAGCCGTCGGCCGACGCCAGCGCATCCTCGGAAAGTCCCAACAGATAGCCGGACCAGCCGCGCACATCGGCCCAGGCCACGGGCAAGGTGTCCGTGCGGCCAAGCAAGAGATCGCGGGTTTCAGCCAACAGATCTCGCGCCAGCACGTGCTGCTGGACGATGTCTGATGTGACGGACGATGCACGCTTCGAGCGGGTAGCCACGGCTGCGCCAGTTCAGCACATTCCGTGGCCGATAGCTCAGCGAAGTGCTTCGCCGGCAAGCCGCTCCACCAGCGCCGGCAAGAGCAGCTCGGCCGGGGTTCGCAGCCCGGTGATCATGGGCGCCACCGGCACGGCATGGGGATCCACGGAAAGGACTGGCCGCCGTCGAGCCAGCGCCGATTGGACCAGATACTCGGTGACCCCCACGGAAAAGGAAGTACCCACGAACAGAAACAAATCGCCCTGCTCGCCGGCTTCGCACACGCGCTCCCATTGATAGTCCGCATGGCTGTCGTAGCTTTCGTCGAACCACAGCACGTGCTGGCGCAAGATGGTGCCGCAAGCCGGACAGCGCGGAAGGTTGCTGGCGTTGGGCTCGCGGCGAAAGGCAGCCAGACCGGCCTCGTCGCGCGGCAGGGATCCGGTCGGCGAACCGTAGCGGCAGCCCTCACTGGGACAGCGAACCCGGTCGGCGCTGCCGTGCACCTTCACATGGTCGCGCGCGCCCGCCTGTTCGTGCAAGGTATCGATGTTCTGGGTGACCAGCAGAAAGCTACCGCCACGCTGACGCTGCCACGCTTCCAGCGCAACCAGGGCATGGTGTGCGGGATTGGGCAAGGCCGCGAAGACCCGATCGAAACGTTCGAGGTACCAGCGCCACGAGCCCACCGGATCCGTCAGGAAGTAGCGGAAGGTGCCAAGCTCCGTCACGTCCCTGCGCCACACAGCAGCCTTGTCCTGTCCGCGAAAGGTGGGAATGCCACTTGCCAGGCTGATGCCGGCGCCGGTGACGACCACCAGGAATTTTCCTTCAGCCGCGTGGACCGCCTGGGCCAGCACATCGAGATCTGACATCATCGGCGAAGACTAGCAGGCGTCAGCTGCTAAAGTTCGCCCATGCAGAAACCGCCGTCGAAGCGTCTGACTGAACCCGTGCGCTGTGGCTGGGCCGGCTCCGCACCCATCTACGTCACTTACCACGACGAAGAATGGGGCGTTCCGGTCTACGACGACCGCGTGCTTTTCGAGTTCCTGGTGCTCGAGGGCGCCCAAGCCGGGTTGTCGTGGCTGACTGTCCTGAAGAAACGCGAGGCGTACCGCCAGGCCTTCGACCAGTTCGATGTCGGCAAGGTCGCACGCTACGACGCCGACAAGCTAGCGTCGCTGATGGCAAACGCCGGCATTGTCCGCAATCGCTTGAAAATCGAGTCGGCCGTCAAGAACGCCCGGGCCTTCCTGGACGTACAAGCCGAATTCGGCAGCTTTTCCGACTATCAATGGCGCTTCGTCGACGGCAAGCCGCTCCAGACCACCGTCAGAACCTTGCACGACATACCCGCGCGCACGCCGATCTCCGATGCTTTCAGCAAAGACCTCAAAAAGCGCGGCTTCAATTTCGTAGGCTCGACCATCGTCTACGCCCACATGCAGGCCGTCGGTATGGTCAACGACCACCTGGAAACCTGTTTCCGTCGCGGCCCCGTCGGAAAACTGGGAAAACGGCGGTCCGGGCCCGCCCCGTCACGTGCATAAATTGCCGACCGAACCAACTTCCCCACGTTGCCTTTTTTTCATTCCCAAATGCGGAATCCGGGTGTTAGGAACATAGAGAGCGACCGAGACAAATCCCGTAGCAGCGAGCCTTGCGTGTCTGGGAATTGTGCGCCCGCACTTCGCCACGGTTGCGCCTCGAACCCGAACGAAGGAACGCAATGAGAAGTACTCGAAGAACACTGGTAGGAGTGGTGGCCGTCGCTTTGCCGCTGCTCGGGCTCTGGGGCTGTGCCAAGGGTGGAAGTGGTGGAAAAACCACCAACACGAATACCTCCAATACCACGGGGCCCAAGACCTCCGTCACCACGGTCACCGACATCGTCACCCACACCACGACGGCGGTCACGACCAGCACGGCGACCACCTCGACGACGAGCATCCTATCGGGTACCGAGACAGCACCCGTCATCGCGACCGTGACGAATTCCCAGACCGTGACCACCACGGTGACCGAATCCCAGACCAAGACCGACACGACGACCAAGACGAACACGGCAACGACCACCAGCATCGGTCCCGCCCCTACCTACGTGCCACCTGCCTACACGCCCGGCGCCATTCCCGCGGGAACCACGCCCGTTCTCCTCGATAACACCGGCAAGTGGCATACCGCCCTCGACCCGAACACGGGACGCCAGACTTTCGTCGATCCCAAGGGCTATGCCCGCGTCTTGCGCGGCGTCTCGCTGACCGGCATGGAGTCGGGCACGCCCGGGGATGCCTCAGGCGCCGGCTACTGGATGTTCGATCCCAAAGGAAATGGCACCGCGCCACAGATCATCGACAATGTGATCACGGCGCTGGATCAGACGTGGAACCCGGGCATCGTGCGCGTGCCCATCTGCGGATCAGCCTGGGCCACGCCGTACATGGTGCACGACTGGAGCGGCCAGAACCTGATGGACTACCGCGCCTGGGTCGACCTGGTGGTGAAGAAAGAACGTCAGCTTGGCCGCGTGGTCATCATCGACCTGCACCTTTGGCAGATCGCCCCCTTTTCCACCGCGCCGGGCGGCCAGAAACGAGTCAACGATCAAACTGGGCAGCCCTACACGGGGCGCATCGACGGCTGCATCGGTTACCAGAAGCTCAACAAGAAGGACACCTGCGCCACCGTCGACTGGGTCAACACCGATCCGCAAAAGTGGACCTGCACCGTGGCCAATGCCGAAGGCATTACCCTGCAGAACGCGCACTTCAACCGCGAAAACATCGCCAAGATGTGGGCGCAGATCGCCGACCGCTACAAGAGCGACAGCGGCATCTTCTTCGAGCTCTTCAACGAACCCTACGAACAAGTGGACACCGGCGCGACGTTTGGCACGGATGCGGTTGCCGCAAACAAGCTATTCCCCGCCGAGGACAAGTACGACTGGGACATGTGGACCACCGTCATGAGCCGATGGCTGAAAGCCGTGCGCGAGGAAGGTGGAGCGGACAACGTCGTCCTCATCAATGGTCTGATGTGGGGCTACGCGTTCCACGGCCCCATTGCCCAGCCCGACCGCTACCTGCCCTGGGTGGCCGCTGGAACCAAGAACATCGCCTACGGCTTCCATCCCTACCAGCACGGCACGTGCTGCGGCGATGTCGGCGTAGACAAGGATCTCAGCAAGGACGATCCCTACCACCAGACCTACTGCCGCTATTTCCAGAAGGGGACGTCTTCGGCGCCCCTGCCCAACGGAAGCTATTTGCCGTCGAGCGAACCCGGCAAACCCTTGACCTGCGCCCACATCGGATACGAACCCACGCGCCCCATGGGCATGCCCCCATGCAAGTGGATCGCGACGGCTTACAATCCCAACGGCGGGAGTGGCATGTGCGTGGGTCAGCCCGATGTTTGCGAGCCCTTGAGCAAAGAGCAGTGCGACGCCATGGACCGCAGCACCTCGGCGGCGGGAGGTTGGTCGCGCTACGTGCTCCCCATGGCCAAGTACGGCCCGGTCATCGCCACCGAGTTCGGCTCGTTCGACTGCAGCTCGCCCTTCGTCACCGACTTCATGAACTACAGTGACACCTACGGCGTGTCCTACACGGCCTGGGCGCTGTGGCCGCAGAACAATGGTGGCACGTTGAACATGGGGTCGTGTTCCTATCCCGCGGTGAACGCGCCCTTCCCCAACCTGAACACGCCCTACGACACCGACTTCAAGGCCTGCCGCAACCTCTCCGATTGCGTGAAGGCCATGGGCCAGCCCATGCGCTGGGCGGGTCAGGTCATCTTCGAAAACATCCGCAAGCACACCAACGACCGCGCGACCAACTGAAAGACGGACGGTGCAGGCCGACCCTAGATCGCCGAATGCGAGCGGTGGGGTCGGCCGCTACTTCGGGCTCTTGGTCTGGAAGAATTCCTTGTATTGCATATCCGTCCCCATGATGTGTTTCGTCAGCCACTCCATCAGGAACTTCATGGTTTCGCTGGAAAGGCCGGCCGTTCCGGCTTTGTAGGCCTTCTCCAACTCGCTCACCTTTTTCCGAAACGCCTCGTGCTCGCGCACATGCGCAAGCACCATCGGGTATGCGGTCGACTTGAACAAGGCTTCTTCGTTGGCGAAATGGGTGTGCACGTAGCGGATCAACTTGCCCAGCAAGGCCCCCATCACCGTGGCGTCCGCCTTCCCGCGAAGCATCTCGTCGTGCAGCCCGTTCAGCAGCTCGACCAGCTTCTTGTGCTCATCGTCCAAGCGCGCGACACCGACGCTGAGCTTTTCCGTCCAAATCATGATGCCCATCAGTCCGCCCCCACTATGATGGTCCGCCAAACCTTCATCAATCGGGGGAATCCTCCATTTCTTGAGGCCACCAACGCCGTCATGCGTCCCACGTTCAGATGCCAAGTCGCACCACGTAGCGCCAGCACGTAGCTCTTCTCGTCAGCACGTCCACCGACGGTGCGGTGATGGAGCGGTGATGCCACGGTGATGGCCACACGGTGGTGGCCACGCCATTGTGCGACCGTCTTAATAGAAGTATTATGACGCCGTGAAACCGCTATTTGTTCTGGGCTTCCTGCCTTCTTTTGCGTGTACGACGATTCTTTACGACGGTCCCACACGCGATTCAACTCAGGTAGCGACAATCTCATCGGGAACCAATGCTACGCTCGCTCGTATCGACGGACTTCCGGTGAATGGCGGAGGCTCTGCCAACTATGTGGTGCTGCCTGGACCGCACTACATTCAAGTCGTGGGTCAACAGACAGATGTCGGCCTTTTCAGCAACACGGTCCACCGATCCCGTCGGATGGGAAGTTGCTTTGTCGCCTCACCTGGACACACCTACGATGTCCACGCCGCGCTGTCGGATGGCTATTGGACCACGGACGTCCATGATGTAGATAGAGAAGCCAGCGTAGACGAAGGCGACTGCCTGCCGCCCCGGCTACCTGGGACGGAGGCGAGGCCATCCGATGCCGTGCTAGCCCGGCCGCCCCACCCGGGCACCGGATTCTCGATGGCACTGGGTGGCGATATCGGCGGCGACAACCTGGTGTCCGCAAGCATGAGTAACGGAGACGACCAGTCGCTGGACGCAGGATCCGGCATGTACGCCACTATCGGCGCTTCGCTGACACCGTTGTGGTTGGGCGATGTGGTCGGCTTTGGCGTTGGCAGCCGGATAGGAATCAAGTACGACTCCATCGACGCCAAGAACGGTAGCGTTCATCTCGCGCGCTATCCTTTCTCGCTGTGGATCCACACCTATCTTCGCATCAGCGAGCGATGGTACCTCAACGTTGCGGGCGGAGGCCACAAGGAGCTCAGCCCAGGCTTGTCAGGCGATGGGGTGGCGGCGGACGTTCAGGCGGATTTCCAGTCGCCCTGGGGATGGATGGGCGAGGGAGGCTTTGTCTTCGCCGAGACCTGGCACACGGCTGTGGGATTTTCACTCCGGTACACGAAGATCAGCTATACCATTGCAGGCCACGCGCTCGACGCGAGCAATATCGGCTTCGGATTGACGCTGTACCTGAATCCCTGAGACGCCCAGGCCCGGACCGGCCCTAAAGGATCACCATGGATGAGTTCATGCAAGCAGCCATCGCGGAGGCGGAGCTAGGATTGGCGGAAGCCGGGATCCCCATCGGTTCGGTCATCGTTCACCAGGGAAGGATCATCGGTCGCGGGCACAATCGCCGCATCCAGAGGCAAAGCGCGATTCTCCACGGCGAGATGGATGCCCTCGAGAACGCCGGCCGCCAGCCAGCCTCCGTCTACAAGGGCTGCGTCTTGTACACCACCCTGTCTCCATGCTCGATGTGTTCGGGTGCCATCGTGCTTTACGGCATTCCCAAGATCGTCGTCGGCGAGAACAGGACCTTCATGGGTGAAGAGGCGTGGCTGCGTTCCCGTGGCGTGGACGTCCTGGTCTTGCAGGACGAGACCTGCATACGGATGATGGAGAAGTTCATCCGAGACAATCCGAAGTTGTGGAATGAAGACATCGGCGTCTAGGCGGCTGGTGGCGATTCGGGATCGCTGGCGGGACGCGGTTCGCGTGAGCGGCGCAGAGGGTGCCATAGGCCCTGTTGCTTGAAGCTGGACCACACCCAACCGGCCCAGCGCACGCACGCGAGGGCCAGCCAAAGGGCCCAGGCCAGCATGGCCAGACGGTAGGCCAGGACCGGCAACGAAAGCATGAACGGCTGCGGCAGTACGGCAGGCGCGCGGTCTTGATACCACCTCAGCCAAGCCGCGTGGGAGCCATTGCCCATGATCTGCATGTTGGGTGCGCGCAGCAGCCCCTCTTCGATGGCGGCGGCCAGGACCCCGAGCGCGGCGAGGGTCAACACCAAGAGCGCCAGCTGCCCCAGATCATGGATCCAGGCACGGCTCGGCGGTGGCTGCCGGGTGCGCCAGCCGAGTGCCAGCAAAGCCAGGGGCAACACCAAGGCCCATTCGGTATCCAGCTGCAACGGCCCCAGGCCCAGCAACACCCAGTCGCACATACGCAAGGGCGTCAGCCGTACGCGGGCCAGACCCCAGCCGGCCAGAAGCAGCACCAGCAAGGCACTCCACACATGCACGGCGGGACCCAGCCGAGGTCCACCGAGCCAGAGGATCCAGCGCGGGGCCGCCCCGAGAGAGAAGGTGATCTGGCTGTTGGAGGACGGTAACCCAAGATCCACGACCGGGCTGCGGAAGAAGACGCCGAGACCGAGCGGCTGACGCCATTCGATCTTGAAGGTTGCCTGGCCCGGCGTCACCTCCAAGACCAGCTTGCCTGCCTCTTGCCGGATGGGTTGATTGACCCCGCCTTTGGAAACCAATTCGACCTCCGCATCCTGCGGCAGGGCCAGGCGGTGCTGCATTCCGCGGCTCGACCGCAGCTCCAGCGTCAGGACCATGCGCGAGCTGCGCAGACCAGGGCTGACCTCCAGCGCGCTGCTGTCGATGGTCAGGGTCTGGCCGGCCACACCCTGGGGCTTGTCGAGGGCGATGTTAACCTCCTCACCCGGCCAGGGCCGCCACGAAGGCTCGCGTGTCGCCACGGCTTCGCTGGGATGAATCGGCGCGATGCCACTGAAGGTCGGGTGCCAGGTGGGGCCCACTTGCACACGCCAGGTCTCGAACCAACGGTTCGCGCTCTCAGGCGCCGCGCGCAGGTGAATGACAGGTGTCTCCGCCAGCGTGGACTGCCAGGTAACCTGCGTATCGCTCGGCCCCAGACTCAGGCTAGCCACACGTCGAGATTTCTCGACCCGGATGCCCGGCGTGGTGACCGACTCGCCCGGCAGAAGGGGGATCTCGATGGCCACGGGCGCACCCGCGGGGCTCACGCGAAACACGCGGGTCTGGGCCTCCCACTTGAGTCCCAAAGTCAGGGTGC
>Ga0302323_100004426_pt1 | contig 11446 bp, 7 predicted proteins | sample Fen_T0_3_FD_201950 | JGI IMG/M metagenome (GOLD analysis project Ga0302323, IMG submission 201950) | Peat permafrost microbial communities from Stordalen Mire near Abisko, Sweden - Fen_T0_3 | ecosystem: Environmental > Terrestrial > Soil > Wetlands > Permafrost | place: Sweden: Abisko... | reverse complement strand
ATGCGCGGAACGACCTGGGCCTGGCTGGTCGCCCTCTCCGCGGGCACGACCGTGCTCGCCGCGCCGTCCGCCGCCCTCGCCGACAACCCGGACGGCTGGGGGGTGAGCGACCACAGCACGGCCGGCATCGGTCCGGCCACGTCGTCGGCCCCCGCCCCCGCGCCCCCGCCGGCAGCCCCGCGGACGACGACCGCGCGGACGACGACCCGCCGCACCACTCCCGCCCGGACGTCGGAGCCGGTGCGCCCACCGCCCGAGACCACCACGACCCGGCGGGTGGCGACGACGACCCCGCCCGCCACCAGCCGCCCGACGTCCCCGCCGCCGGCAGCCGTGCCCACCGCCAGCCTGAGCGCGCCGCCGCCGCCGCCGGGCGACACCGCGCCCTCGCCCACGTCAGCACCAACGCCACCCCCGACCACGGCGCCGGGCATCGACGTCGGCTGGACCCCGCTGCCGTCAGCGAGCTCCAGCCCGACCCCCACACCGTCGACCCCCACGCCGTCGAGCTCAGCGCCGCCGAGCTCCACACCAGCCCCTTCGATCGCCGCCACCGACGGCGACCTCGACCTGGATCTCACCCCCACCGTCACCGCCGGCGATCCCAGCTGGGACCGGGCCGCGTCCGGCACCGACCTCGCCGCCTGGACGACGACCGTGCAGTCCCTGGCTGCGGCCCGCGCCGGCCACCGCGGGACGACCTATCTCCGCCTCGACGTGCCTCTTCCCTCGACGGGGGCGACCGCCGTGGCCCCGGCGACGTTCCGCCAGGTGTGGCGGTCGCTGGCCGACGTGGCGCACCGCGCGTTCCCGCAGGCCCGGCTCGTGGCCACGGTCGTCGCCGGCCGGGACACGCCGGACGCGCTCGCCCCCTACTGGCCGGGCGACGACCAGGTGGACGTCGTCGGCGTCCTCGCCCGGGTCGCCACGCCAGACGAGGCGCGCACCGTCGAGAGCCTCAGCGACCCGCGCGGGCTGGCGTCCTGGCTCGGTTTCGGAGCGGCGCACGGCCGGCCGATCGGGGTGCCCGACTGGGGCATCGACGGCGGGCCCACCACCACGGACGGGGTGACGTTCGTCCGGTGGATGCAGGCGGCCATCACGGCGAACGCGGCCGCCCCCGGGCAGACCGCGGGCCGGGTGCTGTACGCGCCGGTACTGCCCGCGACCGCGCCGACCGAACCCGCCGACTCGCCGCCTCCGCCGCCTCCCCCGTCGCCGTCGCCGTCCTCGGCGACGACCACACCGGCAACCCCGACGCCGACCCCGACGCCGACCGCAGCACGGACCACGGCTCCGAGCAGCACCACGGCGAGCAGCACTCCGCCGCCGGTGTGGTCGAGCGGCTCCTGACCCAGCGGCCGGCACGCGCTGAAGTCCATGATCACGGCAGAGTCCATGATCACGGCGGGGTGTGGGTGGGTAGGGTGCGCGCATGGTTCCGGAGCGGGCGGGCGTCGTGGTCGTGGGTGGCGGGGTCATGGGGGCGAGCGCCGCGTTCCACCTGGCCGAGGCCGGGGTCGCCGACGTCCTGCTCCTCGAGCGCGGGGCGCTCGGGGGCGGGTCGACGTCGCGGGCGGCGGGCGGGGTGCGGGCCCAGTTCTCGGACGCCCTCAACATCGCGCTCGGCGCGCGCAGCCTGGAGGCGTTCGCCCGGTTCGCCGAGCGGCCCGGGGGCGAGATCGACCTGCACCGGGTCGGCTACCTGTTCCTGCTGACCCGGCCGGAGGACGTCACGGCGTACCAGGCGTCGGTGGCGCTCCAGAACGACCTGGGCGTGCCGAGCCGGATGCTCGAGGCGGGCGAGGCGGCCCGGCTCGCCCCGATCCTGCGCACCGACGACGTCCTCGCCGCCGCCTTCCACGCCGGGGACGGGCACTGCACCCCAGAGGCGGTCGTCGCGGGGTACGCCGCCGGGGCCCGCCGGCTCGGTGCGACGGTGCTCACCGGCGTCGAGGTCACCGGGATCGAGACGCGCACGGACGGCGCGGGACCGGCGACGGTCACCGGCGTCCGGACGACCGCCGGTACCGTGGCGACGGACGGCGTGATCTGCTGCGCCGGGGCGTGGTCCGCGGACGTCGGTGCGATGGCCGGCGTCCGGCTGCCGGTGACCCCGCTGCGGCGCCAGATCCTGGTGACCGGGCCGCTGTCGCCGGCCGTCGCCGCGCTCGCGCCGCCCACGATGCCCATGACCATCGACGCGGCCAGCACGTTCTACCTGCACCGGGAGGGGCCCGGCATCCTGCTGGGCATGTCGTGGCAACCGGAGGCGCCGGGCTTTCGCACCGAGCTGTCCGACGACTGGCTGCCGGACCTCACCGCCGCGATCGAGGCCCGCGCCCCGCGCCTGCTCGACGCCGGGGTGGCGCACGGCTGGGCCGGCCTCTACGAGGTGACGCCGGACCACAACGCGCTCATCGGCCGCTCCCCGGACGTCGAGGAGTTCCTCTACGCGACAGGCTTCTCCGGGCACGGCTTCCTGCAGGGGCCGGCGGTCGGCGAGGTCCTGCGGGACCTCTACCTGGGTCGCGAGCCGTTCGTCGACGTGTCGCCGCTCTCGGCCGAGCGGTTCGCCACCGGTGCCACCCGGCCGGAGCACAACATCGTCTGAAGCCCGCAGAAACCCGTCCAGATCCGAACTGATCGTCAGCTACTTCTCAGCGGGGCAGGAATCTCCGTAAGTTCGTCCTCACGCCGCCCGGCGCCCGGAAAGCCACTCGGAGGACACGTCATGCGCACCGTCATCCTGCCCAGCTACGGCCCTCCCGAGGTCCTGACGATCGAGGAGGCGGACCGACCGGAACCCGCGGCCGGGGAGGTCCTGGTCCGGGTGGAGGCCGTCGGCCTCAACCCGGTCGAGGCCGCCGTCCGGGCCGGGTACTTCCCCCTGGGCGGGCCGCCGCCGCTGGTGCTCGGCTGGGACGTCGCCGGCGTCGTCGAGGCCGTCGGCCCGGACGTCGACCGCTTCGCCGTGGGGGACCGGGCGTTCGGTCTGCCGCGCTTCCCGCAGCTCGCCCGCGGCTACGCCGAGTACGTGACGGCGCCCGCCGACCAGCTGGCCCACCCGCCGGCCGAGCTGGACGCCGTGCACGCCGCGGCCCTGCCGCTCGTCGGGCTGACCGCGTGGCAGAGCCTGGTCGGCGTGGCGGACGTGCAGCCGGGCCAGCACGTGCTGATCCACGCCGCGGGCGGCGGGGTCGGGCACATCGCGGTCCAGCTGGCGAAGGCGCTCGGGGCTCGGGTGACGGCGACCGCGAGCCCGGGCAAGTGGGACTTCGTCAAGAGCCTGGGCGCGGACGCCGTCCTCGACTACCGGGGCGACCTCGCCGCCCAGGTGCAGGACGTCGACGTCCTGCTGGACCCGGTGGGCGGGGACTGCGCGGACGCCTCGATCCCGCTGGTGCGCCCCGACGGCCTCATCATCAGCCTGCTGCGGCACACCGACGAGGACGACCTCGCCGCCCGGATCGCGGCGGCGGGCCGCCGGTTCGCCGGGGTCCTGGTGTCCCCCGACGCCGCCGGGCTCGAGGCGCTGGCCGGGCTCGTCACGGCGGGCACGCTCCGGGTGCACGTCCAGCAGACGTTCTCGTTCGAGGAGCTGCCGGCGGCGCACCGGCTGCTGGACAGCAGCCCCGGCGCCGGCTCCGGCACCGGGATCACCGGAAAGCTGGTGGCGATTCCGTGAGCTCGGCGGCGGTGGGCGAGGGGCCGGCGTCGAGCTCCTCGCTCACGGCCAGCCGGGTCGCCAGCTCGGCCACCGTCAGCGGCTCGTCCAGCAGGAAGCCCTGGACGCGCTCGCAGCCGAGCGCCTGCAACGCCTCCAGCTGCGCCTCCGTCTCGACGCCCTCGGCCGTCACGCTGCAGTCCAGGGCGCGGGCCATGTCGATGACGCCGGCGACGATCGCCCGGTCACCGCGGTCGTCGGGCAGACCCCGGATGAAGCTGTGGTCGATCTTGATGGCACCGAACTGGTGCTGCTTGAGCCAGGACAGCGACGAGTAGCCCGTCCCGAAGTCGTCGAGGACGACCCGGACGCCGAGCTGGTCCAGCTCGACCAGGCTGCGGGCGGTCCCGGCGTTGGGTCGCATGAGCGCGGTCTCGGTGATCTCCAGCCCGAGCAGCCCTGCCGGGAACTGCGCGTGGGCAAGCGTCTTGCGGACCCACAGCGGGAAGTCCGGGTTCGCGACCTGGCGCGGCGAGACGTTGACGCCAAGTTCCAGCCGGTGTCCGGCGGCCGCCAGCCGGGCCATCGCCTCGCAGCTCTCGCGCAGCACCCAGGCGCCGATCGGCACGATGGTGCCGGTGTCCTCCGCGATCGGGATGAACTCGGACGGCGACACCTGGCCGAACGTGGCGCTCTGCCACCGCAGCAGCGCCTCGACCCCGACGATCTCCAGCGACGGCAGCGCCACCACGGGCTGGAACAGCAGCGTCAGCTCGCCCCGGGTCTCGGCGCCGCGCAGCTCGCGGGCGAGCCGCAACCGGCGACCGGTCTGCACCCCGTGGCCCACCTCGGAGAACACGCACCGGTCGCGCCCGGAGCGCTTCGCCGCGTACATCGCGGCGTCGGAGTGACGGATCGCCTCGCGCGCCTCGATCGCGTTCGTCCGGATGAGCGAGATCCCGATGCTGGCCGTGACGACCGTCGAGTCCACGCCGGGCAGCGGCTGCGCGACGGCCTCGAGCAGCCGGGCGCCGAGCCGGCCGGCGTCGGTGGGATCGGGGAGGCGCTCGGTGATGACGACGAACTCGTCGCCCCCGAAGCGGCCCACGAAGTCGTCGGGGCCGATCGCGTCGGCCAGGCGCGCCCCGATCTCCCGGATCATCTCGTCGGCCCGGTCGTGGCCCAGCGTGTCGTTCAGGGCCTTCAGGCCGTCCAGGTCGATGAAGAGCACGGCGGCGGCCGACGCGGGCCGCGCCCGCTGGATGGCCTCGTCGAGCTCCTCGAAGATGGCCGCCCGGTTCGGCAGGCCGGTGAGCGCGTCGTGCCGGGCGTCGTACGTCAGACGGTCGAGGGACCGGCTCCGCTCGATGGCGATCCCGGCGACCCGGGCCCAGTCGCTGAGCAGCGACAGGTGCTCGGGCTGGGGTTCGCGGGGCTGGCGCCCGTAGAAGGCGAGGGTCCCGAGGACCTGGCCGCCGGCCGCCTTGATGGGCATCGACCAGCAGGACGCGACCCCCGCGCTGCGGGCCAGCGGCAGGACGGGCGCCCAGTTCGGGTCGGCGGCGAGGTCCGGTGAGAGGGCCAGTTCGCCGTACCAGGCGGCTCGCCCGCAGGCCCCGATGTTCGGCCCGATGACGAGCCCGTCCGTCGCGGCGAGGTAGTCCGCCGGCAGGGACGGGCCGATCCCCGCGTACAGCGTGCTCGACACCGGGTCGAGCAGCAGGATGCAGGTCACCAGGGTGGGGTCGTAGTGCTCGATCGTCTCGCAGATGGCCGTCAGGACGTCGGGCAGGGGCGCCGCCCGCGCGATCATGTCGTGCACGTGGTGGTGCGAGGACACCAGCTCCTGCACCCGCTCGATCTCCGCCTTGGCCAGGCGCAGGGAGAGCTGGGTCGAGACCGTCGCGGCGGCGTCCTGGAGCGCCTCCACGGCGTCCGGCGGCCAGGCGCCCCGGTCGGGCCCGGCGATCGCGACCTGGCCGACGACGTGGTCACCGCTGACGATCGGCGCCTGCGCGTACCGGGGGCCCGCCGGCCCCGGCACGCCCAGCAGGCCCAGCAGGTGCGACTCCAACGACTCGGCGGGGCCGAGCCGCCCCGGGGGTGTCATCGGACCGCCGTCGGCACTGATGCTCTTCACGAAGGGACCCGCGACGTCGCACACGGCGAGCGCGGCGACGGCGGCCCCGCTGCTGCGGCGCAGCGCCCGGACGCAGCGGTCGATGGCGGGGTCCGGATCCAGGTCGAGCACGCCACGGTCGCGCAGGAAGACCGACCAGGTCTCGGCGGCAGCCGGCCCGGGCGGATCACCGCCCCCGACGAATCTGTGGCGCCCTGCCATCAGCCGGTACTCGACCTCCTCCGCCCCCGGCCGGAGCTCGGCCCAGGCAGTGCTGTCCACCAAGCATCAGACTAGATCGACAGGTTGTCGGCTGGATAGGGATCCGGCGCGACGTCGGAGGGTGACGCTGCTCGACCGGGCGCGGCGGACCTGACCCCTTGCACGACTTTCACACCGGCGTCCGGTGTTCGCCGGTGTGAATTCCCGAACGCCCCCACCCCCACCGCCGCCTCAGGCCGTCCGGTCGAGGATCTCGCGGACGAGGTCGAGGGACGTGTGCGGGTGGAGGAAGGCGAACCGGCCCACCACCTCGCCCTCCCACGCGGACGGCGGGATGAACGCCACCTCCTCGCGGTGCAGCTCGTCGGCCCAGGCGTGGTAGTCGGCCGCCGTCCAGCCGAGCCGGCGGAACAGGACGACGGACAGGTCCGGTTCGCGGACCAGCTCCAGGTGCGGGCGCCTGCGGATCTCCTCCGCCGTCCGGCGGGCCAGGTCGATCGCGGCCTCGACGGCCGTCGAGTACGCCTTCGTGCCGTGCACGGCCAGCGAGAACCACAGCGGCAGCCCGCGGGCGCGGCGGGTGAGGTGGTAGGCGTAGTCGGTCGGGTTCCACTCGCCCGCGGTGGCGTGGATGACGTCGAGGTAGCTCGCGTCCTGGGTGTGGACGGCGCGGGCGAGCGAGGGCTGGCGGTAGAGGAGCGCGCAGCAGTCGAACGGCGTGAACAGCCACTTGTGCGGGTCGACGATGAACGAGTCCGCCCGCTCGATGCCGTCGAACAGGTGGCGGACGCTGGGCGCCAGGAGCCCGGCGCCGCCGTATGCGCCGTCCACGTGGAACCACCAGCCGTGCTCGGCGGCGACCTCGGCCACCCCCGCGAGGTCGTCCACGATCCCGGCGTTGGTCGTGCCGGACGTCGCGACGACGGCCGCGACGTCGGACGCCGCCCCCGCCGGGTCGCCGGTCCGCGCCAGGCACGCCCGGATCGCCTCGCCGGTGAGCCGGTGGTCGGGCGTGTCGACGACGACGGCGTCCATCTCCAGCAGACGTAACGTGTTGACGATCGAACTGTGCGCGTCGTTGCCGACGGCCACCCGCCAGCGCGCGGGCACCGGGCGGCCGGCATGGGCGGCATGCCGCTTGGCCGTCTCCCGGGCGACCGCGAGCGCGGAGAGGTTGCCCGCCGAGCCGCCGCTGACGAAGGCCCCGCCGGCGGACGGCGGCAGCCCCGCCAGGTCGGCGAGCAGGCGCAGCACCTGGTTCTCGGCATGGATGGCGCCACTGGCCTCCAGCCAGGAGATGCCCTGGATGGACGCGCACGAGACGAGCATGTCGAACAGCAGCGCGGCCTTGGTCGGCGCCGACGGGATGAAGCCGAGGAAGCGCGGGCTGTCGGCGGAGATGACGGCGGGCGCGATCGTCGAGGTGTAGATGCCGAGCACCTGGTCGGGGTCCGTCCCGTGCTCGTTGAGGAGACCGCCGAAGACGGCGTCGAGCTGTTCCGGCGTCCGGGCCCGGGTGTCGAGGGGGACGGGGTCCAGGCGCAGCCGGTTCTCCGCGTAGGCGAGGACGGAGCGGATCATCTGCTCGGTGGCACGGTCGACGCTGTGCATGTGCGGACGCTATCGCCGAGACCGTGACGGCCTGCCGCAAGCCGGGCCGATCTGACCCGTTCCGGGGCCGGGGAACGGCCCGAACTCCGGCGGGCGCCCCGGCCGTTCAGGCCATGGCCGCGGGGCCGCGGGGCGGCGGGGTCAGGAGAGCAGGGTGCGGGCGGCGTCCTCGACGTCGTCCTCGCTGACCAGCACGTGCTCGGCCGCCGCGCCCAGAGGCACGAAGCTGTCGTCGGCGTTGAGCCGCGCCAGCCGACCCCGGTAGCCGCCCTCGAGCAGTTCCGCGACGAGCGCCTCGGAGACGCCGCCCGACCGCCGCGTCTCGTCGACGATGAGGCAGCGCCCGGTGGCGTCCGCCTCGCGGACGACGTCGGCGACCGGGAGCGGGGCCAACCAGCGCAGGTCGACCACCCGGACGGCGACGCCCTCGGCACCCAGGCGGCGCGCCACCCGCAGCGACATCCGCAGGCCGTTGCCGAACGAGACGATGGTCAGGTCCTGGCCGGCGCCCCAGGTGCGCGCGCGCCCGATCGGCACGTGCGCGCCCTCCCACGCGTGCGGCGCGGTGTACGGCGAGAGCCAGCCGCCGTCACCAGGAGCGTGCAGGTCACGCTCGTGGTAGAGCGCGATGGGCTCCAGGACGACGCTGACCGTCCCGTCGACCTCGGCCGCCGCCAGACACGTGCGCAGAAGTGCGGGCGCGTCGGAGGGGTGGGCCGGGCACGCGACGACCAGCCCGGGGATGTCCCGCAGGACGCCGATCGCGTTGTCGTTGTGGAAGTGCCCGCCGAACCCCTTCTGGTACGCCAGGCCAGGCACCCGGACCACGAGCGGGTTGCGGTAGGCGCCCTGCGAGAAGAACTGCAGCGACGCCGCCTCGCCGCGCAGCTGGTCCTCGGCGTTGTGCAGGTAGGCGAGGTACTGGATCTCCGGAACGGGCAGCAGCCCGCTCACCCCGGCCCCCAGCGCCATGCCGAGGATGGTCTGCTCGTCGAGCACGGTGTCGATCACCCGGGAGACGCCGAGCCGGCGCTGCAACCCGCGGGTGACGCCGTACACGCCGCCCTTGCGGCCGACGTCCTCGCCGAGCACGAGCAGGCCCGGCGTCCGGGCGCCCTCGTCGAGGAGCGTGCGGTTCACGGCCTGCGCCAGGGTGAGGCCGCCCTCGGCCTCCGGCGGCCGGTCGCCGAAGATCCGGTCCCGGTCGGCCTGGGGCGCCGGGTCGGCGGCGCGCAGCGCCACGGCCTCCGGACGGCGCGGCGCCAGCGGGCGCATGACCTCCTCGGCGTCGGCGATCACCGGCCCGCGCAGGGCCTCCTCGACGCAGGCGGCGACCTCGTCCCGGATGGACGCCCACCGCGCCCGCACCTGTGCGGCCGGCAGGACGCCCTGCGCGACGACCGCCCGCAGGGTGGCGGCCAGCGGGTCGCGCGCCAGGTCGGCGGCGATCTCGACAGCACCGCGGTAGGCGCTCTCGACGTCCGAGCCGGCGTGGCCGCCGATCCGCACGCACCGCAGGTGCAGCAGGACGGGCACCTGCTTCTCCCGGGCGAACGCTGCCGCCTCGGCGGCGATGTCCAGCGAGGCCAGCGGGTCGGTGCCGTCGTCGTAGCGGTACTCGAGCCCGGCGCGGCCGGAGAACTGCGCGGCCACCCAGCCGGCCGGCGTCCGGGTGGAGATGCCCAGGCCGTTGTCCTCGCAGACGAGCAGCAGGGGCAGCGGGACGCCCTGGTGGGCGGTCCAGCAGGCGGCGTTGACGGCGCCCGCGGCGGTGGAGTGGTTGGCGGAGGCGTCGCCGAGGCTCGCGACCACGAGCGCGTCGTCCGGCCAGGCCAGCGGCGTGCGCAGCCGCTCCGGGAGGCGCTGCTGGCGGCCCAGCGCCCAGGCGATCCCGACGGCGCGGGGCAGGTGGCTGGCGATGGTCGACGTCTGCGGGATGACGCCCAGCTCGGGATGCCCGAACACCTTGTGCCGGCCGCCCGCCCCGGGCTCCTTGGCACCGGCGACGAGGCCGAGCGCGACGTCGAGCAGGCCGCGGCCGACACCGCTGGTCAGCTCGTTCGTGCGGCGGCGCTGGGCGCTGCGGGCCAGATAGAAGGCGCCGGACCGGTAGTGGAGCAGGGCCGGGTCGCGGTCGGTGACGGCGAGCGCGACCGCGGCGTCCGCCTCGTGCCCGGCGGAGGCGATCGTGTAGTGGCCGGCGCCGGCGGCCCGCAGCCGGCGGGCGGCGACGTCCAGCCAGCGGCTGCCGACCTGGGCGTCGGCCAGGCGAAGGAGCTGCTCGGCGCGCGGGGCCGCGAGGGCTGCCGGGCGCGGCGGCCCTGCCGGGTCGGCCAGGTCGGCGAGGACGGCGTCCAGGTGGGCGACGAGCTCGCGGCCGGGCCCCTCGCCGGTGAGGTCGACGGCCTCGACGGCCGCGACCGCCGGGGCCGGAGGCCCCTCGGGGCGGCCGGCACCGTTGCCGGCGCCGGCGCCCGGGACGGCGTGCGCCGACGGACGCCGCGCCTCCGGCGCCGGGGTCGGCGCGGGGACGCCGCCGCGCAGGAGCCGGGCCAGGGCGGGCACGCGATCCACCGACTGGTCGGTCGACCGGTTGACGGCACGCTGGGCCGCCCGTTCGACGGCCCGGTGGACGGCGTCCGCGCTCACGGCGTCAACGCACGAAGGGTCGGTCGCCGAGTTCGCTCACCATGGGGCGGCCCGCGTCGGCCCACGCACCCATGCCGCCGTCCAGGTTGACGGCGTCCACCCCGTTCTGCACCAGCCAGGCGACGGCGCGGGCCGAGCGGCCGCCGCTGCGGCACACGACCACGAGGGGCCGGCCGTCGGCACCGGCGTCCACCAGCTCGTCGAGCCGGGCCGGGACGTCGCCCAGCGGGACGTGGAGCGCGCCCTCGACGTGCCCGGCGTCCCACTCGTCCTGCTCGCGGACGTCGAGGAGGCGGGCGTCGCCCGTCACGTCCTGCGCCTGCACGGTCGGAACAGCGACGGGGTACATGGTCCACCTCCGTTGACTGGACGAGGGGCCCAGTGTTCCAGACGGCGCACCGGCACGAGGCAGGCGCCCGAACTGCGGACACCCTACGCGCCCCGACCGGCACGCGCCCGGGCGTCGCGCAGGTGACGAACCGGTCACGGTCATCGGATGGAAACGGAACGCTCACTACGTCGACACCCCGCTCCCGCTAGCGTCGGGGACGATCCGCACCAGATCGCCCGCGGTCGGCACCCCGTCGAGGCGATCTGGCCGCCGAACCGGACGCTCCCGGGACAGACAGGAGAGGACGGTCCGCCCATGGCGATCGATCCGGTGCCACCGCCGGAGAGCCGCTCGGAGGGGGTGTACCGCACCCTCCGGGAGGACATCCTGAGCGGCCGGCTGCGTCCGCGCGACCATCTCGTCGAGGTGGACATCGCCGAGCGCCTCCACGTCAGCCGGACGCCGGTGCGCGAGAGCCTGCAGCGCCTCGCCGCGGACGGGCTAATCGTCAGCCACCGCCGGCGCTGGGTCGTCTACGAGCACACGCTCGCGGAGATCGCCGACATCTACGAGGTCCGGATGGCGCTGGAGGGCTACGCCGCCCGGCTGGCGTGCCAGCGCGCGACGCAGGAGCAGGTGGAGCAGCTGCACCTGTTCTTCCACACCCGGCCACGGCACTACCAGCGGTTCGCCGCGTTCGCCGACGTCAACAGCCGGCTCCACGCGATGATCACGGACGCGGCGAACAACCCGTACTTCCAGCGCCTGGCCGACGGGCACCGCTTCTACACGTTCAACCACCAGGTGGCGGCACGCTATGACGACGCCGACATCACCGAGTCCGACA
>Ga0302323_100004425_pt1 | contig 11446 bp, 16 predicted proteins | sample Fen_T0_3_FD_201950 | JGI IMG/M metagenome (GOLD analysis project Ga0302323, IMG submission 201950) | Peat permafrost microbial communities from Stordalen Mire near Abisko, Sweden - Fen_T0_3 | ecosystem: Environmental > Terrestrial > Soil > Wetlands > Permafrost | place: Sweden: Abisko... | reverse complement strand
TCCCTTCCTGGCTGGGTTCCTGACGCGCAAGGTGTTGGGCGCGATCAAGGGCCTCGATTGGTACCACCGGGTCTTCGTGCCGAAGATCAGTCCCGTGACGCTGATCGCCCTGCTCTTCACCATCGTGGCCATGTTCAGCCTCCAGGGGCGCCAGATCCTGGCCCGGCCCACGGACGTGTTGCGGGTGGCCCTGCCGCTGTTGATCTACTTCCTGGTGATGTTCCTGGTGAGCTTCTGGCTGTCCAAAAAGGCCGGCGCCACCTATCCCCAGAGCGCCACCCTGAGCTTCACCGCCGCCAGCAACAACTTCGAACTGGCCATCGCCGTGGCTGTGGCCACCTTCGGCCTGGGCCACGGCGCCGCCTTCGCGGCCGTCATCGGCCCCCTGGTGGAAGTGCCGGTGCTTATTAGCCTCGTGAATGTGTCCCTTCGGCTCAGGCAGCGCTGGTTCCCCAATGAGGTTAGAGGGGTCGCAGAGGTCACCTGCTGTCCGGCGGTCGAGCCGAAACCCCATGTCTGAAAGCCGCCCATGATCCGTCCCGTCCAGCTCACCGACGCCCAGGCCCTGGCGGACATCTACAACCCCTTCATCCGGGACACCATCATCACCTTCGAGGAGGAGGAAATCAGTGCCGAGGAGATGGCCTCGCGCATCGCCAAGGTGACGGCAGCTTATCCCTGGATCGTGTGGGAGGAGCAGGGCGTGGTACTCGGCTATGCCTACGGCTCCACCTGGAGGACGCGCCACGCCTACCGCTTCGCCACCGAGACGACCATCTACCTCGGTCCCGATGGGCAGGGGAAGGGCATCGGATCGAGGCTGTACGAGGCGCTGATGGTCGAACTCAAAGCGCGTGGGTTCCACTCGGCCTTGGGTTGTCTCGCCCTGCCCAACGACCCCAGCGTCCGCCTGCACGAGAAGCTCGGCTTCGGGAAAGTGGGTCATATGCGAGAGGCCGGCTGGAAGTTCGGCGCATGGTGGGACGTGGGCTTCTGGGAACGGATGTTGTGATCCGGGAGAACGCATGACGGGAGTTCGCGCATGACTTCAATCCTGTTTCTCTGCGTCGCCAACAGCGCCCGGTCCCAGCTGGCCGAGGGGCTGGCACGCCACCTGTTCCCCGGCTGCCGCATTCAGAGCGCCGGGAGCCGCCCCAGTCGGGTGAACCCTTACGCCATCGAAGTGCTCGCCGAGCAGGGCATCGACGCCAAGGCCCACACGTCCAAGAGCGTCCAGGACATCGATCCCTGGACGGTGGATCTCGTCATCACGCTCTGCGCTGAGGAAGTCTGCCCGGCCTTCCTGGGCAAGGCGGAACGCCTGCACTGGCCCATTCCCGATCCGGCCAGCACAGATCCCTCGCTCGCACCCGAGGCGCTGCGCACCCGGTTTCGCACCGCGCGCGATGACCTCCGTCGCCGCCTGGAGGCCTTGGGTGGCAAGCGCGGGTGGCTTGCTTGAATTTCCAAAAAAATCGAAATTAGGACTTGCACTCTATTTCGACAATATTAGAATTAACCCAGGAGGGAACCATGACCCGGCGTGTGGAGCAGGCGGCAGAGCAGCTGAAGGCCCTCGGGCATCCAGTGCGCCTGTTCATCCTGCGCCGTGTGGTGCAGGGCCCCGAGGCGGGGACGCCCGCCGGGGAGCTGCAGACGCGCCTGGACATTCCGGCCTCCACCCTGAGCCACCACCTGGCCACCCTCGCCGAAGCGGGCCTGGTCGCGGTGACCCGGGAGGGCACCACCCTCCGCTACCGCGCGGAGTACGGCGTGCTGCGTGCCCTGACCGAGTACCTCTGGCAGGACTGCTGCTCCGGCGGCACGGACGCCAAGTCCGACCCCAACTCCAAACTCACACCCTGCTGCGGCGGGGACTGACCTTCCACACCCCTGGAACCTGGATGCACCTGCGTCCCAGGGAACCACTATCTGAAAGGCACTCCCATGGATTCCCAAACCATCAAGGCTGCCGTCCGCGATCGCTACGCCCTCGTCGTCACCCACCATGAACCCTGCTGCGGGAAAGGCTTGTCCTGCGGCTGTGGCCCGGAGGATCCGAGCCTGCTCCTGGGCTACGAAACCAAGGATCTCGAGGCCGTGCCAGAGGGCGCGAACCTGGGCCTGGGTTGCGGCAATCCCGTGGCCCTGGCCTCCTTGCAGCCTGGGGAAACGGTGCTGGATCTTGGCTCCGGCGCGGGCTTTGATGCCTTCCTGGCCTCGAAGCATGTGGGCCCTGAGGGCCGGGTGATCGGCGTGGACATGACGCCCCCGATGATCGAGCGCGCCACCGCCTTGGCGAAGACCCATGGCTACGAGAACGTCGAGTTCCGCCTGGGCGACATCGAGGCGCTGCCGGTGGCTGACGGAAGTGTGGATGCGATCATCTCGAACTGCGTCGTGAACCTCACCACCGACAAGGCCCGCGCCTTCCGCGAGGCCTTCCGGGTGCTGAAGGCAGGCGGACGACTCATGGTTTCCGACCTGGTGTTGGAACGGCCCCTTCCCGATGCGATCAGCCAGGACCTGGATGCCTACGGGGCCTGCATCGGCGGCGCCTTGCTCAGGGAGGACTACCTGGGGGCGATCAAGGCGGCAGGGTTCAGCGAAGTGACCGTGGTGGGAGAGCGGCGGTACGGCCTCGACATGTTCTCGCCGGAACTGCTGAGCGCGGCGCAGGCGAAGTACCCCAATCTGGGCCCCGCGGACCTGGAAGCCGCAGCAGGCGCTGTGCTGAGCGTCCAGGTGCGGGCCACGAAAACCAGTCGGGCCTGCGGATGCGCACCGACCTGTTGTGGAGGATGAGGCGATGACAGGAGATGCCAATTCCTGCGCCTGTTCCGCGCCGGCACCTGCACCTATTCCCGGGCCAGGGTTCTGGAAGTCGGGAGGGTGGCTCCTGGCCGCCCTCCCAGCCTGGTTCCTGCTGTACTTTGCCTTGAAGCCCCTGGCGGACTGGCTGGCTTTCCGGGTTTTCGGTCTGCTGCCCGGCAGCCGCCTGGGCGAAGCTGTGGCCTTCTTCGCCTATGACGGTCCGAAGGTGTTGCTGCTCCTCGGGCTCGTGGTGCTGGGCGTGAGTTTCATCCAGACCTTCATCAGCCCGGAGCGCACCCGCGACCTGCTTGCCCAGCGCACCGGCGCCTGGGGCAACCTGCTGGCGGCGCTGCTCGGCATCGCTACGCCGTTCTGCTCCTGCTCGGCCGTGCCACTCTTCATCGGCTTCGTGCGGGTGGGTGTGCCCCTGGGCGCGACCTTCAGCTTCCTGGTCTCGGCGCCCATGGTGAACGAGGTGGCGCTCTTCCTTCTGCTCAGCCTCTTCGGCTGGCGCATCGCCCTGCTCTACGCCGTTACGGGCGTGGTCATTGCCTTCCTCTCGGGTTGGATCATCGGGAAGCTCCGCATGGAGCGGCACCTGGAACCCTGGGTGATGGACATCCCCTTCACGGCCTCCATTGGCTCGGAGGCTCCAGTGGGCTTCGCCGCCCGTCTGGAACTGGCGATCCAGGCGACCAAGGACATCGTGCTGAAGGTCTGGCTCTATGTCCTGGCGGGCATCGCCGTAGGGGCCTTCCTGCATGGGTACGTGCCGGCCGAACTGCTGGCCCGGTTCATGGGCAAGTCGTCCTGGTGGAGCGTGCCCCTGGCCGTGCTGATCGGCGTACCGCTTTACTCCAGCGCCGCGGGCATCATCCCCATTGTGCAGGTCCTGTTGGCCAAGGGCGCGGCCCTGGGCACCGCCCTGGCCTTCATGATGGCGGTGGCGGGTCTTTCCCTGCCGGAGACGGTGATCCTGCGGAAGGTTCTGCGCCCCACATTGCTGGTCACGTTCCTGGGCGTCGTGACCCTGGGCATCGTGCTCGTGGGGTTCCTGTTCAACGTGCTGATGTAGGAGGCTGGATGCTGATCGAGGTGCTGGGCAGTGGCTGCTCCAAGTGCAAGCTGCTCGCGGAGCGGGCGGAGGAGGCCGCCAAGGGCCTCGGTGTGGAGTTCGCCCTCGTGAAGGTCACGGAGTACCCCGACATTGTGGCCCGGGGCGTAATGACCACCCCCGGCCTCGTGGTGGATGGTGTCCTGAAGAGCCAGGGCCACGTGCCCACCGTGGCGGCGATCCAGGCCTTCCTGCGGTAGGATTTCCTCCTATCGGCGGAGAGTCCATGCGCATTGGCATCCTGGGTTATGGCCGCTTCGGGAGGGCGCTGGGTGCGCTGCTCCTGGAGGCTGGGCATGCCTATCAGGCCTGGGATCCCGTCACCGAGATCCCCCTGGAGCACCGGGCCGCCAGCCCCCGGGGATTGGTCGAAGCCAACGAGGTTCTGGTGCTGGCCGTGCCCTTGCAGGCGCTGGCCAGCGTTCTGCAAGGCCTTCGACCCCACCTGACCGCCGAGCACCTGGTCTTCGATGTGGGCAGCGTGAAGGTCGGTCCCTGCGCCCTGCTGGAGGAACACCTCGGTGCGGCCATACCCCATGCGGGCACCCATCCCCTGTTCGGGCCTGTGAGCCTGGCCCGGGCCGAGCGGCCCCTGCGCGTGGTGCTCTGCGCTTCACCCGTCCATCCAAGTGCGGCGGCTCGGACGGAGCGCCTGTTTCTCGGCCTGGGCTGCGAGGTGCTGCGGCAGAGCCCTGAGGATCATGACCGCGTGATGGCCACCACCCACGCCCTTACCTACTTCATCGCCAAGGGGCTCCTGGATGTGGGTGCCGGCGCCGAGCTGCCCTTCACACCGCCCTCCTTCCACGCCATCGCCCGGACCCTTGAGTCCGTCCAGGAGGATGCGGGCCACCTTTTTGCCGCCCTCCAGAACGAGAATCCTTTCGCCGCCGGCGCCCGCGAGGGTCTCCTGGAAGCACTATCTGCCATCCATCGCAGCCTCGCGGAAGCCGCGGAAACCGGGGGTGGCGAGCAGCTGTCGATCCCCGCTCTGGGCACCCGATCTCCTGCGTTGCAGGAGGCCCGCGACCACATCGATTCCCTGGACCAGGAGCTGGTCGCCCTGCTGGCCCGGCGCACGGAGCTGGTGCTGCGCGCTGGGCGCGCCAAGGCCGAGCTGAACCTCCCCATCCATGATCCCGAGCGCGAATCGGCGCAGCTGCAGGCCCGCCGCGACTGGGCGAAGCTGTCCGGCCTCGATGCCCAGGGCGTCGAAGAGGTTTTCCGGGCGGTGTTGAGATCCTCTCGGTCCGCTCAGGGCAACGCGGGCTGATCCTGGGGGGGCTGACGCCACTCGACGAGCACTGGCCCAGAGGGCTGGCTGCCGGAGCGGATTTCCCGACTGATGCGGAGCTCCAGGGGCCAGGCCTGCGCCAGCCAAGGCGCTTCGAGAATCTGGAGGGCCTTCCCTTCATTGTCAGGTGCCCGAAGGTCCACGTGCATCCAACCTTGGCTGGTCCGCATCCAAAGCACCAAGTGCTCGCCAGGGAGCGGAGCCGGGAACCGCGTCAGCGTCAGGACGGCCAGGTTCGATCCCGGAGCGCCCCGGAAGGTGGCGTGGAGACCGGATTCCTGGGCGGTGCTGCCCTGGGGAAGGAGGCGCAACGCCTTCGTCTGGCTGTCCGCCAGAAGGTGCACGGCTCGGCCAGCCAGGTCATCCACGGCGGCATGACGCTGGTAGAGCCAGGTACCGGTGCTGGCCAGGGCCAGGATCAATCCAGCCACCAGGCTGCCCAGGTGGCGCTCCAGCAACCTGAGGCCGCTGCGGATCCGGGTCTTGGCGGTGCCCAGCGGCACCTTGAGCACCCTGGCCACCTCTTCATGGGATAGGTCCGCGAAAAAGGCCAGGCGGAGGGCGTCGCGCTGGGGTCCGGGCAGGGCCGCTACCGCCTCGGACACGGCTTCCCGCTGGTAATTCCGCCACAGCGTCTCATCGGGAAGGGGCTCATCCGCAGATAGGGACCACTGTTCGAAAAGCAGATCCCCGGCGATCTGGGGACGTCGGGACCGGGAGCGCAGTTCGTCCAGCATCCGGTGGTGGCCGATGCTCAGCAGCCAGGTGCGGAAAGCACCGCGTGCGGGATCAAAATCAGCAGCCCGCCGCCAGACGGCGAGGAAGGTGTCCTGCACGACTTCCTCCGCTGCAGCCCGGTCGAGGGTGCGGCAAGCCAGGTGGAAGACCAGCGGGGCATAGCGCCGATGCAATTTCTGGAGCGCCTCTTCCTCGCCCTTGCGAACGCGCAGGAGAAGGTCAGCATCCTCTTCCCCGACGGGATGGGCCTTGGAAGGATCGACCGGAGCGGGCATCGTGGCTCTATCCTCGTCCCATGGACGGATCCAGGCCAGCCCCTGCATGAGCCAAAGGGTTCAAAGACGGGTCTCGGGAGGTACCGTGCTGGAGATATCCACCTGCAGCGGACCCCTGGGGGCGAGCTCCGTCACCTGGAGGTGGCGCAAGGGCAGCTTGGCCGGTCCTTCAGTTACCAGGCCCTGGAAGTCATAGGCGCTGTCGTGGCAGGGGCAGCCGAACCCCGAAGGTCCCTCGGAGAGGACGAGGCAGCCGCGGTGGGTGCAGATGGCGGTCAGCGCGAAGATGCCCTTGTCATCCGCGGCCAGGTAGAAGGCACCGAGCTTCCGGTAGTCCAGGACCTTGCCCGGGGTCATCTCGGCTCGGGTCGCCTCGGTGATCTTCAGCGGTTGGGGGTCCGGAGCCTTCTCTGGGTTGCTCTGAGACTGGGTGTTGGCGCGGAGCGCAGTGGCAGCCACCAGTGCGCAGGCGGCGGCGCAGAAGGCCCGTCGCGGCTGGATCTCCGCCAGGGTGGTGTCGGCGCCGGGTTTCAAGGTCATGCAGGCGTTCCCGCGGCCTTTAGGGAATCGGCCAGTGGCTTTTCGGCGAGGTCCAGGAATCCCTGCCCTTCTCCAGCCCTGAGCAGCGCCGGTTTGGTCTGGATCTGGCGGAATCCCAGCCCCAGGTAGGGATGGGCCGGATCCCAGGGGATGGGCGCCTTTTTGGGGACGGAACCAGGGGCTGGCAGCGGGAAGATCAATGAGGTGGCTGAGTGGTGCTGGATGTGGCCCGTGAGGTGGTGGTTCTCCTGGTGGATGTGCCCATAGAACACGGTCACGAAGCGGTGGCCCATGAGGAGGTCGATGGCCTTCTGGCCGTCCGTGGTGGTCCAGTCCCAGTCCGGGTAGAGGTCGAAGAGGGGCCGATGCGCGAAGACCACCAAGGGTTCGTTCTTGGGCACCTTGGTGAGTTCCCCCGCCAGCCAAGTCAACTGGTCCGCCCCAAGGATCGAGCCCTCCTGGGAGACATTGTCCAGGGCGATGAAATGGACGCCCTTGTGGGCGAAGGCGTAGCGCGAAGTGCCAAAGGCTTCCCGGTAGGCCTCGCCGTGGTCATCCCCGGCATCATGCTCCCCGGGCAGGTAGCGGACCTGCTTGACCCGCAGCCGACCCGCCTGCTGCTTGAACTCCGCCATGCGCTTGCGCCGGAGAACCGGATCATCTGTTATGTGCGTAAGGTCCCCGGTGAAGATGACGAAATCCGGCTGGGGATCTAGGGCGTTCACCGCGTCGATGGCCTTGCCCAGGGTGCCCTTGGCATCGGGGTTGGCCTTCGCCCCCTCGAAGCCCCAATGGGTATCCGTCAGCTGCACGAAATAGAAACCCGAAGCCCGGGTGGAGCCGGAGGGGCCAAAGGCCTCCGCAAACCCGGGAAGCCCGGTGGCGAATACTGCGCCGCCAATCCCCATGACCTTGATGAAGGAAAGCCGGTCCATTTGTGAGCCCATATGCCCCTCCTCCCGGGAAGACCCGGATCCAGGTGATGCGCCCTCCGATTGGGGGACACAAATGAATACGCCGGGGCTTGGGAATTGGATGTCGGAACGGTGGATCGATCTCGATCTTGTCTACCAGGGCAGATCCAGTGCCTTGCAGAGGAAGGCGACCAGGGGGGCCGCCTGTTGGCAGGCCCCGGCCACTTGGTGGAGAAAATCCGGTGCGAGCACCTGGGCATTCGTGAAGCTGCTGGTGATATAGAAGTCCTTGAGCTTGAGGTCCTCCGCGCAGGGGTGGTCGGACGCGAAGCCCTGAGGTACCCGCTGGAGGGCATCGCCTTCGATCTCCAACCCCGATTTCCTCAGGGCCTTCCAGGCAGCGGGCTTGGCGGTGATGGCCTGGCGCACCTTGAACAGCGCCTCGGCCTCCGGGTGCCAAAGGCCGCCTCCGGCAAAACTGCCCCCCGGTTCCAGATGGAGGTAGAAGCCGGGTCCATGAACACCCCCTGCCTGCGCGGCGCGGTGGGGGAAGTGCGCCGCGAGGTGGGTCTTGTAGGGCGACTTGTCCTTGGAGAACCGGGTGTCGCGGTAGATCCGGAACATGGAGCCGCCCGATGGCCGCGGGTCGGCAATGAAGTGCCTGCTGATGGACGACAGTGGTCCACTGAATTCCGCGATGAACCGCAGCATGGCGTCGCGGGCCTCGGCCTCGTACCGTGCCTTGTTCTCCTGGAACCACGCGCGGTCGTTGTTCGCTTTAAGATCCTTCAGGAACCGGAAGAGGCCCGGTCCCAACTGGACCTGCTCTTCCACCGCCTTCCCTTTCTGTGGCATCTCGGCCTCCCCGAAAAGAATGTCCCAGAGTATGACGCTCGTTGTGCGATAGACAGAGGCTCCGGCTCCGAGAGCCCGCGGAGCGTGAGAGCTGGAGAGCGGGAGCACAGTGCAGTGTTCTGTGTGATAGACGGAGGCGTGCGACCAGGAGAAAAAGGCGGGCCCCCAATGGAGGCCCAACCATGAGCATGCGTTGAGCGGCGCGATGCCGCCCGCGCCCTATTTCCCGAAGCGCTTGCTGACTTCGCTCCACTTGATATTCTCGACGAAGGTATCGAGGTACTTCGCGCGGGCGATGCCGTAATCCACCATGAACGCGTGCTCCCACGAGTCCAGTACCACCAGCAGGTCCTGTTCGATGGGCAGACCCAAGTGGTGCTCGGCCACGAAGTAGGTGTGCAGCTTGCCGTCGCGGCGGTTGCGGGTGAGCAGGGCCCAGCCGGGGCCGCCCATGGCGGTGGCCTTGAGGTCGGCGATGACCTTGTCCTGCCCACCGACGGCGTCCAGAGCCGCCTTCAGGCCGGCACTGACCGTGGCGTCCGCGCCCAGGTTTTCGAAATAGAGCTCGTGCAGGAAGGAGCCGTTGAAAGCCACGGCCTCACGGCGCTTCAGCTCGCTGAAGTCGTTGAAGGAGTAGTTGGGCTTGGTGTTGTCAGCCGTCGAGAGCTTCTCTTCAATTTCATTCAGCTTGGTGACGTAGCCCTTGTACAGGGTGAAGTGCTGGTCGAGCTGGGCATCGCTGAGCCCTTTCAGGGCGCCGCCCTTCAAGTGATCGTAGGACTTGGCGGTATAGGCCATAGGTCGTCTCCTTGGGTGCGCGGGGCGCGGGACAGTAGTTTACCAAAAAAGTCGGAAATCTGAAAAAACAGGCTGCAATCTGAAGAATCGCTTCTAATGGCTCAATCTTCGAGCAGGCTACGGAGCATCCAGGCGTTCTTCTCATGGATCTGCATGCGCTGGGTGAGCAAGTCGGCGGTGGGTTCATCGCCAACCTTGTCCACGATGGGGAAGATGGAGCGGGCGGTGCGGACCACGGCCTCCTGACCCTCGACCAGTTCCTTGATCATGGCAGTGGCCTTGGGCACGCCCTTGGGCTCAGGAATGCTGGAAAGCTTCGCGAATTCGGCATAAGTGCCGGGGGCGGGGTAGTCCAGGGCGCGGATGCGCTCGGCCACCAGGTCCACCGCCAGGGCCAGCTCGGTGTACTGGGTCTCGAAGAGCAGGTGCAGGGTCTGGAACATCGGACCCTTCACGTTCCAATGGAAATTATGGGTCTTGAGGTACAGGGTGTAGCTGTCGGCCAGCAGGCGGGAGAGGCCGTCGGCAATGGCTTTGCGATCCTCGGCGGGGATTCCGATGTTGATATCCATGCATGCTCCTCAGGAAGGCCAGGCATCCCAGGCCGCAGGTGCAAGCCAGTGGCCGGAAACCTCGGCGTGGTTGGAGACGAGGGCGATGATGCGGCAGCCGTCTGGAATCAGGTAGCGCAGGGCCAGGACGGAGGGCAGGCGATCATCGGGTCCGGCGGCGCCGCGATCCACGGCAGGTCCAGTGAAAGTCCCATCGCTGAGTTCCAATCGGAGCTGGTCGGGGAACCGCTGCAGAGCAGCCAGCCGCGCATCACGCACCTCGTCCGGGAAGCCCAGAAACAGGGTGGCGACGAGGCTATGGCCGCCTCGCTCGCGACGCGGAGCCAGGACCGAGAAAGAGGCGCGGGACTCGGCCACATCTTCTGCGGGCGCGGTTTCCAGCGTCATGCCCTCGGCCCAGAGGGTCTCAATCACCTGGTCCTCGACGCTCTCAGCGGTCTCGGGCTGGAAGGTGATGCCTCCTGCCAGATCCAGGCGCAGGGCGGCCTGGCGAGCCAGGAATGCCTGACGTGTCTCGAAGCGGGCACGTTCCGTGGCGGGGTCAAAGACGAGATTCACGGTCACCTCAGATGTGCTTGGCGATGTCGGCGTCGGGGGCGGCGATGGCACCGGACTGCAGGCGCGTCAGCGCGTCCTGGAAGCGGCCGGCATGAAAGCGCTCCACCTTGGCCAGGGTCTCGAACCAGGCGGCGATCTCGGCATAGCCCTCTTCCTTGGCCAGGCGGGCGAACTCGGGATACATGTCCGTGTATTCGTAGGTTTCACCGGCCACTGCGGATTTCAGGTTGGTGAGTGAATCGCCGAGAGGCAGGCCCGTGGCCGGATCGCCAGCCTGGGCGGCCAGGAACATGAGGTGCTTCAGGGCGTGGCCGGTCTCGCCGTCCGCGCTGTGCTTGAAGAGCGCAGCCACTTCCGGCAGGCCTTCCTTCTCCGCGACCTGGGCCATCCAGGTGTAGCGGCGGTTCGCCTGGCTCTCGCCGGCGAAGGCGGCTTTGAGGTTCTGGTGGGTCTTGGAGTCGGTGAAGGACATGGAGTCTCCTGTGGGGCCGCGATGGGCGGCCTAAAGGTAGAGCCATCTCCATGCCAAAGCAATAAGTCAAATCATTGAATACATTCTGTGACTTTCAAGCTCACGATCTGCGTCGATTCTCGACCGGTCGAGAGTGGGATTCGCGACATAACGAGAGGCGAACGTTGGCTGCAGGCAGGCAAGGTCAGGCCTGAGCCGAATTGGTTGTCACCAGGCGAGCCACACCGCCAGCATCGCTTCTCGGTTCGCTCAGGGTGCTATTGGTACCGGGAACCGATGAAATGGACGGTCAACAAGATCGGCGGGCGGGGCGGCTACGGTGTTGGCAAATCGTTGAGGGTACCGTTCAGCTCAGTCCCGGTCATCTCCCCGACGCCCCAGCCCACCGAAATCCCCACCCTGAGTCTGGCTATGCCGGTGCTACAGCCCTTGAGCCTCTGGCGGGCTAAAACCGACTACGTCACGCCGTGCAGGAAGAACATTTAGGGTGTTCACTGTGGTG
>Ga0302323_100004424_pt1 | contig 11447 bp, 9 predicted proteins | sample Fen_T0_3_FD_201950 | JGI IMG/M metagenome (GOLD analysis project Ga0302323, IMG submission 201950) | Peat permafrost microbial communities from Stordalen Mire near Abisko, Sweden - Fen_T0_3 | ecosystem: Environmental > Terrestrial > Soil > Wetlands > Permafrost | place: Sweden: Abisko... | reverse complement strand
GCCGGCCGACATGATGCCGCCCGCGTAGCCCGCGCCTTCGCCGGCCGGGTACAGCCCGCGCACGTTCAGGCTCTGGAAGTCCTTGCCGCGCGGGATGCGCAAGGGCGACGAGGTGCGGGTCTCGACGCCGGTCAGCACGGCGTCGGGCATAGCGAAGCCCTTGATCTGCTGCTCGAACGCCGGCAGTGCCTCGCGGATCGCGTCCAGCACGTAGTCGGGCAGGCTGCCGCGGCCGGGGCGGGCGAGGTCGGTCAGCTGCACGCCCGGCTTGTACGAAGGTTGCACGCTGCCCAGCGCGCTCGAGGTCTGGCGCTTGACGAAGTCGCCCACCAGCGCGCCGGGCGCCTGGTAGCCGCCGCCGCCCAACTCGTAGGCACGCGACTCCCAGAAGCGCTGGAACGCGATGCCGTCCAGCGGGCTGACCACGCCGGCGCTACCGCCGTCCTGGCGATAGTCCGCGGGCGTGATGCCCACCACGATGCCGGCGTTGGCGTTGCGCTCGTTGCGCGAATACTGGCTCATGCCGTTGGTGACGACGCGTTCGGCCTCGGACGTGGCCGCCACGACGGTGCCGCCCGGGCACATGCAGAAGCTGTAGACCGAGCGCTTGTTGCTCGCGTGGTGCACCAACTTGTAGTCGGCCGCGCCGAGGATGGCGTTGCCGGCGTTCGGGCCGAAGCGCGCCCTGTCGATCAAGCCTTGCGGATGCTCGATGCGAAAGCCGACCGAGAACGGCTTGGCGTCCATGCGCACGCCGCGTTCGTGCAGCATCGCGAAGGTGTCGCGCGCGCTGTGGCCGAGCGCGAGCACGACGTGGTCGGTGCGCAGCTGCTCGCCCGAGGCGAGCGTCAGGCCGCGCACGTGCCGGGCTTCGCCCGCGCCCTCGATCAGCAGGTCGACGACGCGCTGCTCGAAGCGGATCTCGCCACCGAGCGCGACGATCTCGGCGCGCATCTTCTCGACCATGCCCACCAGCCGGAACGTGCCGATGTGCGGCTTGGCGACGAAGGCGATCTCCTCGGGCGCGCCGGCCTTGATGAATTCGGCCAGCACCTTGCGGGTGAGATGGCGCGGGTCGCTGATCTGGCTCCACAGCTTGCCGTCGGAGAAGGTGCCGGCGCCGCCCTCGCCGAACTGCACGTTCGACTCCGGGTCCAGCTTGCCCTGGCGCCACAGGCCCCAGGTGTCCTTGGTGCGTTCGCGCACTTCCTTGCCGCGTTCGAGCACGATGGGACGCAGGCCCATCTGGGCCAGTATCAGCGCGGCGAAGATGCCGCACGGGCCGAAGCCGACGACCACCGGACGGCGTGGCGCCGCGCTGGCGGCCGGCGTGGCGCCGCTGTCCGGGGCGGCCGCGGCGTCCTGGCGATTCGCCGGCGCGGCCGCGGCGGCGAAGAAACCCGGCGGCGCGTGGCCCACCGGGTGGTAGCTGGTGTCGGGCGTGGGGCGGATGTGCGCATCGCCGGCAAAGCGCGCGAGCACGGTCGCCTCGTCGACGGCCAGCCGGCAATCGACGGTGTAGATCAGCACGATGGCCGTCTTCTTGCGCGCGTCGTAGCTGCGCTTGAAGACGGTGAACTCCGCCAGATCCGCGTCCCGCAGGCCCAGGCGCGCGAGGATCGCCGGACGCAGGGCGTCGTCGGCGTGGTCCAGCGGCAGGCGCAATTCGGTGATTCGCAGCATGGCGCGATGGGCGTTTCGGTGGGCTGGTCGGCGTGGGGCCGCGGCACGACCGGCGCGCACGGCGGGCGGGCTGCGCCACAACGAACAAAGGAGCCCGCAGGCTCCTGGTCACGCAGGGTCGACGATGGCGACGCCGGCCGGCCCCGCGCGGGGCGCGGTCGCCGGGTCGCGGCGCTAACTCAGCCTTGGCGAGCGCGCTTGCCCGGGTTCTTCTTGCTGCGCGTATGGGCGCCGCGTTCCAGGCTCAGCTTCTGGCCCTTGCCGGTGGTGGCGGTGACGCCGTTCGGCAGCTTCGGGCGCGGGGTGGCCTTGCGGTCGGCTTCGGTAACGATCTTGTTGCCCATGATTGGATCCGGTCTTGAAAAAGCTGTGAAGGGTCGAACCCGGCATTAGGCCACAAACGCGGGAAAAAAGCACCTGTGGGGCGCCGCAAGCCCTTCCCGTGCCCATCGCGGCGGCTGCCGGTGCGCATTTTTGCGCGCCCGGGGCGCCCGATTGCCGGCCAATCGGCAGGGCGCCGCGACCATTGCTGTAAAGATCGTTTACCAATGAATCGTCAACGTGGCAGCGCCGAGTGACGTTTCAAGGATGTGCACCCCCATCGACACAATGACGCGGCGGCCGCTCGCACTCCCGAGCCAACGCGTCCAAGGACCCGATCCATGAAGACTCCTTCCCAACTCCGAATTGCCGCTGTCGCCCTGGCCGCCCTCGCGGCCGGCGCGGCGCACGCGCAGGTCAGCGTCGGTGCGAGCATCAACATCAACGTGCCCGGCGTCTATGGCCGGGTCGACATCGGCCCGCAACCGGGCGTCGCCTACGTGCCGCCGGCCGTCGTCTACGCGCAGCCGGTCATCATCGCGCCGTCCCCGGTCGCGGTGCACCAGGCGCCGATCTACCTCTACGTGCCCGAGCCCTACACCCACGACTGGGCGCATCACTGCCGCGCCTACAAGGCCTGCGGCCAGCCGGTGTATTTCGTGCGCGACCAATGGGTGCGCGACCGCTACGTGCAGCACCATCCCGAGGACCATCGCTTCGACCACGGCCCGGGTCCCGAGCGCGGCCACGGCAACCGCCACGACGACCGTGGCGATCGCCACGACGACCATGGCAACGGCCGTGATCAGCATGACGACCATGGTCGCGACCACGACGGCGACCGTCATTGAGTGTGCGCGCCACGGCGTGCTGCGGGCGGCGTAGCCGCCTGCGACGGCGTTCACGTTGCCCGTCCGGCGCGCCCTGACCAGCGCGGGCGGGTCGCCGTGGCGGTTGCGCGCGGCGCCCGCTTGGGTGCCTATTTCGGCGTGCCGCCGGCCCGGGTCGACGTGCGCGCGGAGACCATCATCGCGCCGCCCGGCGCATCGTGGCGCGGCCCGGCCTCGCGCTGCGGCGCGCGCCGCGCGACGATCGCGCCGGGGCGGCGCAGCGCTTGCACCGCGTCCCAGGTCGACGGCCTGGTCCACGCCGCGGCGCTGAGCTGCATGTCCCACAGGCCGACCCCCGCGCCGAGTGCGCGGACCTCGCGCAGGTGGTCGACCACGCCGGGCCCGATGCCGCCCGAGCCCCAGGCGTCGACCCAGGTCGGCATGCCCATCACGATCTGGTCGCGGCGGTAGCCGGCGCGCATGCCGAAGTCCAGCTGCCAGCTGTAGCGAAACAGCGGCGCGCCGCCTTCGCATACCGGCTTGCCTTCGGGCGTGAACGAGCTCTTGTTGCCCTCGTACAAGTCCTGGTAGCCCATGCTGTGGATGGTCGCCACGTCGCCCAGCCAGTCCGACCACCAGCGCATGTTGGGCGCGTTCGCGCACGGACTGTGGAAGCTGTCGACGGTGAGGATGCGGCCACGCGCCTTGAGGGCGGCCGCCAGGGTGTGGACGAAGGCCGCGTAGGCGGGGCGGTCGGCCTCGAAGTCGCCTTCGCCCTCGAGGTCGAGATCCACGCCATCGAGCTGGTAGGCCTCCACGGCGCCCACCAGTGCGGCCGCGAATTCGTCGGGATGGTCGGCGAACGCACGGCGCGCGAGCGGCCAGTCCCAGAGATTGCGCACCTGCGAGTTGTTGTAGACGGTCAGCAGCGGCTGCACGCCATGCATTCGGGCCCAGCGCTGCAGGGCGCGGACGCTGGCGGCGGTCACCGGCTTGCCGCTGGCGTCGACCGGCGCGAACACCACGCCCCGGCCGTCGGGGCTGGGGTTCCAGAACTGCAGGCCGAGGCGCGTCATCGACTGGCCGATCTCGGGCGTGGCGCTCAGCGCCCGCGTCGCCGCCTCGATGCCGTAGGCCGGAACCCAGCCCATCACCTGCGGGCCGGGCGTTGCCGCCTGCGGCTGCGCGGCCGCGCCCGCCGCAGCGAACAAGGCAGCGGCCAAGGCCATCGGAACGGCGGGTCGGATCTGTGACAGGAGCATGACCTTCCTCGTTGCTGTTGACGCACCAGCGCGGGGCGCAGGGTATCAGATGTCAACCAATTGCAAGATATGGGCGCAAATCAAGGGTTTTCCAGCATGGGTTCTCCCGGGTCGGCGAAGATGGCGCATGCCCCGTCATGCTCGCCACGTCCCCTGTCTTCGCCTGCTCGCGCAGCCACTGCCGTGAGCGGCCGCCCTACGCTCAACCTCGCACTGCAAGGGGGCGGAGCGCACGGCGCATTCACCTGGGGCGTGCTGGATGCATTGCTGGAGGACGGCCGGCTGGACTTCGACGGCATCAGCGGCAGCAGCGCCGGTGCGATGAACGCGGTGGTGCTGGCCCAGGGCCTGCTGGTGGGCGGCCGCGACGGCGCGCGCGCCGCGCTGCGGCAGTTCTGGACCGCGCTTGCCGACACCATGCCCGTGGACGTCACCCGCCACGACCACGCCGGCGGCGTGCAACTGGCGCCCGCGCTCAAGCTGTGGATGATGTGGGCGCATTACGCGAGCCCGGCGCAGCTCAACCCGCTGGACCTCAATCCGCTGCGCGAGCTGCTGGCCGCGCAGATCGACTTCGAACGCCTGCGCCGCGCCGCGCCGGTGCGCCTTTTCATCGCCGCCACGCATGCGGACTCGGGCCGGCTGCGCCTGTTCGGCAACGAGGAACTGAGCGTCGACGCGCTGCTCGCCTCGGGCTGCCTGCCGACGCTGTTTCGCGCGCCGCGCATCGACGGCCAGACCTATTGGGACGGCGGCTACGCCGCCAATCCGGCGGTGTTCCCGTTGCTCGAGCGCGGCCGCGCGCGCGACACGCTGCTGGTGCTGCTGTCGCCCCTGGACCTGCCGCCGACGAACGGTTCTGATACGGCACAGGGTATACAGGCGCGCATCGCCGAGATCGCCTTCACGACCGCGTTCCGGCGCGAGATGCAGGCCATCGCGCGGGCGCGTGCGCAGGCCGCCGGGCATTGGTGGCCGGCGCCGCCGTGGGCCGGGCCCGGCGCGCGTTCGCGCTTCCACCTGATCGAGGCCGGCCCGGCGCTCGAACACCTGCCGGGCGAGACGCGCCTGGCGGTCAACCGCAAGTTCTTCGACACGCTGCACGCGCTGGGCCGTGACAGCGCCGGGCAATGGCTGGCGCGCCACTTCGACGCCATCGGGCGGCGCGACAGCGTCGACCTGCAGGCGCGCTTCGCCTGACGGTCGCTCAGCGCCGCAGCGCCGCGAACACGCTCAGCGCCTGCGTCAGTACGCCGCCCTGCGGCACGGCGCCGGCGGGCGTGACGGCGTCCACCGCGTGCGGCAGCAGCCCGGCGAGCTGGTTGGCGACGTCGGCGCTGGACAGCCCCAGCCGCTGCGCCACCGCGGCGATGTGCGGCTCGCCGAGGACGGATTGAACCTGGTCCGGGGTGATCGCCAGGTTGTCGCCGGTGCCGACCCATGACGCGACCAGATGGCCCAGCCCTTGTTGCTCGAAGCGGGCGATCAGGCCCTCGAGCCCGCCCGATTGCGGATCGGTCAACAGGGTCGAGACGAGGTCCAGCAGGCCCGGGTGCGGCGCGCCCGGGGCCGCATCCGCCAGCGCTCCGGAGACCTGGCCGACGATTGAATCCAGCAGTCCCATGTTGCTCTCCCGCAGTTGAAGTGCGCGTCCGGGGGGCGGACCCGCTGCGTCGAATGTAGCGCGGACGGCGGGCCGTGCACGCGGGCAATGGTCGCGCTGGCTCGCGGTCGAGCACTCGCGCGGAGCGCTCCGCGCACGGGATCTGGCCGGTGCGAGGCCTGCTTATCCGCCGGAACTTCACCCGCCGCGGGGCTCCAATGGCACGTCGGTGCCGCTTGGCATCGCGCATTCATCCTCGCCTCGCTTCGCGCCCGCCATGACCTTCCTGCGAACCCTGCTCCAGCGCACCCGTGCCAACCCGCGCGTGCCCATCGCCGTGCTCGCGGCCCTGCTGCTCGCTTGCGCATTGCTCGCGCTCGGCCGCGAGGCGGCGCGCGAGGGCGAGGCGCGCAAGAACGCGCAGGCGCTGCAGTTCGAGCGCGCGCCCGAGCAGTGGTTGCGCCAGCGCCGTCCGGTGGCCGACTTCCTGGCCGCCGCCGACGCCGGCCGGCTGGCGACCGTCGCGCTCGTCAATGCGCATCCGGGCCTGGTGCTCTACACGCTGCGCGACGGTGCGCGCGCCAGCGTCGACGTTCCGGGCTGCAGCGTGCTCGGCTGCGCCGGCACTGCGCTCGACAAGCTGGCCGAGCGCAGCGCCACGCAGCGCTTCGCGCTGATCGAGGTCGACGTCGATCCGCGCAGCCGCAGCCAGCGCCTGCTCGACATACTGGCCACGCTGGCGTCGCCGCTGCTGATCCTGGCCACGCTGGGCGGCGGCTTCTTCGCGCTGACGCGCATGCAGACCGGCATGGGCGGCGTGGCCTCGCGCCTGTCGGTGCGCCCGGACGCGAGCTTCGCCGACGCGATCGGCAACGACGAGGCCAAGGCGGCGTTGAACCGCGTCAAGGCTTTCATGCACGACCCCTCGGCTTACGTGCGCCTGGGCGCCACCGCGCCGCGCGGCGTGCTGCTGGTCGGGCCGCCCGGCACCGGCAAGACCTTGCTGGCCAAGGCGCTGGCCGGCGAGAGCAAGGCCAGCTTCATCGCCGTCGACGGCTCGTACTTCACGGCCACCTACTACGGCGCCGGCGTGGCCAAGGTCAAGGCCCTGTTCCGCCTGGCGCGCAAGCACGCGCCGTGCGTGCTGTTCATCGACGAGGTGGACGGCATCGGCAAGCGCTCGCGCGGCGCCGACAACGGCGGCGCGGAGTCGGAGATGAACCGCATCATCAACCGCGTGCTGGTCGAGATGGACGGCTTCGAGCCGATGGACAACGTGGTGGTCGTCGCCGCCACCAACCACGAGAACAACATCGACGAGGCGATGCGCCGCCCGGGCCGCTTCGACATGCTGGTGCGCCTGGCGCGCCCGACGCTGCCCGAACGCGGCCGGCTGTTCGCGCTCTACCTGGACAAGGTGCGCCACGACGGCTCGGCCGACGTCGCTGCCCTGGCCCGCATGACCCCGGGCCTGACGCCGGCCGACATCGCCAACATCGTCAACAAGGCGGCCTCCAGCGCCGCCGAGACCGGCGCCGAGCAGGTCGGCGCCGAGCATGTGCTGCGCGCCATCGAGACCCAGTTGCTCGGCGGCGACGTCTCGCCCGTCAAGGCCCTGCTGACCGAAGGCACGCGTGTGCGCCTGGCCTACCACGAGGCCGGCCACGCGCTGGTGGGCCATTGGACGGGCGCGGGGCTGGTCGAGCGCGTGACGATAGAGCCGCGCGGGCAGGCCCTGGGCGTGACCTACATGACCCGCGACAGCGAGGATCCGCTCTATCGCCAGAACGAGCTGGTGAGCCGGCTGGCGATGATGCTGGGCGGGCGCGAGGCCGAGTTGCTCGTCCTCGACAGCGTCTCCAGCGGCGCCTCCGACGACCTCAAGCGCGCCTCCGAGCTGGCCATCGAGATGGTGGGCTCGCTCGGCTTCTCCGACACCTTCGGCCTGCTCAGCGTCGGCGGCATCCCGAAGGAACTGCTGGGCCCGGACATCCAGGCCGCGGTGCTCAAGGAGGCCCGCCTGCTGCTGGAGCAGGCGCAGCAGACCTGTCGCACCGTGCTGCGCACGCAGCGCGCGCGCCTGGAGGCGATGGCCGAGGCCTTGCTGACGCGCGAGGTGCTGGCCGGCGACGAGCTGAAGGCCCTGCTGGGCGCCGCGTGCGCCGTGCCCGCCGGCGCGGCGCGCGGCGCCTTCGAGCCGGCCTGATCGGGCCGCCGTTCGCGGCCCGTCACACAGGAGCGCTACCATGCGGGGCTCGGACCGGGCGCCGAGCGCGCGCCGGACGCCGCCCCCGCCGACTCCTCCACGGCTGCCGCCACCAGGGCTTGCAGGCCCTAGCCGATGAAACCAGACGACGACGATTACCCGCCCGAGAAACTCGCTGCGTTGCGCACCGTGCGCAAGCTCGTCGAGTTCTGGAATATCACCCAGCAGGAGTTGCGTGGGCCGATGCCGCCTGCGCCGCCGCCGCCGGCCCCGCTGGCGATCCGCTATCGGCATCCGGTCAGCGGCGCGACCTGGGACGGCCAGGGCGAGCATCCGCCGTGGTTGCGCGAGGCCTTGCTCAAGCAGGGTTACACGGTCGACGAACTCAAGCGCGCCGTCGACGCGCCCAGCCTGGCGGCGCCGGATCGCGAAGCCGACAGCCCGAGCTGAGCGCGCCCGCGTCGGCCCGGACCGCGGGCGGCAGGGCGGCGGGCGCGGCGCCGGTCATGCGCGCCGCGCAGCGCGGCCACTCACCGGATCGTGAAGGAGAAGTCGCCGCGCGTCTTGTGGCCGTCGGCGCCCACCGCCGTCCAGCGTGCCCGGTAGACGCCCGGACGCAGCACCGGCACCGAGGCGGCGATGCTGCGCGGGTCCGTCTTGTCCGGGTGCGGCCGGTCGGCGTCGTAGTTCTTGCCGGCGGCGCTGACCAGCTTGACCGAGGAGTGGCGCGCGTCGACGCGCTCGTTGAAGGTCAGCCGGACCTCCATCGGCGGCGCGTCCAGCACCTGGCCCTTGGCCGGCGACGACGCGAGCAGCGTCGCGTGGGCGCAGGCGAACGGGCTCGCGGCCGCCGCGAGGGCGGCGAGCGCGAGGCGCGGGAATGTCTTCATGGGGTGTCTCCGTGATCGGCTTGTCTGGTCAGTGTTCCATGCGCATGCCCGACATGTCCGGCTTCTTCGCGCGCACCTCGACGTCGTTCGCGGGATGGCGGCCCGGGGCGGCGTCCGCGCCCGGCGCCGGCGGTGCCGGGGTCGCTTCGGGCAGCGCGCCGGTCCATTCGTAGGCCTGCGTGCCGGGCGGATGGCGGTACCAGCCGGGGTCGCTGTAGTCGCCGCGCGGCTGGTCGCGCCGGATCTTGACGACGCTGAACATGCCGCCCATCTCCAGCGCACCGAACGGCCCGTCGCCGCCCATCATCGGCGCGGTGTTGGGCGGCAGCGGCATCATCCCCATCGTCGCCATGTCGCCCATGCCGTTGCCGCCCATGGCCATGTAGCCGGGGACCAGGGCCTGGATGCGTTCGACGAGCCCCTTCTGGTCGACGCCCGTCATCGGCGGCACGTCGTGGCTCATCGCGTTCATCGTGTGGTGCGCCTTGTGGCAGTGCAGCGACCAGTCGCCCTCGGCCTCGGCCACGAACTCCATCTGGCGCATCTGGCCCACCGCCACGTCCACCGTCACCTCGGGCCAGCGCGCGGCCAGCGGCGTGGCGCCGCCGTCGGTGCCGGTGACGCGCATCTCGTGGCCGTGCAGGTGGATCGGGTGGTTGGTCATGGTCAGGTTGCCGACCCGGATGCGCACCCGCTCGTGCTGGCGCGCGACCAGCGGCGCGATGCCGGGAAAGATGCGGCTGTTCCACGACCACAGGTTGAAGTCGGTCATCGTCGCCGTCTTCGGCACGCTGGCGCCGGGCGTGACGTCGAAGGCGTTGAGCAGGAACACGTAGTCGCGGTCGACCGCGGCGATCAGCGGGTCCGGCGTGCGCGGATGCGTCACCCACGCGCCCATCATGCCCATGGCGATCTGCACCATCTCGTCGGCGTGCGGGTGGTACATGAAGGTGCCGGGCCGGCGCGCGACGAACTCGTAGACGAAGGTCTTGCCGGGCTGGATGGCCGGCTGCGTGAGGCCGCTGACCCCGTCCATGCCGTTGGGCAGGCGCTGGCCGTGCCAGTGGATGGAGGTCGCCTCGGGCAGGCGGTTGGTGACGAACAGCCGCACCCGGTCGCCCTCGACGACCTCGATCGTCGGCCCCGGCGACTGGCCGTTGTAGCCCCACAGGCGCGCCTTGAAGCCAGGCGCCATCTCGCGCAGCACCGGCTCGGCGACGAGGTGGAACTCCTTGACGCCGGCGTTCATGCGCCAGGGCAGGGTCCAGCCGTTGAGCGTGACCACGGGGTTGTAGTGCGGGCCGCCGTCGGGAACGAGGGGCGGGGCGGTGGCGGGCGTGTCGCGCGACGCCAGTTCGGGCAGGCCGGCCAGCGCGGCGCGGCTGACCGTGGCGGCGGCGAGGGCCGCTCCGGTGCCTGCGCTGCGCAGCAGGAAGCGGCGGCGGTCGGTGCTCATCGTGCATCTCCGGTGAATGGGTCGTTGTTCGCGCTGTCGGCGCGCAAGGCCTCGTCGCGCGGCGCGGGGGGGCCGAGCAGGGCGTTCTGCAGGGCGGCGTCGGCGAGCCAGAAATCGCGCTGCGCGGCGATCGCCTGCTGCACGGCGCCCGCCTGCTCGCGCGCGTCGGCGAGCAGCTCGAACACGCTGGCCAGCATGCCGTTGTAGCGCAGCAGGTTCTCGTCGACGATGCGCGCGCGCAGCGGCACCAGGCGGTCGCGCAAGTCGGTGGCCAGCGTCCAGGTCTCGCGCACATCGGCTTCTGCCAGGCGCAACTGAGAGGCGGCCGCGACGGCGACCGCGGCCGTGCGCGCGAGCGCCTCCTCGTAGGCAGCGGCGGCGCCGGCACGGGCGGCGTCGCCGCTGTCGAAGACGGGCAGCGGCACCGACAGCGCGAGGCCGTGCTCGCGCGGCTGCCCGGTCTGGTCGCGCCGCTCGACCCCCAGCGTCAGGCCGTCGACCACGCTCGTGACCCGGGTCAGGCCCTGCGCGCGGGCGAGCCGCTCAAGGCGGGCGCGGGCGATGCGCAGGTCCAGGCGCGCGTCGAGCGCGGCCTGCGCCGTCGCGGCGTCGGTCGGCGGCGCCGCGGCCGGCAGCTCGGGCAGGCGTTCGGGCAGCGTCAACGCGGCGGCCTGGGTGGCGTCCAGGCCCAGCGCGCGCACCAGCGCCTCGCGCGTGACGCGCTCCGCGCGCCGCGCCCGCGCGAGCGCGATGGCCGTGTCGGCGCCGAAGGCCTCCTCGCGGGCCCGTTGCAGGGCGCTGAAATTGCCGCCGGCCTCCATGCGGCGGGCCAGCTCGGCGCCGGCCGCGGCGGCCTCGGCCACCTGGCTTGCATAGACGGCCGACTGGCGCGCCGCCACCGCGCCCACCCAGGCCTTGCGGGCGTCGGCGGCGCAGCCCAGCACGTCGGCTGCCAGCTGCAGTTGCAGGCGCTGCTGGGTGGCGTCGGCCTGGCGCGTGCGCGCCGGCAGCAGCAGCACGTCCAGCAGCGGCAGCGTCAGCGCGCGGGTGATCTCGAGCTGGCTGGCGCCGCCGCCGCTGGCCAGGCGCTCGAAGGCGAACACGGGGTTGGGCAGGCGCGCGCCCTGCGTAGCGGCGGCCGACTCGCCGGCGCGTTCGAACAGGGTGGCCTGCAGCGCGGGGTTGTAGGCCAGCGC
>Ga0302323_100004423_pt1 | contig 11448 bp, 11 predicted proteins | sample Fen_T0_3_FD_201950 | JGI IMG/M metagenome (GOLD analysis project Ga0302323, IMG submission 201950) | Peat permafrost microbial communities from Stordalen Mire near Abisko, Sweden - Fen_T0_3 | ecosystem: Environmental > Terrestrial > Soil > Wetlands > Permafrost | place: Sweden: Abisko... | reverse complement strand
TGTACTTGGCTTTTTGCCAGCCGCACGACACGATCATGGGGCTCGGTCTGCCGTCGGGCGGCCACCTGACGCACGGCTCTGCCGTCAGCATCACGGGCAAGTATTTCAAGAGCGTTGGCTACAACGTAAGTCAGAGTGATCAGCGCATCGACTTCGCCGAAGTGCGCCGGCTCGCGCTCGAGCACAAGCCGAAGATCCTCTGGTGTGGCACGACCGCCTACCCACGCTCGCTCGACTTCGCGAAATTTCGTGAAATCGCCGACGAAGTCGGGGCAAAATTGTGCGCCGACATTGCCCATATCGCTGGCTTGGTGGTGGGCGGGGCGCATCCGTCGCCGGTTGGTCTCGCCGACGTCATCACCAGCACCACACACAAGACGCTGCGCGGTCCGCGTGGCGGCATCGTGATGTGCAAGCAAGAGTTCGCCAAGGACATCGACCGCGCAGTGTTCCCGGGCTTGCAGGGTGGCCCACACAATCACACGACCGCCGGCATCGCCGTTGCCGCGAAGGAAGCCGCCACGCCCGAATTCAAAACCTACGCCCACGCGATCGTCTCGAACGCCAAAGTGTTGGCCGAAGGTCTACTCGGCAAAGGCTTCTCGCTCGTCACGGGCGGTACCGACAATCATTTGATCTTGATTGATCTGCGCAGCAAGAACGTGACCGGCAAGGTCGCGGCGCAGGCTCTCGATCGCGCGGGCATCGTGGGCAACTACAACTCGATCCCGTTCGACCCGCGCAAGCCCTTCGATCCCTCGGGCTTCCGCATCGGCACGCCGAGCGTCACCTCGCGCGGCATGGGCAAGGACGAGATGCTCAAATTGGCCGATTTCATGAGCCAAGTCGTGAGCGCCCCGGACGACGCGAAGCTGATCGAAGGCGTCGCCGCGCAGGTCAAAGAGATGTGCCTCGGCTTCCCCCCGCCCGGCATCGCCGTTTGATTTGGGGTTAGCTCTGACGTCGATGCTCGGCTCAGTGAAGGAGCATCGACGTCATGCGGGACCGCGCGACGAGACGCACTGGTGCATGCGAGCTGCTTCGAGGCAGCCCCAGAAGGATTCAAAGAGGGGAGGTTTCGGGGTGCTCGAAGCCGGGGCAGGCGCGCACGGGGAGCCGCGGGTATTTGGCGAAGCGTGGGTCGCTATTGCTGCGCTCGCATAGCCAAAATTCGCTGTTCTTCGCGGAGCGAATCGCGCGCGCGTGGCGGCACAGGCTGCACTGCCCGACTCGGGCCAGGCGCTCGCGCTCCGAATCAGCCACGCGCGCTGGGCTCAGCTCGGCGTGTCGGATGGCTTGGGCAGCGGCCAAATCCGGCGAAAGCCAACGCCCATCACCGTCTCGTCGTCGCGGCGAACGACTGCGCCATAGCGGCACTTTTCGATCAGCGTGCCCTGAGCGACGCCGGACAGATCTTGGAAGCGCACCCGGTGCCCCTCTTCGAGTGCGGCGAACACACGAACGTCGTTGGCGACGGTGCGCAGATCGGCTGCGGGTTCATCCACGTGGGTGAGAGCGTCGGTCGTGGTGCGGCGAACCCAGCCCGCGTTGGAGAACACGTGCACTTCATCGCCCTGGCCGAAGAGCACGACCCCGGTTGCGCCGGTATCCAAGAAGCAGACGACGCGGCCCGCCTGCAGATCAGTCCGCGCGCGGCCCCCCAAGCGGGCCCGCACGGCTTCGATCGTCGACCTCGGGCGCTTGGCGGAGGGATCGTTCACTGGCAGCGACACGCGGCGCGACACGCGGCTAATCTAGCACTGCCGCAGCACATGGAAGCGAACCGCGAGCTTGAGGCTCGCGGTAACACGGGTGTTGGACCGATCTCGACGCGCTGAACGCGGAAGTCTCGACCCTGATTTTTCGCCCCGCGGGTTGCGGGACGCGACCATCAACCGAAGCTGGCGGTGGGAATGGGGAAGCGGAGGCGGTTCAACATTTTTCGGAACCAGCGCATGGGGTCCTCTTTCTGGGCTGCGATAGCCCGTGTGAGGCGACTCCCTACACCCGTTCGGGTTTCGTGTGCAAGCTTCCCGCGTCCGCGCGAACTGCCGCACCCGAGAGGTAACCGACCAGAATGACTCCACAAAAGGGCCAAACAAACAAAGATCCGGGAAGCGCTCGATTGTGCGCCGCTCTAGTTATAGAAGCCGCCGTGGCTTCTGAAGCAATGACTTCACCTGGCGCGCGTTCGGCGGCGCCGATCCGCCTCTTCGCGGTGCTGCTCCTCGCGCTGAGCGCGACCTGGGCGGGTTGTAAGAAGCAGGCTGAACCTTTGCCGAAGTTGGGCCAAGTCGGCGCCTTCTCGCTCGTCAATCAGAACGCTGCCGCGGTGAGTGCCGAGACGCTGCGCGGAAAAGTCTGGGTGGCGGCCTTCTTCTTCACGCGCTGCCCGTCGATTTGTCCGCGCATCACGCGCCGCATGCGAGCACTGCAAGTGGCCGCGGGGAAGAAGGCACCGGCGTTGTCTTTGGTCAGCTTCAGTGTCGACCCCGAGAATGACACGCCACCCGTGCTACTGGCCTACGCCCAGCGCTTCGACGCCGATTCGAAGAATTGGTTTTTCTTGACCGGCGATCTCGACGTGGTCAAGCGCACCGTCGTGGACGGCTTCAAGCTCGCGCTCGACGGCAAGCCCGACCCGGCTGCGGAGAACGGAGGCATCATTCACGGCTCGCACCTCGTGCTCGTCGACCGTACCCTAGCGATTCGCGGCTACTACCGCAGCGACGACGACGAGGACATGACGCGGATCTTGGAAGACGCAGCGCGACTCTGAAGTCGCGTAGGTTGGTTGGGTTCACGGCGTCGCGCGCTTGGTCTGCGAAGGGGTGGCTCAGAAAACGGAAAATGCAGTTGGAATGCCAACTGCATTTTCGTTTGCGAGCAGGATACGAGGAAACTTTCGAGAGCAGGCCGGCCTCCTGTCCCTGCCACAACATGCCCATCTGGCGCGCTTCGTGACCTCCGTTTTCGTTGGCTGGCGCGGCGACTCGCGGGCGTTACTTCACGTCGCGCACGCCGGGGATGGCTTCGAGCGCGGCGACGCGCTCGGCGAGCTCGCCCTCGTCTTTGGCGCGCACGGTGATGTGCCCCACTTTGCGGCCTGGGCGCGGTGATTTACCGTACAGATGCAGGTGTGCGTCGGGGATGGCCAGCACGGCAGCGCTGTTCGGCAATTGGCCAACGAGGTTCAGCATACAGCTCGGGGATACCACCGAGGTGTCGCCCAGGGGCAAGCCGAGGATTGCACGCAGGTGGTTTTCGAATTGGCTCGTGCGTGAGCCTTCGATCGAATAGTGGCCGGAGTTGTGCACGCGCGGTGCGATTTCGTTGACTAGGAGCGCGCTGCCGGTTTGAAACAGTTCGAGCGCCAGCACGCCCACGTAGCTCAGATGTTCGAGGATGCGCGTCGCGTAGGCTTCGGCGGCGGCTTGCAGCTCAGCCGTGAGCGCGGGGGCGGGCGCGATGGTTTTCCTGAGGATCCCCTGCTGGTGATGATTTTCGACCAGTGGGTAGAACGCGGTTTGCCCGTCCTTTGCGCGTACGGCGATCAGGCTCAGCTCGCGCTCGAAGTGCACGAAGCCTTCCAAGATTGACGGCGCTTGCCCGACTGCGGCCCAGGCGGACGCGATGTCCTCGGCACGCCGGAGCAGAGATTGCCCTTTGCCGTCGTAGCCGAGGCGGCGCGTCTTCAGCACCGCGGGCAGGCCGAGCACCGCCACAGCGCGCGTGAGATCTTCCAGGCTGTCGATCGCTTCGAACGGCGCGGTGCCAATGCCGAGCGAGCGAAAGCAGCTCTTTTCCGCGAATCGGTCCTGCGCCACGCGCAGCGCAAAGGGTGGGGGAAAAACCGGTACGCGTGTCGCGAGCGCTTCTGCAGCTTCGACCGGTACGCTCTCGAATTCGTAGGTCACCACTTGGCATTCGGCCAGCGCGGCGTGCCCGAGCGGATCATCGTAACCACACGCAATTTGTTTGCCCGTGGCGGCTGCGGGCGCGCCCGGGCTCGGGTCGACGAAGACGAAGCCGTAGCCGAGCGGGATACCAGCGAGCGCGAGCATTCGGCCAAGTTGGCCAGCGCCGAGCACGCCGACCCGCAGGCCCGCGTCAGCGCCGGGGATCGGGGTTGTCGAGGACACTTTGCGTGTGCTTGGCGCGGAAGCGCTTCACGGCATCGCGGATCGCCGGGTGGTGGGCGCCGAGGATCGACGCGGCCAAGATCGCGGCATTGATCGCGCCGGCCCTGCCGATCGCGAGTGTAGCGACCGGGATGCCTGCGGGCATTTGCACGATCGAAAGCAGTGAGTCCAAACCGTTCAGCGCCTTGCTTTGCACGGGCACGCCGAGCACCGGCAGCGCCGTCTTCGCGGCGACCATGCCGGGCAGATGCGCGGCCCCGCCAGCGCCGGCAATGATCACCTCCAGGCCGCGGCTCTCCGCGCTGCCCGCATACTCGAACATCAGGTCCGGCGTGCGGTGCGCCGACACGACGCGCGCCTCGAACGGCACGCCCAACTCAGTCAGGGTCTCGGCGGCGTGCGACAGGGTTTCCCAATCGCTCTGCGAGCCCATGATCAGCCCTACGAGGGGATTTTGCTTTGAATCGGCCAAAAGGAGGGCGGAACCCTAGTCATTTCGGGACTGGTGGGCAAGGCCGTAGGCGGGGGACCGGCGCGGCTGCCGCGCTGCGTCGCAAAAATTCGCACAAATAGCCGAAAGTGCAGAAGAAATTGAGAGAGATGACCGTTCAAATGACGGAAGCATGACCCTCGAGTCCGGCTTTCTCACGCTAGCTTGCAGGCACTCCCCATGTACATCCTGATCGCGTTCTTCGTCCTGCACTGGCAGCTGTCAGTCTTTTGCCAGACGTTTTTCCTGCATCGCTTCGGCGCCCACCGCCAATTTACGATGTCCAAGGGTTGGGAGCGTTTTTTCCACCTCCTCACGTACGTGACGCAAGGTTCGAGCTTCCTGTCCCCGCGTGGCTACGGGATTTTGCATCGCATGCACCATGCGTACAGCGATACAGAGAAGGATCCGCATTCGCCACTCTTCTACAGCAACGTGTTCACGATGATGCTGGCGACCAAGCATCGATACGACGCCTTCGCCTACCGCCGGGAAGATCCAGAGCCGCGCTTCGACGGCGGCCTGCCGGATTGGCCGGCGCTCGATCGCTTGGGGCAATCATGGATCATGCGTGTGCTGTGGGGCGCCGCGTACACTTCGGTGTACGTCGCGTTCGCGCCTTCGCCCTGGTGGTTCCTGCTCTTACCGGCGCACTTCATCATGGGTCCGATCCATGGTGCGATCGTCAATTGGGCGGGACACAAGTATGGCTATCGCAACTTCAAGAGCGCCGACGTCTCGCGCAACACGCTGCCGTGGGATTTCGTTACCCTGGGTGAGCTGTTCCAAAACAACCACCACGAGTTCTCGATGAGCCCGCGTTTTGCGGCGCGCTGGTGGGAGGTCGATCCGACTTACTACGTGATCGTGGTGCTCGACGCCCTGGGCGTGATCAAGATCGCGACCGAGCAACGTGCGCGCTACCCGCTCGAACGGAAAGCGCCGGCCTTGGCCGCAGAAGGCGCGGAGTGAGCCCCGCGCTCAGCCAGGCCCACGGGCTCGGCTAGCGCGCGCCGCGCTACTCGGACAGCGACTGAACGGGTCGTGAACCGCGCTCGAACGACCAGCACTCGGCGGCCGTGACGTCATGTCCGCGGATGTCGTAGATCTGCACTTCGCCTTGATCGAAGTCGGCAATCGAGCACACCGGGCGATGTTTGGGGTGCAGCGTGCCGGCGTTCAAGATCGTCAATCCGTCGATCGTGCGTAGCATCGGACGGTGTGAGTGACCATTGATCACGAAGCGGGCGCGGCGTGAGCCGAGCAGCTTGACCAAGGCGGCATTTGCGAGCAACGCCTCGCAATCATCGTCTGGTCGTACGCTGGCCATGTCGTCGTCACCCAGGCCGTGACAAAGCATCACGCTGCCGCGTGGGCTCTCGAGCAGACGCGTCTTGGGCAGTGTAGACAGGTACTGGCGCGCCTGGGGCGTCAACGCTTCGGGCCGAGTGGCGTCCGGCAAGTCACGCATCTCACCGGCTAGCAGCCAACGGTCGTGATTGCCGGCAACGACCAAGGCGCCTTCGGCCTGCAGGATCGAACAGGCTTCCGCCACGTCACCTGGGCCGTCGGCGATATCGCCGACCGCGAGCACGGCATCCACCCCGACGCTGCGAAAGTGCTCGAGCACTCGCTGCAGGCGAACGACCTCGCAATGGATGTCACCAATGAGTCCCGCGCGCCTGAGCATGAATCACAAGTGTAGCCGAAGGATGCCTGCGCGTCTTGCCCACTGACAACCTGATCGGCAGGCACGCCCGCGAGCGGTTCCAGCGAGTGCATTGCCCATTTCCGCAAAACGGTCTCACCGACTGTGATTGCGCCACGTTGGCCGGCGCACTACCTTCCCGGTCGATGCGATTGCCCGTGGTTTTAGTAGTTTTTCTGGTCGGCTGCGCGGGCTCTCGGTCCGCTCCGCCAATCGATCGCGAGCCAGTGGTGCGAGCGACGGAAGCATTGCCGGCCGATGCGACACACAAGGCCGAAACCGCGCCGAAGCCTGAAACCACGCCGACATCCGCCGCGCATTCCGACAAGGATGTGTCGAAAGACGCCGCCAGAGATTCGGTCACCGACGCCAAGAAGGAACCCGCGAAAGCCTCGGGCGAGGACGCCTGCCCCGCGGGCATGAAGCTGGTCGATGGCGACTACTGCACCGACGTGGACTACGAGTGCAAAAAGAGCTGGTACGACAAATCCAACAAGAAGACCGTGTGTGAAGAGTTCGAGCCCAAGTCGACCTGCAAAGGCGAGAGGGTGCACAAGCGTTACTGCATGGATACTTACACTTGGCCAAACGAAAAGGGCGCGCGCCCCGAGGTGATGAATCGCTTTCATCAAGCCGAGGTCAAGTGTGCGGCCGTGGGCAAACGCATGTGCACCGAGACCGAATGGACGCTCGCTTGTGAAGGGCCGAAGATGCTGCCCTTCCCCTATGGCTACGTGCGCGATACGAACAAGTGCTTGGGCGACGTGGAGTGGGACGGACCGAACATGAAGAAGGTCGCGCAGCGTGATCCGGAGGAGCTCGCGCGCCTCTGGAAGGGCGTGCGCAATGGCAGTCAGCCCGAGTGCATCAGCGCCTACGGTGTCGCGGATCTGCCCGGCAACACCGACGAAGTCGTCTCCAGCGAGACCTATTCCGATGATTTTCGCGGCAAATTCGACAGCGTGCACTCGGGCGGCCCTTGGTACAAAGGGGTGCGCAACCAGTGCCGTCCCAAGATCTACACCCACGACGAAGGCTTCTACTACTACTTCCTCGGCTTCCGTTGTTGCGCCGAGCCCGATCAAAAGCCGACCGATCCGCGCACGCCCAAGCAAATCAAGGGCAACTGGGGCTTCGAACGCGTCGAGCGCATCGCGGGCTTCAGCAAAGCGCAGATGATCGAAAAGTTGAAGCTCAAGGAGCAGGGTAAGTGCACGTGCAACGCGAAGGACATCCGCTGCAAGACCATGTGCGGCAGCTTGCTCGGGCCCGAAGCCAAGGACTACAGGTAAGCCATGCTCATCGCTCTTCGGGACTCAGCTCTGGTCGCCGTCGCGCTAATCGCCGCGCTGCTGTCGTGTTCTGGCTGCTCGTCGGTCAGTAGCTGCAATCGAGATGAGGACCATATTGACGTCTACGGCTACGTCAACGCCGACGGGACTGTATTTAGTTCAGTCGATCCCAGCAGTCTGGAGGTCGTGGATGGTGGCACGCCGCCGTCGTTCACTTACTTTCCGGCGAATCGCATCGTCACGTTCCACGTTGGGCTGGTCGGTTACCCAACGGGCATCCATCCTTATCTGTCGTTCTCGCCGGACGGCGACGCCACCGTTGCTCCGTGCGCTGGCAACCAGTGCCTGATCCGCAAGCGCAGCAAGGACGAGATCGTGCTCCGGAACGATACCTGCAGCGAATTTTGGGTGTGGCTCACGGCGGCTACATCAGCCACGCCGTTCCATCAGGTGTCTGACGGCGGTGTGGACGAGGGCGCTGCAGGTGCGGGTCCGACGGACACGGCCGGCGCTGCTGGCGCGCCATAGTACTTGGCTGCCCACGTGCGGAGCGGCACGGGCGGCCCGCGTCCTCGCGCTTCGCGCTGCGGGCGCGGGGGGGCCCAAGCGGGGGCCTGCGGCCGCCGCGGAGCCCCCGACGGGTGGGCCCGGCTTCGCTCGCTCTTATCGAGGAGTGGATCGCATCGCATCGCAATCGAAGCGGAGTGCGACTTCGACTGCGGTGGGCTGCTCTCACGGCTCGGCAACTTCGTCCGCGCCCAGTCGAGCATTGAGCGTGAACTCATCGAAAAGTGGGCGCATCTCGTCCGGTCGAAAAGCACACAACCTAGAGGCAAGGACAATAGCGCTCGTGGGTGCGTGGACGCGGACAGCGGAGCGCAGCGTCGTTATCGCCAGCAGTGGTTCCTCCATGGGGAATCCGACTGACTGCATCCGGGGCGCATTCAAAATTGGCACGCGCGGACGGATGGCTTTGCGACGGCACCGCTCAGCGGAAGGCTCGAGCCGCCCTTTCGAACACCGACGCCGGCAGTCCAGCTGCGCTGTGAGGCAGGGTTCTGGGACACGCGCTGAGGGAGCGTTCGGGTGACCGGTTGGGTTTGGGCAGCGCGTTGTGCGTACGATTTCGTGATTCCGCGTGCGGAACGCGACGAAGCAACGGCGCGCGGAGAGCGTGGCGGCATCACGAAATCGTCCGCTGTTGCTGATCTTCCAGGCTTCGCGAATCTTGCTTATTTTGATTGACAGAAAATTGGAGGGAGTAGAGTTCGCGACCGTCGATCGCCGAGAATGACAGCACACTCGCGCGAGGATTCGATTCCACGAGGTGATCGTTCCGTGTACCGAGTTGAAAGCCATTCCTACGCTGAAAACGCGGCGTGGCGGCGGTGCAGAGGACAAAAAAGTCCATGGTATTCATCGAGCATGAGCGATCGATATCGATTGACTGCATTGGGGAATGACGAGCTGGTGGCTGCGTTGTCGAAGTTGGTGAGGCGCGAGAACGCTTTGCTTTCAGACATGCTCGCGCACTTGGCCGAGCTCGATGAGCGGCGCCTGTATCTCGAACTCGGGTTTACATCGATGTTCGCGTATTGCACGGACGCACTTGGTCTTTGCAAGTCGTCGGCGTATCGGCGCATCGCCGCGGCGCGGGTGTGCCGGCGGTATACAGAAGTGTTTGCCCGAGTGGCGGCGGGCGAGCTGCAGACTTCGGTGCTTGCGGCGATATCTCGCTATTTGACCTCCGAGAACGCGGGCGAGCTGTTCGCGGCCTGCAGTCGCAAGAGCTGCGAGCAGGTCGAAGAGCTATTGGCGATGCGCTTCCCGCGTCCCGACGTTCCCGATTCGATTCGCCGCTTGCCGGCGCGGCCAGCGGTAGGGCCTCGATTTTCTAGTTCCTCCATGGGGAATCCGAGCCTCGACGACCCGACCCGGGGCGAGGTTCGCTCCCGGGGTGCAGTCCACGTTGACCCACCTGCGTTGTCTGCACCTAGTTCCTCCATCGGGAGTCTGAACGCCGCGGTCTCGATTGAAGGCACGGATGACCGCACCCGGATTCTGAGCCCCGCGATCTCAGTTGAAGGCACGGATGACCGCTTCCCGATCTCGGTTGAAGGCACGGATGTCCCGTCCCCGGGTACAGTCACCGTTGACCCACCCGAGGTGCGGTCCGGAAAGGGGGCGACGCCGGTTCAGCGAAGCCTGGAGCCTCTGGCGTCGGACCGCTTCGGTGTTCACTTCACCGCCGACAGGGAGTTCAAGCGATTGCTCGAAGAGGTTCGCGCGTTGGCCAGTCATCGGCAGCCGAACGGAGATCTGCTGGGCCTGATGACGCTGGGCCTGGTGGCCTATCGGCGCGAGTTGTTGAAGGAGCGGTACGGCGTGGGGTGCACGGCGCGGCGCAGCAAGCGCGTGAGCGTGAATTCGTCTGAGCTGGCGTCGGGGCCGTGGAAGCGATCTCGTCACGTACCGGCTGCTGTCGCGCGGGAGGTTTATCTGCGCGATGGCGGGTGTTGTACATTCTATGCAGAGAGTGGGCAGCGCTGCGGAGCGAGGCGGTTTTTGGAAATCGATCACGTCACGGCCTGGGCGGAACACGGCGAGTCGACGGTCGAGAACTTGAGGCTTCGTTGCCGTGCCCACAATCAGCACACTGCGCGAGAACATTTCGGCGTCGAGAATGTGGGGGCGGCGATCGCAGCGCGGCGTGCGCGATGGACGACTGAATAGTCAGGGCCGCGGGACGCGACGCCGAAGGCTGGGACGGGCGCGACGTGAAGCGTGACCATCCAAAAAAATGGATGACACGCGCGCGACGACGATGCTGATCGCGCCGGCGAGGCCGGTGAGGTCAGCTGCCGGGTGCAGTCACCGTTGCCCCAGCCGCCTCGTCCGCGCCTCGTTCCTCCATAGGGGATCTGATCGACAGGTTCCCGAACTCGCCGTCCGCGGTGAAGCAGCGGTTAGGAGCGGGGCGCAAAACACGGCAGCAAGCGGCTGAGTGCGAGTCCGTCTGAGATCGTGACTGAGGTCGCATCACGATCTCGGTACGTACTCGCAGCGGTTCGCGCTGGAGGGTTATCAAAAAATCAGCTCAGACCCGGGCGACGACGAAGCTGAGTGCGCCGGCGAGGAGGCCGGCAAGGACGTCGTCGGCCATGATGCCGACGCCTTCGGGCTTGGCGTTTTGTACGGTGTCGATCACGCCTGGCTTCCAGATGTCGAACAGGCGAAATAGCCCCAGGGCGAGCACTTGTACGCCGATCGAACTGTTTCGAACCATGCTCATCGCAATCAGCGTGCCGGCGACTTCGTCGATGACGACGCATTGCGGATCTTCGACGCCCATGGCTTTTGCCATTTCGTTCGAGGACCAGACGCCGATCGCCGTGATGCCGACGACGGCAGCCAGGTGTACGGGTAGCGGGAGCAGGCGCAGCCCGAGGTGTACGGGGATCGCGCCGAACGAGCCCATGGTTCCCGGTGCGAGCTTGGACGCCCCGCAGCCGAACCAGGTGGAGAGCGCGCGTACCGCGAGTGATGCCTTGGGTCGCGGCAGCGCTTCGGGTTCGCTCATCGGGGTGTATGAAAGGCGTTCATCAAGGCGCAAATCGGGCCCGACGGGCAATCCGCGGAGGGTTCTTCGATGACTTTGCAGCTGTCGGTGATCGCGACCATGGTCGCGGCCTCCGTGGCCCAGGATTGACCCGGTTGCCAGCGTAGATCCGGCTTATCCATGCTGCCTGCGAAGTGCGCCTCGCACTCCACGACGAAGCGGGCGAGCTTGTCGGTGGGCAGATTGCCGGGCGGCTC
>Ga0302323_100004422_pt1 | contig 11448 bp, 7 predicted proteins | sample Fen_T0_3_FD_201950 | JGI IMG/M metagenome (GOLD analysis project Ga0302323, IMG submission 201950) | Peat permafrost microbial communities from Stordalen Mire near Abisko, Sweden - Fen_T0_3 | ecosystem: Environmental > Terrestrial > Soil > Wetlands > Permafrost | place: Sweden: Abisko... | reverse complement strand
TCAGCCCCAATTCGGTGCTGTTCGAGCTGATGGATCTGAGCGCGCTCAAGCTCAAAGGCTCGGTCGGCGAGAGCGATGCAAACTTGCTCCACGTCGGTGCACCGGTCGAGATCAGCACTGAGCACGGCAGCGCAACCGGCGTGCTGCAGGCCGTAGTCGGCGCAGTCGATCCCAGCACCCGCCGTGTACCGATCGAGGCCTGGTTCGACAACAAGAAGGAGGTCACGCTCCTCCGCTCTGGGGCGTTCGTGCGCGCACGCATTCAAGGCGGCGCGCCGTTGCCGGTGTTGCGGCTGCCCCACGAGGCGCTGCGCCCGGGCAGCCAAGATGAGGTACTCGTGGTGCAAGGCGAAGTCCTGACGGTGAAGCGCGTCAGCTACGCTCTGGACAAAGACGGCTCGCTTTTGGTCCGCCAAGGGCTGGAAGCAACGGACCGCGTGGTGCTGTCGCCTAGGCCGGAGGCAAAGAACGGGGACCGCGTGGTGGTCGAAGGGGCCGCGAAATGAACATCTCCGCGATCGCCATTCGTCGCCCCGTGTTCACGGTGATGGTCACGGTGGCCATGCTGGTGCTCGGTGCGGTCGGCTTTGCCCGACTGGGAACGGATTTGTTCCCCGACGTGAGCTTCCCTGCCGTCGCGGTGACCGTTCCCTACCCGGGCGCGAGCCCGGCGGAAGTCGAGAACCTGGTCACCAAGCCCTTGGAAGACGCAGTGGTCAGTCTGAACGGCATCGACCGCGTGCGCACCTTCTCGCGTGAGGGCGCATCGATGATGATCGTGATGTTCAACCTGGGCGTGGACATCACCGAAGCGGCCACTGAGGTGCGCGAGCGAATTTCTCAAGCACGCTACAAGTTCCCGACCGACACCAAGGAGCCGATCGTCAATCGCTTCGACGTCACCGCATCGCCCATTTTGACCTACACCCTGCGCGGCACGACTTCGCTATCGGCCACCCGCAAGTACGCCGACGACCTGCTCCGCCCCGCACTCGAGCAGGTCGAAGGGGTGGCTCAGGTGAGCGTGAATGGCGGCGCCACCCGCGAAATAAAGGTCGAACTCGACCGCGCGCGGCTGGACGCTTTGGGCCAAAGCCCCGCCAGCATCGTGAGCCGCCTGCGCGCGGAAAATATGAACGTACCGGGCGGCCACTTCGACGAAGGCAAGCGCGAGGTCAGCGTGCGCACCGTCGGCGAGTTCAAGGACGCCGAGCAAGTGCGCAACACGATCGTGGCCACCGCCCGTGACGGCTCGGCCGTGAAACTGCGCGACGTGGCCCGGGTGGACGATGGTTTCGCCGAGACGCGCACCCGCGTGGTGGTCAATGGCCAAGAGGGCGTGACACTCGAGCTGCGCAAACAGTCTGGCAGCAACACGGTCGAAGTGTCTCAGGCGGTGAAGCAGAAGATGGCCGCGCTGGCCAAAGCCTTTCCGCCAGGGCTGCACTCGGAATTGATCATCGATCAGGCAGCGATCATCGAGCCGCAGGTGCACCAGGTCGAGCACGACATTGTCTTCGGCGGCGGCATGGCCGTGCTGGTGATCTTGCTCTTCATGCTCGATTTGCGCTCGACGCTGATCAGCGCCGTGGCCCTGCCGACCAGCGTCGTGGGCACGTTCTTCGTCATGTATTGGCTCGGCTACACGCTGAACATGATGACGTTGCTCGGCCTGTCGCTGGCCATCGGGCTCTTGATCGACGACGCGGTGGTCGTGCGCGAAAATATCTTCAAGCACCTCGAGCGCGGGAAATCTCCCCGCGAAGCGGCTCTCGACGGCACCAAGGAAGTGGCCCTGAGCGTGATGGCCACCACCCTCACCATCGTGGCGGTGTTTTTGCCGATCGCGTTCGTGAAGGGCATCGTCGGCCAATTCTTTCGCCAATTCGGCATTACGATCTCGGTCGCGGTCGTGATTTCCTTGTTCGTCGCCTTCACGCTCGATCCGATGCTGTCAGCGCGCTTCTCCAAGTCGATTGACGACCGCGGAGACCGCTTCGCTTGGCTGAAGCGGCCCTTCGAATGGGTATTCTCGGTGATGGAGCAAACCTACGCCGCGATGCTCTCTTGGTCCCTGCGCCACAAGGCGATCGTCGGTTTGGCAGCGGTGGGCAGCCTATTTTTCATGGGCTACATCGGCAAGCTGTTGGGCTCCGAGTTCGTGAACGCCGAAGATCGCGGGCAGTTCATCGTCGAAGCCGAATTTCCGGCGGGAACCTCACTCGAGCAAACCGCGCGCTACGCGGCAATCGCCGAGCAGAAGATGCTCGCCAATCCGGAATTCAAGACCGTGTTCGCCACGCTCGGCCCGGACCAAGAGCTGAACAAGGTGAAATGGCGTTTGGTTACCAGTTCCAAGCGCGAGCGCACCGCGACGCTCGAAGATCTCAAGAACGTGGCGCGCAACGCCGCGCTCGGCCTGCCCGACGTCAAGGTCGCCGTCACCGATCCCCCGTTCGTGGAGGGCGCGGCCACTGAAGCGCCGATCATGATCAACGTGCGCGGCACGGAATTCAAAGACATCGAAGCCACCGCTCATCGAATCGAAAAAATCCTGAAAGACACGCCCGGCGTGGGCGATATCCAAGTGCGGTTCTCGCCGGGTCGCCCCGAGCTGGTAGTCGCCATCGATCGCCAGCGCGCGGCCGATCACGGCTTGTCTCTCGCGGAAGTCGCGCTCGCCGTACGCACCGCATTCGCTGGTGAAGAAAGCGGCAATCTGCGCCAGGGCAAGGACGAAGTGCCGATCCGCGTACGCTTGGATCACGACTATCGCAGTGATCCGGCGGCGCTCGCCAATCTGACCATTCCCACCCGCAGCGGGCCCGTGAAATTGTCGGACGTCGCCGCCTTCGAGCGGAGCGCCGGGCCGCAGGTAATCGAGCGCGAGAATCGCAATCGCCAGATCACCATTTGGGCGGCTCCGATTGGCCGCGCGCTGGGTGACGTGGCCAAGGAGTTTCAGCCGCAGATCGCGAAGCTCGAGCTAGCGCCGGAAATGTCCATCATGTACGACGGGCAGATCAAGATGATGAACGAGAACAACCAAAACATGGGCGTCGCCATGCTTCTGGGTGTGGTCTTCATCTACATCGTGCTCGCCTCGCAGTTCGAGAGCTTCATCCACCCGCTCACGATCATGGTCACCTTGCCGCTGGCGATCGTGGGCGGCGTGCTCGGCCTGTTCTTGACCAACAACACCATGGCCATGGGCGCCCTGATTGGCATGGTGCTCTTGATGGGCCTGGTGACCAAGAACGCGATCTTGCTGGTCGATCGCGCGATCGTGCGCGTGCGCGAGCGCGGCGAACCGCCGTTGCAAGCGATCCTGGAAGCCGGGCCGGAACGCCTACGGCCAATCCTGATGACCAGCGCGGCGATGATCTTGGGCATGTTACCGACGGCCATCAGCAACGCGGACGGCAGTGAGTTCCGCGCCCCGATGGCGATCGCCGTGATCGGCGGGGTGATCAGCTCCACCTTGCTCTCGCTGATCGTGGTGCCGGTATTTTACCTGACGATCGAGAACATCAAGAGTTGGCTCGGCCGGCGTGGCCGAGGTGGCCGCGCTCCCGAAAGTGTTCTGTCGACCGAACCGGGCCAGGCGGCACGAGACGAGCCCAGCCTTGCCTCCGCAGTTTTGTCAAAAACCGTGTAGAAGTGTCGAGCCCAGCTCGACACTCGCTCCGACCGCCCCATACACGCCAGAAAATTTCCGGCTTCCGCTCGTCCGTCCCTCAAGGAGTTCTGCAGCATGTCCCGTCGTACGCTCAGCCGCATCGCCCCGTTCGCTTTGGTCCTCTCGAGCGCGCTCGCACACGCTCAAACTCAGCAACCGCCCCCTGGGGCCCCCGCACCCGCCGCACACCCCGTACCGACCACGCTGGCGCCCCCGCCCGCGCCCGCTGGCGCAACCGGTCCCAACGCCCCGGTTAGCAAAGTGACGGAGAGCTTGGAGGCGAAGCTCGCATCGATGCAAACTGGTAACGGGCTCACCGCGGATGAAGCGGCGAAGCGCGCGTTGGTGAGCAACGTAGACGTGACGGCTAAGCAGAAGAGTGTGGATGCCGCAGATGCAGAACGCGATGAGACCAAGTCGCGGTTCTATCCCAAGCTCGATTTGTCTGCGAGGTACACGCGACTGTCCAACATTCATCCGCCGGACATCAACTTCAACGGAGTATTGCTGCCGGCGACCACGATCGCGCCGATCATTTTGAACAACTACAATCTGCAAGCAACGTTGAGCATCCCGCTCTCCGACTACGTGCTTCGTCTTTCGAGCACCATGGCCTCGGCCAATCACAGCAAATCGGCGGCAAAACTCGACGAGCAAGCTACCCGCCTAGCGGTGGCGCGCGACGCGCGCGTTTATTACTACCAGTGGATCCGCGCGCAGGGCGCAAACTACGTGGCGCAGCAAGCATTGGAAGCAGCCAGAGGGCACGCTCTCGATGCGAAAAATGCCTTCGATGCCGGCCTCGTTTCCCGGGCTGACGTGCTGCGTACGGTGAGCCAACAGAAGAGCGCCGAGCTCACCGTGGCGCACTGGGCCAACAACGTAGCCATCGCAACAGAGCAGCTACGCGTGATCATGAACGAACCCTCCGGGGCCAACTACGAGATCGGTGAAAACATCCTCGCCGAACTGCCGGTGTACGCCCTGCCGACCAATGCCGACTCAGGCTACGCGGAAGCGCTGGAGCGCCGCGTCGAGATGAGGCAACTGGGCGAGAGTGAAGCCGCACTCCGCGAGCAAGCCAGCGCCGCGCGTGCAGGGAACTACCCGCGCTTGGATGCTCAAGGGAATGCGGTCTACGCCAACCCCAACAACCGCTACTTCCCAGCTTCGGAAACCTGGCACGGCACCTGGGACGCAAGCATCATCCTCTCGTGGACGCCCACCGCAATCTTCGGCGCCACCGCCCAAGCCAAGACGGCCGAAGCCCACGCCGACGAAGTCGCCGCCAAGAAGGGTGCCCTCAAAAATGGCCTCCGACTAGAAGTGAACCAAGCCATGAACGCGCTCGCCGAAGCCGATTTCGGGCTCGATGCGTCGCGGGATGGCCTCGCGGCCGCCGAAGAGAATTACCGCGTGCGACGCGAGCTATACCGCGCGGGGAAGGCCACGATCGTCGAGGTCACCGATGCGGAAACCGATCTCACCCGCGCGCGACTCGAGGTCGTGAACTCCCACGTCGACGTGCGCATCGCGCGCGTCGCGTTGACGCACGCGCTCGGCCGCGACGTGGGCACTGGCAGTCGGTAGCCGGGTAATGGCCGCGGACCTAAGAGTGGACGGTACGAGGCCGTCCGATCAAATACACCAAACTAGTCGGCGAATAGGGCACTGGCAGCTTACCGATGTCCCATAGGTAGTCATTTTCCGGCAGCGAAGCGACCAAGCGCGTGAGTTCTTCCGGACTGTATGCGCGCAGGCACGAGACCATACCGTCCCACCACGTGCACAGTGGAACCACTGGCAATAAATACGTGAGCAGCAAGCGCGACAAGCGTACGGGCCGGATGAACGGAGTCACGGCAAGTACTGCACTGGTACCGAGCGTTACGCCGAATAGGCCGGCGGCAGAGCGATCCACCATCTCGACCAGCGCGATTCCACGTCGTTGACTGACCGCATCCGCCAAGCATTTGCGCGCTCTGCCGGGCGGCAAATGGTGAAATGCATTACAGATCAGACGAAAACCGGGCAGCGAGTCCGGGACCGCCGTGGCATCCACGGGCAGGGTGCGGAACTCGACGTTGCCCCGACCCTCGGCGCGCGCTCGCTCGAGCCGCGGTAGATTCGGGTATAGGTCGGTCAGCAGCACGCAGCGGCGTCGCGTACTGATCGCGCAAGAGCCCAGCGATGGCCAGCGTGGGGCCGCCTCCGCCGGAGCACAAATCGAGCAGCGTGTCGTCGCCCGTCGCCTGCACCGCCTTGGCCAAGCGTTCGGCAAAGCCCGCGTACACGCTTTTCCCGCGCTGGCCGAGGAAGCTCAAGAAATCGGTCATGCACTCGCGCACGACTTGCGGGAACCAGGGCAGATCCTCGAACTCGAAAAGCTGCACGCGGTCCATGCGTGCGCCGACCTTAGCCTCAGATTTTGCCCTTCACCTAGCGGATTTGCGCGCCAATGCGCCCGCCGCGACGGGGCGCTCGATCCTGCCTTTTCTTCGGTCGAAACCCGAGTCAGGCTGACTGCCGTGACTGTTACCCGCCTGGCAACGCCAGCTCCAGCGCCGAGCACCGCGACCGATCTCGGCGTCTACGTGCACTTTCCGTGGTGCCTCAAGAAGTGCCCCTATTGCGATTTCTTGAGCGTGGCCGCCGAACGCCCCGCCTTGCCCCACGCGGCCTACGCTGATTCGGTGATCGCCGAGCTCGAACGGCGCGTCGGCACGCTCGGCGATGTGCGCTTGGTCAGTGTATTCTTCGGCGGCGGCACGCCCTCGCTTTGGGAACCCAGCGAACTCGGCCGCGTGCTTGCACGCATCCGCGACCTGCTGCCGCGCGCTGCAGATGACGTGGAGATCACCGTCGAGTGCAACCCAACGAGCTTCGATCTCGAACGCGGACAATCGCTGCAAGCGGTGGGGGTCAATCGCGTGAGCATCGGCGTGCAAGGACTGAACGCCGAACGACTACGTTTCCTCGGCCGGCTCCACGGCGTGGAGTCGGGCCTAACGGCCGTGCGCGAGGCCATCGAAAGCGGCATGCCGCGGGTCTCCGCGGATTTTATTTTTGGGGTTAGCGGGCAAGCGGCGGACGCAGCCGCACGCGAAGCTCAAATAATGAGCGAACTCGGCACGACGCACCTCAGCGCCTATGCGCTGACGATCGAACCCGGCACGCAATTTGGAGCGCTGGCCCGCAAAGGCAAGCTGCCACTGCTGGAAGACGCCGCGATCGCCGATTCATTCTTGGCAGTCGAAGAAACCCTGGAGCGCGCGGGCTTCGAACACTATGAAGTCAGCAACTACGCCAGACAGGGCGCGCGCTCCCGACACAACGTCGGCTATTGGATCGGCCGCTCGTACTTGGGTCTTGGCTGCGGAGCTTGGGGCACCCTATACGAGAGCAATCAGCGCTACCGCTATCGCAACACGCCCTCGCCTGAGCGCTATCTTGCCGCCGCTTCACTGTTCGCCGAAGCCGACCTCTCCCAAGCAAGTCCGCTCGTCGCCAGCTACGAGCTCATCTCGCCAGAAACTGCCCTCGCCGAGCGCATCATGCTCGGCCTCCGCTTGGCCGAAGGTCTCGATCTCGAGCGCGCCGCCGCCGAACTCGGCACCGAACTTTGGACCCCCGAACGGAGCCGGGCCAGAGACCGCCTGCTGGCCCAAGGCAAACTAAGAGTCACCGGCTCCCAAATCGCAATCCCCAAAGCCCACTGGCTGCTAGCCGACGGCATCCTCGCGTCCCTGATGTAACGCGTCCCCCGTGGACGTGCCCGCGCGTGGAGGTGCCCGCTCTCGCTCGCGCACTCCGCGCCCGCACCAGCTCGCTCGAGCGCGTCAGATCGGGCTGCTCGATGCGCACCCCTCACCTTTGCAGAGCAAAATCTTCCCCTTTGAACGTGCCCGTGCCCGTGCCCGTCCCCGCTCTCCTTCTCGCTCTCTCACTCCCCCTCCTGAGTATGCCCCGCCCACACCCCCAATCTCCGCTTATGTGCCGCCCCCAAATGCCGTTCTCCCGGAGTGCCGCGCGTCCGTCGCGATCGCCCCGATGCAGAACTCCTACTTGTTATCGACCTTGGCCGTTTCGGCGCTCATCGCGGCCTCCCTCGGCGGCTGCGGCTCACACCCAACAGCCGTCGGCAAGCTGAGTGGCGAGGCCGGTAGCCCTTCGACTGGCGGGCTCGACGGCAACGCCGGGGACGCTGGCAGCCTGAACAACTCCGGAGCGAGCGGTTACGCCAGCAACCTGAATGTCGACAACCTGGGTGAAGGTGGGGCACCAGCCCCCGAGGGCATCACCAATCTCGCGCTGCAAGTCAGCCTCGAGCAGGACTCCGTCACAGTTCAAGGCGCTCCGCTGGCGGTGGTCGCGCACGCACAATTCGACGACGGTTCGCTGCCACAAAAAGTCCTCTGGAGTGTGGACAATACGCGCCTCGGCTCGATTGGCGACGACGGAGTGTTCGAAGCCAACGGCTACGGCGCGGGTACGGTCATCATCAGCGCACTGGTGGGCACCGTCAGCGCGTCTGCCAAACTACAGATCAGCGTTGAGATCAGCGAAAATCCCGCACACTTGAACGAATCGGAGCGCGCCGCGCTCTCCGCGCACGGAGTCGGCGGCGCTCGAGACCTCGGCCCAGACGCTGCCTTCCGATTCTTATATCCATACGACAATACCGTATTTCCGCGCGGGCTGTCCGCGCCGACTCTGCAGTTTGCCAGTGCGGGAGCGACTGCTACCTACCTCAAGCTCAGCACCGACGGCTTTTCATACGCGGCGTTCGCGGGCGCGTCGGCGCCCATGCGGATCGTGATTCCGGAGGCGGTATGGCGCGGGCTAACCAACAGTGCCGGCGCCGCCAGCATGGTCAAAGTGCAAGTCTCCGAGTTGTCGGCCGGCGTCGTCACGGGACCGCTGGAGCAGCAATGGTCGATCGCACAGGGCAGCCTGAAGGGCGCAATCTACTACAACACGTACCGCTCCGCGCTCGCGCCCACGGGGGGGGTGATGCGCATCCGGCCCGGGCAGGACGCGGAAGTGCTTCAAAAAGGCTGCACCGTGTGTCACAGCGTGAGCTCCAAGGGCAACGTGCTGGTGACTGGCGTGAACTGGGACAAGAACCCGATCGACAGCGAGGCGTTCGACCTGGCAGCGGATGGCAGCAGCAAAGTTCGACGCATCGTCAACGACGGTCGCGTGTTTGCGTTCGGCGCGCTGACGCCCGACGGCACCCGGCTCTTGGCCAACGGCATCCCCACGACCGGGCCCGTGCCGCGCGGCCTGATGGGCCCTTTTGCGTCGCAGTTGTTCGACACGAAGAGTGGCAAAGCGATTGACGTGCCGACCCTCGGCAGCATCGTCACCTACGCACTCACTCCGAATTTTTCGCCTGACGGCGCGCACCTTGCGTTCAACAATCGTGACCTGAGCGCGGGTCACACGTTGTCGGTGGTGGATTACGATTCGAGCAGCGATCCGCCCACGTTTTCCAATCTACGCACTGCCCTCGAAAACCCCGACAAAGTCTTGGCTTGGCCGAGCTTCTTGCCAGATTCGGCGGCAATCGTCTGCCACGAAGGTGACTCCTTCGACACTGCCAAGTACCAAGGCGGCGCGCTCTACGCCGATCTACGTTTGGTCACCGTCGCTAGTAGGCAAGCCAAGCCGCTCGCGCAGCTCAACGGTTACGACTCGAACGGGAACTCATACTTGCCCTACGGCGACGCCGAAGAGGGCCACCTCGACTACGAGCCTAGCGTGCTGCCCGTGCCCGTAGGCGGCTACTACTGGGTGCTGTTCACCAGCCGCCGTGCCTACGGCAACACGATCGCACCCGGCGGCAGTGTCGCCCGCGGCGAAGACAAATGGGGCGTCCCTCAGGGCAATGAGGACGAGTCACCGAGCCCGCGAAAGAAGCTCTGGCTGGCGCCGATCGACCTGAATTACCAAGCCAAGGTCGATCCCAGTCATCCGGCGATCTACCTGCCGGGGCAGGAGCTCGAATCCGGCAATATGCGGGCATTTGCGGCGCTCGAGCCGTGCCGCGGCAACGGCGGTAGCTGTGAGTCAGCGGCCGAGTGTTGCAATGGCTTCTGTCGGCAAACGGGGCGTGACGACAAGGGTCCCGTACTGCAGTGCGTACCGCCACCGGCCAATGCCTGTTCGGAGGAAGACGAGCCCTGCGCCGTAGCCGCTGATTGTTGCAATTCGCACGAGCTCTGCATCAATAAGCGCTGCGCCTCGCCCACCCCCGAGCAACCTCCCATTCACTAACGACGGATTCTGCCAGGCGTAAAAGCTTCGCGACGGTTTCGTTCCTCGAATTCCATGCGGAAAGCCGGGGTTCGAGTGTACCCGAGCCCCCGCCCGACAAGGCGCACAAATTCGAGCTGAAGCGCGCGGCCGCTGCGCTGCAGAGCCCCTGCGAATGCCCGAACGAGCAAATATCTAGCCGAAATCCATGCCGAATTGTGATTGCAGCGGGGGCCGGGTGCGGTATTGTCGCGCTGACATTCGAACGGTTCCGGTACGGCACGACCCCTTCTCGTTTTGGGCTCGCGACGACTTTCCGAGCCGCAACGAGAGGAGAAAGTGATCATGGGAAATCGTCTGTACGTCGGGAACTTGTCATTTCACTCGGATACCGAGGCTGTCCGCGCTGCCTTCACACAGTACGGCGAAGTGACTGATGTCCACATCGTGACTGATCGCGCCACTGGGCAGTCCCGCGGCTTCGCATTCGTGACCATGGGCTCGGACGAGCAAGCCCAGCGCGCGATCGAAGGCGTCAACGGCCAGATGATCGACGGGCGTCCGCTTCGCGTCAACGAAGCCGAAGAGCGCCCGCAGCGTGGCGGCGGCGGCGGCGGCGGCGGGGGCGGCGGCGGTGGTCGTCCCGGCGGCGGCGGCGGCGGCGGCGGCGGTGGTGGTCGCGGCGGCGGTGGTCGCGGTGGCGGTGGCGGCGGTGGTGGCGGTGGCGGTGATCGCGGCGGCGATCGGCGGAACCGCTGGTAGTCCGGAGCACCGATCCCTTGTCACGCCCAGCAGCTGAGACCAATGCTTCGAGCGGAACGCGCCACGCCCCTGGCGACGCGCGCCGCGCTTTGCTCGATAAGGCGGCCACGACGGCGGGCACCCTTTGGGCTCAGCGCTGGTGCGACGAGCTGCGGAAAGAGGGTCGCCCGGTGGTCGGCGGTTGGCCCGGCACCTTGCGCGAAGCCCGCGCGCAAGTCAGCGCGTACCTTGGCACTTCACTCGGCAAACGAAAGTTGTCGTTCACCCGTGAAGAGCTCGAGCGCGCTGCCAAAACTGCGTACACCGCGGCCAAGAATAGCTGGCTAGCCAAGGTCGATCGCGAAGAAGACGAAGACGCGGACGATTTCGAAGCTGAAGGCTGAGTACTGGGCTCGTTAGCGCCTCGCGCGAGCCTGGTATTTATCTCCTCCTCTCCCTTTCCTATCGTTACTGCCGCGCGCGCCCGCCCAAGCGCGCGCAGTACTTCAACCGCAGCGCGGCACGCGCGCCCAGCGCCGCGTCTCTCTCGCGCCCAAGCGCGCGCCAAGCAGCCCAGCTTAATGCTCCGCGCGTAGCGCCGCGCGCCTAAGCGCGCGCCAGGCAGCTCAGCGGAATGCCCGGAGATACGTCGAGCTCACTGACTTTGGCACGATCAGATCGCGATCTTCGAATGAGGAAATGACCCACGAGAGCTGGCGGAACCAGGCGGACGGCCGTCTCAACCGCACGCGTCAGACGCCAAACGCCAC
>Ga0302323_100004421_pt1 | contig 11451 bp, 9 predicted proteins | sample Fen_T0_3_FD_201950 | JGI IMG/M metagenome (GOLD analysis project Ga0302323, IMG submission 201950) | Peat permafrost microbial communities from Stordalen Mire near Abisko, Sweden - Fen_T0_3 | ecosystem: Environmental > Terrestrial > Soil > Wetlands > Permafrost | place: Sweden: Abisko... | reverse complement strand
ATGCAGGTGTTTGGAATGCTAGGGCTAATCCTGAGCACGACCGGATTTGGAATCAGTATGTGGTTGGCGATCGAAAAGATTGTGTTTCATAAGAATCTCGCCGACCGCCCATTGCTTTTGCTCGGAATCTTATTGATCGTCGTGGGCGTTCAATTGGTTTCTTTGGGACTAATGGCAGATATCGTTGCGCGCACGTACCATGAGGCTCAGGACAGACGGCCCTACTTCATTCGCAGCATCACGGTAGGTCGCGATCTGCAGGCTGACACAGTGCCGCCGAATCAGATTCCTGGCACTATCGACGCCCGCGATTTGTCGTAATTGGCATCAGATATCAGCTTTCTGATTTCCGGCTGACAGCTGATTGCTGACGGCTGATGGCTCCGTTGGCTCGCGTTGCACCATTTCCGATTCGCGCGGGCGGCGGATTACGTAGAGCGGGCGTTGTTTCACTTCTGCGTACATTTCGGCCAGGTACACTGCGACGATTCCAACGCCGGTGAGCAAGAGGCCGCCCAGAAACAATTGCAGTAGAATTACCGTGGTAAATCCGCTCAGGGTCCAGCCCGTCACGAACCGATAGAGTTGCCAGGCTGCCAGCAATGCCGAGAATATGAGAGTGCAAAAGCCAGCGGCTGCCACTGCGCGCAGCGGCATCTCCGAAAATGCGAGCAGGTTTCGAATCGAGTAACGAAGCAAACCCAGTGACGACCACTTAGTCTTGCCGGCAGCGCGCTCTTTCACCGCGTAGGGCAAGCGAACTGAGCGAAAGCCGGACCAAGCTACGAGCCCTCTAAAGAATCGCCGTGTCTCGGGGAGCTGTCGCAACACGTCAGCTACTTGTCGATCGAGTAGCTTGAAGTCGGAGGCGCCTCGAAAATCGGAATCCGCCGCACTGCCCATCAGACGATTGAATAGATTCGCAAGAAGTCGATAAACGAAGGGTTCGCGGGCGCGTTGCTCCTTCACTCCGTTGACGATGTCGTAGCCCGATCGCCAAAGTTCGAGCATCTGAGGAATCAGTTCCGGCGGATGTTGTAGATCCGCATCGAGAAACAACACCGCATCGCCCTCGGCTACCTCGAGGCCCGCAGCCATGGCGGCTTCTTTTCCGAAATTTCGCGAGAGAGCAACGATGCGCATGCGCGTATCGGAGTCGGCGCGACGGTACAGTTGGCCAAGGGTGCCGTCGCTGGAACCGTCATCCACGCAAATGATCTCGAAGGGATGGCCTGAAGCCTCTAGTTGATCGACGAGCACTTGAAGTGTTAGTTCGACTAATTCCTGCTCATTGAACAGCGGCACAATCGCCGACAGGGATTTTTCGGCGTGGCTGCGAGGTTTCGCGGTCATCATCCCTCGCCCTGAGCGGCGTGCGTTGCTCGCCGCCTCGCCACGACTTTCATTCCATGGCCACGACCAAGTGCACGCCCCGCAAAATATATTCCCGAGAGCAGCAAGTTGCCGATTGGCCCCTGCTTGAGCTCCGCGGTGCGAAAATTCTCCCAGCACAGGGGATCAGTGGCTATTTCTAGCGTGTCAAAGCCACAATCGTAAAGCAACGTTCGCATGCTCGATTCGTTGAAGAAGTATAGGTGTTCGGCATGATAGAGTTTGAGTAGCGCCGTCTTATACAGGCCAAGCGACAACCGGTAGCTGAGATTTCCAACTAAATGGAAGGGGGAGCTCAATGTGGGGGTCCGCAAGAAGAGAATACCTTCGGGCTGCAGCACGTCGTGAATGGAACGGAGCAGTTCCACCACGTTGCTGCAGTGCTCGATGACATCTAGCATCGTGACGGCCGAAAATTGGCTTCGCAGTCCAGGCGCCAGCTCTTCGAGCGTCCCGCAGTAAACGTGATCATCACCTAGGACGGCCTTCGACGTCTTACAGGCCTCGGGTGAAATGTCGAGGCCATGCGCTTCGAGACCGGCTCGATTCATTGCCAGCGCAAAGTCACCTTGGCTGCAACCGACGTCGAGGACTCGGCCAGTTGGAACATATCGCTGCAGGTGGTCGACTCGCGATTCGTTTTCTTTGCGGTACGCGAGCCCGCGCGGGCTCGCACTTTGCCCGCCGGTCATTTTTTCGTGGTACTCCGCGACGTAGTATTCTTTCAACTCTTCAATGGGCGCCGCCTCGCGAAATCGCAGCCCGCTGACCGGACATTCCCAAATTGTCACGTTCTTGGTGGCGACGCCCCAAGACGATACGACCGCTTTTTTGGCTTTGACCTCGAAAACGCGGTGCGCCTTGCAATGGCGAAGCGAAGGTACAGGTGATGAGGGAGGCTCTACGGCCATCGATTTTCCTGCTGTTTGCCTTGGTTGAGGCAGCGACCGTACTTTTGGACTTCCGCTGCGTCAAGTGCTGCGGTCTGCTTGTTTGCCATGCTACATGGCGTTGATTGGTGTGACGAACTTTTCCCCGGGCAAGTTCATTGCAAATGTAACTGGGCATTGGCGCCATAAGCTTCCGAGGCCCGGCGTGCTCAGTGCCATTCTATTGTGGGTTGTATTCGGCTCCTACGTTGCGCATTGGGTGCGAATGCACGCGGGTTTTCTCTTCATGCCGGCTCTGCAAAATGATGACGTGCGCACGGCGGTATTCCCATTTCATCGTTATGGCCTCAACCCCTGGCTAGCCAACGACCCAATTGCCCGTGAGATGATGGCGTACGTTACGCCAGGTTTGTGGGTTCTATATCGTTGCCTGGTGCCAATTACGGATATTTTCGTCGCGTCCAAGTGCGTTCAAGGGCTGGCCTTGGGTGTATTGTTCCTTGCGGGTTGGGTCCTCTTGCGCTCGCGACGCGCTGGGTTAGCAGCTGGACTTTTGTTGGTTTTTCTGGTGTTGAGTGACTCTTACGCTGTGGGTCGAATTGCCGGCGGTCATGCACGATCGTTTGGCTTTCCATGCTTTGCCTTGTGGGTCGCCGGCGTGCTGTCAAAAAGTCGTTGGGCGCGAATAACCGCACCATTGATCGGTGCGCTGTTCTACCCGGCTGTGATGCTCATGATTTTGGCGGCTGAGGGGTTCTACTCGCTCAGGGACTTGCTGCGATGGCGACTAACTCTAAGGCGCCTAAGGCGGTATGCTCTAGTTGTCGCAGCTTGCGGTGCTTGCTGCCTGCCTTCCGTTATCGGTGCGGATACCACACGGGGTCCGATCCATACGCTCGAACAAGCAGCAAGAGACCCAGCCTTTTACGGGGGTGGAAGACTTTGGGTACTGCCCCTGGGTAACCCTGCGGATCAACTAATGTCCGCTTTTTTGGCCCGCTTTTCAGCCTCGGGCATCTGTCTATTCGGTGGTAAGGCACCGGTATTGCTGTCCTGCTCGATTGGCGTAGCACTTTTCGTAGCTACGTTATTCATCGTGTTTCGCTGGCTGGGTTGGGCGTCGATATCGCCGAGTGTTGTTTCATTCTTGCTCGGTTCCGTCACGCTTTATTTCGCCGCACGCGGATTTGCGTTTCGGTTGTATTCGACCGAAAGGTACTATGCGTATGGCATGCGAATGACGGCCTGCCTGTTGCTTGTGGCAGTGGCTTGGCAATTCATGGCAAACAAGCGGCGCCTGCGATTTGCTGCAAGTAATATCCTTGCAGCAACCGTCATCCTGCTGCAGTGGTCGTGCCTGGGCGACGGCATCATTCGCAATAATGGTATGACTCTCGACGCGCACTGGGACGCCGATCTATACGGGTTTATACGAAGCCTTCCACTGACGGTTCGATTTGCAAGCCATCCCATGGACGGTGATGGCATTCCGTACTACGGGGCGCGCGCAACCGTGGGTAGCTTCGAGACGCTTCAACCGTGGTTCGTTGATTCCTGGAAACGGCAGAAAGTGCGGGAATATGCGACATTGGACGCCTTTTACAGCCCCAACTTTGCGGACATCGTGGCCTACGGAAAGGCTTATTCCGTAACGCACCTGTTGGTTAACCGAGACCGGTATGGCAACGACTACGTGCAGCACGTCAGTAGTTTCGAGCCATTTACGAGCTACTCGAGTCGCCTCGTCAATCAGCCCAATCGAGACGCGCCTGCGCTAACTCACATTCCAAGTTCAGCCATCGTGTTCGAAAGGCCACCTTGGGTGATCCTAGACCTAGAGAAACTCGGAAAATTAGCGACGCTCCCAGACCATCGCAATTAGCCAACCAGCTAACTCGGACACCAGGGCTGCGGCGCGAGCCAATACGGCAGCCGCTAGGGCTGCGGACGCACCAATCTGCGGTGCGAGTGCATATGATATTACAGTCTCGCGAACACCCAAACCACCGGGAGCCACTAGCGCCAGAAACCCGATTATGGGCGCAAGTATGAATATCACTGCTTGCCCCACCGCGACATCGAGCGAGCTGCCGACAGAAAGTGGTACCAGTAACCCAAGTACCCACCAACCTAACCAAGCCAGTAGCTGCATGCCGAGCATTCGAAGCGAGATAAGCGGCCCTGTTCCTTCGAATCGCAGGAGTCGCCGGACCCAGTGCGGATATCGACGCTGATCCACGAGCGCGGCAATCGACAAGCATGAGCTTATCCCGATTAGGGCTAGCCCGAGCAAGGGGCGACTCAGACCCGGGACGGGTGAACTCCCGCTCGAGTTGCAGAGCAACGCACCGCAACTGACCCAAGATCCGACGCCTATCCAAGCAGCAACTTCAAGCCCGACAGAAGCAGCTATTAGGTGCACGGAGAGTCCGAGCTTGGACGCGCCCGCAATGCGCACCATGGGAAGCCCTACTTTCCCCGGAGTGTAGCGAGCGAGTTGTGCCGACATAAAGACTGACACCAGCGGTCGCATCGCAATAGTCCGACCCGCCATGCGTTCGAGCAAGTACTTCCAACCCAACGCTTGAAAGAAGTTGGCCGCGACAAGGGTGATGACTGATAGGACGAGAGGGAACCAACGAACGTGTACGTCCGCACCGTTCCATTTTTGAACGATGCGATAGAGCGCGAGTACGACCCCACACCCAACGATGAATCCCAATACAACACGAAGCCATCGGAATATCTTTGGGCTTGCCGATGGCAAAGGCACTGCGGCGATATAGCACGGCCGCTGCGGCGCGCGCGCCGAACCAGGCAGGAAAAGCTAGGCTCTGGCCTTGACCTTCTCGATTGCTGCCTTGGTGCTGATGAAACTTTCGGAAATGTCGGAGCTATTGAGCAAATTGCTTTCTGGCGCGGGCCCGGTGCTTTCTCTGACGATGAGTTCGGTGTCGAATTCCAGTTGCTCAGGGATGTGCAATTCCGTGCCTTCCACCATTTGGAGGACAAGTCGCGCTGCTGCCGAACCAATTGCATAGAGGGGCTGCGCAACCGTCGTAATGCCAGGCCAAAACCGCGCGCCTTGGTCGATGCCATCGAAGCCAACTACAGAAACGTCTTCGGGGACTGATAGACCACGATCCAAGGCCATCTTCAAGAAAAGCATGGCTTGTTCGTCGTTTGCCATGACGAGGCCAGTAGGTCGCGATTGGCTCGGCAATGCGAGCCAACGTCTGGCGTAACCGACGCATGCGTCCGAGTGGTAGCTAGACGCAAACCCGGAATGTTCATGTATCAGGGAAAGGCCCTTGGCTTGCAGGGCTTCTTCTACTCCCTCGTACCTAGAGCGAGCTGCCAGAGATTCTTTGGGCCCCGCCCAGCAAGCGATCCGCTGATGTCCCAATTGAATCAGATGATCCGCTGCAATTGCGCCGGCTTTCTTGTTCTTCGACTTAATCGATACACCGTATCCAAAATCGCAGTCGGACCCAATAATTACTGTCGGCAGGTTGGATTCCTTGAGCGCGGCTACCAAGTCCGCGTTTTCTTCCTTTGCGCGAGCAATGATGAGCCCGTCTACGCGGCGTTCGCCAATCCAGGCCCTGACTGCGCTTGGGTCGTACGTTCCCCGGAGGCCCAAGCTCGCGATAACTACGCTCGAAGAGCGACCGACTAGCTCTTCCTCGATTCCTCGAAGGAGTCCAGATGCCCAAGTTCCAAACACATTCCAGGAAACGAAACCCAACAATCCCGTTCGGCCCAATTTAAGACCGCGGGCACTCGTGGAGGGAACGTAGCCCAATTGTCGAACGACACTTTGAACTCGCGAGCGAACAGTTGGGCTCGCGTAGCCGCCATTTAGGACCCGCGAAACGGTGCTTACTGCTACGCCGGATTTCTTTGCGACTTCGATGATTGTTACGCGTTGTTTCATAGCGACACCCTCGACTCGACATTGCAGTGAGACTGGAAGAAGTCTAACTTGCACTCATAATTGTGGAAAGCCAGCGCAGCTTCTCCACATGGACCCGTATTCATGCCTGACGGAATATTCGAATCCCCGCTGAAAGATCTGGCAAGAGGGACGTCGCTGCGGAAACGCCCCCCAATTGGGTAGGTTCACGATGGGCGCAGTTGGTCGCGTACCGGCTTCCGATAGAACGGACGTCGTGCCGTGGACGCTTGACACAATTCTGACCACATCAGTAGTTGCCGTCCCCACGGCGGTGAGTGCACCCAAATACGCGGCTACCGATTATCGGCAAGCGAGGCCAATTCTTCGACCCCCTTGCATTCAAATGCAGAGGAGCGGATGCGAAACCTGTTGAGGGGTCGTAAAACGCGCAGCCGGATGGGTTGTGATCTGTGTCCGTTGGGAACGGTGTAGACTCGACCGAACGACACGAACCGAGTGGCTCTCGGCGGGGATTCGGAACGATCCCTTCGGATCGTATAAAGCGACCTCGGTGTCCCAATAGGCGATACGGCCAAAGTTCCAGAAACTTAAGCAGCATGTTCCGATTTCTGGTCTACGCGAAAGGCCTAGATGGTCGGCCAATCGGTATTGTTTCGATGTTGTAGTAGTATCCGCCGCGAATGGGTACGACTGAGCTATAAGCTAGAGGCAATGGCTAGCCGTGCGACTCCACGCGCAAAAACTCGAGCACCTGTAGGCACCCTGACCGGTGAGGGTGAGGCTCTCGAGGTGAGTACGAAGCCAGTTGCGGACAAACTGGGCATTCGTGCTGGCGATAGATTGGTAGTCGTAGGATTGCCTAATGACATTGCAACCGTGGCACTTGAAGGCCCAGACCATGCCGTTGTCCTTTCACTGCCAAGAAAGCTGGGCGCAAAATACGTAGGGCTTGCATTCGTTGCGCATCGTGAAGCAGTTGCAAGATTGGCAGAGCGTCTTGCTACGCGCCTTGAAGGGGATGTTCGCCTGTGGATCGCCTACCCAAAGGGAACTAACGAGATCAATCGTGATCGCGGCTGGGAACCGATTGTTGCTTTGGGCCTGAAAACGGTTGCCCAGGTTTCATTGAGCGACCATTGGTCAGCACTAAGATTTCGACGAATCGAGTTTGTTGGGCGTTAGCTCATCGTGCCTTGCTGGTGAGCAATCGACCTGGCAATCGTGGTGAGCTGCACATTGGGATCCCAAAGTCGCTGCAACGTTGCACTGGCGCTCACTATCGTCGCGCCCACGACAATCGATGGCTGCACGAACATGAACTGCATTCGTAACTGGGAGCAGAGTGTGCCGTAGATTTGCGGAACGGCCAATGCGGTCAAGATTTCGATGTCAGTATTACGTGGCAGCTCCTCCAGACTCATCTCCGAGCAACGATCTTCGCTGGTAAATGCCTGATCGCGCAGCTGCTCGAAGAATTGGTATGCGCTTCGATTGCGTTCTTTGTATTGCGAAAGCAAATGCTCTGAATCAGTTTGCGTCGGATTACGCAGTTGTTCTTGCAACCGGTCCGTTCCGTGCAGCTCCGGGCGAGCCAGAAGCAAGACGTCCGGTGACGCCAACAACATTCGGACATTGAAGAATGCGTTCAATGCCACCGGAACACAACGAGTCGCAAATGCTTCCGTGATTTCGCGCCTCACGGAGTCTGACCCGTACTTGATGGGTATTTCCTTCATCGCCGCGGGGAGTGCCTCGAACGTAATGATGTCAATCTGACCGGGACGGTCATAAGTCGTGTAGGTGTGCGCGTGGCGATCGATGCTTACGATCCCGTGAACTTTGCAGCTGATTTCCCAAGAGCGCTCATGTTCTTCGAATTCGGAACTCTGATCGGCATCAGCCAAATTGCCATTGGCGCCAGCGTGTTTATCGACTCGATCGGAAGCCCGAGATTCGTCCGCGTCTTCGTCGCGCGATCGTCGCGTGCGCCGCAGCACTGAGGTCCCGGAAACCACGCAGTCGTCGTCTTTCACGAGCACCGTGTCGCCGGCTTCAATTGGAATTGTTTCCGTTCGTTTAACGAGCAGTCCGATTACTTGACGCCACAATTCGGGGTAAGAGCGGCGAATCAACTCGATAAACGAGTTGGGCGACACCCGGTCGCCGTTTCTGACTCGATTCAGAAGCGCCGTATCTTCCGACAACAAGAGAACCATGGCTCACAAGTTACAACGTCAGACCCCGCCAAAGTCAACGCGCTTTTGGGCAATGCCACCCCAAGGGACCATTGAGCCAAAGCTGGAGGGCGCGCGGCCGCCTCGTGGGTCAGGAGTCTCGAGATGACCCAACTAGGCTCAATTGCAATTGTTTTGCCGCAGTAGGCGCCGGTCGTTGACGACCGTCAAAAGCGTTCTTAGGCTGGTGGGATGTTCGCACCCTCTGGGCGCTTCATGGCAATGTTTCTACGCCGGTTGCTGAGCGCCAGTTGGGTTGTGGTGTTGCTGAGTTTGGTCACATTCTCACACCTGGGAGTGTGTCGCGAGCCGAGCGACGGGCAGCTGCCCCCCGGTGACGCGCCACGCATCATGTCCGATGCACCCAACGTCCCCGTGCTTCCGCCAGGTTTTTATACACACGACGGCGGTTGGATACATTTCTACTATCCGCCAGAATCGCGCCCCAAGATTCAAAAGCTCATCGACGGTGCCGATTCAGCCAGGGCACAACTCAGCGATCGGCTGGGTCGATTCGTTCTACATGACGTGCATGTTCGGGTCGCCAGAACGTCGAGAGAAATGCTTTCGCTGGCCCCGGAAGGGGTGCCCTACCCCAAGTACGCCTCGGGAGTTGCTTACCCCGAGTTGAACCTCGTGCTTCTCACTCTCGTTCCTGAATCTCCAAACGAACGACTCGACATTCTCGAGACTTTTCGGCATGAATTGGCGCACATCGGACTGTCGCAGGCGGTCAATGACCAAGCAATCCCGCGCTGGTTCAACGAAGGTTTTGCCGTCTTCGCTTCGGGAGAAAGTTCAATCCCGCGGCTTCAGACTCTGTGGACTGCGACTTTGGCTGGCACCCTGATGCCACTCGAACGCCTTGAACGCTCATTTCCAGAGGACGCGATATCGGCTTCCATAGCGTATGCGGAGGCTGCCGACGTGGTACGGTATTTGGCTCGCAAAGCGGACCACCATCGCTTTGACGGCCTTATCGAACGCATTGGGCAGGGAAATGGCTTCGAAGCGGCGCTATCAGGTGCTTACGGCCTTGACCGGTTCGGGCTGGAGTATGAGTGGCGTGAAGACGTAGCGCGCCGGTACACATTTTGGCCGATTATATTTAGTACTACCTTTGTTTGGGGCGGTATCGTTGGCCTATTTTTTTGGGGCTACCGGCGCAAAAAGGTTCGTGATCGTGTGACTCTCGATCGCTGGAAGCGCGAGGAAGCCCAGGAAGATGCGAAGGCGCTTGCACAGAGGTCGCTCGTCGATCAAGCCCCTGAGCGCGTGCACATCGTCGTCGCCGGATCCGCTCAGCGCCTGGCAGCGCTGGCAAGGGCCAACGGGGAACCCGAACGCGACGTGCCACGCGTTGAACACGACGGACACTGGCACACGTTACACTAGAGGGACTCTAGGGCGTGGGCTCTTGGTGTTGCTCGATTCGGCGCGACTCGTCGATGATGCGTTCGAACACTCGTCGCACCAATTGTGCGTCAAGCGTCGCGGGAGCCAGCCCAATGAGTCGTTCGATAACCGTGCGTTCTCGCGCCGGGTCGTAGACGGGCAGCGCTTGACCACGCTTATAGTCAGCTATCTGCAGCACCAGTCCAATTCGCCTTGCGACTAGCGTAAGAATCTCGGAGTCAACAGCATCAATTGCAGCCCGCAGGCCCTCTAATTCTGAGGCGTCAGTCACTTCCTTTTCATCCTAACTCCAATCGAAACTGGAAGCGAGACTCAGACTTCGGGCCGGGCGTCGATCGACGGGCTCTGCTCCAAATAGCCGTCAGGGTGTGGTGAATGTGAGGGCAAACGGGCCCCCGTCATTCGATATAGAATCCACAATGACGTAGTAGTCCCCGGCAGATACGTTACTTAATGTGAGTTTGGATGTCACGTTCCCAGCGCCGACGTCGTCATTGCAGCCGAGAATCTGCGAGGCAGTGGGGCTGCACGCAGAGGCCACGTACAAGACCGTATCAATATGCGTTTCGCGACGATTCGTTGTCAGGGTGAGAGATGGCACCATCGATGGCACGCGCAGTCTAACCACGGTCTCCGGGTGGTGAAAAGCTATGTCACCAACACAGTCGGCTGGCGGCTCCCAAAGACTCGAGCCCACGTTGTACCCAGTAACTATGACGTTGCTCGACGCTAGATCCAACACCGGGGCCATTTTGCACTCGGCAGACTGCGCAGAACCCACCGGTTGACAGGAATTGCTCGCGCCGGCGGTACCGGGATAGCAAGCAGCGTTACCCGAGCAGTAATTGAAGCCGCGGTAATCGCAAGTAGCGCCGCTGCCTCGCGATGGTGCAGGAACCAAAGTCCCGGTATACATGCTGCTTGACTTGATATTAGCGTCATTCGCGACAAATGTGACCTTGTTTACGACTTGAGAAAATGTCGTAGCCGGGTCAACATGAAACAAGAATGTTCCATCAGCTATAGAATAGCCCGTAGACTCCGTGATGCTGGAGGCGAGCAGATTCTGGTCATTGTTATCGATGTTTACTAGCACCGGGGCGCCTTTTGAATCCAAAAATCCCAGCTTCATTTCAATGACGTCGTCAGCGTTGTCTGTACCTGCGGCGAGCAGCATCGGGCCGTTGGTCGTCGAAACGTACGCGACCTGAGTTAGGCTCGGCCCATTGTGATTGACACAGGTACTAGAGCTGCCACTGCACTCGAGGCCGGACTGGCACCGGTCGGCCTTCGCGGTGGGATCACAAGCTTGGCCCGACGAACGCTGGGGTTGCTTATCGACTGGGACCGACAACTCGTTCGATACGGCGTCCGCTCGATCGTAGAGTGATATCTTGGCTTGCGTCCAGTCGACGAGCGCACTCGAAATAGGGACGAGAAGATCGAAACTAAATGGCGTTTCATTGGGTGTAACCTGCGGCACCAAAAACCCGGTGCTAGAGTCGAGAGTTGAATCGAGATTCGTATCAAACCAATTGATAGAGTTCCCGCCTGAATCAAAAGCAGTGATTGCGACTGAGGCAAGCGTGCCAGCCGTTTG
>Ga0302323_100004419_pt1 | contig 11453 bp, 13 predicted proteins | sample Fen_T0_3_FD_201950 | JGI IMG/M metagenome (GOLD analysis project Ga0302323, IMG submission 201950) | Peat permafrost microbial communities from Stordalen Mire near Abisko, Sweden - Fen_T0_3 | ecosystem: Environmental > Terrestrial > Soil > Wetlands > Permafrost | place: Sweden: Abisko... | reverse complement strand
CTGCGACAGGAAGCGCATGTCACCCTCATACAGCAGCCGGATGTCGGGCACGCCATGGCGCAGCATGGTGATGCGCGCCGGGCCCATGCCGAACGCGAAGCCGGTGAAGCGCTCCGGATCGATGCCGCCCTGCTCGAGCACCCGGGGGTGCACCATGCCGCAGCCAAGAATCTCCATCCAGCCGGTGCCCTTGCACGCGCCGCAGCCGGAGCCGTGACAGAGCTGGCACTCCACGTCCATCTCGGCCGACGGCTCCGTGAAGGGGAAGAACGAGGGACGGAAGCGCACCGCCGTGGAGGGCGAGAAGAAGCGCCGCGCGAAGTGGGTGAGCGTTGCCTTCAGGTCGACGAACGACACGCCCTCATCGATGGCCAGTCCCTCGATCTGCTCGAACGCCGGTGCGTGCGACGGGTCGAAGGCGTCGCTCCGATAGACCATGCCGGGCATGATCACGCGGATCGGCGGCTCGGAGGCGTGCATGACCCGGATCTGCACTGGTGACGTGTGCGTGCGCAGCAGCAGGCGCCCGGAGCCCTGCTCGTCGACAGTGGGGGGCACGTCGAGGTAGAGCGTGTCGTGCAGGTCCATCGCCGGGTGATCGGCGGGGAAATTGAGGGCAAGGAAGTTGTACCAGTCGGTCTCGATCTCCGGGCCCAGGGCGACGGCGAAGCCCAGCCCCCGGAAGATCTCCGAGATTTCATCGATGACCGCCGAGACGGGATGTACCGCCCCGACCCATCGGCGCCGCGCGGGCATGGTGAGGTCGATGGAGCGCCGCTCCGCCTCGGCCCGGGCCTGGTCAAGTTCCGCCCGCCGCGCCGCGATTGCCGCTTCGGCGCGCAGCTTGAGGGCGTTGACGGCGGCGCCGAACGCGCGCCGCTCCTCGGGCGCGCGCGCGGCCAGCGTCTTGAGCGCCGCCGTGATCTCGCCGGCCTTCCGGCCCACGAGCGCGATTTCCTCGCGCTCGAGGGAAGCCTGGTCGAGACTCGCGAGGGCCGTGACGCGCGGCAGCAGGGAGTCGAGTTCCGGATAACCGGTGGTGTCAGCCATGGGCAGGTCTGGCCGGATGAGTAAAGGGCCGCCCGCCGATCCGGCGAACGGCCCGAAAAACCTGGAGCAAGTGTGGCTTACGCCTTCACGGCCTTCGACGCGAGCTCGGCGATCTTCGCAAAGGCTTCCGCATCGTGGACGGCGAGGTCGGCGAGCACCTTCCGGTTGATCTCCACGCCCGCATCCTTGAGCCCCGCCATGAACCGGCTGTAGCTCAGCCCATTCAGGCGCGCCGCGGCATTGATGCGCGCGATCCAGAGCATGCGGAACTCACCCTTCTTCTTGCGGCGGTCGCGGTAGGCGTAGCGCATGCCGCGCTCGACGGTCTCCTTCGCCGACTTGTACAGCTTGCTGCGCGAGCCGCGGGCACCCTTCGCGGCTTCCATGATCTTCTTCTTGCGCGCGTGATGCGCGACCCCGTTCTTGACGCGTGGCATGGTAGTCTCCTCAGGCCTGCAGCAGGCGGTTCACGCGCCGGAAGTCCGCGGAGCTCACGAGGTCGCCCTTCTTGAGCTTGTTCTTCCGCTTGCGGGTTTTCTTGGTCAGGATGTGGCTGTGATTGGCGTGCCAGCGCTTGAGCTTCCCCGTACCGGTACGGGTGAAGCGCTTGGTCGCGGCGCGCCGGTTCTTCATTTTGGGCATCGTAGTGTTTTCCAGTTCCTGGTTTCTGACGTGGGGCTTGAGGACGTGAGGGCGTGAAGCATCAACCCTTTCCGGCCTGCACCCCCACCGTCGACTTCAAGTCCTCAAGCCTTCACGCCCTCATGACTCACTTCGGTGCGAGCACCATGGTCATATTCCGTCCCTCGAGCTTCGCGTCCGACTCCACCTTGCCGATATCGGCGACGGCCGCCGCCACGCGATCGAGAACCGCCTTGCCCAGTTCCAGGTGGGCGATCTGCCGTCCCCGGTACATGAGCGTGCACTTCACCTTGTTGCCCTCCGCCAGGAACTCGCGTGCATGGCGGGTCTTGAACTCGAAATCGTGCTCCTCGATGCCCGGGCGGTACTTCACTTCCTTCAGCTGGATGACGTGCTGCTTCTTCTTCGCCGCCCGTGCCGCCTTGGCTTCCTCGAACTTGAACTTGCCGTAGTCCATGATCTTGACCACGGGGGGGCGCGCCGTCGGCGCCACTTCCACCAGGTCGAGACCGCGCTCCTGCGCGATGGCCAGTGCCTCTTCGATAGCCAGCACACCCAGCTGGCCGCCGTCATTGTCGATGACTCGCACCGGGCTGATGCGGATCATCCGGTTTACGCGGACCCGCCGCTCGCGATCACTGGTGGACAGTGGCAGTACCTCCCATTCTGGAAAACAGAAACACCCGATCGACGATCGGGTGTCTCAATCGGTCGAAAAAGCGCCGCTCCGGGTGGCGCTCCTCGACAGAATCAAGACCCACTTCGCCTGGGCGCCATGACCACGGTGGCGCGCCCGCTCGGGGTGGGGACCTATCGGTCCCGCTTCAAGTTGGGCAAAACGTAATGGCGGCCGGGGGTTAGGTCAACCGCGCCTCGAGGTCCTGCCGGCTCAACGTGCCTGCGGGTTACGCAGGCCATAGCCCTTCTTCTCGGCAACCAGCCAGCCCCACGCAACGTTCGCGTCATGCTCGAAGACAACGCGCCAACCCCCTGCCGCTGCGTCTCTTAGAAACGTCCGCTTGCTCTCGAGCGTGCGCAGCGGCTCCAGGTCGTAGCCCATGATATAGGCAAGAGGCAGGTGCGCGGTGGTGGCGAACAGGTCGCCCACGAACGCCGCGGTTTCCCCGGCGTCGGACACCAGGATGACCTGGTGCCACGGCACATGCCCCGGCGTCACCCGCACCGAGATGCCCGGTACGACCTCGACATCACCGGCCAGGAGGCGCCACCGTCCCGCTGCCGTGACCGGCTCGAAGTTCGGTGGCAGGTAGCTGGCCCGCGTGCGCTCGTTCGTGTGCCGGGCAAACTCGAGTTCTGCCCGCTGGACGCAGTAGGTCGCGTTCGGGAAGGCGAGGCGAGGCGCTGGGGCCGCCCCACCCGGAGCCTGGTCCGGTGCGAATCCGTCCGCCTGGTCGGCGTGTTCCGACCCGGCCGGCTCACCCACCAGCGTGTTGCCGCCAGCATGGTCGAAATGCAGGTGGGTGTTGATGACGAGCTTCACGTCGCCCGGTGCGAACCCCGCCTCAGCGAGCGCATCCTCGAGTTGAGTGGCGCCCCGCACACCGGCGTTCTCGATGCCGTAGATGTTCCGGAACTTGGCGTCGTCCTTGTTGCCCGCGCCGGTATCGACCAGAACCAGGCCGTTGGGATGCTCCACCAGCAGGCAGCGCATCGCCAGGGGAATGCGATTCCGCTCGTCCGGCGCAATCTGCTTCTCCCAAAGTGGCTTGGGGACGACGCCGAACATGGCGCCGCCGTCGAGGCGCTGGAGGCCGGCCTCGAGCGTATGGCAGCGCAACCGGCCAACCGTGAATGAACGTGAGAGTGGCACGCCAAGCCTCAAGAACGTGAACGGTAAACGGTGAATGGTGAACGGGAACGGCGGGTCACTGCCCGTTTACCGTTGACTGTTCACCGTTCACGCTTCTCCTGCGGCGTCGGCGCAGCTGGATCTGCTCCAGGTCCGTCAACGTCCTCGCCCCTTCCCCGCGCGCATAGGAGAGCAACCGCTCGAGCAACTGCGCCGTCACCTCAGCGTCACCCGCCGCGCGATGACGCGCGGCGTTCTCGAAGCCGAAATGCAGCGTCAGGTTGTCGAGACCGCAGGAGCCCACATCTCGAAGGAGGCGACGTGCGAGGCGCACCGTGCAGAGGCGCGGACCGGTGAGCGCCAGCCCCCGGGTGCGCCGGAATGATGCATCGAGAAATCCCCAGTCGAACCGCGCGTTGTGGGCCACGAAGATGCGCCCGGCGAGGACTCCCAGCAGTTCGTCGGCGATCGCCTCGAAGGGCGGCGCGTGGGCCACCATCTCGTTGGTAATGCCAGTGACCATGCTGATCATCGAGGGGATGTGCCGGCCAGGATTCACCAGGCTCTGGAACACGACTTCTCGGCGCTCACCGTGCAGCAGCACGACCGCCACCTCGGTGATGCGGTCATCGCCCCGCGCACGCATGCCGGTCGTCTCGAGGTCGATAACCGCGAAGGCACACTCCTCGATGTGCGGCGAACCCTGCGCCTCCGCGAGCATGGCCCACCGGCCGTCGGGCAGCTGGCGCACCCGCGGATCGGCACCGAGCACGGCAATCGCCACCCGCTCCGCTACGGCGCGCGGGGCCCCCATCAAGCCGAGCACCTCCGCACAGAGCTCGGCCGCCGCCGCCGGCCCTCCACGGAGCCGGGCCAGGGCCCGATCGACCAGTGTCAGCTCCGAGACCATGGCCAGACCGGTCATGCGGACGCCCTCCGCACCGGCATCGTCATGCAGCGAGGTCCACCACCGCCGCGCGCCAGCTCGGTTCCGTCGATGGTGATGACGGTGCGATGCTTGGCGTCATCCCAGTCATCGAACGCGAGAAAGTTGACCGAGGGCACGGCGCGGAACCCGGCACGCGCAAGCTCATCCAGCGTCGCCTCGTTGCGCACGTACCCGATCACCGTACCGGGACGCACCGCGAAGAAGTTGCAGGCGGAGCTCCACTGCTCCCGGTCCTGGCTGGTGCGCTGGCGACCGCCGCAGAAGACCGGCTCGAGCGGCATCCCCACCTCGCGCAATGCCGTGAAGAAATCGGGCATCTCGCGCACGCCATCGACCCCCTTCCGCCGATGCAGCACCGCGAGGCGCTCCGGCCCCACGAAATAGGGCGGATAGATGGCGCAGAGCTCGCGATCGAGCTGGGTGAAGAGCATGTCCAGGTGGATGGCCGTCGGCGTGCGCGGCATGACCACGACCAGGACGTCGGTGACGGTGCCCCGCGCGAAAAGCGATTCGCAGAGCAGGTCGAGCGCGGCTGCGGAGGTGCGCTCGCTGAAGCCCACCACGAGCAGGTCCTGACGCAACACGTGCACATCCCCGCCCTCCAGGGTGTAGCGTGCACGGCGCTCGTCCGCGCCATCAAAGAGCAACCCATCATTGGCCAGCGCCGGGTGAAACTGGAAGAGCGCCCGGATCAGCAGCTCCTCCGTCCACCGCACGTCGTAGCGCATGGCGCCCACGACCCCGTGCCGGCCGATGACCATCCCGATGTCGCGCGGAAAGAAAAGGTTGGGGAGCGGCGGCAGGGCGAAGGCGTTGTCGTTGAGTGCCCGGGCAAGCGGTCCTGCTTCGCCTTCGGTGCCCTCGATGATGCGCCGCACCATCTCCACTGCCGGCAGTTCGGCGAGTTCGCGCGCCAGGGCGTCGGATGGCACCACATCGAGTGCGCGGGTAATGAGGAACTCGCGCGCCTCGTCGTTGCGCAGCATCTCGGTGAGGAGGTCGCGAATCTGGTAGACCTGCGCGAAGCGCCGCAGCACGCTGACGAACTGGCGGTGCTCCCGCTGGGCCACGTCGAGGGCAATGATGTCATCGTACAGGAAGGCGGCGCGGTTCTGCGGCGTCACCGCCTCGAGCTCGGGCCCGGGCGTGTGCACCAGCACCGCTTCGAGGGCGCCGATTTCGGAGGTGATGGAGACCGACATGCCTGAATTTACACGGTGAGGGGTGAGGGGTGAGGAACAAGGACTCCCCCTCACTCCTCACTCCTCACCTGTTTGTCAGCGCATAGCTCAGGGTCTCCAGTTCCAGCGCCAGGTTCACCGTCTTCACCACCACGTCGTCCGGCACATTGAGCTGGGCCGGGGCGAAGTTGAGGATGGCCCTGACGCCGAGTGCCACGAGCCGCTCCGTCACCGACTGGGCGGCTTCCGCAGGCGTAACCAGCACGGCCATATCCACCGGCGCTGCCCTGAGATCCCGGTCGAGTTCGTCGATCGACCGCACCGTCAGGCCGTTCCACTGGGTGCCGATCTTGGCCGGATCCACGTCGAAAATGGAGACGATGTCGAAACCGCGCTGTTGGAAGCCACGATACTGCACCAGCGCGCTGCCGATCTTGCCCGCCCCGATCATGGCGACCCGGTAGCGACGTCCGAGACCGAGGATCTGGCGAAGGCGCTGCGCCAGTTCAGGAACGAAGTAGCCGAGCCCACGCTTGCCGAACGAGCCGAAGAAGGAAAGATCCTTCCGCACCTGCGCCGACGTGGTGCCGCCCCGCTGGGCCAGCGCCTCGGAGCTGACCGTCTCGACCCCCTGTCCCTCAAATTCGTCCAGGAAGCGGAGATAGAGCGACAGGCGACGCACGGTGCTGTCCGCAACTTTGCGCATGGGCGGCTTATGTGAAATGATTCACAAATCTGCCCCGGGAGACCATCCGCCGTCAACGAGCACCCGCGTGAGGCGGTAGAAGGACGCCGGATCGAGCACCTCCGGCCTCAGGACCGGCTCGACCCCTGCCTGCGCCAGCACGGCCTGCGCACGATCGGGCGAGTATCCGGTCAGTTCCCGCAGGCCTCGCACGAGTTGCTTCCGCCGAAACCCGAAGAGCCCAACAACAACGCGCCGAAATGTGGGGATGAGCGCATCGGGCACCAGTGGTGTCGCCAGGGGCGTGAGACGCAGCACCGCCGAGTCCACCTTTGGGCGCGGCGTGAATGCGCCGGCGGGCACAATGAAGAGCCTCTCCCCCGTTGCCACTGCCTGGACACCCACCGACAACGCGCCATACGCATCGCTGCCCGGAGGCGCACTCACCCGGTCGGCCACCTCCTTCTGGACCAGGAACACCACACGACGGGGCCGAGGCGGTATAAGCGCCTTGTCGAGCAACGGCGACGTGATGTTGTAGGGGATGTTCCCAGCGATGAGCGCGTCGGGGCCGCCAAGCGCATGCCAGTCTTCGTCGAGCGCATCACCGACCACCAGCTCGAGTGCCGGCAATACCTCCTGCAGCCTCGCCGCGAGGTCGCGGTCTTTCTCGATGGCAACGACACGCCCAGCGCGCTCGAGCAGTGCCGCCGTCAGGCCTCCCGGCCCCGGGCCGATCTCGAGCACCGTATCGGCGCTCGTGGCACCCACCGCATCGGCAATCCGCGCCAGGATGCGCGGATCGGAGAGAAAGTGCTGGCCGAGGCGCTTGCGAGGGACCCCCACTGCTCAGAGCCGCATGACGAGCAGCGTGCGGTCGTCGTCGGCCTTCGTTGTCCACGCATCGGCCTCGGCGAGGGCGCCCGCCAGGATCTCCTCGACCGGCAGGCCGCGGCGACTCGACAACGCTTCCAGCAGCCGGGCGTCCCCGTAGCGCTCCCCCTCCGCGTTCGTCGCATCCACGAGTCCGTCGGTCCAAAGGCAGAGCAGGTCTCCAGCGACGTCCCAGGGTATCTGCCGCGCCTCGCTCACGCCTTGTACCGCCAGCCCCACTGGCGGGCTCGTGGCAAGCAGGCGCTCGGGCTCGCCCTCCCGGGGAATGCGGAAGGCGTGGGGATGGCCGGCGCTGGCGTAGCGCAGTGTGCCAACACGTCGATCCAGCACGCCGTAGAACACCGTGAAGTACATCTCCGCCGAGCGGAGTTCGTCCCCGACACTGTTGAGCAGAGCATCGAGGGTCGCTTCCGGGCTGCCGATGGTCTCCACATGAATGCCCGCCGCCGACAGCACCAGCGCCATCACCAGGGCAGCGCCGAATCCATGCGAGGACACGTCACCCAGCATCACCGCGACGCGTCCCTGCCCCAGCCGGCTGAAGGTGTAGAAGTCGCCGCCGACGGAATCGACCGGGATGCAGCGAGCGGCCACCCGGGCCTCGCCATACAGCACTGCGGGCGATGGCAGCAGGCGCAGCTGGAGATCATGGGCCAGTTCGAGTTCGCGACGCAGGCCCTGCTGCTGCCGGTCGCGCTCCGCCAGCCGGACATTTTCGATGGCCGCGCCAACCTGGCTGGCGATCGCGGTGAGGAGCTTGCGGTCGCCCGGCGTGAAGCGATCTCCCCCAGTGCGGTCGGTCAGGTTGATGACGCCGATGCAACGAAGCGGCCCACCCTGTGACGCATAGCAGATGGGGACGCTGAGATAGGCCTGGCCGCGATACGGGCGTTCGCTGGCGCTATCCGGCGGCGGCGACAGCGTCGGATCGTGGACCACGACGCGCCGCTCCCGGAACACGCGGGCGGCGACGGACTGCGGATCATCCACCTGAACGAAGAACTCGTCGTCGGCGGTGAAGCCTCGGGCGGCGACGGTGCGCAACCGGTCGCGGGTGGCATCGTGCACCATGATCGACGCACGACGTGCGCCGACCACGGCCGCCACCTCGCGCACGATCACCTGCGCCGCCTCGTCGAGGCGGACGGTGCTGCCGAGGATCTCGGTGATGGTGTAGAGGAGGTCGATCTCTTCGTAGCGGCTGGCCAGTTCCTCGCCCACCCGGGCGCGGTGCCAGTCACTCTCGAGCAGGGCGGAAAGGGCTGGCAGGAGTGCCGCCGCCTTGTCGGCGAGCACCCGGGGTTCCGCACCACCGAATTCCACCCACTCGTCCGACACCCAGCGTGCCGGGGCGAGCCACGCCGGACCGTCCGGGGTGGCGCACGCCCCGGCGGACGCCGGCACATCCAGCGTCCATGATGCCACAGGGCCCGCGAGGAATCGCAGGCACTGCCCATCATTCCGCCAGAGACGCACCCGCAATCCGGAGAGGCGCGAAAGCCCCTCGAGGACTTCGTCGAGCCGCCTTACTGGCGGCGCAGCGTCATGCAGATGGAGTTGCCTTGGGTGTTGAAGTGGACGTCGTCCACCAGGTGCCGGATGAGGAACAGCCCACGGCCGCTCGGAAGGTCGAGCGATGCCGGGTCGAGCACTTCGGCCACGCTCGCGTGATCGAAGCCGTCACCCTCATCGGTGACGTGAATATTGACCGCCTCGGGGTGCAAATCGACCTGGACGTACACCTGCTTGCCGGCGTCCTCGCGGTTGCCGCGCACGATGGCGTTCGCCAGCGCATCGGAGAGGGCGACCTGCAGGCGGAACTGGACCCGGGGAGAGGCCTCGGCACCGGACAGGCAGTGCCGGGTGAGGACGGCCACGGCCTCCTCGATGCAGTCCACATCGCTCGGGACCCGGAGCGCCACCCGCTGCACCACGCGCAACTCGCCCGGAACTGGCGTGCGGCGGACACAGAGCCGGAGCGGATGCGTGTGGGGGGCAGTCACGGTCAGAAGGTGGCGAGCGCCTGGTCGGGCGTGTCGCTGATCGCGAACAGGGTATCGAGCTTCGTGAGCTCGAAGAGCGAGCGCAGGTCCTCGTTGAGCCCGGAGAGCCGAAGGTCGCCGCCCTCTTCACGGACCTTGCGCGCCAGCGCCACGAGCGCGCCAAGGCCCGACGAGTCGATGTAGCCGGTCTGGGCGAAGTCGATGAGAAAGCGACGCTCACCCTTCTCGAGCAGCCGCTGCAGGTGCTCCTTCAGTTCGTTGCGGTTGCCCACGACGAGCTGTCCGTCGACCCGCACGATCATCACGCCGCTGGCACTCTTCGCGTCCGACAGGCCCATGGCATCTCCGGGGAATCCCGCCTCGCACCGGGCGGAAGGGTCAATATGAACTTGGAACCGGGACGGCGGGAGGGTCAGCTCCCGGCTGGAACCCCGGGCCGGGAAAACCGGCGCCGCAGCGCCTCCGCCACCGTCGGATGCACCAGGCCCGTCACGTCGCCGCCGTGACGGGCAACTTCGCGCACGAGGCTCGAGCTGAGGTACGTGATGTCGACCGACGGGACCAGGAACACCGTCTCCAGCTCGGGATAGAGCTGACGGTTCATGAGCGCCATCTGGAACTCGTACTCGAAGTCGCTCACCGCGCGCAGGCCGCGCACCACCAGCCGGGCGCCCACCTTCCGTGCGAACTCGGCGAGCAGGCCATCGAATCGCTCGAAAGTGACCCGGGGGTCCCCACCGACGGCGGCCCGCAACATCTCCAGCCGCTCCTCGACGCTGAAGAGGGGCTGCTTCGAGGAATTGGTCGCAACCGCCACGATCAGGCGGTCGCATAGCGCCAGGCTGCGGCGCGCCAGGTCCTCGTGGCCGCGCGTGGGCGGGTCGAACGAGCCGGGGTAGATCGCGAGACGTGTCATGGGGCGTAGCAGAAGGTAATGGTCGTGTCGCCGTACCGCCGGGACTGGTCGCCTGCCAAGTCGGCGCTCGCGGCATGCTCCACCGCGAGGATACGCGCAAACGGCGTAACGCGGAACGTCTGCACCAGTTCAGAGGCCGCAGCCTCAATGGTGTACGGCGGATCGGCGAAGGCGACATCGTACGACAGCGGCGCGAGTCGCGCCGCGAACCGCAGCGCGTCAGCGCGATGGACCCGGGCGACGTCGCCCACTCCGAGTGACTCGATGTTGCTCTTGAGTGCCGCGATCGAGCGGGGGCCCAGGTCCACGAAGTCAATCGACGCGGCGCCGCGCGAGAGAGCCTCCAGCCCGAGCGCCCCGCTACCGGCGAAAAGGTCGAGCACCCGGGCGCCCGGCAGCGCGTCAGAGAGGATGCTCATCCACGCCTCGCGCACCCGATCAGCGGTAGGCCGCACCCGCGGATCTGCCGGCGCGCTCAGGCGTCGGCCACCGAAGCGGCCCGCAATGATCCTCAGGCGCGTGGCCCCGACGGCGTGACGGCCACCAGCTTGGCCTGCAGCGCCGGCGTCCCGTTCCAGTCGTCGCTTTCCAGCCGGAACGCCACGTCCACCGGTGCCTCGCCAAGCCACGGCACCCGATCGGCCCAGCTGAATCCGATGCAGGCAAGCTTCGCCGCGCCGTCCTCGAGGATCCCCTTCAAGTGACCGTTTCCGACGCGCCGCTTCTGCGCGAAGCGCACGCCGCGCACGCCGAATACCGGCCCCGGATTCCCCGCGCCGGTCGGCTCGAGGTGACGGCCGAGGCGCTCCAGGTCGTCGGTAGCTTCGGACAAGGGAAGTTCGATATCCACGCGCTGCTCGGGGCCAAGTTCCTCGGGCGACAGTTGGCCCGCGACCAGTCCGTTGAAGCGCTCGCGGAACGCCTCCAGCCGATCGCGCCGGATGGTGAGGCCGGCCGCCATGCGGTGTCCACCGAAGCGTTCCAGCAGGTCGCCACACTGCATGAGCGCCGCGTGCAGGTCGAACCGTGAGATGCTGCGCCCGCTCGCGCGCCCGGTTTCGCCATCGAACGCCACCAGGAACGTGGGTCGGCCAAACCGCTCGACCACGCGGGACGCGACGATCCCGACCACGCCCGGATGCCACGCGTCGCCGGTGAGGACCAGGCCGGATGCGTGCGTGCCACCCTGCTCCTCGACCTGGGTCAGAGCCTCCTCCAGCATCTGCTGGTCGAGCGCCTGGCGCTCGGTGTTGAGCACCTCCAACCGTGCCGCGATCGCCGCAGCCTCCTGCGGATCATCGGTGAGCAGGAGCCGGAGCCCCA
>Ga0302323_100004417_pt1 | contig 11455 bp, 9 predicted proteins | sample Fen_T0_3_FD_201950 | JGI IMG/M metagenome (GOLD analysis project Ga0302323, IMG submission 201950) | Peat permafrost microbial communities from Stordalen Mire near Abisko, Sweden - Fen_T0_3 | ecosystem: Environmental > Terrestrial > Soil > Wetlands > Permafrost | place: Sweden: Abisko... | reverse complement strand
CCATGGTGACCACGCCGATTTTCACCTGGCTGGGCTGGTCGGCGATGAAGGTCTTGGCGGCATTTTGCGCGGCGGTCAGGCGGTCCGGCTTGACGTCGGTGGCGCGCATGCTGCCGGACACGTCCATCGCCAGGATGATCGCATCGACCCGGGTCGGCAGCACGAGCATCGCCTGGGGCCGGGCAACGGCGATGATCAGCATGGTGATCGCCAGCAGCAGCAACAGGGCGGGCCCATGCCTGCCCAGCAGCGAGCCGCCGGTGGCCGGTGCAGGGTTTCCGGTCAGCGCGGTGGTCAGGCTGGCAAGCACCCGGCGCGCTTCGCGCTGGCGCGCTGCCAGGCGCAGGTAGAGCAGCGTCAACGCCGGGACCAGCAACAGCAGCCACAGCATGGTGGGCCACAGAAAGGTCAGGTCGCGCAACTGCGGCAGATGGAGCATGGAGGTCCGGCCTTACCCGTTCAGTTCGGCCAGCAGGGGCTGGCGCACTCCGCCGCCGGCGGCGAGCCGGCTGCGCCGCTTGCGCAGGTCGATGAAGCGCAGCAGGGAGTGCGCCAGGTCGTCGTCGGTGGCCAGTTCCAGGCAGTCGACTCCGGCCTGCGCCAGCGCGTGGCGCAGCACGTCTTCGCGCTTGGACGCGTTGCGCGCGAAGCGCTCGCGAAAGCCGCGGTCCTGGGTGTCGATCAGCATCTGCTCGCCGGTCTCGGCGTCCTGCAGCACCACGAAGCCGAGTTCGGGCAGGGCCATCTCCATCGGGTCGTACAGCCGCACCGCGACCACCTCGTGCTGCCGGGCGAGCAGGGTCAGGGCCTTGTCCCAGCCGGGGGTGCTGATGAAATCGGATACCACGAATACCACCGAGCGGCGCTTGATGGTCTGCCGGGCGCGAAACAACAGGGCGCCCAGGTCGGTGATCTTTCCCGTGGCCGCCGCGCGGCTTTCCGCAATGTCGAGTCCGGTGATGCGGTCGAGCAGGTGCAGCACCTGGCGCCGCCCGCCGCGCACCGGTATGACCGCCTCGCTGACCTTGCCGGTGCCGCCGCGGCCATGCAAGATGGCGCCGACGCGATTGCCGTGGCGGGTCAGCAGGCGCGCCAGCACGCCGGTGAATTCCGCGGCCAGTTCGCGTTTGCGCACCTGCTGCGATCCGAAATCGACCGATCCGGACAGGTCAAGCACGAACCAGGCGGTGACCTCGCGGTCTTCCTGGAACTCGCGCACGTGCGGCACCTGCAGGCGTGCGGTGACGTTCCAGTCGATGTAGCGCACGTCGTCGTGCGCCTGGTATTCGCGCAGGTCGGCCAGGTCCATGCCGAAGCCGCGTAACAAAGTGCGGTAATCGCCCTGCAGCAGGCCGTCGAGACGCTTGATGACCGTCCACTCCAGGCGCTGCAGCAGGGTCTCGGCGTCGACCCGCCGCGGGCCGGCGGGACGCGGCACCTGACCGGGCGGGCCGGCGGGACGCAACACCTGACCGGGCGCACCAGCGGGGCGCGGCACCTGACCGGACGTGCCTGCGGCGCGCGGCGTGGCACCTGGTGCATCAGCGGGGAGGGGCGTGCCCGCATCCGCTGTAGCTGCCGCTGGCGCGGCGCCGCCGTCTTCGCCGGCAGCGCCCTGGGCTGCCGGCTTACTGCGGCGCAGGAACTTGAACATGGGTGGCCAGGGGCTTGTCCGGGGCGGGTACGACTTGCATGATCCGCTGCACCAGGGCGTCCGGGGTGAGCGCATCGGTGAGCGCGGCATACGAGAGCACCAGGCGATGGCGCAGCACGTCGGGCACCAGGTCGGCAACGTCTTCCGGCAGGGCGTAGTGGCGGCCGCGCAGGAAGGCGAGGGCGCGCGCGCCTTCGATCAGGTTGATGGTGGCGCGCGGGCTGGCGCCGAAGGTGATGTATTGCGCGAAGTCCTTCAGCCCGAAGCGCTCGGGCTCGCGGGTGGCGGCCACCAGGCGCACCGCGTACTGGATCAGTTGGGGGTCGACATATACGGCGCGGCATTCGCGCTGCAGGGCGGAGAGTTGCTCCGGGGTGGCCACCGACTTGACCGCGACCTGCGCGCCAGTGACGCGCTGGACGATCACGAATTCCTCTTCCTCGCTGGGGTAGCCGATCATGATCTTCATCATGAAGCGGTCGATCTGCGCCTCCGGCAGCGGGTAGGTGCCTTCGGTCTCGATCGGGTTCTGCGTGGCCATCACCAGGAAGGGCTCGGGCACCTTGTGGGTCTGCCCGGCAATGGTGACCTGGCGCTCCTGCATCACTTCGAGCAGCGCGCTTTGTACCTTTGCCGGAGCGCGGTTGATTTCGTCGGCGAGCAGCAGGTTGGTGAACACCGGGCCCAGGCTGGTGGAGAATTCGCCGGTCTTCTGGTTGTACATGCGGGTGCCGACCAGGTCGGCCGGCAGCAGGTCTGGCGTGAACTGGATGCGCTTGAACTCGCCGCTCAGGGTGCGCGCCAGGGTCTTGACGGTCAACGTCTTGGCCAGGCCCGGCACGCCCTCGACCAGCAGGTGACCCTGGGCCAGCATGGCCACCAGGACGCGCTCCAGGAAGTGATCCTGCCCGACCACCACGCGCTTGACTTCGTAGAGCACGCTTTCCATCAGGGAGGCGACTTCGCTGCTAGTCGGGGGCATGGTGGTCATGGTGTCCGGTTTCTGGTGACGTGGCGGGTATGGATCAGGTACGGTGGCGGGCGCGATCAGGGATTCAAAAAGGTGGGATGCCGACGGCCGACCCGGCGCCTTCGATGGTGACCGCAAATCCTATGCCGATGAAGGTGCGCACCCCGGAAGGGTTGAGGATGGCGGTGACGATGCCGACCACCTCGCCGTCCATGGTGACCAGCGGGCCGCCGGAATTGCCGGAATTGGCGGCGGCGTCGAACTGGATCAGATGGGTCAGCACCTGCTTGCCCTCGGGAGAGCGGAATTCGCGGTTCAGACCCGACACCACGCCGGACGATACCGACGGCCCGATGCCAAAGGGAAAGCCGACCGCGACCACCTCGTCGCCGGGCTTGAGCCGACTCGAGGAGCCGAGGGTGGCGGCGGGCAGGTCGTCGGGGATTGTCTTGGCCTGCAGCACGGCCATGTCGTTTTCCGGCACCGTGCCGATGATCTCCGCCTCGGATTCGAGGCCATCGAAAAACGTGACCGTCAGGCGCTTGGCGCCGCGCACCACATGCAGATTTGTGAGAATGACGCCCTTGTCGAGTATCACCACCCCCGTGCCGGTGCTGACCGATTCCTCTTCCAGCTCATTTCCGTTACTGTCGCCCTTGCCATCGCCCTTGTTGCCATTCCTGGCGCCTCCTTTGGCGGGAGCCTTGCCATCCGCCTTGCCGCTGTCCCTGGCGTCGGGCTGTGCTTGAGCCGACTTGGGCGCATCGGTCTTTTTCTTGTCCCTGGCGGTGTTCTTGCCCGGCTTGCCCGATTTCGGGTCGGCCGGTTCTCCATAGCCGCGTACCCGCACGACCGACTGGCGCACCATCTCCGCCGCCCGGGCGCTGCGCGAAGGCAGGCTCTCGTTCTCCAGCGTGTGCAGGACCGCGGAGTCGATCTCCTCCTGGGTCATTTCCTGCGGCACCGGGCGGGTCAGCCAGAATGCCAGTGCCGGCACCAAGGCGCACAGCAATCCACCGAGAAACAGCAGAGGGGCGCGGCGCCGCCGCGCGAACCCGCGCACTTTGCCGCGCCACCCGGCCGGAAGCGCGGCAGGCGCGGCGGCGTCCGGCACCACCGGCGCAGCGCTCGCCGCGGCGGGGCGGGGCGGCTCGCCGCGCGCGCGACCGTGGCGTGAACTGCTGTAGAGAGGGGCTCTCTTCATGGCCGTCGATGGACATGCCGCAAGCGGCATGCTCGCCGTAAGTGAAGCTCAACGGTATCACGCCGCGCGTGCCGCGTGGAAGCGCGGATGGATTAATTCTCGACAAGGATCGTGATAGAGTGGAAATGGATGTCCGGCCCGGTCCGGACTGCTTGCAAGGTCGTGTCGCAAGGAGAATCGATGCGGTTTTTGTGGCCTGAGCTGCTTTGGCTCCTGTTGACCATTCCACTGCTGGTTGCCACCTACGTCTACGCCCTGCGGCGGCGCAAAAAGGTGGCGATCCACTACGCCAGCCTCACATTGGTGCGCGACGCGCTGGGTGCGCATCCGGGATTGCGCAGGCATCTGCCGCCCCTGCTGGTGTTGCTGGCCCTGAGCGCGGCCCTGCTGGCGGTTGCTCGTCCCACCGCCACGGTCACTCTGCCGGCCGAGCACATGACCCTGATCCTGGGCATGGATGTGTCGCGCAGCATGCTGGCCGGCGACGTGGCACCGAACCGGATCACTGCCGCGCAGGCGGCCGTCAAGGCCTTCATCGACGAGATGCCGCAGAAAATCCGCCTGGGCATTGTCTCTTTCGCCGGTTCGGCACAGGTGGTGCAGACGCCCACCGACGTGCGCGAAGACCTGACGGCGGCGATCGACCGCTTCCAGTTGCAGCGCGGCACCGCCACCGGCGCCGGCTTGCTGGTGGCGCTGTCACAATTGCTCCCCGATGCCGGTATCGACGTGGAATCGGAGGTATTCGACAGCAGTTTTTCGCGCCGCAGCCGCGATACCGCATCGGTGGACCGGCAACGCCGCGAGCGCAAATCGGCCCAGAATTTCGTCCCGGTGCCGCCCGGCTCCTACACGGGCGGCGCCATCATCCTGCTCAGCGACGGGCGGCGCACGGTCGGGCCCGATCCGCTGGAGGTGGCCAAGATCGCCGCCGATCGCGGGGTGCGAGTCTATACAGTGGGGTTTGGCAGCACCGCCGGCGGGGAGATTCCCGGTTTCGAGGGCATGTCGTTTTACGCCCGGCTCGACGAGGAGACCTTGAAGGGGGTGGCTAGCATCACCGGCGCCGAGTATTTTCATGCCGGCACGGCCGATGACCTGCGCAAGGTCTACCAGCAACTCAACGCGAAATTCGCGCTCGAGCGACGGGAGACAGAAATTGGCGCGCTGCTCAGCGGCGCATGCGTGCTGCTGCTGGTGCTGGCGGCTGTGCTGTCAATGCGCTGGTTTCATCTGCGCTAGAGGCGCGCCGGCTTGGCGGGCCTGAACTGCTGGCGCGGCGCCTGGCGCGCAAATCTGCGCGCAGGCGGCTGATCCTGTCCGGTTGCCGGAATCAGGTGGTCTTGACGCCCGGCTTGCGGCCCGGAGCGGGGGAGGGGATAAACCCGGCCACGCGGCACAGAATGCCCTCGACCGGCTTGCCATTGGTGAAACGGGTCACGTTGCACTTGGAAATCTCGCCGCGTGCGGACAGTTCGGACAGGGAAAGACGGACCTTCGGGAGCGGAATGCCGATCGCCGCCGCGATTTCGGAATCGAGTCTCTGACCGTGCTTCTTCAGATATTGGAGGATGGGAGTGGAGTGCATATCAATTGCCTTCGAAGATGGGCATACAGTCAATTGCTGGCCTGACCAGTAAAACTTGCATAGCGCCGACCTGAAAATCCGCAAACCGGCCAGGAAGCCAGGTTTTCGGCCACCTGCAGCTGCCCGGAATGCAGGCGAGCCTCAGGTGCAAGCGCGTTCGAGTCACTCAGGCGATGAGACTTGCGCGCATAAGCCGGCGTTAAAGCCGCTATCCCGTTAGGGTTATAACCCGCCAAAAAAGCAAAAAGCCCGAACCGGACGGTCGGGCGATCTACGGGTATTGCAAGATGCTTCGGCGGGCTAGCAACCTGTAACGGCGGTGTGCCTGAATTCACTGTTCACATTATATACCAAACCGGTGCAAAAGTGCGTAAATCCTTAATTTTCTTGGGTTTCCCCCTTCGGGAAGAGGGTGAGCGCCGATCCGAAAACCCCGCATTTCGGCGGTTTTGTCGGCTCGGGTATGGCGGTCTTCACCCGACGCGAGCTTAAATTACCTACCCCCAAGTGCGGCAACAGTTCGGGTCGAGCGCGCCGTCTGGATTCCCGGCCTCATTTATGGCGAGGATTGCCGTGCTTCGGGACCGAATCGAGGCAACTTGACCTTGACGCAGCGCCCCGCTTGGCCAATTTGCCGCCATCCGGCGCCTCTTTGGCAGAGTTGGTCGGTATTCACCTGCCTTTTCCCGGTATCCGGGTTCCACGCATAGACGACACTTCAAGTCCACAAGGGACTCAAGAGTTTTCGCGGTATGCCTAACGCCAACACGAATACCAGGCCGGCCAGACGGATCGGATCAATCTCGCATCGCATCGCCTGTGGCGGTCCGGCCAGGGCGGGTCCGTTGCACAGATTTCCATGAAAGCGGCAATAACTTGAAAGCCCAACATCGGCTGATCGTTTGTTTGGGCTCCATTGTCAGCGCAATCGCCGTCTGGTGGGGCGGGGCTGCCGGCATCGCCGTGGCGGCCCTGGTTCCGGTCGGACTGGTCTTGAGTCTGAGGCAGGGAATGCCGGTCGCCGATCAGCGCGATCCGGTCGCGGAAGTGGTGGCCATGGCCGCCGACACCCATCTTGACATCCTGGAATCCGAGTTCCACCAGCAGTTTGCATCGGCGCGCGGCGAACTGCACCGCCTCAAGCAGATCATTTCCGAGGCCATAGAAAAGCTCGTTCCCGGGTTCAATTCCATGCATGCGCTGGCCCAGCGCCAGCGCCTGCTCGCCCTGGAAATCGCGGCGGGCGCGATCCACGAGGGCGATTCCGATACCAAGCTCAACATCGGCCGCTTTGTGCTCGAAACCAGCCAGATGCTGCATTCCTTCGTCGATGGCACCATCGAATCGAGCAAGAACGCGATGACCCTGGTCGAGCAGATGGACGCGGTCAAGAGCCAGGTGAAGACCACCCTGAAGGTGGTGGGCGATATCCAGGGCATTGCGCGCCAGACCAACCTGCTGGCGCTCAATGCCGCCATCGAGGCGGCGCGCGCGGGCGAGGCCGGGCGCGGGTTCGCGGTGGTGGCCGACGAGGTGCGCGTGCTGTCGGACCGCACCAGCCAGTTTTCCCGGCAGATCCAGGTCGACATGGACAAGATCGACAAATCGGTACAAGACGCGGAAGCGGTCATCAACCGGATGGCCTCGCATGACATGGTCGGCGCGCTGCAGAACAAGCAGAGGGCCGAAGGCACGATGGCGGAAATTCAACTCGCAAACCAGCAGATCGGACGCGATGCGGAAGAAATCAACCTCCTGTCCGCGCAGATGGAAAGCGCGGTCAACCAGGCCGTCACCGCCCTGCAATTCCAGGACCTGGCGTCCCAGTTAATCGGCCACACCCTGGTCCGCCTGGACGAGGCGGACCGTGCCTTGAGCCGGCTCAGTGGGCACGACGCCGGGACCGCCGAGCAGGAGCTGGCGGCCAGCGTCGAGCGGATCCGCCTGGCCACCAGCCATAACCCGGTGCAGCAGGCGGCCATGTCCAGCGGCACGGTAGAACTTTTTTGAATGATTTTCAGGTTGCGAATTGACTCAAGGAGATGGATATGGGCAAGACTGTTCTGACCGTGGACGATTCGGCATCGATCCGGCAAATGGTGAGCTTCACGCTCAAGGGCGCCGGCTATGGGGTGGTGGAGGCTGCCGACGGCAATGAAGGCCTGGCCAAGGCCAAGGCGAGCGGCGTGAACCTGGTCCTCACCGACCAGAACATGCCCGGCATGGACGGCCTGTCGCTGATCAAGGCGCTGCGTGCCTTGCCCTCCTACAAGTCGATACCGATCCTGATGCTGACCACTGAATCAGGCGATGCGATGAAAGCCCAGGGGCGCGCCGCCGGCGCCACAGGCTGGATCGTCAAGCCCTTCGATCCGGCCAAGCTGCTCGAAGTGGTCAAAAAAGTCCTTGGCTGAGCCCCGCCAAACCTACCGAAAGCAAGGCCATGGAAACCCATAGCGCCGGGGACAACGCCGGCAAGATCGATCTCTCGCAGTTTCTCGCGGTATTTTTCGAGGAGGCTGACGAGCACCTGGGCAACATGGAATTGTTGCTGCTCGAGATTGACGTAGCGGCACCGGATGACGAGGCCGTCAACGCGGTGTTTCGCGCTGCCCATTCGATCAAGGGCAGCGCCGGCATGTTCGGCCTGACCGACATTACCTCGCTGACCCACGAAGCAGAAACCCTGCTCGACCGGGTGCGCAAGGCGGAATTGGCCCTCACGGTGGCCATCGTCGATACCCTGCTGGAGACTGTTGATGCGCTCAAGGGCCAACTGGCAGTGCATCGCGGCGAAAGCGAAGCCGCACCCGAGGTCGCGGCCCTGATCGAACGCCTGCAGCACCTGGCGGCCGGTCCGGCCCCAACCGGCGCGGCAACGCACGACAAGGAAGATGCCGCCTTCGGATTTTTTGATCCCTTGCCGTCTGCCGATCGCGGCGACGACTATGGCTTTTTCGACGCCGCGCCGGCTGCACCTGGCGCGCCGCAGGCACAAGGTTATGGCCTCTTCGAGGATACGCCGGCTGGCCCGCCCGCGACCGCCGTCGGCGTTCCGGAACCGGCTGGCCGCGTCGCCGCCGAGCCGCGCCCGAAGGCGGACAAGGCGCCGGAAGCGGCCTCGATCCGCGTGCCGATAGGCAAGGTCGACCAGTTGATCAATCTGGTCGGCGAACTGGTAATCACCCAGGCCATGCTCGCGCAAAAGACCGGCGAACTGGAATCGGCGCAACATCAGGTGCTGCTGGCGCGGATGGCCGATCTCGAGCGCAACACGCGTGACCTGCAGGAATCGGTGATGTCGATACGCATGACGCCGATCGCGATGGTCTTCAACCGCTTTCCGCGCATGCTGCGCGACCTGGCCGGCAAGCTGGGCAAGAAGGTCGAGCTGAAAATGGTCGGCGAGGGCACCGAGCTGGACAAGGGCCTGATCGAAAAGATCGCCGATCCGATGACCCACCTGGTGCGCAATTCGCTCGACCACGGCATCGAAATGCCGGAGGCGCGGATCGCCGCCGGCAAGCCCGAGGCGGGCACCATCACCCTTTCCGCGTGCCACCGCGGCGGCAACGTCGTTATTGAAGTCAGTGACGATGGCGCCGGACTGCAACGCGAAAAGATACTGGCCAAGGCGCGCGAACGCGGGCTGGCCGTACCGGCCAATCCCAGCGACGCCGACGTCTGGAACCTGATTTTCGAGCCCGGCTTCTCGACAGCGGAGGTGGTGACCGACGTGTCGGGACGCGGCGTCGGCATGGACGTGGTGCGGCGCAACATCAGCGCCCTCGGCGGCAGCATCGAAATCCAGTCGGCCGCGCAATTGGGCACGCGCATGACCGTGCGCCTGCCGCTTACCCTGGCCATCATGGACGGCATGTCGGTGGACATAGGCGGCGACAACTACATCCTGCCCCTAGCGTCGGTGGTTGAATCCTTGCAGGCCGACTCCACGACATTGCGGCCGGTGGCTGGGCAGGGCCGCGTTCTCGAGGTGCGCGGCGAATATCTGCCGGTGCTACGGCTCGCCGACGTGTTTCCGCCCGACCGGCCCGGCGTGGCGCGTGAGGCCGAGATGATCGTCATCGTCGAAGCGGATGGCGTCAAGGCCGCCCTGGTGGTCGACGAACTGGTCGGCCAGCATCAGGTGGTGGTCAAGAGCCTAGAAACCAATTATCGGCGCCAGCCCGGCCTTTCCGGCGCAACCATCATGGGCGATGGCCGGGTCGCGCTGATCCTCGACATGGCCGCGCTGATCAAGAGAAGCAGACACTGAATATTGCGAGTTGCACAAATGATGACAAAAACCTGGCTCCGGCGAGCATGTCATGTTTTTGGGAATGCTCAATTAGGAGATTCACATGGGACAGATGGAAAACATCGGCGCATTGCTCGCTTCGAGCAATGAATTTCTCACCTTTCGCCTTGGCGCGGAGGAATACGGCATCGACATACTCAAGGTGCAGGAAATCCGCGGCTACGACGCGGTGACCCGCATCGCCAATACGCCGGAATTCCTCAAGGGTGTGATCAACCTGCGCGGGACCATTGTTCCGATCGTCGACCTGCGCATCAAGTTCGGCCTGGGCAATCCGACCTACGACGAGTTTACGGTGGTGATCATTCTCAATATCGGCACCCGGGTGGTAGGGGTGGTGGTCGACAGCGTGTCCGACGTGCTTACCCTGACCGCCGAGCAGATCCGGCCGGCGCCCGAATTGGCCGCGTCCCTGCAAACCCAATACGTCACCGGCCTGGGAGCGATCGGTGATCGCATGCTGATCCTGGTCGACATCGGGGCATTGATCGGCAGCCCTGATATGGGCCTGATGGACTGAAGGCAACTGGTGCGGGCAGCACCGGCGCAGGTGGTAGATCGATAGACGGGCGGCACCGAAATTCATCGGATGCTTCGACACTTGAATCATTTCTTTCTAGGAAAAGCGATATGCGACTCATCAATAAGTTGTTTGGAGGCAAGAGCGAGGCAGAACGCGCCGCGGACCTGCTCGAGCTGGCCAACCTGCGGGGCCAGATCGCGGCGATCGACAAGGCGCAGGCGGTGATCGAGTTCAGCCTGGATGGAAAGGTCCTCTACGCGAATGGAAATTTCCTCGGCGTATTGGGCTATTCCCTAGAAGAGGTGCGTGGGCAGCATCACTCGATGTTCGTCGATCCGGCGTATCGCCAGAGCCCCGAATACCGGATGTTCTGGGAAAAGCTCGGACGCGGGGAATACGATGCCGGCCAATACAAGCGGATCGGCAAGGGCGGCCGCGAGGTGTGGATCCAGGCCAGCTACAACCCTATCATGGACATGAACGGCAAGCCCTTCAAGGTCGTCAAATACGCCACCGACATCACCGAGCAGAAGCTGCGCAGCGCCGATTTCGAGGGCCAGCTCGCCGCGATCAACAAGGCGCAGGCGGTGATCGAGTTCGGCCTGGACGGAAAGATACTTAACGCCAACTTGAACTTCCTCAACGTGCTAGGCTATTCGCTCGAAGAAGTGCGCGGCCAGCATCACTCGATGTTCGTCGATCCGGTGTATCGCCAGAGCCCCGAGTACCGCATGTTCTGGGAAAAGCTCGGGCGCGGCGAATACGACGCGGCGCAATACAAACGGATCGGCAAGGGCGGTCGCGAGGCCTGGATCCAGGCCAGTTACAACCCCATCATGGACATGAACGGCAAGCCGTTCAAGGTCGTCAAGTTCGCTACCGACGTGACTGCCCAGGTACTGGCGGCGCAAGCCATGCAGGAAGCGGTGCGCGATACGCGGCACGTGGTCAACGCGGCCAAACAGAACGACCTGACCCAGCGGATTTCGCTGGAAGGCAAGACTGGCGACGTCGCTACGCTTTGCGACGGCGTCAACCTGCTGATCCAGAGCATGGTCGACGTGATCGGCACGATCAGCGAATCCACCGGCGCGATCACCACGGCTGCCAAGGAAATCGCGATGGGCAACACGGACCTGTCGCAGAGGACTGAAGAGCAGGCGAGCAGCCTGCAGGAGACGGCGGCCAGCATGGAGGA
>Ga0302323_100004416_pt1 | contig 11455 bp, 11 predicted proteins | sample Fen_T0_3_FD_201950 | JGI IMG/M metagenome (GOLD analysis project Ga0302323, IMG submission 201950) | Peat permafrost microbial communities from Stordalen Mire near Abisko, Sweden - Fen_T0_3 | ecosystem: Environmental > Terrestrial > Soil > Wetlands > Permafrost | place: Sweden: Abisko... | reverse complement strand
ACCCGTTCGCTCCCGCAGTGATTGGGAAAGCCGGAGCCACGCGGATTAGCCCGACGTCCGTCGTAAGACCCGAGTAATTGAACGGAATGGCCTGCACGCCGCTGCGCACGTCGCCCGTCGTCGTGCGTTCTACCGTCGTTCCCGTGGGCTCGGTCGGTAAACAATGCTGGGCCGTGAGCACCCACTCCGGGGTGATCAGCGTGCCGCTGCAACCGGAACCCGACGCCAGAACGATCTTCACCAGGCCGATATTTTCAGTGGTGACCGGCGTTCCATTGATGATCGGTTGTGCGAGACCTGCGACGTCGTCATCGGCGGCACCCGGTGCGACCGAACAAGCAAGCGGCGCGAGCGCCGTCATTAACACTATCTTGGCAGAATCAAGCAACTTCATGGGAAATCCTCCTCGACTGGTTTGCGCGGATGCCGAGCCCTTCGCGGAAGCGCATCTGCAACTCGCGCACACTTAGAGTCGTCCCCACGCCCGACCTTCACGTTCCCCTTCTTTTCGCTCACGCTTGGATAAACGCGCCACGGTCGGCCATGCGAAGTCTTTCAACACGGGTCCAACTCCGAAGGCGAGGTGATGCGCGCACCCGGGACGAGTGCCAAGGCTCGGCTGCCAACACCCGAAGGCGGGCCCGCACATCCATCTGGACGTGCGGGCTCTACATCGAGGCAGCGCTGGGTGCGCCGCCTCGGGTCGTTACCTGCAGGGGGTCACTTGGTGTATTCGAGCGCTTGCTCCAGCCAGAACACGCCAGCCTTCGGTTCGTTGCGTTGGCAGTCACCGTCGGACTCGCCGGGACGCTTGAGCCAGAGGAAGCCGTCGATGAGGGGCTCGCCGGTGTCGGTCGTCGGCGCGCGGCCGATCTTACGCCCCGGGGGGTTGCACCACGTCTCGAGTTCGTTCTTTGCGGCCTCGTAGGGGCCCGCGCCGTTGCGGCTGGTGTCGACGACGAAGTGCTTGCCGCCGACCAGCGCGGAAATTTCTTTGCCGTAGGCGACGCTCTCCTCTGTCGTGCGATAGTTCGACGTGTTGAGGGAGAATCCGCTCGCGTGCTCGACGCCGGCCTTCTTCAAACGCTCGGCCATCTCCTTCGCGGGAACCCACTTGGCGTGACCGGCGTCGATGTAGACCGCGGCTTGCGAGTTCTGGCGTAGGACCTTCACCGCATCGTTGAAGAGGAAGTACCGCTCCTCTTGCAGATTGGGGGGCAGGCTCGCAATGCCCGGTAGTGCGTCGGGTTCGAGGATGATCGCGACGGGGCGGTTACCGACGCCCGTGTAGATGTCGCGAATCCAGCGCTGATAACTTTCCTTCGAGGCGAGACCACCGGCCGAGGCACCGACGCCTGCCGCTTCTGCCGCCGCGTCACGATGGGGAATGTTGTAAGCGATGATGACGGCGACGCTTCCGTCATTCTGCGCGCGATCCACGAAGTGCTGGGCCGCACGAAAGATGTTCGAGTTCCACTCACCCATCCAAAGTGCCTGCGGTTGCTTGGCGATCTTGTCGAGCTGCGCGGCCTTTTCCGGCTCTGTCTTGCGGAGGTAGTTCGCCTTCAACATCACGCTCGCCTCTGGATCAACGAAGAGCTTTGCGCCCTTGAGCGGGTTGGCGGTTACCGGCGGCGGAACAGGAGGATCGGCGATGGGCGCGCTATGATCAGGCTGCGAGCTGGAATGTGACGCAGCGGAAGCGGGAGACTTCATCGGGTCGGAGCTGCAGGCGGTCGCGACGACCAGAGCCGCGCCCAGCGCGAGGATGGATGTGACGGAAGTTTGAACGAGCGAAGTTGTCATCGGTAGGCCAGAACCTTTCTGCGCGGGAAGCTAGCAGAGCTCCCATACTCTCATTCGATCTTTCGAAGCTGCGCCTTACGAGAAGGCTGCGTTTTGCAGAGCTCGATGGCGTAGCTCTGAAACCACTGGCCGCCTTGCAAAGCCCTTGCTGGATGAGCATGGCTGGAACCAGTTCCAGTTCGTAAGCGATCGAAACGATCTGCTGACCGTCGATGTACAGCCCGGCAAAGTTCTGATCCATGGGGCCGACCGTGATGCGAGTTCGCTTCCTCCGCGCGGCCAGTGCCGAGGCCGAGGCCGAGGTTCGCTGGTACAACGAGCGAGTGCCAGGCCTCGGCGATGACTTCCGTGCCGAGCTGATTGCGGCGGTTGAGTGGATCGTCGAAGGTCCCGAGGTTTGGCCGATCAGCGTCGACGACCCGCGCGCTCGGCGCTACTTGCTGTCGCGATTTCCGTACTACACGTGAAAGGCTCGCAGCCACGAGCCGATCGCGCCACCACCCGCGCCCCTGGCCATAAGTCGCTCACTGTGGTGGGGGCGCCACGGTCCTATTGGTCTTGCCAAGCGTAGATTTGAGTCGTATCGAGTTGGTACCAGAAGCGGTCGGTCATGCCACTCGAATGCGGGCCGCGTCCCCCTGATTCGAGCTTGATCGGTCGAGGGGTGCGAGCGAACTGGCCATGCAGCTGCAGCCCGCAGTCCTGGATGCTCGGCTCCATGAATGGACTGAAGATCCAGCTGGCGAAGTACGGAGTGATGATGCCGACGAATGAAGTCGTCCACCACGTTTTCTCATCGGGTACGAGCGAACAGTGGAAAGCCTGCCCATCGACCGAAAATACGGGACCGCCGTTGAGAACCGCCGCGGCCGGAACGTTGTAATAAATGCCCGAGCTGTTCCCAAGTGTCCTATCGACCGTTATTTCAAAACTCGAGGTGTATTGTTCAGTCACGGAGTCGAGCAGCACCATTTGGTGGGTGCTCGAGAGGGCGTAAAAATTGAGATCGCCGGAGGGTCCTGCTGAGATGTCGAGTATGCCGCCAAATGACGTCCAACCCGAGTCGAGGTGGATTTGCGCTACCCGATCGCTCTTGCCGCAGTCGTAGAGCACAGCGAGAGGAGGAAAGCCGCTGTGATGGGTTGCGGTATCGACCACGGCGAGTCGCTGCGCCAGGCAGCCGCGGGGCGCCGGCGGGCGAACAAGAAACTCCCAATGATGGGTTCCGGCCCATGTCTCTATATAGACGTTGCCATCTGTCGCCAATGCGTAGGCGCGCGCGTGGTCATCCAACGCGATCTTGTCGATGGTGAGGCCAAGCGCCGGGGGAGGGGCGATTTCTCCTGTGCTAACGTAGCAACGCATGGTGTCGTGGAGGCCCGAACCACATGAGGCAGCAATGCCTGTGCACATTTTTCCGCCGCCCACGGCGAAATCGGCGTTACAAGTGTTGTACGAACGCCAGTCAGCGTGAGCTTGGCCCGCACCGAGTAAAACGCTAACCGTCACTGTCGCCATAGCTAACGTCATCCGCGTGCTCATTGGCTTCCCGTAACAGCCGTCCGCTCGAAGGTCAATAGCGTGAGCGGCTTCGCCTCTCGCGGTGTTGCACCAATATCGGTGCAGCTTCCCGCAAAACCGGCGATACGAGTTGGAGTTGGCCGGAGGGTTAGTCAACGGCGCGGTCCGTGCAGTCTCAGTTCAGTGCTCTTCGAACAACCCCAGCTGCGAGGACTGCTCGGATTGGCCGTGTCGTCGTACAATCTTGCTCTGCCAATACGGTGGGTCTGGAGCGGGAGCACGCTTGGGCGGCTCGATCGGCTCGCCCCCCCTGCCACGTGTCAGGCGCGCAAGAGCTTGAAGGCGTGGTTCCAGCCTTTGCCGAGCATGCCTGGGATGCACCACAGCATGCACAGCGGCTCGATCGCGCGCGCCGCTTCTACCGCCCCCAGATCCTCGATGTCCCAGCCGAATTGCCGAAGTAAGCCGGTGGCCTCGAGCTTTGCTTTGGCATTCGAGCCGCAAATGAACATGGTCGGCTTGGTGGTGCCGAAGTCCGGGTTCACCATGCTGGTGCTGCCGACGCACGAGAAGGCTTTCACGAAGTGCGCGTTCGGCGCCCGCTTCTGCAGCCGCTCCATCAGCGATTCGTCCAAGCTCGTGAAGAACGACAACACTCCGTTGGTGGGCGGCACGCTGGCGATGGGATTGGTCGTATCGATCACGGTTTTGTTGGCTAGGCCATCAGCGCAGGCCATCACCGCCTCCTCGGCGCCTGTGCCCTTGACCGCCAGCACCACGAGGTCTGCGCGCTGTGCGGCCTGCGCGAAATCGGCGATCGAAGCGCTCGGACCCGCGCTCTGCAGCCAAGCTTCGAGCTTCGAAGGCTCACGCGAAGCTCGGATCACCTCGTATCCATGCCTGAGCAAACCATCCGCGAGCACTTGCCCCACCACCCCCGATCCGATCACAGCGACCTTTTTCATGGCGACATGGTAACCGAGGCCTAGCCACTGTCCAAGGCGTGGGTGCCTTGCTGATCCATGGAAGAGGGCGCGCGCGGCCCCGAGAACGGTTCGGGCTCGGGAGGGGGGCTCGAACCCGGAGGCGGCGGCGGCCGCCAGCTGTGCAAGGGCGGGGTCGCGCTCCGCGAGCTCGTCAGAAACGGCCAGCAACTCGGCGTCCGGGTCACGGTGATGACTGGCTCGCCTCGGACGACGAGGCCGCGCGACTCATGAACAACACCGAGGACGGCTTTGCTGCCGCTGAGCGTCAGCATTCCCGACTCCAGCACTTCGCTCACTGCCGGCGCGAGGGAATCGATCGGATTCCACGGCGCGCTTGGCAGCTTGAAGCGCGGGGGCGTGCGATCGGGTGTTCCCGACAGCGAGAGCGTGGCCGCCACGCTGTAAGGAGCAATCCCCACAGCTTCGAATCGCCGAGGTCGCGTGCTGAGCTCGGTGTGCGTTCCGCACTCCACCGATACCGAGTTTCAAACCGTCCAACCTCGCTCGTATGCAGCGCGCGCTGGCTGGGCGCGACGAATTCCGCCAGTGTGGGTTCAGCCACCTTGCGGCTTCTCGCGACCCGGCAGGCAATCATGCTGGTGATTGTCGAGGCGGACGAACACTCCTTGGCGCGCATGGATGAATTCGATGCTTTGCCGTCCACAGTTCGCCGCCCTCGGGTCTTATTGGTAACGAATGATTACTGCGCCAGCACGGTCGTCAATCTGACTCGCGTGGGGGACATGGTCCTGCCCGCTCCGCTCGCGCCCGAGACGCTGTTGGCTGCCGTTCACCTACATCTGGCGAGCCGCGATGAAATCGGGCAATTTGCGAGAAGCCACGGCCTGAGTCCGCGTGAAACCGATCTGCTGCGACACGCCGTGCTGGGTCACAACAACGACGAGGCAGCTGCCGCGCTCGGCTGCAGTCGCGGAACGAGCGCGGCACACGTATAGACGTCGTCCGCCGTGATCGGTAGAAGGCTGGTCGCATCGGCCATTTGAAATCCGAACACCGCGTGTACCTTTAGCCAACTCGTGGGTGTCACCCAGTGTCCCGCGGTCAACACCAGGGTCGGGAGCGATCAGCGTCGCTCCGCAGTCCGCGCTGGTGAGCTGACTACCGAAGCGTTCGTCGGCGCACAGCCCGACCCGGTCTGCAGCGTCAGTCCGAGCTAGTGCACGGCATGTGATGTTCCATCAACAATCGCTTCGCGATTGTCCGCTTCGCGGCATGCGGCGCACTAGGCTGTCTCACCGGGGCTTTCGCCGGAACTCCACGCCTGCTTCGCAGGCTGCTAGTACTAGCTGCTCGTCGCGTTCGCGCTTCAGCGCAGCGCACAGTACGGAGCCGCGATGGTCAGCGTTGCGTCGCCACCGATGACGAGATTGCTGCCAACCGCAGTGACGCTGCGCGGCCAGCTCGCGGTTGGGTAGAAGGCGGTTCTTTGCAGTGAACCCGCGTCGAACGCGGACACTCCGATCGCGCGGCCGACGCCCTGGCGCTCGCTCAGAAAAAGGCGCGTGCCATCGAACCCAAGCAGATCCCAGACCTCGAAGTACCCTGGTTGGGAGGTATCTCTGGTGGAGACCTTCTCTGCGAGCCCGACCAGGGCGTCGTTCACGAGTTGATAGACGCGCGCCTCGGTGCTCCAGACGATAGCGACCCGGTCACGTTCGGCGGCAATGTCCAACAGCGTAGCCTGCGTTGCGAGGCTAGTGCTGGCGACCTCTCGCAGGCCAGCCACGCTCGCTTCCAACCAGTGCAACGAAACCCGAGCGTTTTCGCCTGACCAGACCTGCACGAGTGCGATTGCTCCGGTCGCCTCGTCGACGGCGAAACGATAACTGCCCGCCTCGCCCAGTTCAGCCGAGGCGAGGCTGATCCGAACATCGGAGAGCGGTTCCGAGGGAAGCGTGCCCACGCCCGCCGGGTCCAAAGCGTAGCGACGGACGCGGTAGATCGAGCCCGGCTCGCGTGAAAGTTGAAAAATTGCGCCCCGTGCCGTCAAGAGCTGCGACGGAGTGCCATCCAGGCGGACGGCTACGCTCGCGCGCAAGGCTTCGGCCTTGCCAGAGGTGAGCAGCGTGACCTCGTTGCCCGATGCAACGTCGACCGCCACCGACTGCGTTGTCGCAAGCAATCGCGTAGGGCCACCCGGCTGAGCACGATGGACCTGAAAGGCGCTCGTGCGCGTGCCTTGCTCGAGCGTGCTGCCACTTACGAGGCGCGGATGGGCCGGATCTGAGATATCGACCGCATGACTCGAATAGGCGTCGAACGCAGCGACCGTCGTCGAGTCGAGCACCTGGACGAATGAGAGATTTCCCTGTTCTGGAGCGAGCAATCGTTTCTGGTCCCCGGAGTCGTTCAAGCGCAAGATCTCTTGAAACGGCGCGAGCACGAGCAGGGAGTGGCCGGGCGCGAAGCGTGCCGGTTGGAGCGGGCGCGTATCGCCGCAACAGCGGTTCCAAATCACGAGCTCGCTCAGAAGCTCGGATCCGTTCTGCCCGATTGGGTAGACATCGCTCGTTAGCGTTCGATTCGTGCCGGCGAGGCGATCCCATTCGATCGCGATCTTGTCCTGCCCCAATAGCGAAAAACCGAGAGGCTGATTGTCCAGGTCGGCTTCGAAGCGCGTCACCAAGCTGAGCTCTGGCAGGTGATAGACCAGCACGGAGCCTTTGACGTTGGCTTTCAGCTCCTCAACGGCAAGATAGCTCCGGTTGACCTCCACCCCTACGAATGACTGGCCAGGCCAAAGGACGTCCAAAGAGACCGGGACCGCCTGCGTGACGTCCCAGCGATAGATCCCGCCCAGGGCCGCGGAGTAGAGCGTCGTGCCGTCCGGTGAAAGTTCGGCCTCGAGACTGGTGATCGGATTGGGCTTCAGCGGCCTCGAGACGGGTTCGATGCTGCCCGCTTCGGTCACGCGGTATTCGAAGAGACCGTCGAAATCGAGCCGGAAAAATCGACCGTCGCGCCCGATCGCCTGCTCTTGCGGGTAGCCCCGCTCTTTCATTCGCGAGCGCTCGATCAATCGGCCACCGTCGACGTCGAACACGCCTGCGAAAAAGTCGCTCCCGAAGGGCACGCCCGTCAACAAGAAGCGGTTCGGTCCGACTGAGAACAAGCGTGTCGTCGCGATGTCGTGCCAGGACCACGAACTCGCTTCCGCCCAGCCGAGCGCCGCGAAGGTCGTGAGCTGATCCAAGAGACGGCGTGTTCCATCCGCCTCGATACGAAGCAGGCTCAAGAGCGTGCCGTTCGAAAGCCTGTCGGCGAAAACGACTAGTTCGTCGGACAACACCAGGGACGTCCCTTGGAAGGGCGCGTCGCCCTCACGGAATCCGCCATAGGCCGAGAACGTTCCGAGGACGCTCGGCGCGCTTTCCCGCGGTTCGCCCGCGCACTGCCCGTTGCTGCAGCCATCGGCCGAGGTGCAAGCGTCGCGGTCGTCACACGGGCTACCATCGGCGAGTGGCGCATGAACGCAGCCGCCACCCGGTTCACAGCGGTCGGTGGTGCAAGCATTGCGATCGTCGCAGTCCTCATCGCACGCGGCGTTGCCGGCTGTGCCTCCGCTACCGCTCGCGCCCGCATCCTCCGATCCGGAGCCTGACACTCCTGCAGCCGCATTGCTGCCTCCCGCGGGCTCGAGCCCCGGCTCACCCGCGACTCCTGCCTCACCGGCACCGCCCGCGCCGCCTCCCGACCCGGATTGCTCGACTCCCCCGGTTGCGCCGGCTCCGATTTTGCCAGGTTGCTCTCCCTCGTGCCGGGCATCATGACCACACGCAGATAGCCCCACCAACCCAAGCAGCACGTTCAATAGCAACCCAGTCCGCATCTGCACCCAGCATAGCACACGCTTCCCGGTCACTTGCACCCGTCGGAGACTGTCAATTGAACGCGGACCCTCGAACCATTCTTCGCTGTCAACAAAACGATTACGTCGGCGTCGTCGAAGCCGCGCGACACGGCACTCGCGCCGAAGAAACGCCGGTGCTGGTAGTGGCTCCCGAAGAGAGTGTGTATGAAATGATGACATCACTCACTGGCAGTGGAGACCTTGCTGCGAAGAAATGCGGATGAGCGCGCTCGTCGGGGCTTCAGCGTGCGGGAGCGCGCGCGGGTCGGGTTCATCGCCGCGCCGCGCGTTACGGCTCCGCGTCGGGTTGGCGATCGGGCGCCGCATCGCGGAACGCTGCCAGCGCCGAGCAGCTGTCTTCGATCCCGAGCAGCCGCGGATAGCGGGATAAGTCGCAATTGAAGCGCCGCGCATTGAACAGTTGTGGGATCAGGCAACAATCCGCCACCCCCGGAGAGTCGCCGTGACAAAAGCGGCCGGCAGGGCCTCGAGCGATCGCATGGACCTAGGCAAGACAAGAGTGCCGCGACAGCGCCAGCTGCAGGGCGGAGGTTTGCTCGCTGGTAGGCGCCAGGGCGGTCAGTCCTGTCCGGTCTCGCCCCGCATGAAGGGTCGGTGGTGCTGGGTCGCCGCCGGCTTCGTGTGCAACAGGACCAACGAATGCGCCGACGGCAGCGACAAATTGATCGAGTGGGCACCGCTTGCGTGCCGGCGCAGCGTGCTTAGCGTTGTCCCGTCGCTCGGCGCTCGGCCAGCCTGCACAAGACGCCACGCTGGAGCTCAAGCCCGGTAAGCTGAGCTGCCGCGACGACCGCCCTAGCCACGAGCCTGCGCGGGTGCGAAGTCCGGGTGCTGCTTGGTCGCCCAGATCTGGTAAGGTGTGAGGCGTGTGCGCAAACCTCGAAGACGAGGCTCCACCGAGCAAAGAGTACGACCACAACGGCGTGGATCGAAGTCTCGTGCGTGCCTGCCTCCGCGACACCCCGCTCGAGTGCTTGCAGGCACTCGAGGAGATGCATCAGCTTGCCGAAAGTGTGAAGCGAGTTGGAGAACCGATTCCTCAGGCTGATTGAAATCCTCACCCGCCACGACGTTCGATTCATCGTTGTCGGCGGAGTGGCGGCCGTCTTGCAGCGCGTGCCCATCAACACGCAGGACTTCGACCTCGTTCACGATCGCGCCAAGGACAACGTTGCCCGGCTGCTCTTGGCCCTCGCCGAGCTCGGAGCCGTGTACGCCGACGACCCCAGACATCTCAAGCCGAGTGAGTCGCAACTCGTGGGGCGTGGGAATCAGCTCTTGCGGAGCGGCAACCCTCAAGTTCGATCTGCTGGGTTCTCTCGACTTTGGCGGCGGCTACGAAGACCTCCTGCCGTATAGCGAGGTGCTCGACGTTGGCGGAAGTGCAGTCCGAGTACTAACACTGGAAAAACAAGTGGAGCTCAAGCGGCAGCTCACTCGGCCCAAAGACAAGCTGATGCTCATGCACCTAGAGGCTGCTCTCGACGAACGCGAAAAGGCGAGGCGCGGGCAATGATCTGAGGTCAACGAGTGATGGCTCCCGAGCTGCTGTGCCTGAAGAGAGCCAGACCCGGACAGCAACTCCACCAGCGGAGTTGTCGTAAGACTCAGCGCGCCCCAGTGGATTCGAACCACTGACCTACGGCTCCGGAGGCCGTCGCTTTCTGAGCAACTTCGCCGAGAAAAGCGCGACTTCGGAGGCGCCTTGTCCAGTTCTTGTCCAGATAGACCGGTTTCGCCACCGGACGGCGCACGGTCAGCGCCAGATCTGCATGCTCGCGAGATTCGCCTCTGTGCTACCATGGTAGCATCATGAAAAAGCGTGAGGGCGTCACCGAAAAGATCAGCATCTCGCTAAGTCGAAGCGATCTGGCTTCGCTCAAAAAACGGGCCAAACGCCTTTACGCTGGCAACGTTTCCGCTGTCATTTCAGAGCTTGCCGCCGACGCGGCATTGCTTGAGGGAATGCACGAATTGGTTGGCTGCCTGGGGGGGCCATCTCTGACGGATCGAGAACGACAGGCGATCGACCGTGAATGGTCAGGTCCGCCTCGCGCCCCCAAGCGGGCGCGCAAAAGCAAGAAGGCCGCGTGAAGAACGGCATCACGTTCGACACGGGGGCGCTCATCGCGCTCGAGCGCCGTGGACAGCGCGCGCGGAAGGTCTTGGAAAGGGCGACAGAGCAAAAGGTTCGCATCACGGTACCGGCAGCCGTCATCACCGAATGGTGGCGTAGTCGAAACGACGTCCGGGAGCGCATCCTGGCCGGTGTTCGAGTAGAGCTTCTCTCGGAGAGCCTTGCCAAGGTCGCCGGCGAAGCTCTCGCTGCCATCAAGGGCGCAACGCCAATCGACGCGATCGTCATGGCCTCCGCGGCTCAGCGCGGAGACGTCGTCTACACCACCGACGTTTCGGACCTCATTAAGCTTGCCGGTTATTTCCGGGCAGTGCGTGTGCTGAGCATCGGCTGACTGGCAGTCTCAAGCGAGAATCAGCGCGACCAGTGGATTCGAACCACTGGTCAACAGCTCCGGAGGCCGTTCGCGGCGCTTTTATTGCAAGCGTCGTCGAGCCCCACCGTTGGCTTGGCCCGTACGAGGTCCCGGTGAGACGCCGAAGGCTCTGACGGCTGAGCGCTCTGCGTGACCATCCAATCAACCAAATCTCAGAAGCTCCGCCTTGTCGAGGTTCCCGCCAACCCGCGCTGGAACCGGCGCGCTTCGAATTTTCTGGACGCGCGTGACGGTTGGCTCGCGTCCTTTCAAGGCTGCTTGTCGTAAGTCGATACCAAGGTCACGCCGTCGTCGCAGCCGCTGTCGAATGGGCCGGTGACGAACAGGATTTGATTGTTCGTGGCGCTGTAGCGTTGCGAGTATTCGTCGGGCTCCCAGCAGGTGTAATCGATCAGCAAAGAGCCGCCTTGCGCTTTGTAGCTGAAGCTCTGCACGTTCCCGAATTGGCCAGTGCCATCCGAGAATCGATGCTGCACCGTGGAAAGCATGGAGCCCTCGGTATCGGAGGTCGAGCTCACGCGCAGGACCTCGTGCATCGGCTCCAGCAGGCAATCGGCCTTCACCGGGGTACCCCCGTAGTAGGTTAGGTGGGTCAGGAAGTACGTCCCGCTGGCGATCGCGCCGCCCATGGCGACGGGAGTGGGATCGGCGGAGTGCGCAAAGTCGACGAAGGGCGCGCTCGCGTCATCGTTCCCAACGCACGCGGGCAAACCGCCAGACCCCCCAGCGCCCGCATG
>Ga0302323_100004415_pt1 | contig 11456 bp, 15 predicted proteins | sample Fen_T0_3_FD_201950 | JGI IMG/M metagenome (GOLD analysis project Ga0302323, IMG submission 201950) | Peat permafrost microbial communities from Stordalen Mire near Abisko, Sweden - Fen_T0_3 | ecosystem: Environmental > Terrestrial > Soil > Wetlands > Permafrost | place: Sweden: Abisko... | reverse complement strand
GCTGCGATGCCTCCCTCAAGCGCCTGGGGGTCGACCACATCGATCTCTACTACCAGCACCGGGTGGATCGCGCGGTGCCGATCGAAGAGACCGTGGGTGCCATGGCGGACCTGGTGCAAGCGGGCAAGGTGCGCTACCTGGGCATGTCCGAGGCCTCGCCGGCGACCCTGCGCCGGGCGGCTCTGGTGTATCCCATCAGCGCCCTGCAGACCGAATATTCCCTCTGGTCCCGGGACCCCGAGGACGAGATTTTCGCCACCGTGCGCGAGCTAGGCACCACCTTCGTGGCCTACAGCCCCCTGGGCCGGGGTTTCCTCACCGGCCGCTTCCAGCGCTTCGAGGACCTGCCCGAGGGCGACTACCGGCGCAACGCCCCGCGCTTCCAGGGCGAGAACTTCCAGAAGAACCTCGCCCTGGTGGAACAGGTGGGCGAGCTCGCCCGGGAGAAGGGCGTCAGCCCCGGCCAGCTGGCCCTGGCCTGGGTGCTAGCCCAGGGTGACGACATCGTGCCCATCCCCGGCACCACCACCCGCAAGCATTTGGAAGAAAACTTGGCAGCTCTGGAAATCCAACTCTCCAAGGAAGATCTCGCCCGTCTCGACGCCGTGGCGCCCGTAGGCGCGGCCGCGGGTCCGCGCTACCCCGAAGCCACCATGAAACATGTGAATGGTTAATATCTATTTACCAGACCATTCCAAGCAACATAACCTATTTTATTCATTCATTTGCATACTTGAAATTCTGAACTAATGAAGGAAAAGACAGGCTCCGATAAAAAATCAGGGCCACGAGCAACCTGCATAGTCCATGCAGTCTGTGTTGGCCTTGGCACAAGAGGAATGCGTGCAAATCGGCCTTCGATCCAAGATTTTGTTGGCCCCGGTCATCGGATCGATCTTTTTTTGCGGCTTCTTGGCTTACAGCCTGAACGTATCGCGGCGCAACGCCCTGCGTCTTGAGCTGATGCGCGATGCCCTGTTCCCGGAGCTGGAAGCGGCCACCAGCAGCGTGAACCTGCTGGAGAAGGTCATCGAGGGCCTGAACCAGGGCGTGACCACCGGGGAGAAGGACCAGATCACCGCCACCGAAGAGCTCGCCCAGCACATCCGCAATAATCTCGACCTGATCCAGAAGGTGGATCACGACCGGGGCCCCGAAGCCGGGATTTTAAAGCAGGAATTCGACGCCTACTATAAATCCGCATCGACCCTCTCGCTGTCCATGATCGGGCATCCGGTGCCGGATCTCGCGGCCATCAAGGACATGGGTGATCGCCTGGCCACCTTCCGCAGTCACGTGGAACAGTTCCAGAAGGATAGTCACGCGCGTTTCACCCAGGCGGTGGATGAGACCCGCGATAGCTCCAGCCGCTCGACCCGGATCGGCCTGGAGCTATCGATCATCGCCCTGGCTGCGAGCCTCACGGCGGCGCTGCTGGTGGCCAACGCCACCACCAAGAATGTCCACTCGGTGGTCCAGTCCCTGCGGGATATCGCCAAGGGTGACGGCGATCTACGCAAGCGCATCGAGGTCACCAGCCACGACGAAATCGGCGAACTGGTGCGCTGGTTCAACACCTTCATCGAACTCCTGCATGGCGATATCCGCCGGGTGGTGGCCTCGGTGCACCAGCTCAGCGATATGACCGCCAGCATGGCCACCATCGTCGCCCAGGCCGACCGCAGTCTCACCCAGCAACAGGCCCTGGCGGCCCAGGTAACCGACGAAGTGAACCTCATGGCCACCCGGGTGGATCAGATGGCCAAGAACGCCACCTCGGCCTCCAGCGCTGCCCAGACCGCGGATTCTGCGGCCAGCGAGGGCCTGACCTACGTGGCCAAGGTGATCAGCCAGGCCAAGGACCTGGCCCGGCACGCCGACGGCGCCACCGAGATCCTGCAGCAGCTCAAGAGCGATAGCCAGAAGATCACCGAGGTGGTGGACGTCATCCAGGATGTATCCAATAACACCCACATGCTGGCCCTCAACGCCTCCATTGAGGCCGCCCACGCCGGTGAGCACGGCCGGGGTTTCGCGGTGGTGGCCGACGAGGTGAGTCGCATGGCCGGCCGGACCCAGGAATCCACCATTCGCATCACCGAGATCGTGGACAAGCTGCAGCAGACCACCGCCCGGGTCACCGAGATCATCATGCTCAGCCAGCAGGAGACCGACAGCACCCTGGAGCAGGCCAAGGGCTCCGGCGATATGCTGCACCGCATCTCCGAGCGGGTCGGCACCATCAATACCATGAACACCGCCATCGCCCAGGCCACCGACCACCAGCGGCTGGCCTCCCAGCAGATCCACCAGAATATGGAAGAGCTCAACCGCAGCTCCCTGCAGACCGTGGCAGAGGGCACCCAGCTGGCCGAGATCAGCCGGACCATTCAGACCTTGAGCGAGGATCTCCGCGCCATCGCCGATCACTTCATAACCTAGACCCCAGCCTTCGCTGAGGAATGCCGTGGCCCATGAGGTCACCAAGGAGGAATGCCATGTCTTCAGCCTGGAGGGGTGCTGCGATCATTGCGGCGCTGGTGATTGGTCACGGAAGTCCGGGGCTGGCCCAGGAGACCCCGGTGGACACCAAGGAGAGCATGTTCGCCCTGCGCGGTTTCGGAACCCTTGCCCTGACGAATTCCAGCGAGAAGAACGCGGATTTCATCACTTCGACCTATCAGAAGAATGGCGCGGGCTACACCCGGAATCCCGACTATGGCATCGATAGCCGGATCGGACTGCAGTTGGACGCCAAATTCACCAGCTGGCTCTCCGGCGTCATCCAGGTGGATTCCGAGCGGCAGTTCAACGGTACCTATAGGCCCAATATCGAGTGGGCCAATCTGCGCTTTCAGTTCACACCCGATTTCAGCATCCGCATCGGCCGCGTAGCCCTGCCCGTATTCATGGAATCAGATTCCCGCAAGGTGGGTTACACCAACACCTGGTTGCGCCCCCCCGTGGATGCCTACTCCCTGTGCCCGCTGACATCCAATGATGGCGTCGATGCCAGCTATCGCTTCCACATGGGCGAGGCGAGTTTGACCCTTCAGGGAGCCGTGGGCGGCAATAGCGCCAGCCGGCCGGGGGGAACCTGGTTCAAGGCGCGCAATGGCAAACTCATCAATGCCCTGTTCGAATACAAGGACCTGACGATCCGGGCCAACTACGTCACCCAGCAAATGTCCATCACGGGCGCGCCTGTGGATGTGCTCTTCAACGGCTACCGAGCTTTCGCCGCTGGGGTCGCCCCCGTGGAGCCCGCCTTGGGAGACACCGTCCTGTCGACGACGGCCCTGGACCTGGCCCAGACCTACGAAGCCAAGGACAAAAAGACCTCTAGCTATGGCGTTGGAATCATTTGGAATCCGGGTGATTGGATCGTCCAGGGAGAGTGGGTACGCCGAACCTCGAGGTGTTTCCTGGCGGACCAGACCGCCTGGTACGTGAATGCCGGATACCGCATCCACGAGGTCACGCCCTACGCGGGCCTATCCGCGGTGAAGTGTGATAGTCAGACATCAAACGCGGGTCTCCCCACCGCAGGGTTGGCGGCCAAGCTCACTCCTATATTCACCGCGATGTTGGTACAGCAAGGGATGCCAGCGGCTCAGGCCGCAGCCACGGCAACGGCCATGGCCGCGGGGGTTGTCGGGAATGCCTTGACGTTGAACGGTGGCCTGAATCAGCTCTTGGGGCTGAAGGCCTCCGAGGAACAGCACTCCTGGACCGTGGGCATCCGCTGGGATGTGGCGAAGAACATTGATCTCAAGCTGCAGTACGATCACATCCTGCCCCAGCGGGATTCCAACAGCACCTTTACGAATGTACAGCCCGGCTTTCAGCGGAATCGGGCCATCAACATCGTGGCCGCTGCGCTTGACTTCGTGTTTTGAGGAGTGACGCCATGGCTACCTTCAAGAACTACCTCCATGGACTCTTCGTGCTCGGCGCCCTCTGTGCCCTCCCGGCGTTCTGCGCCGATGTGGTGGTCGTCGTCTCCGCCAAGAGTCCCGTCAGCACCCTGACAGCCGATCAGGTTTCCCAGCTCTTCCTTGGGAAACTTGCCAACTTCCCGGGCGGTGGCGTTGCCATCCCCATCGACCAGGCGGAATCCTCCGCGATCCGGGACGAGTTCTACACCAAGGTCACCAGCAAGACCGCCGCGCAGATCAAGGCCTACTGGTCCAAGCTGATCTTCACGGGCAAGGGGCAGCCCCCCAAGGAAGTGAAGAGCAGCGCCGACGTGAAGCGCCTCGTCTCGGCCAATCCCAACGTGATCGGCTACATCGATCGCGCCGCCGTGGACGCCACCGTCAAGATCGTCTGGAGCCACTAGTACATCCAGTTCCACCAGAAGCAGACCAGGGCGGCCCGCACTTCTTCGCGGTCCGCCCTGGTCTTTTAATACTTGCTGTGAACTCCATATCAACAAGGTTTGCCAGGAACCATTGTGGTACCCCAAATGAAAAGGATCTCTCAGAAGCGTTCAAGGACCACGGCTAAGCCATCGTGATCTCCAGTCGTGTGCGCGAGATCTCCCGCCAGAACGTTCCGTAAATCGAGGAACCCATTGCGCTTGAACGCGGTTCGCTGATCCAGCCGATCCGCAACCCTGTCTCGAGCGCGATTGAATGACACGTAGCGATGTTTCACCTTGCCCATGGGGGAGATACCTTCCCGGCTGAATCCGGCCACGAACACGAAACGCCCCGCCATGAACACGGGTCCGAACACCCTGCCATGGTCATTCGGAAATTCGAAGGGCTCGTTGGAGAACGCCCTGTGTGGTGATGCGGGAAACTGAGGCTGCAGCCGGCCATCCAGAAAAGCGAAATACCCCGACGAATGCCCCACTCGCATGGGGAAACCCGCCTGGGCCAGGGCTCCCTCCAAGGTTCTCCGGGCATCCTCGGGATTTTTTGACAATCGATCCACGATGACGACATTGAGGGGTTCCACCAGCTCCTTGCCACTCACCCTGGCGCCCAGCCAGTGCGCTGGTTCCAGATTAGGAGCCAGCATCCATTTGTACAGGGGTGGGTACCCATCAGGTTGAACCATTTCCGTTTCTGGAGGTCTGAAGTCGGACATCAGCACAGAAGGGATGGGCCGGGGCGAGGGAAGACAGGCCATGGCCAGGAGAAGGATGGCTCCAGGCAGAAGACGGCTCGCATGCTTCGAGCCTATGGGATTCGTCAGTTGGCGCCCAGGCGCCCATGTATTCTGGATCCATTCCATGTGATCTCTCCTGTCCCCGCACCGGGGCCCAATGAAGTTGTTGTCGATTCATGAATACCTGTGCGACCGCAACCGGACAGTCATCAGCCCTTCGCTGCGACGAGCACTCGATGGCGCAGCAGCTTGAATCCTTCGAACCAGAGGACGCTGGCGAAACCTGCCAGGCAGGCGGCCAGGGCCGTACCCCCTTGCAGCAGGGCGAGACCAATGGATTTCAGGCTGAAGAGCCGATCGCCGGCATCCCTTGAGCAACCTAGAAACGAGGCAGCAGTCCATCGTCCATCTCCTGTTTTGGGAAGGGTTTCTCGAAGTGAATGGAAGAACCCACGATTCCTACAACATGGCGTGAATTGGGATTGCGAGTGCGCGTCTCATCAAGCATGGGTGCGAGCGACCGCTCCATGCGGTGCGCAGCCATGGTGATCGCGCTGTAGAGATCGGCATGCCGTCCCTCGGTATTGACAGAGGGATGATGGTCAACTTGCACCTGCAGCCGGCAGACTTTGTCTTCACCGCCCCTTGGCCCATTCACATCGGAAAGACGGACCTTCATGATTCGGATCCTGTCCTCGTAATGCAGCAGGAGGTTTTTGAAACTGGCGCGGATATGACCGTTCAAGGATTCTGTCACAGGGAAGTGGGGGGGAAAAATATCACAGAGCATCATGGCCTCCAAAGGCTTGTCGTTCTGATTTCAGCAATTTTCATACGAGGAGATATTGCGAACGCCACGTCAGGTCTCGAGCCTTTCGATCCCTTTCGCTCCTGCGGACAGATGCGGGTTCCACCACGAAGGTGACTGCGCCCGTCCCTGACTCCAGAAAACACTCAGCAGGCTGCGAAAGACGCCGAACCGGCTCAACCTCGCCGGGGAGGTGCGTGCTCTGGTTTCCGGGCTCGTTCACGGGGGGTCTGGACTGGGGGCCAATTCGGCTGGATCTCGTCCGGCAAATCAGAGCTGCTTACCTGAATCTTCGGCATCGCGGGCAGACATTCACATTCCTCCAGGCATAGCACCTGGCCATTCGGCTCGGAGGGACCCTGGCAGACCTGGCATCGATCGGAGGCCGTGAGGAAGGCTCCGAGCATGAGCACCATGACGAGCAGCACTCGGTGCAGCCATGACCGTCTCAATCCTCTGACCAGGTGCCCACCCAGAAATCCGGGCCCTTGCCCTCGCGGAATCGCAAGAAGGAGGGCGCTGGTGTCAGAGGATGTGTACATGACGACCTGAATTCAGGTATAGGTGATTGCAACGTGGATCGAGCTGCTCGATGTACCAAGATGGCTTGCAATTCAATCATCCTGAGCCACTATTCAGATCGTGACTACTCGCATTCAAACGTCCCGGAACCTGAAGACAAAAGTCCGCACGGAACCAATGCGACAGCCGGTCCAAGGCGACGGTGGAGGCTGTTCTGACTGCGGCGGCTCAGGTTTTTGAAGACTGGGGTTACGCGGGGGGAACCACGAACCGGATCGCAGAGACGGCAGGGGTCTCGATCGGCACCCTCTACCAGTATTTTCTCAGCAAGGAGGCCCTGGCCGTGGCCTTGCTCGAGCGGCACATCGAGGAAACTCAAAGCCAGATGCGGGAATGGGTCGGGCACATGCTGGCCGAACGCCATGATCTGCGTGGGGCCTTGAAGGACTACATCGGTGGAATGTTGACCATTCATGTCAAGCGCCCCCGCCTTCAGCACATCCTGCTGGAAGAAACGCCGCTCCCAGAGCATGTCCATTGCCTTCTCTTGGACGCCGAGCATCAGCTGGCCAGAATCCTGGCAGGGTTGCTGCGCACTTATCCCGAAGTGCGACACCCCCACCTCGAGCACGCCTCCTACGTGGCCATACACACCGTCGAAGCCCTGACCCATCGTTTTTCCGCCCATCCTGGTGAAGGCGTGATCAGCCAGGAGGCTCTCGAAATGGAACTGGTGAAGATGCTGGCAGGCTACCTCCAGCATCGACCGTGACGAGGGCCCGTCTTCAAAATGGAAGCGAGCCGCGACGGCGTCAGGCGGGTGATCCAGCAGGTATTCGTTCGTCTCGCGTATCGCCGGAGGCGATACCGAGAGGGCAGCGCCCGGCGCGATGGAGGGGATCTGTTTCATCTGTCAACCAGGTCGCCCCTACTTCGTCGGCGCGCTGGCGAGCGCTTCTGAGTCAATTTCGAGTTCCACATCCGGCCCCGGCGCTGGGGAGGCACCGAGTTCATCGAGCAGGTCGCGCGTCATGCCGAACAGCCCGCGCTTCGTGGAAGCGGACCCGTGGAAGGCGACCCGCGCAGGCTTGCCGGCTTGTGCGGGCGCTGTTCCCCGAAAGGTGAACCGCAGGGGCACAACCTTGGTCACGCCGCGGATGGTCAGGGAGCCGTCCATCGTCCAGACGCCGCCGGGCCCGCGCCGGATCCCGTGCCCGCGATAGGTCATCGTCGCGAAGGTCTTCGCATCGAAGTAGCCCGGACCACGCAGGTCCTCGTCGCGCGCTGCGTTCTGGGTACTGATGCTGGCGACTTCGATGGTGACGTCAAGGCTGCAAGCTGCCGGATCCTTCGCCACGATGATGGTGCCCGCGACCTTGTCGAACCGGCCGCGCACCATCCCCACGACCAGGTGGCGGGCGTTGAAGTAGGCGAAGGTGTGGGGCGGATCGATGCCATAGGTTCCGGGCGCCGGCAGGGTAGCCGCCGGAGCTGCGGCCTGGCCGGCCATGCCACCCCATCCGGTCATCGCCAGCAGGGTGGTCGTGAGAAGCGCGCTCGCGAGGGTTGCCATGGTCCATCTCCTTGTTATTGGGGCCTCACGCCATCAGGTGGCATGGGTCGGGCCGTATCAACTGCGGGAGTGGGGCTTCTGTTGGCGCTGCTGGGCATCGGACTTTTGCTGCGGGGCGGTGGACTCGCTCGGTGGCAGGGGTGTGGCCTTGTGCTCGATGTCCAGCTCATGCTTGTGCTGGGCAAAGCTCAGCTTGTGCTTCCTCGGTGTGGACCCTTCCGCCGCATCGGTGCCAGCCAGGACGGCGGGCTCGGGGCTGTGATGGGCCAGCTTTGGTTTCTTGGCGTTGTGGGATTGGGAAGTCATGGAATGCTCCGCTGGGGATGAAGGAAGTGGAAGGACGCCATGGACTGGAGGAATGATCCCGGCGCTAATCGACACAGCGCAGGATTTGGACCAAAATACAGGTGCCTGTTATTCAAGCAGTTGCAAATCAAAGAGCCCCCGGTGGAGCCCCATCCACCTCAAGTTGGACGAGCCCCTTCATCAATTCGATGGGATTGCCGAGGTCAGGAGTCTGTCCATGTACTCGCGGGCCCCGCGATAAGTCCGGGATGAATGCACCGCAAGGCAGGACGTTGGCGCGCGTTGTGAACGCCATTTCAAAATGCGAATCTACAGTCAAAAATGTGAAAAGGCAGTTAACAAACAACATACCCAACGCACCTCACTCGCAAGCCCAGGCCTCACACCAAATCCCTGAAGGTCACAGGATCAGACCCATTGGCAAAGCACGTGATGAGCGACGGATGCGGTGTAAGGCAAGAGTCCTTCAAAAATCTCACTTGAAAGACTCATTTCAGGTGGCTTCGCGTTGTCTGGTCTTCCTTCGAATTGAAGGCATGCATCCTTCGTTTTGATCGAAAGGCCAATCAAACAAAGGTCGTAAATGCCTCTTATTCACTGCCGTTGTTAACCCTAAATGCATGGAACAAATTATGCCCATGCCTTCTGTAAATGGAGGCATGTCTGGAATCGCCACTTCAACCATTCGTTCTGTCCTTCTTACGGTCGTCGAGTGGACGATCGCTCCCAGAAGTGAGGCCACGTTTGGATGCGGAACCCAAAGCAAGACTTCGAAGACCCCGTGGCCCCTGAATTTCATTCATGATGTTGGCCAGACAAAAATAGCGAACAAAACCAAAAAATCGGAAGGGATTGAAAATGATGTACCGAATGAATCCGAGTCTTGTTGTCTGTTCAAGTTTCGCATTGGCCTTGGCCATCTTGTCTCCTGTCCAAGCGCAAGCCGCAGCGCCCGCGCAAGGGAAGATGATGACGAAGGGGAAAATGGCGGAGTGTTGCCAGCAAATGAAGAAGCAGAAAGAGAAAATGATGGAAGAGGTGAAGGCGCAGGATGCAGAGCTCGCCGCTCATGTGGCCAAGATGAATAGCGCCCCAGAAGATAAAAAGTTGGATCTGGTCGCCGCCGTAGTCACTCACATGGTAGAGCAGCGGATTGCCATGAATGCACGCATGGAAAAGATGCATGCCGAGATGATGAAGCACATGATGCAGCACATGCAGATGGGCAAGGAATCCATGTCACAGTGCCCGATGATGAAGGGCATGAATGATATGGGCGAAAAACCTGCGACTGACCACCAAGAGCATCATGAAGAAAAGAAATGACCATTGAGCAGAAGGATGCACTGCACATGGATGGTTGGGAAGTGCACTTTTCTGTCGGTTGTTTGAAGCACGATAGTGGTTCTACTCGCGATTCGATAATTAAGCTCTGGGCTGATCTGAGTGCGATGAAAGGATCTTCTTGATGAGCCATGTCGATGGATGGATGAGTGGCGGAATGGGCGCAGGGGTTTGGCTTTGGATGGTAATCGGCGTACTGGTGGTCGTCCTGCTAGTCGTCATGATCAACAAGATGTCCAAGAAATGATCCTGCGCTCACGACTGATCTGAAAGCTGGGTCTTAAACAGAACAAGTGGCAACAACCAAAAAGGAACCTGACTATGTCCGAATCGAATTCCATGACTAAAGATCCTATTTGCGGAATGAAAGTGGACGAAGCGAGCGCTCTCCATGCTGAACGCGATGGGAAGACGTTCTACTTTTGCGGCGATCACTGTCGGCAGACGTTTTTGTCCACACCCGCCAACGCGAAGCCAGAGGGAAAGTCCGGAGGCTGCTGTGGCTGACGCATAAGAATTGCTAGGAAATGAAAATCACGCATGGAGGTAATATGGCCAATAACCCAATCTATACCTGCCCCATGCATCCGGAGATCGAGCAGGATCATCCCGGTAATTGCCCTAAATGCGGCATGACGTTGGTGCTCAAAACGCCGACGGCGAGCCCGAATCAAGCTGAGAACGCCGAGCTTCAGGACATGACCAAGCGCTTTTGGATCGGCGCTGCGGCGACCTTGCCGGTATTCGTCCTGGCGATGGCCCACCTGATCCCTGCACTGGCCAGACAATCCTGGGTGGATAGCCAGGCCTCGCGCTGGGTTCAATTTGCGCTCACCATACCCGTGGTCTGGTGGGCGGGCTGGCCGTTTTTCCAGCGTGGCTGGCGCTCGATCGTAACGCGCAACTTGAACATGTTCACGCTGATCGCCATCGGTGTGGGCGCTTCCTTCATCTTCAGCGCGGTGGCGATGTTCATACCCGATCTGTTCCCTCATACGATGCAGCACGAGGGGAAGATCGCCATTTACTTCGAAGCCGCGGCGGTGATCGTGGTGTTGGTGCTGCTTGGCCAAGTGCTCGAATTTCGGGCGCGCAGCCGGACGGGTAGCGCCATCAAGGCACTCCTGAACCTGGCGCCGCCCACGGCACGACAAATTGCACCCGAGGGCGACCATGAAGTCCCGCTTGACCGGGTGAAGGTTGGTGACTGGTTGCGCGTGGTTCCAGGTGACAAGGTGCCCGTGGATGGCGTGGTGGTCGAGGGTCACTCCAGTGTGGAAGAGTCCATGATCAGCGGCGAACCGCTCCCGGTGGAAAAGTACGTCGGAGACAAGGTGACGGGCGGAACCGTCAATGGCCCTGGGGGCTTCGTCATGCGCGCCGAACGCGTGGGCAGCGACACCATGCTCGGGCAGATCGTGAACATGGTGGCCGAAGCCCAGCGCAGCCGCGCACCCATTCAAGGACTCGCCGACAAAGTGGCGGGGATTTTTGTGCCGGCGGTATTGGCTGCCTCAGTGCTCACCTTCGTGTTTTGGATCTGGCTTGGTCCAGAGCCAAGGCTCGCTCATGCCATCGTCAACGCCGTCTCGGTCCTCATCATCGCCTGCCCATGCGCCCTGGGTCTGGCGACACCCATGTCCATCATGGTCGGCGTAGGACGCGGCACGCTGGAGGGTGTGCTTCTGAAAAACGCCGAGGCGCTCGAACGGCTGGAGAAGATTACGACGCTTGTTGTGGATAAGACTGGCACGCTCACCTAAGGTAAACCAAAGCTCGGGGATA
>Ga0302323_100004414_pt1 | contig 11457 bp, 7 predicted proteins | sample Fen_T0_3_FD_201950 | JGI IMG/M metagenome (GOLD analysis project Ga0302323, IMG submission 201950) | Peat permafrost microbial communities from Stordalen Mire near Abisko, Sweden - Fen_T0_3 | ecosystem: Environmental > Terrestrial > Soil > Wetlands > Permafrost | place: Sweden: Abisko... | reverse complement strand
ACGCTCGCACAGCCCGCTCGCGAAGAACGCGTCCTCGCTGCCACGCGCGACATCTGCTGAGGGCGGCGGAGCGAGACGGTCCGTCGAGACCGCGATCGCTGCAGCAAGGACGGCCGCGCCCACGACCGCGATGAGCGTGCCACGTCCCCAGATGGCCATGCGCGCGAAGCATAGCGGAGCCGACAGATCCTGTCGACGTCGCGCGTGGCCTTTCCACCGAGGCCGGCCATGGCCTATCATCTGCAAGCGTGGCCAAGGAAGTGCAAGGCGATCGACCGCTCGTGACCAACCGCAAGGCGCTCTTCGAGTACGAGATTCTCGATCGCCTCGAGGCCGGGATCTGCCTGCTTGGCACGGAGATCAAGTCCGTGCGTGATGGCGGCCTCAACTTCCGCGATGCGTACGTCGAGATCTCCAGGGGTGAGGCCACGCTCGTCGATTGCCACATCGCGTCCTACAGCCACGGCAACCGGATGAACCACGAGACCGAACGGTCGCGCAAGCTCCTGCTTCACCGGCGTGAGCTCGACAAGCTCACCGTGAAGGTCTCCGAGCGAGGATTGACCGTTGTGCCGCTCAGGGCCTATCTCAAGAACGGTCGCGTGAAGATCGAGATCGGCCTGGCGCGCGGCAAGAAGCTGCACGACAAGCGCGAGTCGATCCGCCGAAAAGAGATCGAGCGCGAGACGCGTCGCGCCTCGCGCTCTCGGGGAGACTAGCCCGTCTGGCTCAGCGCGCGCAGGCTGCGCGTAGCGCCTCGGCCTTGTCCGACTTCTCCCAGGTGAACGTCGGCTCGCTGCGTCCAAAGTGGCCGTAGGCTGCGGTCTGCTTGTAGATGGGCCGGCGCAGCTGCAGGTATTCGATGATGCCCTTGGGCGTGAGCGGGAAGACCTCACGCACAGCTGCCACGATGCGCTCGTCAGCGACCTTGGCCGTGCCATCCGTGTCGACCATCAGCGAGACCGGATCGGCCACGCCGATGGCGTAGGCGATCTGGAACTCGACGCGCTCGGCCAGGCCAGCGGCCACGATGTTCTTGGCCACGTGGCGCGCCATATACGAAGCGGACCGGTCGACCTTCGTCGGGTCTTTTCCGGAGAACGCGCCGCCGCCATGACTGCCAACGCCGCCGTAGGTGTCGACGATGATCTTGCGGCCAGTCAGACCGCAATCGCCCTGCGGGCCGCCCACCACAAAGCGTCCGGTAGGATTGATGTAGTACTTCGTCTTGGCGTCGAGCAGGTTGGCTGGCACCACGGCGCGGATGACCTTCTCTGCGACGCCCTCGCGCAGCTTCTCGATCGTGACGTCAGGGCTGTGCTGCACCGAGACGACGACGGTGTCGACGCGCACGGGCTTGTCGCCGTCGTACTCGATCGTGACCTGGCTCTTGCCGTCCGGCCGCAGGTAGTCGAGCAGACCCTCGCGCCGCACCTGTGAGAGGCGCCGCGTCAGCTTGTGCGCGAGCATGATCGGTAGCGGCATGCGCTCTTCGGTCTCGTTGCAGGCGTATCCGAACATCAGGCCCTGGTCGCCGGCTCCCCCGGGATCTACGCCCATCGCGATGTCGGGCGACTGCGAGTGAATCGCCGAGATGACGGCGCAGGTCTCGTAGTCGTAGCCGTACTTTGCGCGGGTGTAGCCCACGCCCTTGATCGTCTCGCGCACGATCGACTGGTAGTCGGCCGTGCCTTTGGTCGTGATCTCCCCCGCCACAAATGCGAGGCCCGTGGTGACCAGCGTCTCGCAGGCCACGCGGCTCATTGGATCCTGGGCCAAGAGCGTGTCTAGCACCGCGTCTGAGATCTGATCGGCGATCTTGTCGGGGTGGCCTTCAGTCACCGACTCCGACGAAAAGAAATGACGCCCCTTCTTGCTCATTCGTCCTCCCGGATGCGGATGTCGCTCCGGCGACACGGTAGAGTCCGGCCGCCAAAACGCGTTAGGTTATCACCGCTGCTTCAATCCGGTCAACGACCGGCTGCCAGCCAAAAGGAGCCGGACCTCGCCGACGGTGGGTACCACCGGGCGAGAGGGGCCTCTGAGCGCCCGAGTTAGGCCACCATGGCTCGGTTGCCGCGTCGCGCAGAAACAGTCGCGCTGCGGCACGGCAAGCGTTCGCGACGAACCTTGCCGTGTGACAATGGCTGGCCAATCGAGGTTCCTCGGATGCGGCCAATAGACCGGTGGGGCGAACGCGGTTCGGAGCTGGCGGGGATCGGCCTTCTGGCCTGCGCCGTCTTCTTCAACGCCTTCTTCCTAGCGCCGGAGCTGCGCATCGGCCGACTGGCTCCGAACGACTCGACGTTTCACTTGGCCGCCTCCGAACGGCTCGGCGAGAGCCTGAAGAGCGGTGAGCCGTTGCTCGATCCCTGGGTTTCGGAGTGGTCGCTCGGCTACCCCGTGTGGCGCAGCTACCAGCCTCTGCCTCACTTGCTAGCAGCGGGCGTTCTCGCACTCTCGCCTGGGGTGGAAGCACACGCGACCTGGTTCGCGGCTCTGCAGTACCTGCTGATCGTGCTGCTCCCCGCCAGTGTCTACCTTGGCGCGCGCCTGCTGGGGCTGGCCCCCGGGGCCGCAGGGCTGGCCGCGTGTCTCGCCTGGGCGCCCAGCGCGTGGGGAGACTTCGGGCGCTATGGACTCGGCTATGGGGCCGCGACGTGGCGCGGCTCAGGCCTGTTCACCCAGCTCGTCGCGCTCCATCTGCTCCTGCCTTGCCTGGGAGTTCTGACGCGGGCCTGCGATTCCGGCAGAAGAAGACCGCTGGCCGCCCTGCTGCTGGCCGTCACCTCGCTGTCTCACATCGTCTTCGGGTATGTAGCGTTTCTCAGCGCTGGGCTCGTCGCCGTTGTCGGAGTGCGCGGCGAGCGCGCGCGCCGCACCGTACGCCTCGCAGCGATCATCCTGGGTGCGCTCCTCCTGCTCGCGTGGTTCGCCGTTCCGCTCCTGCTCGCGCGCGCAACGATCAATCACAGTCGTTGGGAGGATGCCGCCAAATGGGATTCGTTCGGCGCGCCGATGATCCTGAGCGAGCTTCTTTCCGGCAGACTGCTCGACGCGGGGCGCGCGCCGATACTCTCGCTGCTGGTCTTGGTGGGTGCCGTCGCGTCCGCTCTTGCGTGGCGGGAGGTCGTGCCGCGCCGACTGCTGGCGCTGACGGGAACGTGGCTGCTGCTCTTCTTCGGACGCGCCACGTGGGGTCATCTTCTTCTGTTGGTGGGCATTCCCGGAGACTTCCACCTCCACCGTTTGCAGGCCGCATTCGAGATCTCAATGCTGCTGCTTGCTGCCTGGGGACTCGCGCGCCTGGTCAGCTTCTGCTGGCGCACCGATCGGCGCGTGGGCGCGGCTGTCGCGAGCGTCATCGCCATCGCGCTGGTGATGATCGGCACCGATCGCGCGCGCTACTTGCGTGAGAACGCCGCATGGGGCGAAGCGAATCTGGCGGCATTCGCCACCGAGAAGTCGGACGTAGAAGCAACGCTAGGGGACGTGAGCGCGATTCTCGCCGAGCGGCCCGGGCGAGTGTCGGCAGGGCTTGCTGCAACCTGGGGCAGCGGCTTCAAGGTCGGCGCTGTGCCGTTCTACGCCTTCCTCACGAGGGCGCACATGGACGAGGCCAGCTTCCTCTACCACTCGATGTCGCTCACGTCAGACGTCATGGTCTTGCGCAACGAGCAAAACCCGGCGCACGACGTCGCCTTCGGAGTGCGCGCGATCGTGGCACCTGTCACGCAACCGCCGGCCCCGCACTGGCGGCGGCGTGCTATTCACGGCCGATTCGCTGTCTACGAGGCATCGGGCGAAGGCTACTTCGGCTTGGTGGACGTGAGCGCGCGCTATACCGGACCGCTCGCGACGGCCTACGAGCCGAGCGCCGCGTGGCTGGGGAGCACGCTTCCAAGCTACGGCATCGTGGCTGCCCTGGGCGGCGGCGAGCCAGCGCTGCCGGCATTCGGACGCTGGGCACCCTTCCCATCTCCGTCGGCCGAACTACTCACTCCGCGCGGTCAGATCGTCTCAGAAACGAAGAACGGTGAAGTCTACAGCGCTCGCGTCTCGCTTGTCCGTGAGTGCCATGTGCTGGTCAAGATCACGTACGACCCCGCGCTGCGCGCCACGATTGACGGCCACGATGCACCGCTCTTGCGCGTGACGCCCGGGTTTGCCGCGGTGAGGGTGCCGGCAGGTTTTCATGACGTCGCCGTGCGCTATCAACCTGGCGGCCTACGGCCCATGTTGCTCATCCTCGGACTGAGTCTCTTCGCGGCCTTCGTCTGGTTCTTGCGGCAGCCCCGCTTCGCGGCCATGGAGCTATCGGCAGCGCAGTGGCTCGCCGCGCGGACTGCCCCGCTCGCCACACCTCGACGCAGGGCCGCTGTTGCGTTGGCCCTGCTCGCGATTCTGGCGCTGCGGCCGCTCGTGCGTGGCCGCCTGATCGACGGGCATGACGCCACCGAGTACGCCCCTCGCTTGGTCGAGTTCGGACGCGCCGTCGCGGATGGTCAGCTACCTCCAGTTTGGGCGCCTGACCTCGGCAATGGCTTTGGAGAGCCGCTTTTCGAATTCGCCCCGCCACTGCTCTACGCCGCAGCACTGCCTGGACACTACTGCGGCCTGCGCCTGGCGGACTCGCTGCAATTCGGCCTTCTTGCGCTCTATGCCGCAGGGGCAGTGGCCGTGTATCGGCTGGCTCGGCGTTGGCAAGCCGGCAGGCCTGCGGCGCTCGCGAGCACGGCGGCCTGGCTGTTCGCTCCCTACATCAGCTTGGATCTGTTCGTAAGAGCGGCGTTCGCGGAGGCGTCCGCGTTGGCGGTTGCGCCCATTGCCTTGCTTGCGCTGCTGCGAGCGCTGGACCGCTCGACAGCCGCGCGCATCGCGCTGGCCAGTGGAGCTCTCGCCCTGGTCGTGCTGGCGCACAACGCGGTCGCCCTACTGCTCCTGCCTGCCCTGGCCGTCGTGGTGGCCTTCTCCGCGATCGGTCATCGCGACTCGCTTCGCAAGGCACTGGCGGGTGCCGCTGCACTGACGATGGGTCTGTGCTTGTCGGCATTCTTCTGGCTGCCTGCCCTGGTGGAGAAGCGTTTCGTCAAGGTCGAACTGTTGCGTCAAGACTGGCTCGCCTGGAGTCAGCACCTGGTCTACCCCATGCAGCTCCTCTGGTCGCGTTGGGGTTACGGTGTCTCGGGGCCGGGGCCAAACGACGGGATGTCGTTTGCGGTCGGTCCCCTGCTCGTTCTTTTCGGCATCGCTGGGCTTGTCTTCGTCCTGCGCAGCCACGAACGGCAGAGACGAGCCGAGGGCTTGGCCTTTGGCGCAGCAGCAGCGATCGGCGTGTGGCTCGCGACCGTTTGGGCGTCGCCGCTGTGGAGTCGCGTCGAGACGATCCAATACCTGGCCTATCCCTGGCGGTGCCTGTTCTTGCCGGCTCTGTTCCTGCCGCTCTTGGCAACCGCGGCCCTCTCGCGCTTGCCGACCAAGGCCGCGCTGGGGGCGATCGGATTGATCGTGCTGGTCAACCTCGCGCACACGGAGCCAAAGGGCTATCTCACCTTTGACGACGAGTTCTACGCGCCAGAGTCGATCGCCGCGCGGGGTATCAACACGACGACCCGCGAGGAGTACGAGCCTCGTTGGGTGGTCAGCCGGCCGTCACGGACTCAGACGAGGCTTGTCGGGATGGACGCACCCATCGAGGTCCTGGACTCCAACCTAGCCGCATCCCGCCAGGAGTTCACGATCCGCGCCTCCAGCCCGACTCGCATCGAGCTGGCGATCTTCTACTATCCGGGCTGGCGCGTGACAGTCGACGGACAGCCGACCGCCATCGACATCATCCCTGCGCGCGGGACGATGGCCTTCTCGACCACACCGGGAGAGCACAGAGTGGCTCTCTGGCTGACTCCGACGCCGCTGCGACGCTGGTCCCTCTGGCTCAGCGTCGCAGCTCTGGCCGTGCTGTCGCTCGTCTCGCTCGCGTCCCTGCGGTGGTTAGCTCGACGCTGACCGCGTGGTGATCGCCCGCCGGATGCTGGTGCGCACGCGGAGAGCGCCCCGGAGAAGGCAGCGCCCCCCGCGCGCGTGGTCACCAGGGAACACGCATCAGGGCAGTCAGAGGACACTCGTGACCATCAGGGCAGCTACGGGCAAACGCAGCAGGTGCCGGCAGCGATGGAGCACGAACCTGTGTCTGAGGTCACGGTGCATGGGCCCATGGCAGAGGCAATGGCTGTATTCCTGCCGCAGATGTTGCCGGTACAATAGGCGGTCGTTCCGGAGCATATCGCAGAGCTGTGGACGGCCGGGCCCTGCGGACCCGTGGTGCCCGCTGGACCGGCGACCCCTGTGGCACCCGTGACACCCTGCACGCCCTGGGGACCGCTGGGACCTGTCGGTCCGCCTGCTGGCCCGAGCGGTCCTGTCACTCCAGTGGGCCCGATGAGACCCTGCAGTCCCTGCGGTCCGATGGGTCCCGACGGTCCAACTGGGCCGGTCACCCCGGTAGGCCCCAGCAGTCCTTGCGGTCCGATGGGTCCAGACGGCCCCGTAACGCCGGTCACGCCTTGCGGGCCGGTCGCGCCCGTCGGACCGCCTGCTGGGCCTGTGGCGCCAGTGGCTCCGGTCGGACCCGTCGCTCCCCCGCCCCCGGTCGGACCCGTGGGGCCTCCGAAGTCGCCATGAATTTGGGCGTTTGTCAGGGTGGTTCCGACGCTGTAGAGCTGTGCGACTGCCACAAGGGGATAGATCGGCATGTACGTGCTCACCTTCAGCAGACCGCCGTTCTGGTAGTAGCGGATGACACCGCCGCTCACCTCAGTCCGGACGACATCGCCCGGGTTGTAGTAGCCCACGTCCGTGGTCACGCCAAACTCAATGACTCTGAGGGTACCGTCGAATGACCCCGCGAAGTACACGCCGAAATCGATGCCTGACGCGTTTCTGCCAATGCCAATGGCCTTACTCGTGCGCAACTCACTCGTGCTCCCTTGGACCCAGCAGTCACCTGCGGCGATTGCCTGGCTCGATATCGCGGTGGCCCAGCCCGTGCCGCTGACATACGCGAGATTGTTGCCGCTCACCTGGAGATTCGGAGAAGTGGTCGTCCATATGACGGGCTGAGTGCCTGCCTGGGCCGCGGCCATCGTGGCGGTGAGGCAGAATGCCGAGCTCAGCGCGAGGACGCGAGACGGTTTCATCTGCATGTGCGACGCCTCCTTGGAACGTATTCTTGCCGTGCCGACTCGCACCCCGACCTGGGCGCACAGCCGGGCCGATTGACTACTCCAAATTTCGCGCCTTTCTAGCACGGATCTACCGTGAACGCAAACTGAAAGCGTCCGGCATAGGGCACGTCTCACCCGCGGCCAGGGTCCGAGGTGGCGAGGATACCACTCCGGTGAAGAGGACCAGCCCGAGGTTCTGAGGCGGGTGGTGATCAAGCGGCCACGCCGCCAGGGCGACGCCCGCTAAAGCCGCGCCGAGAACAACAGGGCGTCTTCGTCCGGGGACCTGTAATAGCCAGGGCGCCGGCCGACTGGCCGGAAGCCGAGCTGGCGGTAGAGCTCGATCGCGGCGGCGTTGCCGGCGCGCACTTCCAGGTGCGCGACCAGCGACCCGGAGGAGGCCGCCAGTTCCATCGCCCGCACTAGCAGTGCGCGCGCCAGGCCCTGGCGACGGTGGCTTGGGTGGACTGCGACGTTGTGGATCTCGACCTCGTCGGCCACTGCACGAAACAGGCAGAACCCGAGCAGCTCGCGCGAGCCGTCTTCGGCGCGCGCGACGAGGACGCGCTCTCCCGCGTTCGCGCCGAGCCCCGACGCCAGCATGGTCTCGCTCCACGGGTGTGGCGAGCAGAGTCCTTCCAGCGCCACGAGCGCCGCCAAGTCCGTGGCGTGCGCGTCTTCGATGATCATCGAGGGACTCAGCGCCGCGACGGCCCGATATGCGGCTCGCGCAAGTAGAGCGGACGCACCTGGTCGGCAGACAGGCCCTTGCCGGCTTCGAGCAAGGGGATCGCCAGCCGGCCCACGCTTGCTGCGAGGAAGAGGCTGCGCTCCGGGAACAAGGCCTCTGGCTGCGCCTGCGCAATCTGCGCACGATAACGCCGGGCCGGCTCGCCGATGAAGGCCGCGCCGGTCGGCAGAGACGCCAACAGCTCGTCCGGGTGCACCAGCCGCTGCTCAGCGACCGGCTTGGCATCCTGATCGTAGGTGCCGACGTTGATGCCGTCGCGATAGGCGTCCATTAGGGCGATCAGGCGCGGCGCAGCGCCTCGGATGCGGTACGCCAAGGCGTCAAGGGTCGGTATGCCGGCCACCGGTCGCTCTGCGCCGAGGCTCAGTCCCTGGACAGTCGCGATTCCCACTCGCAGGCCGGTGAAGGATCCAGGGCCGATTGCCACCGCAAGCCCGTCGATCGCCTGAAGGCTCAGGCCGAGCGCTCCCAGGAGAAAGTCGATCGCACCAAGCAGGCGCGTCGAGTGGCTGTCCGGAGCTGTGAGGCGTACTTCGCCCGAGACCTCGCCGTCTTGTACAACGGCCACACTGCCCCTGCCGGTCGTCGTGTCGAACGCCAAGACTCGCAAAGCCGCGCCTCCTGCGACCAGTTAGCTTATACTCCTCGCGCCCCGCGCGCGAAGCCACTGCCGCGGCCCTGATCGCCAACATGCCGCCCGCCACTCCCCCGCAGACGCCCGCCATGCAGCAGTACCAGCGCATGAAGGCAGAGCACCCTCAGGCGTTGCTGTTCTTTCGCATGGGCGACTTCTACGAGCTGTTCTTCGACGACGCGATCACGGCCTCGCGTGTCCTCGAGATTACGCTCACGTCGCGGTCAAAGGACGCCCAAGGCGAGCCCATCCCGATGTGCGGCGTACCGCACCATGCGGTCTCCGGCTACGTGGCCCGCCTTGTGCGCCAGGGTTTCCACGTGGCGCTCTGCGAACAGATGGAGGACCCGCGCGCAGCCAAGGGCGTCGTGAAGCGCGAGGTCGTGCGCGTCGTGACGCCAGGCACACTGCTCGAGGCAGACGCCATTGAGTCTGCCGAGACCTCCTACATCCTGGCGCTCTGCCCCGCAGCCGACGCCCTTGGGGCTGCCTATCTCGACGCGACCACCGGTGATTTCTTCGTCGTCGAGTGGGAAGGGCCGCTGTGCTGGGAGCGCCTACGTGACGACATGGGTGTTCAACGACCGCGCGAGCTGCTACTGCCGCCGGACGTCGATCTGCCAGCGTGGCTTGGCGGCGCAGCCACACCCGAGGGTGCACTGCCCCGCAGTGCACTGGACGCCTCGTTCTTCGCACCTCGCTCTTCGCGCGCCGTGCTGCTGGGCCACTTTGGCGTGGCGTCCCTTGAAGCCTTCGGCTGCGAGCGTCTGCCCCTGGCCGCCTGCGCGGCCGGAGCTGTGCTGCGTTACCTGCGCGAGACGCAGAAACGCGAGCTGAGCCACATCACCTCCCTGCGCACGCGCAGCGCGGCAGAGGGACTGGTGATCGACGAGGCGACTCGACGCAACCTGGAGCTGGTCGAGAACCTCGTGGACGGGAGCCGCCGCGGCACGCTGCTGGACGTGCTGAATCAGACGCGCTCCGCGGCCGGTGGCCGCCTGCTACGCGATTGGGTCCTGCATCCGCTCGTCGATCTCGATCCCATCCTGGACCGTCTGGACGCGGTCGAGGAATTGGCCTTTTCCACGATCGAGCGCGGCCAGTTGCGCGAGGCCTTCGGGGCGCTCGCAGACGTCGAGCGCATCGTGGCCCGCGTCAGTCTAGGCAGTGCCCAGCCTCGCGAGCTGACCGCCCTGACCCGCTCGCTGCGTGTCGTGCCTGAAATTCGAGCCGCCCTGGCGCAGTGCACTGCACCGCTGCTGCGCAGCAACGCCCTTGCCGCCGAGGAGCCGCCCGGCATCGTGGCTGACATCGAGGCCACGCTGGCCGAGTCCCCGCCGGCCACGGCCGGCGAGCCGGGTGTGATCCGCGACGGCGTCGACGCGGCTCTCGACGAGCTGCGCGAGGTCAGCGGCGGCGGCCGTGCGACGATCGCCGCCATCGAAGAGCGCGAGCGGGCGCGCACGGGCATCAGCTCACTCAAAGTGCGCTTCAACCGCGTCTTCGGGTACTACATCGAGATCAGTAAGACCAATCTGCACTTGGCACCTGCCGACTACGTGCGCAAGCAGACGATCGCCGGCGGTGAGCGCTTCATCACACCTGAGCTGAAAGAGCTGGAAGACAAGGTCCTGCGCGCCGACGAACGCATCTTGGTGCGCGAGGCCGAGTTGTTCGACGCCCTGCGCCAGCGCGTCGCCTCCCGCGCGCAGGAGATCCAGCGGTCGGCTCGCGCGCTCGCGACGCTCGACGTGCTGGCAGGCCTGGCCGAGGCCGCGGTGCGCAACAGCTACGTGAAGCCCCGCGTGACCGGCGAGGACCGTCTCAGCTACGTCGACGGCCGTCACCCGGTCATGGAGCGCTATCTGGGCGAGCCCTTCGTGGCCAATGACCTTGTTTTTGACGACTCCGGTCCCCGTGTCCTGATCCTCACCGGTCCGAACATGGGCGGCAAGTCGACCTATCTACGCCAGACTGCGCTGATCGTGCTCATGGCGCAGACGGGTTCCTTTGTCCCGGCGCGCGAGGCCTCGATCGGTATCGTGGATCGCATCTTCACGCGCGTGGGCGCCACCGACTATCTGCTGCGAGGCCAATCCACCTTCATGGTGGAGATGCAGGAGACCGCCCACATCCTCCGCCATGCCACGGGCCGCAGCCTGGTGCTGCTCGACGAGATCGGCCGCGGCACAGCCACTTTCGACGGGCTCTCGATCGCCTGGGCAGTGGCAGAGCACCTGGCGTCACTGCCTGCCGCGCCGAAGACGATCTTCGCTACGCACTATCACGAGCTGACCGATCTGGCCGCCGAGCGCGCGTCAGTGGGCAACCTGCACGTCTCGGCGCGCGAATGGAACGAGAGCGTAGTCTTCCTGCGCAAGATCGAACCGGGCGGCTGCGATCGCTCATACGGCATCCAGGTCGCGCGTCTGGCCGGTTTGGCGGTGCCCATCGTAGCGCGCGCTCAGGAGATCTTGCGCAACCTGGAGCAGACCGAGTTCGACCGCGAGGGCCGGCCACGCCTGGCCCATTCCGACGGCGTTCCAGCCCCGCGCGAGCGTCAGCTTTCGCTGTTCGGCGGTGCCGAGGACGCGGTGCTGCACGACCTGCGCCACCTGGACCTGGATCGCACGAGCCCCCTGGATGCCCTGCACTTCCTGGCTGAGGCTAAGAAGCGCCTTCCATCCGCGTGAGGGCTGCTCTGCTCGGACGGATTGCTGTAACATGTCCTCAGTCATATGGCCCGCCATCGCTGGGATCCGTTGCGCGATCTTCTGGACTTGCAGGAGCGCATCAATCGGCTACTCGAGGAGAGTCTCGCGCGTGGGTTGACTCCTGACGCTGCGCTA
>Ga0302323_100004413_pt1 | contig 11458 bp, 9 predicted proteins | sample Fen_T0_3_FD_201950 | JGI IMG/M metagenome (GOLD analysis project Ga0302323, IMG submission 201950) | Peat permafrost microbial communities from Stordalen Mire near Abisko, Sweden - Fen_T0_3 | ecosystem: Environmental > Terrestrial > Soil > Wetlands > Permafrost | place: Sweden: Abisko... | reverse complement strand
GTCATCTCGACGACGTTGGCGGTGCCGCCGAGCCCGGCGTTGTTGACGAGCACGTCGATGCGCCCGAACGTTCCGATCGTCCGCGCGAGCAGCCCCTGCACCGCGGCCTCGTCGGTGACGTCGCACACCACTGCGAGCGGCTCCGTGCCGGTGAGCTCCGCGAGCCGCGCGGCCGACACACCGAGCCGGCGTTCGTGGTGGTCGCTCAGCACGACAATGGCCCCCTCCTCCGCGCAGCGCTGCGCGGTGGAGAAGCCGATGCCGGTGCCGGCCGACGCCGTGACGACGACGACCTTGCCCTCGAGGAGCGCGTGGGCGGACGGGTACTCGGGCACAGTGGTCACAAGGCCTCCTCGGACCGGCGATTCAGACCTTGGGCTCGGGCGGCAGCCCGAGGACGCGCTCGCCGATGATGTTGCGCTGCACCTGGTTGGACCCGCCGTAGATGGTGTCGGACCGGGTGAACAGGAACGTCCGTTGGGCGAAGCTCAGCTCGTAGGGCGCGGCGTCGGCGATGAGCCCCTCGGGACCCAGCACGTCGACCGCGAGCTCGCCGATCGCCCGGTGCAGCGAGGCCCAGTAGAGCTTGTGCACCGAGGTGAGCGGCGTGATGTCACCGCGCTCGAGCGACGGCATCGAACGCAGCGCGTTGTAGCGCATCACTCGCAACGCCACCCAGATGTCGGCCACCCGCTGGCGGACCACCGGGTCGTCGGTCACACCCCGCCGCTGCGCCGAGGCGAGAATCTCGCGGAACTCGTTCTCGAAGGTGAGCTGTTGGCCGAGGGTCGAGGCGCCCCGCTCGAACGCGAGCGTGCCCATCGCGACCTTCCAACCGCCGTTGACCTCGCCGACCACGTTGCTCGACGCCGTCCGAGCGCCGTTGAAGAAGACCTCGTTGAACTCCGAGGTGCCCGTGACCTGCTCGATCGGTCGGATCTCGATCTCCGGCTGATCCATCGGGACCAGCAGGTACGAAATCCCTCTGTGCTTGGGCGTGGCCTCGCGGTCGGTACGGCAGAGGACGAAGCACCACTGCGACCAGTGGGCCAGCGACGTCCACACCTTCTGCCCCTCGATGACCCACTCGTCGCCGTCGAGATGGGCCCGGGTCTGCACGTTGGCGAGGTCGGACCCCGCGTCGGGCTCGGAGTAGCCCTGGCACCAGACCTCGGTCCCCTTCAGGATCGGCGGGAGGAACCGCTGCTTCTGGGCCTCGTTGCCGTAGTGGATGACCGTCGGGCCGAGCAGCCCCTCGCCGATGTGGCCGACACGACCCGGGCCGCCGGCGCGCGCGTACTCCTCGTAGAAGATCACCTGCTGGGTGAGCGACAGGCCCCGGCCGCCGTACTCGGCGGGCCACGAGATGCCGATCCACCCCGACCGGCCGAGCTCCTGCTCCCAGGCGAGGCGCTCCTCGAACAGCGAGTGCTCGTCGCCCGGCCCGCCACGTCCCCGCACCACGGCGAACTCACCATCGAGCATGGTGGTGAGCCAGTTGCGGGCCTCGGCCCGGAACGCCTCGTCCTCGGCGCTGAAGCGCAGGTCCATCGCGGTGATCCTGTTCGGCGGCGCGGCGCAACCTACCAGCGCCCCCGGCCGGCGCGACACGCCGGGCTCCCCGGCTCCGAGCCGGTTCCGGCCCCCGTGGAAGACTGCCCCCGATGACGACGCGAACCGACGTGTGCATCGTGGGCGCCGGTCTCGCCGGGCTCGCCTGCGCCCGGCTGCTCACCCGCCAAGGGGTGGAGTGCATCGTCCTCGAGGCGGGCGACGACGTCGGCGGCCGGGTCCGCACCGACGCCGTCGACGGCTTCCTCCTGGACCACGGGTACCAGGTCGTGCTCACGCAGTTCCCCGAGCTGCACCACCAGCTCGACGTCGCCGCGCTCGGGCTGCAGCGTTACGACCCCGGCGCGGTCGTGCGGGTGCACGGGCGGTTCCACCGGGTCGACGACCCTCGCCGCGAGCCCGCCCGCGCGCTGGCCACGCTCACTGCGCCGATCGGCACCTTCGCCGACGACCTCCGGCTCCTCGCCCTGGTGCTCGATCTCCTCCGTACCGAGCCGCGCGCGCTGCTGCGCCGGCCCGACACCACCACCGCCGAGGCCTTGCGTGCACGCGGGTTCTCCGAGACGATGATCGAACGGTTCTGGCGGCCGCTGTTCGCCGGCATCCAGCTCGATCCCGACCTCGAGGTGTCGAGCCGGCGGTTCGAGATCATCCTCGCCATGCTCGCCGAGGGCGCAACCGCGCACCCCGCCACCGGGGTGCAGGCGATCCCCCGCCAGCTCGCCGACGGCATCCCGGTCGGAGTGATCGAGCTCGGCGCGCGCGTCGACCGCGTCGACGGCACCACGGCACACCTCGCCGACGGTCGCGCGATCACCGCCCGTGCGCTCGTGGTCGCCACCGAGGGTCCGGTCGCGGCACGGTTGCTCGGCCTGCCTGATCCCGGCTCCCGGGCCGAGTCGTGCATCTACTTCGCCGCCGACGCCGCACCGCTCCCCGAGAAGATGATCGTGCTGAACGGCGACGGCATCGGCCCGGTCAACAACCTCGCCGTGGTCTCCAACATCGCGCCCTCCTACGCCCCCGAGGGCCGCGCGCTCGTTTCTGCGGTCACCCCCGGGCCGATCGACGGCGGCGACGCCGAGCTCGAAGACGCCACCCGCCGCCAGCTGCGCGGTTGGTTCGGCGGCGCGGTCGACACGTGGGAGCACCTGCGCACCTACCGCATCCCGCACGCCCACCCCGACCAGCGGCCGGGCTTCAACCCGCGCCGACGCGTCCGCCTCGGCGACGGCTTGTACGTGTGCGGCGACCACCGCGACACCCCCTCGAGCCAGGGCGCCATGTTCTCGGGCCGGCGCACCGCGTCGGCCGTCTGGGCCGATCTGCGCGCGCCTCAGCCCGTCAAGTAGCGCCGCAGCCCGCGGCGCACCGCCGGACAGTCGTCGGGGTCGGGCAGGTCGCGCCATGCGGGCTCGAGCGACTTCGTGAGGCTCGGCACCTGCCAGGGCGACGCGAGCGCCTGCACCACCCGCTCCGTGGCGCGCCAACGGGTCTGTGTCGCGACGGCGTGGCCGTGCAACACCCGCCTCACGAGGTGCTCGGTGCGCCGGTCGCCGAGGAGCCCACCGTGGAACGCGGGCCGCACCACGTACGGGATCGTCACCGCCGCGGGACGGGGCGCGGCGAGCCCGGTGTCGAACGGGAGGACGGCGAGCTCGCGCACGCCCGGGGCCCGGCAGCGCAACAGCCCCTGGAGCAGCGGTGCCTGCTCGACGATCGAGCGGAACAGCGGTGTGTCGGAGCGCACGTCGACGGGGCCGAGGCGTTCGACGATCGCACCCACGCCGTCGAGCGCGGCCCCGGCGGCGACGCCCCAACCCACGCGCCCCGGCGCCGGGTACGACACCCGGCCCGGGTCTACCAGCGGACTGAGCACCACGACCGACCGCACCGGTGCGCCCGGCGTGGCGAGCAGGTACGTGAGCGCGACGAGCGCGCCCTCGCTCTCCGCAACGATGCCCACCGGCGCGCCTGCGTCGTGAGCCAGCGCGTCGACCTGCGCGCCCAGGCGAAGGGCAAGCGTGCGCAGCGGCTCGTGGGTCGCGCCGCGGGGGTAGGGGCGGGGCTCACCCGCTCGGTCGAGGCCGGCGTACGAGAAGCGGCGGATCCGGACGTCGCCGCCCACCCACCGCCGGGTCACGCCGTCCCAGCGCGAGTTGAACCCCTTCACCACCAGCACCGGTGGCCCGCCCGTGGGCCCGACCGGCGCGGCCCGGGGCGCCCGAGCCCGGTCGTGCTCGAGCGCCACGGCCACGGCGAAGCCGACCGCGGCTCCGCCGACCACGAGCGCGAGCACCGCCGCGAGGGCGACCACTGCGAACGGGCGGCGAACGGCATCGGCGGGGGCATGCACCGCGGCGTCGGTCACGCGGAGCCAGCACCACCCGTTCACGAGCCCGGCCGCGAGCACCGTGGGCCACCGGACCCAGGCCGGACCCGCGGCAACGACCGCGCCCGCCACCGTGGTCGACGCGAACGCGACGAGCACGGCGCCCACGCTGCGCGCGGGTGGGCGGGTCCGCCACCATCGCGGCGACACCGCGGCGCAATGCACGATCGTCGAGACCATCACCACGACCGGCACCGCGACGATCCAGGAGTACGACAGCGAGAACACAGCCGTCGCGAACGACAGCACCACCCACGGGACGAGCAACGCGGCGACGACCGCGGTCGCGAGCAGCGCTCGGCGCATCCGCTCCCTCCCGTCCGGCACGGGGAGGTCGGCCGGCCAGGCGAGACCCACGATGGCCGCGGTGATCGCGGACCGTGCCACGACGAACAGCGCGACCGCGAGCACCACCACGGGCCACGACGGCGTGTACACCGCGATCCAGCGGAGGTCGTGGAACTGGTCGAACGGCGTGGGCGCGCTCACCTGGGGCGCGAGGGCGAGCCCGGTCACCGGGCCGAGCCCGCCGAGAACCGCGGTCTCCACGAGCACGAGCCCGGCGGTCAGCGCCGCGAGGGCGGGCCGGTCGCGCAGGCGGGCGGGTCGCCGGTCCTGCGAGGCCATCGGCGGCCGATGCTACGGCTCGGCGGTTCCGACCGAAGCGGACGCGGCTACGTGGCTGCGGAGGGCTTGCGGAGGTCGACCGAGACGGGCTCGCGTCGCAACATCCCGAGCCGGTGTCCGGCCACGATCGTGCCCGAAACCAGTGCGATCAGTGCCGACAGCGCGAGGGCGGTGCGCATCTCCACCGAAACCTCGCCCGCGAGCACGGCGATCGTCGCGATGTTGAGGAACGCGTGCACGACGACCGCGGGCAGGAGCGCGCCGGTACGGAGCACCGCGTATCCGAGGACCACGCCGAGGCTGGCGAACGGCAGCGCGGTGAGCGCGCTGTTCATCTGCTCCACGTGACCGGGCAGCAACGAGAAGATGATCCCGCCGGCCATCAGCGCCGAGATCCCGGCGACCGGGCCCCAGTCCTCGGCGTTGCGCCAGTTGTGACCGGTCAGCTTCGCCACGAGGGTGCCCACCACGATGAGTACGGCGAGGCGGTACACGAGCTCTTCGCCCAGCGCCGCGATGATGAGGCCGATGGCCTCGCGGGTGCCGCCGATGTGCACGGAGTAGCGGTAGGCCGCCCACACGAGCGCGGCGGAGCTGACGATCAGGAACTCGGCCCAGGCCCGCCGGTTGGCGGAGTCGAGGCCGAGGCGGCGGAAGCCGACGAAGTACGCGAGGGCCACACCGAGCGGGAGCGCGGGTGACATCGGCACGCGCCCGAGCGCGCCCATCGAGATGTTCATCCACGCGGTGGCGACGTCGATGACCACGGTCACGAGCGCGAGGAGCACGATCGGGAGCGTGAGCGGCCAACGGGTCCAGCTCCGCCAGCGCCAGCTCCAGCGCTCGGATGCTCGCTCGGCGAACTCGGCCAGGCCCACGTCAGGTGTCCCCTCGGACACGGCCGGCGGCACCGGCGCGATGTTCTGCATCGTCGCGTTCTCCCGAACCCTTGACCGCAGCGTGACCCCTACGGCACCCCACCACCCAGTGTGGTGTACCGACCACGCTACGTGCAAGCCGGCCGGCGAAGGGCCAGATCCGGGAAGGATGCCGGTACGCGGGGCTCACGCCAGGTGGGTGTCGAACCAGGCGAGGGTGCGAGCCCAGGCGTCCTTCGCGGAGGCCTCGTGGTAGTCGGCGCGGGCGTCGCAGTGGAAGCCGTGCGCAGCCCCCGGGTAGCGAACCACCTCGGTGTCGACCGACGCGGCCGGCAGCGCCTCGCGCAGGCGCTCGACGTCGGCGACCGGGATCGACCCGTCCTCGTCGCCGAAGAGCCCGAGCCACGGAGTCTGCAGCGCGCCCGACTCGTCGACCAGGGCCGGGAACGGGAGCACGCCCTTCGTGGCGATGCCGCCGCCGTAGAAGCCCACGCCCGCGCCGAGCGCGTGGCGGAGCGAGACGAGGAACGACGCCCGCCCGCCGAAGCAGAACCCGACCACGCCGATCCGGTCGTCGGCGAAGCCTGCGGCCCGGAGGTGGTCGAGCGCGGCGCCGGCGTCCACGAGGATCGTCTCGTCGCTCACGCCCTCGAACAGCGGGAAGATCGCGGAGAAGTCAGTGTAGTCCTCCACCGCGCCACCACCGGCGCGGTGGAAGAACGCCGGTGCGACCGCGTGATAGCCGGCCGCCGCGAACCGCGTGGTGACGTCACGGATGTGCGCGTTCACGCCGAACGCCTCCTGGATCACCAGCACTGCGCCGCGGGCCTCGCCGTCGGGCGTCGCCTCGAACGCGGGCATGGGGCCGTCGGTGGTGTGGAGAACGAGGTCGCGAGTGAGCATGCAGGGTCTCCTGGTTCTTCAGGTGCGCTGGTCGAACGCGACCTTGATCGCGCCGGTGGCGTCTTGCGTGGCGAGGGTGCGGAACGCGTCCCGCCAGTGCTCGTCGAGCAGAAAGGTGTGGGTGACCATGCCGGTCAGGTCGACCCGGCCGCCGGTGACGAGGTCGAGGTAGTGCTCGATGCCGTGTCGGGCCACGCCGTCGATCGTCTCGAACCCGAACGCGTTCGACCCGACGAAGCTGATCTCCTTGAAGTACAGCGGCGTATCCTCCCAGTAGGTGGGACCGTGCACGCCCGCCTTCACGAGCGTTCCCCGCGCCGCGAGCACCCGGGCCCCCACCTCGAAGGTCTCCCGCTTCCCCACGGTGTCGTACACGACGTCGATGCCGCCGGGGTAGGCCATGGGAAGGCCGTCGCTCGGCTGGAGCACCCCGCCCGACCACGCGGCGGCCTCCTCGATCACCGCGAGCGCGGGCTCGTGGCCGATCGCCGCCGCGCCGAGGCGGCGGGCGAAGTCGGCCTGCGCGCCGAAGCGCGCGACCACGAGCACGTCGACGTCGGGGTGCAGCGCGCGCAGGATCGCCGTGGCACACGTGCCGAGCGCGCCCGCGCCGTAGACCATCGCCCGGCCCCCCGCCGGCGGCGGGTGGCGCGTGATCGCGTGCAACATGACCGCGAACGGGTCGGCCAGAACTGCGAGCTCGTCGGGCACGCCGTCGGGGACGCGGAAGAGCATCGAGTCGTGCGCGGGCATCAGCTCGGCCCAGCCGCCGCTCGCGTCACTCGACGTGCCGGTGTGGATCCCCGGCGCGATCGGGCCCACCCCGAAGCTCGCGCACAGGCTGTAGTCGCCCCGCGCGCACGCGGCGCACACGGGCGACACGCCGCGCGGGCCGCACGAGAGCCACGGGTTCAGCACCACGCGGTCGCCCACCGCGAGCCCCTCGGCCTCGGGGCCGAGCTCCACGACATCGGCCACCACCTCGTGCCCGAGCACCTGGGGCAGCGAGAAGAACCCCTTCATCGGGTTGTCGTCGGTGCGGACGTCGCCCCAGTCACCGAAGACCTGCTTGGCGTCGGACCCGCAGATGCCGGTGAGCCGCGGGCGGGTCACCACCCAGTCGGGCCGCAGGGGGCGCGGGTCGTCGAGGTCGACGAGGGCCATCGGAACCTGGGCCAGACCCCGCAGCAGTGGGTTGTCGGACGTCGCGTCCGGATCGCCGTCGTCGTCGGGCCGGACGCCATACAGGAGCGCGCGCACGGACGGAGCGTAGCGAGCGCCCGGTACAGGACGAGCGAGAGCACCGACCAGCGAGCGCAGCGACCCGGAGCGACGGAGCCGCCCTCAGGCCGGGTCGCTCACGCCTCCGGGACCTCGGGCGCCTCCGGGACCTCCGGGACCTCGGGCGCCTCCGGGACCTCCGGGACCTCGGGCGCCTCCGGGACCTCCGGGACCTCAGGGACCTCAGGCGCCTCCGGGACCTCCGGGACCTCAGGGACCTCCGGGACCTCCGGCACCTCGGGGACCTCCGGCATCTCGGGGACCTCCGGCATCTCGGGGACCTCAGGCACCTCCGGTGCCCCCGACGTCGCCAACGCCACCGGTGATCTCAGCGTGCCGTCGCCACCATCGTGCGCGATCGCATCCGGCGGCGGCGCGGGCACGAGCTCGGCCGGCCGCTCGTGCTTCCCTCCTGCGAGCTTCTCCTTCTCGTGCTTCTCCTTCGGCGGCTTCGGGAACGAGTGGGGCCGGAAGCGAACGTCCACCTGGGTTCGCTCGCGGGCGAAGTCGACGCTCATCACGAAGATGTTCGTGACCTCGCCGTGGAGCCGCTTGGCCAGCGCCGCCTTCAACGCGAAGTCGTCGCGGTAGACCTTGTCGAGCGTGACGATGCGACGGTCGTGCCGGGGCAGCATCCGCGGGTGGTCGGCCACGTACATCACGCCCACCAGCACCACGGTGAGGGTGATGGTGGTCCCCCAGTGGTCGTTGGGCGTGAGGCCGGTGGCGAGCCCGATGACGATCGCCACGAAGTAGTAGCCGATCTCCTCCTGGGTGACCTGGGTGGAGCGGAGCCGGATCACGGACAGCAGCGCGAAGAGGCCGATGCCGAACGCGAGGCCCACCGGACGCGACGAGATGAAGGTCGCGACGGCGAAGAGGCCGACATTGACGCCCATGAACCCGAGGGTCAGATCCCGGCGATGGTGGCGATGGAAGTAGATCGCGTAGGTCAGGATCGTGATCGCGACGAGGTCGATGACCAGACTCAGGATGAGCACGCCGTAGTCCATGGCTCTCCTTCTACCTCCTGGTCACTCCGGGCGATCAGGGGCTTTCGGCAGCATTCCGACCGATTCCGTCGTATCTTCGCTCCGGAGCACCTCGGCGAGGGGGACCGGCCGGCGCTCGTCGATCGAGCGGTGCGCGGCCACGCCCACGGCCACCGACCACAGGCCGTCGTCGAGGCCTACCGCGGGGCGGGCCCCGGACCGGATCGCGGCAAGGAAGTCGAGGTGCTCGAGGTAGCTCGACCCGTGATGGAAGCCCTCGTGGCGCACCCGGGGGTCGTGCACGGTCTCGGTGCGCACCCCGGTCGGGCCGTCGACCCGCCGGCCGGCCCGGACCGTCGACTCGGGCAGGAACGCCTCGAGCTTGCCCACATCGCCCACGACCGCGAGCTCTTCCTGGTGCGCGCTCGCCTCGGCGAACATGCACAGGTCGAGCATCCCGCGCGCACCACCGGGGAACTCGACGATCACGTACGCGTTGTCGAGGATGTCGGGCACCTCGCCGCCGTACTCCTCGTCGAGATGGTTCACGTCCTGCGAGCCCGAGGCCATCACCCGCACCGGTCGCTCCCCCACGATGTGCGCCATGAGATCGAAGAAGTGGCAGCACTTCTCGACGAGGGTGCCGCCGGTGTTGCGCGAGAAGCGGTTCCAGTCGCCCACCTTCTCGAGGAACGGGAAGCGGTGCTCACGCAACGCGACCATGCGCACCCGGCCCACCTCGCCGTCGTGCGCACCGCGGATCACCCGCGCGACCGGGGGCATGTAGCGGTACTCGAGCCCGACCCACACGACGGCGTCGCGACCCTCGGCCGCCGCGATCACCCGCCGGCAGTCCGCGACCGTGGTGCACAGCGGCTTCTCGACGAGGACGTGGAGGTCCGAGTCGAGCACGTCGAGGAGCACGTCGAGGTGGGTGTGGTTCGGCGTCGCGATCACCACCGCGTCGCACACGTCGGCGTTCACCATCTCGCCCGCGTCGGCGAAGATCGCGATCTCGGCCCCCGCGGGGAACCAGCCGAGCGCGTCGGTCACCGACCGATCGTGGGGGTCGGCGAGGGCGGTGACGACCGCGCCGTCGACGGCCAAGAGGTTGCGCAGGTGCTCCTGGCCCATCATCCCGGCGCCGATGATCCCGTACCGCACAGGATCGCCGGCAGACGGCGGCGTGCCGGGCCCCAGGGGGGAGGACGGTGCAGTGGCCACGCGCGGGGCAGCCTACGATGCGACCCTTCGGCCGCCCCGCTCGCTCACCGGCCGCCGGTCGTCGAGACGACCATGACCCGCGCGGGAGGAATGACCCCATGGATCCGCAACGCAAGCTGATCGCCCTCTGGTTCGCCCGGATCCGGGCCCTGCTCGGGCTCAAGCTCGTGCTGTTCCCCGGGCTGATCACGAAGGTCTGCATCGGGAAGAGCACCCCGGTGAGCAACGCCGCCGTGCGGATGGTCGGCGTGCGCGACCTCGGCCTCGGGCTCGGCGCGGTGGCCGGGGTGCGCGAGGGAACCCAGGCGCCCGAGTGGATGGGCTGGGGCGCGGTGGCCGACGGCGTCGACGCCCTCGCACTGCTGATCACCCCGGGGCTCCCGAAGCGGGCCCGTCTCACCGGGCTGTTCGCGGCCGGCGCGGCCGTGGTCGGCATGAAGCTCGCGTGGGAGCTGGCCGACGAGCGTGCCGCGATCGAGGTCGAGGCCCAGGCCGCCGCCGGCCACTGATCCCGGGACCGAAGTCCCGAATCCGGGCAAACCGGAATAACCTGACCCCGCGCGCGCATCTCCTCGGTACGGAGGGCGAAGCATGTCGATCACGGTTCCCAGCACGGTTCCCACCAATTACTGGCACGTCCTCGACGACGGGCGCGTGCAGTGCGACGTGTGCCCGCGCGCTTGCAAGCTGCGTGAGGGCCAGCGGGGCCTGTGCTTCGTGCGGGCCCGTGAGGGCGATCAGGTGGTGCTCACCACCTACGGCCGGTCGAGCGGGTTCTGCGTCGACCCGATCGAGAAGAAGCCGCTCAACCACTTCCTGCCCGGCTCGTCGGTGCTCTCGTTCGGTACGGCGGGCTGCAACCTCGCCTGCCGCTTCTGCCAGAACTGGGACATCTCGAAATCGAAGGAGACCGATACCCTCGCCGACGCCGCATCTCCGGAGGCGATCGCCGAGGCCGCGGCCGACCTGGGCTGCGCGAGCGTCGCGTTCACCTACAACGACCCGGTCATCTTCCTGGAGTACGCGGCCGACGTCGCCGACGCGTGCCGGGCACGCGGGGTGCGGACCGTCGCGGTCACCGCGGGGTACGTGTGCCCCGAGCCCCGGGCCGACTTCTTCTCGCACATCGACGCCGCCAACGTCGACCTCAAGGCGTTCGACGAGGACTTCTACTTCCACCTCTGCGGCGCGCACCGCGACGCCGTGCTCGACACCCTCGAGTACCTCGTGCACGAGACCGACGTGTGGGTGGAGATCACCACGCTGCTCATCCCGGGCAAGAACGACTCCGACGCCGAGCTCGACGCCATGACCGGCTGGGTGGTCGACCACCTCGGCCCCGACGTGCCGATGCACTTCACGGCGTTCCACCCCGACTTCAAGATGACCGACGTGCCGCCGACCCCACCGGCGACGCTCGCCCGGGCCCGCGCGATCGCGCGACGCAACGGCGTGCACTTCGCGTACACCGGCAACGTGCACGACGTCGACGGTGGCTCCACGTTCTGCGCCGCGTGCGGCACACGCCTCATCGAGCGCGACTGGTACACGATCGGCGAGTACGCGGTGGCCGACGACGGCCATTGCGG
>Ga0302323_100004412_pt1 | contig 11458 bp, 11 predicted proteins | sample Fen_T0_3_FD_201950 | JGI IMG/M metagenome (GOLD analysis project Ga0302323, IMG submission 201950) | Peat permafrost microbial communities from Stordalen Mire near Abisko, Sweden - Fen_T0_3 | ecosystem: Environmental > Terrestrial > Soil > Wetlands > Permafrost | place: Sweden: Abisko... | reverse complement strand
GTCCGATTTCGCGCTCTCGGGGAACCAAACTCAAGCGGGCTTGCCGGTCACCCTGACCGGTCTGAAAACCGTCGAAGGTAACCCCTGATGGCCATCTCGCACGCCAAGTCGAACGCAGTCCCTGACTTCACGGGTACCGTCACCGTCTTCAACAGCCTCGGGGTGACCACCACGACGCTGGCCAGCGCGCTGGTGCGGCCGAGCGACTGGAACAGCGCACACAACCAGTTCCTGACCCTGGCGGGCAACACCGCCGGCGCCTCGACCCTGAGCGGGTCGAACATCGTGCTGCAAGGTGGCGCCAACGTCACGCTGTCGGCCAACGGCTCGACGCTGGTCTTCAGCGCACCGGACCCCATCACGCAGTCCGTGCAGACGCAGGGCAGTGTCCAGGTGCAGGGCAGCACCGGCGCGATCGTGTTCTCGAACTTGAACGGCATCAGTTTCGGTGGCAACGCCGGCACGATCACCGCGTCGTACACCGTGCCCGCGCAGACGGCCTTCGTGTTGTCGAACTCGAACAACGTCAGTTTCGGGACCAACGGCAGCACCATCACGGCGTCGGCCAGCTTCGCTCAGTCCGTGCAGACGCAGAACAGCGTCCAGGTGCAGGGCAGCAGCGGGCAGATCAGCTTCTCGAACTCGAACAACGTCACCTTCGGGTTCAACGCCAGCACCATCACGGCGTCGGCCAGCTTCGCCCAGTCGGCGCAGACGCAAAACGTCGTGCTGCCCTCGGCCGGCACGCAGACGGCCAGCAGTGGCACCGTGGTCTTCAGCAACTCGAATGGCGTGACCTTCGGGATGTCGGGGTCCAGTCGCATCACGGCGTCCGTCGAGACCTCCTACGCCGCCAGCAACCACAGCCATGGCAACCCGACGCTGGCGCTGACGAACCTCACCGGCACCACGGCATCAAACAGCGCCGGCCTGACGATCAGCCTGTCCGCGGGCGCGCCCGGCGCTGGCGTCGCGTTCTCGGCCGCGGGCAACTCGGTCAGCAACGGCACGGTGGTCTTCAGCAACTCGAACGGCATCTCGTTCGGGATGAACGGATCGACGATCACCGCAACGGTGAACCCGGGCGCAGCTGCGGGCATCGCCGCGATCCAAGGCGGCACGCAGACGGCCACCAGCGGCACGGTGGTCTTCAGCAACTCGAACGGCATCAGCTTCGGCCTGTCCGGCTCGACGCAGATGACTGCCAGCTACACCGTGCCGGGCGCGACGGTGTTCTCGAACTCGAACAACGTCACCTTCGGGCTCAACGGATCGACCGTCACGGCGACGGCGACCTTTGCGCAAACCGCGCAGACCCAGTCCAACGTCCAGGGGATCTCGGCGGGCACCCAGGTGGGCCGCACGGGCGACATCGTCTTCTCGAACTCGAACGGCATCAGCTTCGGGATGTCGGGCTCGAACACCGTCACGGCGTCGTACACCGTGCCGGTGCAAACCGCGTTCGTGCTCTCGAATTCGAACAACGTCAGCTTCGGGACCAACGGCTCGACTGTCACGGCGTCGGCGACCTTCGCCCAGTCGGCGCAGACGCAGAACGTCGTGGTGCCGACTGCAGGCACACAGACCGCGACCAGCGGCACGGTGGCGTTTGCCAACAGCAACGGCATCAGCTTCGGAATGTCGGGGTCAAGCCAGATCACCGCCAGCTACACCGTGCCGAGCACGGCGGGCCTGCTGAGTGCGTTCAACGCAAGCGCGGGCACCACGTCGAACAACCTGTCGGCGCTGGTCTTCAGCAACAGCAACGGGCTGGCCTTCGGGCTCAACGGCTCGACGATCACCGGCAGCTACACGACGCCGGCTCAGACCGCGTTCGTGCTGTCGAACTCGAACAACGTCAGCTTCGGGACCAATGGGTCGACGGTGACGGCCAGCGCCAGTTTCGCGCAGTCCGTGCAGACGCAAGGCAGCGTGCAGGTGCAGGGCAGCAGTGGCGCAGTCGTGTTCTCGAACTCGAACGGCATCAGCTTCGGCGGCAATGCCAGCACGATCACCGCCAGCTACACCGTGCCGAGCACGGCAGGCCTGCTCAGCGCGATCAACATCAGCGGCGGCACGACCAGCAACAACCTGAGCGCGGTCACCTTCAGCAATGCCAACGGCGTGTCGTTCGGCATGAACGGCTCGGTGATGACGGCCAGCGTCGCCGCGGCCGGTGGCGCGCAGACGGGCATCAGCGGCCTGGCGAACAGCGAGACCACGTTCACCAGCGGCTCGGTGACCTTCAGCGCCCTCGGTGCGATCACGATCCGCTCGACTACTGGCCAGCAGTTCCAGTTCTCGGTCAACGCGCAGTCCGTGGTGCCGGGCATCCAGTCCTTCGCGGTCGCCAACAGCACCTACACGACGGGGCAGGTGTCGCTGTCGAACGCTAACGGCATCAGCTTCGGCTCGAGCGCCGGCGGCGCGATCACGGCCAGCTACACGGTGCCCACGCAATCGGTGGTGCCGGGCATTCAGACCATCGCGTTCGGCAACACGACCTTCACGACCGGCGCGGTCAGCTTCAGCAACGCCAACGGCATCAGCTTTGGGTCCAGCGGCGGGCAGGTCACCGCGTCGTACACCGTGCCGGCTCAGACGGCGTTCGTGCTGTCGAACTCGAACAACGTCAGCTTCGGGACCAACGGCAGCACCGTCACGGCGTCGGCCAGCTTTGCGGCGCAAACGGCGCAGACGATCGGCCTGTACGGCTCATCGCAGACCTACGGTCAGTCGTCCAGCAGCACGGTCGACGCCCGTTCGTTGACTGTTGTGGGGTCGGGCGGGGTCTCGGTCGGCATGAGCGCGGGGTCGCTGTTGATCTCGGGGCAGACCACTGCGGCCCAAACCGCCTTCGTGCTGTCGAACTCGAACAACGTCAGCTTCGGAACCAACGGGTCGACGGTGACGGCCAGCGCCAGCTTCGCTCAGTCCGTGCAGACACAGAGTACGGTCGCGGTAAACGGCAGCACTGGCGCGATCAGCTTCAGCAACAGCAACAACGTCACCTTCGGGTTCAACGCCAGCACCGTCACGGCGTCGGCCAGCTTCCCGGCTCAGACCGCGCAGACTGTGGGCGTCTACGCGGTGTCCAACACCACCGGCGCATCGTCCAGCAGCACGGTCGATGCGCGCTCGATCTCGTTCCAGGGCGCAGGCATCGTGTCCGTGGGGATGACCAATGGATCGGTGGTCATCAGCGCGCCCAGCGCCGCAGCGTCGCCGGTGAACTTCAGCGCGGGGACTACCAGCGGAAATCTCGGCTCGGTAGTTTTCAGCAACTCGAACGGCATCAGTTTCGGGCTTAACGGCTCGACGATCACAGCAAGCGTGAACGCCGGTGCCGGCGGGGGGATCGCGCTAGCCAACAGCCAAACCACCTATACCTCGGGCACGGCTGTGATGAGCGTGGTCGGCGGTGCGATGACCATCGCGTCGACCACCGGGCAATCGTTCAACTTCTCGGTGCCGGCCACGTCGTCGCTGGTGGGCGCATCGGGCATTGCAGTCAGCACGAACGGCAGCACGATCAGCATCTATCAGCCGCTGTTGAGCTACTTCGCCAACGGTCTGCCGTACCTGGTGAACAGCCAATCGCAGAGTGTGCAGCAGAGCACCTCGGTTGTGTTCCCGATCCAGGTCCGTGAAGGGTTCTCGGCGGGCTTCATCCGCATGCCGCACACGGTGAGCTTGGCGTCGACCTCGTTTGCCTCGACCGCGGCCACGCAGTACAGCTACAACCAACAAGAGACTCACAACCTCGTCTTCTACAGCCTGGGCACGGGAGCAAGCTCGCAGAGCCTGCAATCGTTCTCGTCGGCGTCGGTGAGCTTCCGGTTCTCGGTCAACGTCAGCCAGAACACGACGAACAACATCAGCGTCACGCATGGGCTGACCTACGGCGTCAGCAACGGGTCGTCGTCGCTGTCCTTCAGCTACGCCGCGACGAACTCGACGATGCAGGTCAGCACCACGCACATGACCGCGCTCAGCGGCATGAAGATGTGGGACACGCAGTTCGGTGCGTCGCTGCCCTCGGGCCGGTACTGGATCGCCTACGGGCAATCGACCACGCAGACCACGCAGGGCACTGCGAACTTGAGCAACGTCCGGGTCGTGCACAGCCAGATCGGCATCAGCCAACCCAACAACACGATGGGCCTGTTCGGCATCGCCAACAGCGCGTCGGTGCAATGGCAGCAGGGCATGGGCTCGTACAGCAATGCCGGTGGCGTCAGCACGGCCAGCATCGACCTGTCGCAGATCAGTTCCTCGGCGTCGCACGTGGCCCCGTACATCCAGATGATCAACCAGGCGTAAGCCATGGCTGTCACCCTCAACGGCACCGCCACAGCGTCAAACGTCAACGCAGCGGCGGCGCTCGCCGTCCCCATGCCTACGGGCATGACAAACGGCGAACTGGCTTTCGTCGAGATCGCCACCGCAGGTGCGGCTGTCATCACAGCACCAGGCGCCGTTGGGTATTGGGTTCAACTATTCCAGAGCCTTGACGGTTTCGGCGAACAGGAACTCGCCGTCTTCGTGCGAACTGTGGACGGCACCGAGGGTGCTACTCAAACCTTTACCTTCTCGACCGCTCAAGGTGCTGCTGTCGCTTTCCGCTTGGGCGGCCAAGCAGCGGTCAACGCGATCAACGTCATCAGCGCTGCGGGCACAAACACCTCGGGCAGCACGACCGCGATGACGGCCCCTTCGGCCAACAGCACGGTGGATGGGGGCATGGTGTTGCGGTTCGGCAGCACAGTGCAGTCGGTGGGGGTCACAAACCCCGGGTCGCATACCGCAATCGGCACGGCCACAAACGGCACCAACTCGACAGACCCGACAATCAGTTGTTGCTACCGGACGCAGACTTCGGCGGGTGCTACGGGCACAGCGGACTTTGTGTCGTCGGCGGGCAGCGGCAATCGGTCGTGGGTCGCGTACACCGTTGTCATCGCCCCCGCTGCACCGACGATCAACACGCAGCCCGCCTCGATCGCGCAGTACGCGGGTCTCACAGCCACGTTCAACATCAGCGCCACGGCGTCAGCGGGCGCATTGCACTACCAGTGGAAGGTGAACGGGTCGAACGTCGGCACGGACTCTGCGAGCTACACCACGGGCACCCTGACTCCCTCGAACAACCAGGACAGCGTTACATGCGTCGTCACCGACAGCAATGGTAGCAACACGTCCACCGCCGCTATACTGACGGTCTTGCCAACCTCATCATCCGCTTGGATCAAAGCATGAAGCCTCAATTCGTGGCCCCCGACTACGGGAAGCACAACGCGGATCTCGAAGCCTCCATCGCACGTGTCAAAGGCACTGCCGCTTGGAAGAAGCTCGACACGATCATCCTCATCCCCGCCGCGGGGAGCGTGCCCACCAAGGCCGTTGCGAGTTGGATGAACCTCTACTCGCCGCCGAACAACGCGGTCTACCGCATGTTTGCAGTCGGCATGGAAGTCGGCGAAGCCTACAGTCAGGCGATCGCCAACATCCTGGCGCACCCGGACCTCTCGAAGTTCAAGTACATCCTGACGATCGAGCATGACAACATCGTGCCGCCGGACGGGCTGATCAAGCTGCAAGAGCGCATGGAAGCGCACCCCGAGTTCGACTGCATCGGCGGCCTGTACTGGCTCAAGGGCGAGGGCGGCCACGCGCAGATATGGGGTGACCCGCGCGATCCCAACTCGAACTTCCGGCCACAGCCGCCAGTGCCGGGGCAGTTGGTCGAGTGCTGCGGCACGGGCATGGGGTTCAACCTGTGGCGGCTGGACATGTTCAAGGACCCTGACCTGCGCAAGCCGTGGTTCAAGACCCAGGTCGAAGGCGGTATGAGCACCCAGGATCTCTACTTCTGGAGCGATGCTCGAAAGCACGGCTACCGTTGCGCGGTGGACTGTTCGGTGCTGGTCGGGCACTACGATTTGACCGGCGCGTTTGGCCCACCAGACCATACGTGGTAGTACAATAGTGCCTCACTCTAGGGGCACTACGTGGCAAAAAGTTCGGCAGAAAAATCAGCGGCATACCGAGCAAAAGATGTCGAGGCGTACAGGGCGAAAAAGCGGGAGTACGCGAGGACGCCCGAGCAACGCGCCAAGCGGACGGCGTATATGGCGGGGTATCGAGAGGCCAACCGTGAGTCGACAAATGAGTCCGCGCGCATCTCGCACGCCAAAGTGCGGGCGGGGCGGTCGTCCGAAGAACGCCACGATCAACACCTTCGAGCCACATACAAGATCGGCCGAAAAACGTACCTTGCGATGCTTGAACGGCAGGGTGGAAAATGCGCCATTTGCGGTAGCGACACGTCAAGGTGGAAGCACAGGTTTCACGTTGACCACTGCCATCTCTCAGGGCTTGTTCGTGGGTTGCTTTGCAACCGGTGCAACCCCATGCTAGGCTGGGTTGAACCCCGGATGAAAGAAATCCTCAACTACCTCAAGCAAGGATCGAAATGAAGGGCAATGTACTGAAAGCGGTCGAGATCGCGCCACAAGGTTCTGTGGCGCCTGAGACCATTCGGCTGGACATCGGCTGCGGCAAGACCACCCCCGAAGGGTGGCTTGGGGTCGACGTCCTTGATTTCGGCCAAGGCGCTATCGCTGATTTGGCGAAGGCCCCGTGGAAACTGAAAGCCCAAAACGGGGCCGATTTCCCCGCCTTCAGCGACAGTGAAGGCCTTTGGCAACTGATGGACAACTCGGTCGACGAGGTGCGCTCCAGCCACTTCGTCGAGCACCTCACCGGCACCGAGCGCATCCCGTTCTTCAACGAACTGTGGCGCGTGATGAAGCCGGGCGCGACGGCGTTGATCGTGACGCCGAACTGGTCGCACTCGTGCGCCTACGGCGATCCGACGCACCAGTGGCCGCCGATGTCGCAGTGGTATCCGCTCTATCTCCACAAGGAGTGGCGGGCCGCCAACGCACCGCACGCGCCGTACACCTGCGACTTCGACCACGTGATCGCAGGGTCGTGGGACCAGGCGCTTGAGATCCGCAATGGCGAGTACAAGCAATTCGCCATGAACCACTACACGAACGCGTGGCGCGATCTCATCGTGACGCTGACGAAGAAGCCGTGACGTGACCACCGCCTTCCAACCCTCAAGTTTTCAATCTGATGGCTTTCAGATTGACGGGGGAGTTGCGGTCGGCGCGGCCATCACCGGCACGCTCAGCTACACCAACAACAACGACTTCTTCTCGGGCGTAGCGGTCCTCACAGTCGGCGTCGACCTCACGGTCCTTGGCGGCAACGTCAAGTTCAAGCCCGTCCAGGTGCCCGTCGAGGCCAAGGCCGCGCCGCTTGAGTACAACGTCACCAACATGCCCGACGCGGTGCCGCCGCGTCTTGGCCGCGGCCTGACGCTGGGCCTGCTGCCGGAAGTCGAACCGGCGCCCGAGATCGTGGCGCCCGAGGTCAAGATCCCCGACGTGGTGGCGCGTGCGAAGCCCGCAGCACCCCTACCCCCGGAACCGCCGGCCGAGCCTCTCCCTGAGCCCGTGGTGGCCGCCGCGCCCCCGCCGGCGCCTACAGGCCCAAGCATCGAAGCGCGTGTCGAAGACCTCGCCGCGGCGCTGGCCAAGGCCACCAAGCAACTCGAGGCCTTGCAGGCGCGCGTGGCCGCGCAGGTCGAACTGGCGCAGACCACGGCGGCCGAGCTCGCCGCCGATGAGGCAGTGCGCGCCAAGCGCGAGCAGAACCGCCGCCGTGCCGAAGCGCTGACGCAGAAGTTGATGTCCAACCTCACTTCTTGACGTAAGCGTCCACTTCTGCCGTACACTGCCGTCCATGCAATTTAGCAACCTCCAGTTGGAATTCCTGGCACGACTCGCAAGGTCACCGGACGGCCAGCTTCTGTTGCAAATCCTTCAAGCCAAGCAGGCCGAGCGTGACGCCGGGCTGCGCACTGCGAGCGGGGAAGAGGTTTTCCGCAAACAGGGGCGCGCCGTCGAGATCAGCGAGTTGATCGCTGACATCACCGAAGCTGAGCGCAGGCTGACCCGCAGCATCCCATCCGTCACCTCACGGACCCAGGTTGTTGCGTAATTCGGGAACCGCGCTGTAGCGCATCCTGTGCGAAGCCCAGCCGCCTTGCGCGCTGGATCGTGGAGAGACCTACATGCAGGCTGCATCAGCCAAGAACGAAACGCGCCTTCCTCGCGCCGTGCTGAAAGTGTCGGAAGCCATCAAGGCCCACATCGACGCGCGAAACGAACCGAAGACCGATCCCGTGGACCCGAACGCGCCGCCGGTTGACCCGAGCGCCCAGGCCACACCACCTGTTGACCCGAATCCCCCGGCCGACCCTCGCGCCGCCGACCCCGCGTACTGGAAGCAACGCTTCGAAGTCACGGCCGGTGTCCTGAAGGCGGAACGTGATGGCCGCAAGGCTGACGCCCAGGGCTTTCAGCAGCAGATTTCCGAGTTGAGGGAGCAGATGCGCTCTCTTCAAACCACGCAGACGCCAAGCACGGCGGTCGACCTCGGGCAGTTCTTCACGCCCGAACAGGTCACCTTGCTGGGCGAAGACGAAGCCACAGCGATTGCGAAAGCAGCGCTGAGCACGGCACAGAAGACGGTCAAGGATGCGATCGAAGCGGAAATCAAACCGCTGAAGGACGCCGCCAAGAACGCCCAAGTGCAGGACGCGAAAGATCGCACACAGGCCTTCCAGGACAAGCTCACCGAGCAACTCCCGAACTGGCAAGCGGTCGACGCTGGCGACGACTGGAAAGCGTGGCTCGCTGAAGAGGACGAATCGACAGGTGTCGAGCGCCAAAGTATTCTGGACTCGCACGTGAGCAAGGCCAACGCCACCAAGGTGGCCGCCATGTTCCGTACGTTCCTGAAGACCAAGGAACTGCCTGTGCCCCCCGTCACGCCCAACGGTACGGGCGCCAGCCCTGGCGGGGAACCGCCGGTGCAGCCCAACCCGCAAGGACTTGGCAAGCCGACGCCGGCCGAGGTCAAGGACTTCTACAAGCGTGCGGCACTCGGGAAGGTGAAGGATCAAGAGCGGATTGCGTTCGAGGCTCGCTTGCGGCTCTGAGCCCCGCAGTACGGGGTAGCGCCTTTCAAGGAGAAAACTCATGGGCGTCGCAATCGCATCAGGCCTTCCCGACTACGGTCCGGCAGGCACAGTCAACTTCAACCCGGAACTCTATTCGGGCAAGTTGGTCGAGAAGTTCTACAAGACCACGGTGTTCGGCGAGATCGCCAGCACGGACTACGAGGGTGACATCGCGGGCTACGGCGCGCAGGTGAAGATCCGTACCGTGCCGGACGTGACCGTCAGCGACTACGTCGTCGGCGCAGGCCTGGGTGCCCAGTACCCGACCTCGAACTCGGTCACGCTGTCCATCAACCGGGCCAAATCGTTCGCGGTGGCCCTGTCGACCGTGGACATGCGCCAGTCGGACCTGGACATGGCGGACATCTTCGCCAACGACGGTTCGATCCAGCTGCGCATCGCAGCCGACTCGGACATGCTGACGGCCATCCCGGCGTTGGTGGACTCGAACAACCAGGGCCGCGTGGCCGGCGTCGACTCGAACATCGACATCGGCGACTCGAGCACCCCGGTGGCGCTGCTGACCACGACCGTGGTCAACTTCATCGTCGACTGCGGCACGGTGCTCGACGAGCAGAACGTGTCGGACGAGGGCCGCTGGATGGTGGTGCCGCCGTGGTTCATCGCGCTGATCAAGAAGTCTGACCTGCGCATCGCTTCCCTGGCTGGTGACGGGGTCTCGATCCTGCGCAACGGCAAGGTCGGCGAGATCGACCGGTTCACCCTGTACCAGTCGCGCAACCTGCTGTCGCAAGCCAGTCCGGGCACCGCGAACTACATCATGTTCGGCCACAGCGCCGGCCTGACGTTCGCGTCGCAGATCGTCGAGTGCGAGATGATCAACAACCCGAATGACTTCGGGTACATCGTCCGCGGCTTGATGGTCTTCGGCTACCAGGTGATCGGGCCGAAGTACGTCGGCACCGCTGTGGTCACCAAGGGCTGATCGGGGTAGGATGGGGCTTCGGCCCTATCCGCCCTGTTCCAATCGCACAAGGAGCATTCCAGATGAAGACCAGTTCCCCTTATGGCCCGGGCATGGACGTGAAGTCGCCGCCCGACACCATCCGCAACGAGCAGTCGAAGGCAGGCAGCAAGGCGAAAGCCCGCTACCCGCACTCGATCATCAGCACGAACCAAACCGCAGGCGGCCCCGGCAAGGGCGGCAAGCGCGCGCTGACGCCCGGCACCACGCCCACGGGTTCCTGACCCGCGGCACCCCGAGACCGGCGCCCACAAGGCGCCGGTTTTTCAACGTCAAACGGAGAACACCATGGCGAAAAAGATGCCGTTCGAGAAGTCCGGTAAGGACATGGAACCCAAGGGCATGAAAGAGGGTTCCAAGAAGGAAGAGAAGATGGACAAGAAGCAAATGGCGAAGCCGTTTGGCAAGAAGTCCAAGTAATCCCCGATCATCCCGGAGCACCCAATGATCAACGAAGCCCAAGACACCGCCCTGTCGAACCGCATGAAGCAGCGGCAGGACGCCAAGATCCCGTTCCTCATCAACATCGAGGACGGCCGCCTCGTGCCCAATGTCGCTGGCACCCGCGAACTGCCCAACTACCGGCCCTACCACGGCCCGGCCAAGGCACCGCTGGAAGCCCGTCTGATGTACCTGCGCACCGAAGGTCGCATGGGGTCTGCGTATCGCCCGCTGACGGACAGCAGTGTCGAGCAGGCGCCGCCTGCGGAACCGTTCGACATCGCCACGGCGTCGCGCGACGACCTGATCAACTTCGCCTTCACCGAATACGGCAAGTCGCTGGACCCGACCGCGCACCTGGCAACGATCAAGAAGCAGGTGCGCGAATTCGCGCGCATCGCTGGCGCGCTCAAGGGCGATCACGCGGACGGCGCTGCCGATCTGACCTGAGATGACCGTATCCGTCGACACCCTCCTGGACAGCGTCAGTTCGACGCTGTTGGACGTGGCTCGGCGGACGTGGGGTCGCAACCTGCTGCTGGGCTACTTGAACGAGGGGCTGCGTGCCACGGTGTTCCTGAAGCCCGACGCCTACCCGGTGCAGACCTTCATCCCGCTGGTGTCCGGCATCGCCCAGTCGCTACCCTCCGATGGTGTGGCGGTGATCAACGCGACGGACAACGAGGTCAGCGGTCGAGGCATCAGCCAAACCGATCTGGCCTTGCTCCAGGAGGAGAACCGGTTCTGGCCGGCGGCCACGCGCGAGGTGGACGTCGAGAACTACGCCGCCGACCCACGCACGCCGCGGCTGTTCTACGTGTTCCCACCCAACGACGGCACCGGCAGCATCCGCATGACCTACGGCGCGGTGCCGCCGGCGCTGACAGGGTCGAGCGGTGAAGTGCTGCCCATGCCTGACTCGTACCAGAACGCGA
>Ga0302323_100004409_pt1 | contig 11462 bp, 11 predicted proteins | sample Fen_T0_3_FD_201950 | JGI IMG/M metagenome (GOLD analysis project Ga0302323, IMG submission 201950) | Peat permafrost microbial communities from Stordalen Mire near Abisko, Sweden - Fen_T0_3 | ecosystem: Environmental > Terrestrial > Soil > Wetlands > Permafrost | place: Sweden: Abisko... | reverse complement strand
CGCTGGTGAACAGCGCTTCAACTCCTACGCTCACGACTCTGGCTCCTACGCCCTCAGGCGACTCTACGAGCGGCTATTGTGCGTGTTGGGTTCCACACGAAATGACGAGGGGCCGCAGTGGACCGGTTCCATCCGGATTGTCGACAGACGATGCCCAACTTCCGATGTATCGATCGTTGGCAAATGTTGTCGACGTAGCGCCGATCAGGCAAGCGAATGAAAGGACGCGAAAGAGCTTGTAGGCAGCACACATGTATCCATCCTGATGTCATTTGCCTACCTGATACCGGGCGCTCGTGGCGGACAGCTTCTGGCCGACAGAGCGCGGTCAGTTGGCAGCATCGCACGACGGTTTCCCGACGGCAAGTAGCCCCAGCCGTGCGCTGCATTCGCCTCGGCTCTCGAGCGGGTCATCGCGTCCAACATGCCTGCCCGTGCCTGACGACCATTGCTTGCGCCAATATCCGAGAAGTGTGCTCGCGACTCAGGTCAATTCGACACTGCAATCGGATCGGCCTCGCATCATCGTCGCGATCCCCATCCCTACGGCCTTCGCAGCGCGCGTCACGCCGCACCATGAACTTCACGCTGGCGGCGTCCAGGTCATCAAGGAACACGCGCTTCTCCTCGAAGGACTTGTCGGACATCAACCAGCCTGCGCTCAGGCAGCCTTCCGACTCAGCGGCCTCAGCTTCGGCGACATTGGCCTCCAACACGAGGCAGCGTAGCGGATCGGTCGCGGTAGATCGTCCGGCCGCGCACTCGGCCCGGCAGTCGTAGTCGGCCCTGCCAAGCACCGTGTCAGGCAACGGGTGTTCGACCGTATGCGGGGCGGGCTTGGGCGGCGTCGCATCGTATGCAACGCCGACGAATCCGACCAGTGACACGGCGATGCAGAGTGCTGCAAGCATAGGTGGATGTGTCGTTCAAGGAATTCTGGCACCGACAGAAGGCTCTGGCATGTCCGCACCGCTCTCAGCCGCGGCGATCAGTGCCGGCTGAGTACCGGGCCAGCAGCGCGCGCCGCCCGCCGAGGCCTGCTGGTCCACCCTCTTCCATCGGCCTCGGACTCCGAGCCATCACTCGCGCCTGCCAGATGCCCGGGGCTATCGCATCACCATCAAGAAGGCCAGAGACGGATGCAGGACCGGGATCGCCGTACGATCGACCCACCATCATCCGGTTGCGCACATGAACCTGACCACAGATGCCCCGCCCCAGATCGTCTTCGTGGACGGCATCGGCGGCCGTCGATTCTTCAGAGGGGTTCTGTCTCGCCACGTCGCGCGGCGCGGCCATGCCTTCCACCATGTCGGCTACCGCCCGAGCAGGGAGTCGTTCCACACGATCCGGGCCCGACTCGGCGATCGGCTCGGAGCGATCGCCGCGAACGGGCCGTATGTGGCGATCGGATACTCGTTCGGCGGCGTCCTGGTGCGATCGGCACTGACGACCCGGCCCGAACTTGCGCGCCCCCTGCGGCTCGTGCTCGTCGCGTCGCCGATGCACTCACTCCGGATGTGCCGCGCCGTGCGCAACCGGTCGATCTTTCGCTGGCTCACGGGAGACTGCGGAAAGCTGCTCGCCTCGGAGACTGGCATGCAGGCCGTGGCGCTGCCCGACGTCCCGACGACCTGCATCTACGGAACCCGCGGCTATGTCGGGCCCTTCGCGCCCGCGGGCCGCGGGCCCAACGACGGCATGGTGGCCGTCGCCGAAATCGATCCCCTGCGCTTCGACGACGTCGTGACCGTGCATGCCAGTCATCCGTCCATGCCGAGTTCGCGGCCCGTGCTCGCGGCGATTGACGCGCGCTTGTCGAGCGTGGCCTGATCTGCCCAAGCGCCGCACCGCCTGCGTGCCGGTTCGGCACGTCCGTGCCCTCCGCAGCCGAACTCGCGATCCATCGTGTGCCAGGTCAGGCAGGGTGAGGCAAGGCCATATGTCCACCCGTCACCCAGGGCGGCGCTTCCCGAAATCGGCCGCGAGCAAGCCGTACAACGCGGAATCCGACTTGCGGCCGCCGACGATCCAGCGCTCGCGCAGGAACCCTTCCCTGACGAAGCCCTGGCGTTCCAGCGCCCGTGCGGAGGCCGCATTGAGGGGGTCGATGTCCGCCTCGACGCGGTTGAGCCCCATCTCGCCGAAGCCGTGCGCCAGCAATTGCGCGATCGCCTCCGTCGCATAGCCCTGGCCCCAGGCAGAGGACGCGAGGACATAGCCGACCTCCGCGCGCCGGCACTGCGCGTCGATGTGGAACAGCGTACAGGTGCCGAGCAATGCCCCGTCGCTGCGGCGGAAGATGCCGAGGCGGAAACAGATGCCGTCCGCGGCGTCGCGCCGGTCCTGCTCGATCTTGTCCACCGCAACCTGAAGTTCGGACCACGGCGGCGAACCCGCGTAACGCATCACAGCGGCGTCCGAGCAGATCGCGAACAACGCGGGCGCGTCGGCGGGCACGAGCGGGCGCAACTCGAGGCGCGGCGTGGCGAGGGTCAGCGTCGAATAGCGGTGCATGGCCAACTCTAGCCGAGGAAGCAATCCGCCAGCAGGCACGGGGCGCGCCGCCCATCTTCTGTTACCCCCGCTTCACGTTCGTTGACTCCGCAGATGCGAATGACTATCATTCACGACTCGTCGAATGACTCTTCATTCCGCGCCCAGCATCGAGCCAGCCCCTCCCAGATCCCGACTCCGTCGTGGCATCGGACGCCAGCCAGACACGTCCTTTCCATGCCCAACGCCGGAGCATCTCTGTGAGCCCTATCTCGAGCCGCAAGCACGCGGCCCATCGCCAGCCGCGCCAATTCGCCTCGCCCGCCCTCGCCTTCGCCGCGCTGGCGCTGCCCTGCGCGGTCCACGCCCAGTCCGCGCCCGCGGCGCCCGCCTCCGCCGCCTCGCAGGCAGCGCGCGCCGAGCCGACGCTGCCCGCCGTCAAGGTGCAGGCCGCCAAGGAGAACGACTACAAGGCCGACACCGTGTCATCGTCCAAGTTCAGCGAGCCGCTGCTGGACACGCCGCAGACCATCACCGTCATCAAGAAGGAACTGGTGCAGCAGCAAGGCGGCACCACGCTGACCGAGGCGCTGCGCAACACCCCCGGCGTGGGCACGTTCTACGTCGGCGAGAACGGCAGCACCTCCACCGGCGACGCGGTCTACATGCGCGGCTTCGACGCCTCGGGCAGCATCTTCGTCGACGGCATCCGCGACGTCGGCTCCATCTCGCGCGACGTGTTCAACCTCGACCAGATCGAGGTCGAGAAGGGCCCGGCCGGCACCGACAACGGCCACGGCTCGCCCACCGGCTCGATCAACCTGGTCAGCAAGCACGCCGAGCTCGGCAACTCCGCCAGCGGCTCGCTGACGGCGGGCAACGAACACCAACGCCGCGCCACCGCCGACATCAACCGCCAGCTGGGCGACGGCGTCGCCGCCCGCATCAGCCTGATGGACCAGGACAGCGCCGCGCCCGGCCGCGACAGGGTCAAGAACAAGCGCTGGGCCTTCGCGCCCACCGTCAGCGTCGGCCTGGGCGCGCCCACCACCGCCACGCTGAGCCTGCTGCACATGACGCAGCACAACGTGCCCGACGGCGGCGTGCCCACCATCGGCCTGCCCGGCTACACCAACACCAACACCTACCTCAATGGCGGCGCCAAGGTCGACCCGCGCAACTTCTACGGCACCACGTCCGACTACGACGACGTGGCGGTGGACATGGCCACGCTGCAGGTCCAGCACAAGTTCGGCGCGCACGGGGTGCTGCGCAACACCACGCGCCTGGGCGAAACGGTGGAGGACTACCTGCTGACCTCGTTCATGACGCTGACGGCGACCGGCGCCGACCCGGCCACCTGGACGGTCGCGCGCAGCAACCCGACCAACAAGCACCAGATCAACGTCATCATGGCCAACCAGACCACGTTGACGAACGAGGTCCAGCTCGCAGGCGTCAAGCATGCGCTGAGCGCCGGCTTCGAGCTGATCGGCGAGGCGCAGCGCACCCGGGGCGTCGCGACGAGCAGTTCCTGGCCGGCCGCCACCGGTTCCTGGCCGGCGGCCAGCCTGTACGCCCCCGACCCGAACGTCACCGGCTACACGCGCACGCTGGACGCCGACCACACCGAAGGCAAGACCGGCACCGTCGCGGCCTACGCCTTCGACACGCTGCATTTCGGCGAACGCTTCCTGCTCACCGGCGGACTGCGCCTCGACCACTACCGCACCCACTACGAGAGCAACGTCGCCTGCGGCGGCACCGCCACCGCCTGCGCCACGGGCGTGGCCAGCGGCACGCTGGTGCAGCCCACCAACCTGGACACCTCCGGCATCCTGTTCGGCTGGAAGCTGGGCGGCATCTACAAGCCCAGCGCCGACGCCAGCCTGTACGCCAACTACGCGGTGTCGCAGCAGCCCCCGGGCGGCACCAACTTCGCCCTCAGCAGCAGCGCCAACAGCGCCAGCAACCCGAACATGGACCCGCAGAAGGCCAAGACCATGGAGATCGGCGCGAAGTGGAACCTCATGGACGGCGACCTCGGCCTGACCGGCGCGCTCTATCGCACCGACATCCTCAACGACATCGAGTCCGACGGCGGCACGCCGGTGCAGTACCTGCAGACCGGCAAGAAGCGCGTCCAGGGCGTCGAGCTGAGCGCGGTGGGCAACATCACCAGGGACTGGGCCGTCAACGCCGGCTTCACCACCATGATCACGCAGGTGCTCAGCGGCGCCGTGGTGGGCAACGACGGCAGCGACGCGCTGAACTACACGCCCAGGAAGGCCTTCACCTCGTGGACCAGCTACAAGCTGCCGCTGGGCTTCAGCGTGGGCGGTGGCATGCGCTACAACGGCAAGCTGCAGCGCGGCAAGGACAGCGCGGTGGGCACGCCCAAGTACGTCAACGACTACTGGGTGGCCGACGGCATGCTGGCCTGGGAATACAGCCGCCAGCTGGACTTCCGCCTCAACGTCTACAACCTGGCCGACCGCGACTACGTCGCCGCGATCAACAAGAGCGGCTACCGCTACACGCCGGGCGCGCCGCGCTACTTCACGCTGTCGGCCAACGTGCAGTTCTGACCCCCGGGCGGCGCTGACGCGCGGCGCCGCTGCCCACCCTCACCGACCAGGCGAACTCTCCATGATGCTCCACGTGCCGCAAGTGCTCACCCGCGAGGAGGCGCGCGCGTTGCGACGGCGCCTGGACGACAGCGACTGGGTGGACGGCCGGGCGACCGTCGGCCCGCAGGGCGCGCAGGTCAAGCGCAACCGCCAGCTGGCCGAACACGGCGCGCTCGGGCGCGAGCTCGGCGCCATCGTGCTGAAGGCGCTCGAGCGCCATCCGCTGTTCTTCCCGGCGGCGCTGCCGCTGCGCATCGCCCCGCCGCTGTTCAACCGCTACGAGGACGGCGGCCACTACGGCTCGCACATCGACGGCTCGGTGCGGCGCAGCTTCGACGGCGGCCACGTGCGCACCGACGTGTCGTGCACGCTGGCGCTGTCGGAGCCCGAGGACTACGACGGCGGCGAGCTGGTGGTGGAGGACACCTACGGCACGCACGAGGTCAAGCTGCCGGCCGGCGACCTGATCCTCTACCCGTCGACCAGCCTGCACCAGGTGCTGCCGGTCACGCGCGGCGCCCGCGTGTCCTCGTTCTTCTGGGTGCAGAGCATGATCCGCCACGCCTGGCAGCGCACCATGCTGTTCGACCTGGACCAGAACATCCAGAAGCTGCGCGAACGCATTGGCGACGGCCCCGAGCTGGTCGGCCTGGCCGGCCACTATCACAACCTGCTGCGCGAGTGGGCCGAGACCTGAGCGGCCGGAGTCACTCCCCCGACGACATCCGGTAGCGATCGGGCCGGTGGTTGATCATCAGCACCGCGTTGAGCACCAGCGCACCGACCAGCGACCAGGCGACGCGGCGCGGATCGAGCGTGGCGAAGGCGCCGGCGAGGATCAGCCCGTCGAAGACCATCTGCACGCCGCCGACCGACCAGCCCCAGCGCCGGTGGACGAACAAGGCGAGCGTGTTGGCGCCACCCAGGCTCGCCCCATGGCGAAACAGCACCAGCAGGCCGAGGCCCATCAGCAGGCCGCCGACCACCGCCGCATAAGGCAGGTCGATGGCGCTCACGCTGAGCATGCGATGCACCAGCTCGACCCCGCCCGAGAGCGCGGTCACCGCGCCGAGCGTCTTCAGCGTGAAGCGCCGGCCCATGCCGTGCCAGGCGAGCGCGTAGAACGGGATGTTGACCACGAACAGCGCGACGCCCAGCGGCAGGCCCGTGGCGTAGCTGACCAGGAAGCCGAGGCCCGGCGTGCCGCCGGTCATCAGGCCCGCGGCCTTGAGCAGCGACAGCCCGAGCGAGACCAGGATCACCGCGGTGACCATGGCCTGGGCGTCGTCGAAGGGCGAGTGCCTGGCCACGGGGGCCGGCGGATGGGAGGGGGAGCGGGGGTTCACGGTGGGCAATTATCGGGCTGCGGAATCGGACCGGTACAGAGCGATCGCAAGGAGCGTGCCCGGCGGCACCGTCGACGACATGCGGCATGGCCACTTCCGTCGCCCCTGCGCGAGAGGCGGGCCGGGCGCAGTCCGGCCCTGGCGGCGCTCAATCACCGTCAGTAGACGTCGCGCCGATAGCGCCCGTCGTCGACGAGCCGCTCCAGCTCGGCGCGCCCGAGCACTTCGGCCAGCGCCTGGTCCACGCCGGCGGCCATGCCGTGCAGGCTGCCGCAGACGTAGATCGCCGCGCCGTCGGCGACCCAGTCGCGCAGCGCCGCGGCCTGGGCGCGCAGCCGGTCCTGCACGTAGACCTTGTGCGGCTGGTCGCGCGAGAACGCCAGGTCGAGCCGCTCCAGCGTGCCGTCGGCCTGCCAGGCGCGCACGTCGGGCCCGGCATGGAAGTCGTGCGCGGCCTGGCGTTCGCCGAAGACCAGCCAGTTGCGAGTCCTGCCCGCCAGCGCGCGCGCCGCGAGGTGGCCGCGCAGGCCGGCGATGCCGGTGCCGTTGCCGATCAGGATCAAGGGGGCGTCGGCGTTGGTACCAAGGCGGAAGTTGGCATGCGCCAGCAGCGCGAGTTCGACCGTGTCGCCGATCGCGGCGCCGGCGGTGAGCCAGCCCGAGGCGAGGCCGGGGCTGCCGTCGGCGCGGCGCTCCTGGCGCACCAGCAGGCGCAGCCGGCCTTCCGCGGGCACCGAGGCGATCGAGTACTCGCGCGGACGCGCCGTGCTGCCCGCCACCCGCACCTGCACCAGGTCGCCCGACTCCCAGCGCGGCGCGGGCGCGCCGGCCGCGGCCTCGAGTTCGAGCTCGAACACCGGTGCGCCGGCGCTGCCGGGGTTGAGGTGGCGGCGCGCCGCGAGCCGCCACGCCTCGAACTGGCGCGCGCTGAACGCCGGTGCGTCGCCGATGCTGGCCAGCCGGCCCAGCTCGTGGTGCCAGCGCTGCAGGCCGGCCTCGGCCAGGGCGTCGACCTCGACGCACTCGAACATGGTCTGCGCGCCGGCCGCCGCGAGCCAGGCGTCGAGCCGGTGGCCGAAGGCGCAGAAGTGCTTGAACTCGCGGTCGCCGAGCGCCAGCACCGCGAAGCGCAGGCCGGCGAGCGCCGGCTGGGCGGCGTCCGCCGTCGGCAGCTCGAGCTCCATGACGCGGCGCACGAAGGGGGCCGCGTTGTCCGGCGCGTCGCCCTCGCCCGCGGTGCTGGCGATGAACAGGGCACGGCCATGCGCGGCGAGATCGGCGCGCGTGAGCCGGCCCAGCGCCTCGACCCGCACCGGCCAGCCGGCGCCATGCAGCGCATTCGCCGCCTGCCAGGCCAGGGCCTCGGCGGCGCCGGTCTGGCTCGCCCAGGCGACCAGCCACGGCTGGCGCGGCGCCGCGCCGTCGGCGTCGTCGGCCGCGGCGCGCGCGAGCGACCGCTCCTGCGCCCGCGCGGCGCGGCGCCGGCGGCGTTCGCGCCAGGCGATGCCGCCGCACAGCGCGGCGTAGCCCGCCAGCACCAGCGCCGCGGCCACGAGCCGCGCGCCGTCTCCCGCAGCCAGGCTCATCGAAGCATCGCCGCGAACGCCGCACTCATGCGCTCGTCGAAGCCGGCGCCGACGCGCACCAGCAGCCGCGCGGCCAGGCCGAGGCGTTCGGCGAACGCCAGGCCGGCGTCGGGGCCGAGCACGTTGATGGCGGTCGACAGCGCATCGGCGGCCATGCAGTCGGCATGCAGCACGGTGACCGAAGCCAGGCCGTGGCCGATCGGCCAGCCGGTGCGCGGGTCGATGGTGTGGCTGTAGCGCCGGCCGTCGTGCTCGAACCAGCGCCGGTAGTCGCCCGAGGTCGCCACCGCCAGCCCCTGCAGCGCGATCAGGGTCTCGGGCGCGCCGGCGTCTGCATCCGGATGCTCCAGCGCCACCCACCACGGCCAGCCGTCGGACTTCAGGCCGCTGCCGCGCAGCTCGCCGCCGACCTCCGCCAGGTGGTTGTCGAAGCCGAGCGCGTGCAGCCGGCGCACGACGCGGTCCACGCCGTAGCCCTTGGCGATGGCCGACAGGTCCAGCGCCAGCCCGCCCGGCTGCCACACGGCGCGTGCTGCCGCATCGACCTGCAGCCGCTGCCAGCCGCCCAGGCGGCGCGCGGCGGCTAACGCGACGGCCGCGGGCGGCTGGGCCGCGCCGCCGGGCCGCGGCGTCGGGCCGAAGCCCCAGGCCTCGACCAGCGCGCCGGCGGTCGGGTCGAACGCGCCGTCGCTCAGGCGCGCCACCTCGAGGCCGTAGGAAAGCACCTCGAAGAAGGGCTCGGGCAGCACGTGACGGGTGCCGGGCGGCGCGCGGTTGAAGCGGCACAGGTCCGTGGCGCGGTCCCAGGTGCTCATTTGCGCGACGACGGCGTCGAGCTCGTCCTGCAGCGCGCGCTCGATGGCGGCGCGGGCGACGCGCGCCGGGCCGATCAGGCGCACGCTCCAGGTCGTGCCCATGGTGCGGCCGGCGAAGTCGTGCAGCACGCCGCCGAGCGCGGGCAGTTCGCGTTCGAGCGTCAGCGGAACGAGCACGCGCCGCGGCGGCCTGGCCGGCGCCGCCGGTGCGCGCGACAGGCCGCCGTCCATCACTTGGGCAGCACCTCGAAGGTCGCGGAGTAGCTCTCGCGGCGGTTGGGCGCGGCGCCCGCCTGGGGCGCCGGCGTGCCGGCCGGGGCGCCGTCGGCATGCTGGTGGGCCGCGCCGGGTCCGCCGGCGCCGCCCATGCCCGCGGGAGCACCCGGGCCGCCCATGCCACTCATGCCGCCAGGGCCCGCCGGACGCCCGCCGTGGTTGGCGCCCAGCCAGTAGCGGCCGGCCTCCGGCCAGGTGACGGCGAACTCGCCCTTGGCGTCGGTGTGCAGCGCCAGTTCGCCGATCTTGTAGCGATAGCGGTTGCCGCCGCGGATCACCGTCACGTCGGCGTTGGCGTAGGGCTTGCCATCGAGCAGCAGGCGGAAGCGGCTGGTGTCGCCCACGCTAAGGTCGGTCGGATTGGTCAGCGGCTGCAGTTCCAGGCCCTTGCCCGCGAGCGCGGGGGCGACCGGGCCCGGGGCGTCGCGCGTGACGAAGGTCTCGGCGCGACTGAGCATGTAGTTGACCTGCAGCTCCTGGGCGTCGGCGGGCACGGACTGGGCCAGCGCGGCGGCGGGGCCGCGCCAGCGCTTGGCCTCGCCGCCCGCCTTGTCCTTGTAGGTGGCCATCGCGGTGTCGGTGACGCCGGCGATGCGGTAGGTGCCCTTCTGCACCAGGTCGACGTCGAAGCTGATGCGCCGGCGCGCCTCGGCGCGCGACTGCGTGGCCAGCACGGAGCCGTCGGGCGCCGTCACCTGCAAGGCGTCGAGCGCGAGCGGGAAGGAGTCGAACTCGAACAGGTCCTCGGAGATCGCGGCGTCGATGGTGACCACCGTCTGCGGGCCGTCGACCACCGAGGCCGAGGGCAGCAGCCAGGGCCGATGGGCCTGCGCCGGCAGGGCGGCCGCGGCGAGTGCGGCAACGACGGCCAGGGCGACGAGCGGGCGGCGCAGCAGGCGCGACGTGGACGGGGCGGGACGGTGGGTGGGGGTCAAGAGATGCTCCGGAAGGACAGTGTTCATGGGCGGGTGCTGCGGGCGCTTGCTCGGAAGGCGTGAAGGGCTCCGGCGTGACGAGCGGGCATGGCGGAGTCGTTCACACCTTCCTAGGGCTTGGCCTCGATGGCGATGGCGCCCAGTTCGCCCTCGCCCGTCACCTTGGCGCTCTCGGCCTTGACGGGCCAGGTGAAGGGCAGCTTCAGGACTTCGCGCCCGCCGTTCTCGCGCGCCGCCTCCACCACGACCTGGTACTGGCCGGGCGCCAGCGCCGTCACCGCCTTGCTTTCGAGCAGGTTGAGCGACTGCTCGCCGGCGCTGCGCGTCGCGCCGCTGACGCCGTCGGCCAGGGCCACCTGCTGGCCGCTCTTGCGCCACCACTGGCGCATGTCCTTGAGCCACTTGGTGCCGCCGTTGTCGCGCTTCTTGAGGTCGTACCAGACCGCCAGGTTGCCGGCGAAGCTCTGGTCGCCCGCCTTCTCGATCCAGGCCGCCACATACGGCCGGTGGTATTCGGCGACGTCGATGCGCGGCAGCGTGATGCGCAGCGTCAGTTCGGCGGCGTGCGCGGGGATGGCGGCCACGGCGGCCGTGAGGGCGAAGGAGTAGCGGATCAACATGGGAATGCCTGGGTCGGTTGCTGGGGTGGAGGTCAATGGATGAAGAGGATGGCCAGCAGCAGCGGCACGACCACGCCCAGGCCGACCAGCGGCCAGGTGCTGGGCCGCCCGCCGGCGTGCAGCTTGAGGATGAACAGCCCGGTGATCGAGAACAGCAGGCAGGCGGCGGCGAAGACGTCGATGAACCAGCCCCAGGCGGCGCCGGTGTGGCGGCCCTTGTGCAAGTCGTTGAGGTAGGAGATCCAGCCGCGGTCGGTGTCCTCGTATTCGACCGCGCCGCTCGCGCGGTCGATGCGCACCCAGGCATCGCCGCCCGGGCGCGGCAGCGCCACGTAGAGTTCGTCGGCCGACCATTCGGCGGCGCGCCCGGCCACGTCGACCGCCAGCGTGGCGGCGATCCAGGCAACGAGGTCGGCGGGCAGCGGCGCGTCGCGCTTGTCCGGCTGCGCCCCTGCGGCGGCCGGCGCATGCGCCGCCAGCAAGGCCGCGGGCAGCTGCGCCTTGCGGTCGACCACCACCGGATGCGCTTCGATCTGCGCCGCGTGGTTCAGCGTGATGCCGGTGGCCGCGAACAGCAGCATGCCCAGCAGGCTCAGCGCGGAGCTGATCCAGTGCCAGTGGTGCAGCGTCTTGAGCCAGTAGGCGCGACTGGCGCTGCCCACCGTGCCGCTGCCGGCCGCGGGCCGCATCTTGCCGACAGGTTTCATTTGGTCAGGATCAATTTGCCCAGCGCGGTCTGCTTGAGGCGATAGAGGGCG
>Ga0302323_100004408_pt1 | contig 11462 bp, 10 predicted proteins | sample Fen_T0_3_FD_201950 | JGI IMG/M metagenome (GOLD analysis project Ga0302323, IMG submission 201950) | Peat permafrost microbial communities from Stordalen Mire near Abisko, Sweden - Fen_T0_3 | ecosystem: Environmental > Terrestrial > Soil > Wetlands > Permafrost | place: Sweden: Abisko... | reverse complement strand
CTGCAACAGCATGTCGAACGGGCTTACGCCCAGCGCCAGGCACAGGGCCCGGTCGCGATAGTAAGGGAAAAACCAGTCGTAGCCGGGGCGCAGAGCCAGAGCCGCAGCCACTTGCAATGCCTCATGGCCGGCGGCCGAAATCTGGAAGAATATTTTCTGCTGGCGTTTGAGAAGGATCTCGCGGTCATCCACACGGCGCGACAAGTACATCAGCTTGTAGATGCGAACCAACTCAAGATGGCTCGGGCCGCCTGAGGTGACGCCCATCTCCTGCGTGCGAGCGCTGGGCACTGCCAGTTCCATTCTCTTCCAACCCCCAATATGCGATTCGTGCCAGGGAACCAACCTGATTGTAGCAATGCAACCCGCGCCGACCGAACTCGATAACCGGCGAAACCATGCCCGTTGAGACCTGCTATTCGCTATCTTATGCCGCTGGGAGGCAGTGGGGGCTGTTGAAAGACCGGCCCGCCGCCGATCGGTTGAGCCATCTTCAATTTGACTTCACGCGCGAGCTTCTCAATCTGGTTCAGCGTTCTGATCTGGGCTGGTGTGAGAGAATCGGCCCTTTCGGTCTCGACTTCAGCATCTAAAGCGGCGGCCAGTTTTAGGAGCTTGTTGGCGTCAGAAACCATCTCCTTCTGCCGCTCGGCGTTGAGAAGGCGCAGGCGCCTTTGCTCTTCAATCGGGTCCGACTCGCCAAACTGGATACTCGGATTGGCTCCGTGATGGTTCAGTTGGCCGGCAATCGATTCGGTGCTGCCCAAGGGTGAGTTCTGTGCACCGCCGGGGAGGGCGAGCACAAGCACAACCCAAATCAGCGGTCGAATTCTCTTGAATTGCCCGCTCGACCTCGCCATGGGCCCCTCGCTCACCATTCTCAACTTCAACGTAATTAGGTGCCGCCGACCTCTTCAAACCAAATCCGCTTTATGTTCTTCTGCCGTCAATTGGCACCAACCGTTAGCTTCATCTTCTCTTTTACGTTGTGGGCAAGTCGTTCGATCTCTTCCGCCTCGATGATTGTTACGGCCGACAGTTCGTTGCCGGTGGATCTCTCCATTTCGGCTTTCAAGTGGAGTGCGAGTTTGAGCAGTTTGGCGCTGTCTTCGTCGATCTGCCGCTTTCGTTCCAGGTTTGCCGCTTCGTAGCTCCGCTTCCTGGTCAACTGATCACGCATTCTCAACTGGTCGTTGGCGTCCGGCGGGCGGTTCGCTTCAGGAAGGATGATCGAATGGGGATGAGGGGGGGCATCGATGTGCTGCTGAGCTATCACCGCGTCTGCCAAACCCACAAGCGCCGCCAACGCTGCAATTCCAGCGCAAACGCACATCCGATGGCGTCGCAGACCCTGTTGGCTGGATCGATTCATGAATGCCCCTTCGCCGGCGCACGTTTTCTTCAATTGGCGCCGACGGTCAGCTTCATCTTCTCCTTCACACCATGGGCCAGCCGCTCAATCTCATCGGCCTTGCGAATCACGGCGAGGGAAAGGGTGTCCTTGGTTGTCTTGTCCACTTCAGCCTTCAGGTCCGTAGCTAATTTCAGTAGTTTGGAACTGTCATCAGCAATCTGCTTTCGGCGTTCGGCGTTGGCTGCCTCGAAGTTCTGCTTCTTGCCCTGCTGCTCCCGCATCCGCATCTGCTCGTTTACGTCGGGCAGGTTGTTTGCCGCAGGCAGCAGATAAGGCTTGTCGGGATTGGGCGATGGCGCCTGCTGCCTCGGCTGAGCTGCGCCGCCCAGGGCAGCCGCTGCCGCAAGACAGATCAACACCCTGCCCCAATGACGGCGGGGCGTCGCAGTGCAGGCCCTGCTGCCGGCTCCAGCGGAGCGAACTGGATGATCCTCAATCTGCATAGAAAACCTCCCAGGGTTGGGGCGGTCTGCGCGGGATCCGATGGGGAATGAAACCGGAGGTGGCGCAGGGCGTCCGGATCTCTCTGCGCACAGTCTACAGCGGCTTCGCAAGGCCTGTAACCCGAAATTTCCCAAGGCCGCCAATTCGATATTCAAAAAACGATAAAACCGGCGTGTGCCGTTTGCACGGACAAGCGCGATGTGGAGAACGGCTCTAATCTAGGAGGATGAGCTTAGCTATGTCTCCGTTTCTGTTGGCGGCAAGATCGGGATTGTTTGCCCAGGAAAGATTCCTCGGCAAGGTCGTGGACGCCTGGATGGATGATGCCCAGGAGTTTGCCCACCTCAAGCTCCCTCATTTGGTGGTGGTGGCGATTATCGGCTTTATTCTCAGCCGCTTGCTCCGGCTGATCACGGCCAGGATGATCCACATCGCTGAGCAGCACGGCCCGGCCGCCAACCGAATCTCCCAGGTCAAGACCCTGGCGGGGGTGATTCGAACGACTGGCCTTACGGTCATCGGCTCCATTGTCAGCCTGCAATTCCTGGCTGCCGTTGGCGTCAACCTGGCGCCACTGCTGACTTCTGCCGGCGTGGCCGGAGTTGCCATCGGCCTGGCCGCGCAGAACATTGTGCGCGACATGCTCAATGGAGTCCTGATCCTAATCGAGGACCAGTTCAATGTGGGAGATACGGTGCGCCTCGCCGGCCTGGCCGGAGTCGTGGAAGCCATGACGCTGCGCAAAACCACGGTGCGCGACATCGACGGCACCCTCTATGTGATACCCAACTCGCAGATCACCACTGTGGCCAACCTGAGCGTCGGCTACTCGCTGGCCACCGTGAACGTGAGCGTGGACTTCTCTGCCAATCCCGACGAGGTCATTGCGCTGCTGAAAGGAATCGCCGCGGACCTGCGTGCCAGCGCGGACTTCCGAGAGGTCTTTGTGGCTGACCCAAAGGTCTTGGGGGTAGATGCGGTCAAAGGATCTGAACTGATCTTCCAAGTGGTTTTCAAGACGCTGCCCACCAGGCAGTTCGCTCCTGTGCGCGAGTTCCGACGTCGTGTGCGCCTCGCGCTCGAAGACCACGGACTTCTACCCGGCGACCCCAATCGGATCTTCACGAACTTCCTTGACTCGTCGACCAGCGCAAACAAGCCGCCTGGGACTGAATCAGCTCCCCCGCCCGACCCGACCACGCTCAAGCCCGACGAGGGAAACCCATTCAACGCGCAATGAGCTTCCTTTTTGAACCGCCCTAATCAGCGCCCTCCAGAGCCTCCAGAAGGGCCTCGCCACTCGTAACCGGAGGCAGGCAGGTGCGCCCTCGGCAAATCAATGCCCAGACCTCGGCGCCCTGCGGATGAGGGACCTGCAGTAGCATCTCGGCAAGGGCTTCAGGAATTCCGCCAGGCACCAGGCGATCGGGAGCGATTCTCATGACAGTCTTGTTGATTCCAAACCGGGCGACAGCCAGGGATTCAAGACGCTCCGCCTCATGCCCCGTTCCAACGATGACAACCTGGACCGGATCCAGCAGTAACCGCTCCAGCGCCAGCCCGTAGCTGCCTGCATAAAGGCCAAAGTGTTCGACAATGCCGGCAAAAGATGCCAGAGTGTCTTCGGCGACTTCGCGAAAATCAGCCCGCCCGCTCAGCGCCTCCAGCCGCAGCAGAGCCGCTGCGGCGGTGGGATTGCCTGCCGGTGTGGGCGAATCCTGCAGTGGCTTGCGGCGGGCGCCGAGGGCGCCCAGCGGAACTGACCCGGCTGCCGGGGCAGGGGCATCGAAGAAGGCCCCCGCAACCCTATCGTAAAACAGGCCAACCATTGCGTCGGCAAGCTTGACCGCTGCACTGTAGTAGCTCATTCTGCCGTTCGTAAGCCATGCATCGATGCAGGCGTGAACCGTGAAGGCATAGTCGTCTAGCGTGCCACGAACCATTTCCGCTGGATCGCCGGACTCCGGCTGGACTCCGTAAGCAATCACATGGCTGAGCGTCCGCTCGCCATCCCAGGCTTCGCTGAGCAGCCTGTCGAGAGTGCGTAGCGCAAAGCTGCGTGCGGATTCCATGCGCAACACGCGCGCCGCTTCAAGATAGGCCGTGACCGCCATGGCATTCCAGCCGGTATAGAGTGTGCGATCGATGAACGGCGTCGGCCGCTCGCTGCGTGCCGTCAGCAGCTTGCGGCGGGCCGATTCGAATATCGGCAACAGGTCCTCACCGGTCTGGCCCATTTGTTCAGCCAGTTCGACGAGCGTTTGCTTCACATGAAGGACATTCTTCGCTGGGTTGTGATGCATGTCGCCGAGTTCGCCGATGTCCCAGTAACGGGAGGCGAAATCCAACTCGGCCTGAGGCAGAGCCTGACGCGCTTCGTCCAGCGTCCAGGTAAAGTAATCACCGTCGTCGTCCAGGTCGATGTCCGCGTCCTGCGATGCATAAAATCCGCCTCGCTCCCGATCGGTCATGGTTCGGTCGAGCCAGCCGACAATCTCAAAAGCCGTTGTGAGAAAATCCTCGCGCACAAAGCTCTGGAATCCGTGCAGGTAGTTGCGCAGCAGTTCGGTGTTGTCGTAAAGCATCTTCTCAAAATGCGGCACTACCCACCGCTCATCCACGCTGTAGCGGTGAAATCCGCCCGCGAGCTGGTCGTAGACTCCGCCGCGACCCATCTTTTCGAGAGTGACGGTGAATGCCTCGGCGGCCTGCTCGTTGTCGCGGCTCATGGCCACTTCAAGCAGCAGGTCCAGCGATGCCGGATGCGGGAACTTTGGCTGGGAGCCAAAACCTCCATGGCGTGGATCGAACAGCGCCAGGGCCGACCCGGCAATCTTGTCAACCAGGCCGATCGACAGTTCGCCGCCGCGGCCAGAGAAGCTCTCGTTGTGCTCGATGGCGGCCATCACGCTCGATGCCGAATCGAGCGCTTCGTCGCGACGCTCGCGCCAGACCTGAGCCATGGTAAGCAGCACCCGCCCAAATCCAGGCCTGTTGAAACGGTCTTCGCGCGGAAAATACGTGCCGCCGAAATAAGGGCGCCCGTCTGGAGTAAGAAATCCGGTGAGCGGCCAACCACCCTGCCCGCTGATCGCGGAAACCGCGGCCTGGTAGCGCGCATCCACATCAGGGCGCTCGTCGCGGTCCACCTTCACGGCGACAAAGTGCTCGTTGATGATCCGCGCCATCTCCGGGTCCTCGTAGGACTCCCGGTCCATGACATGGCACCAGTGACACCACACTGCGCCAATGTCGAGCAGGATGGGCTTGTCTTCGGCCTGGGCGCGGGCAAACGCCGCTTCGCCCCAGGGATGCCAACGAACAGGTTGATGGCCCGCCGAGCGCAGATAGGACGATGCCGCCTGCGCGAGCAGGTTCGTTGAGGCGGGCGTCGGGGAAGGTGCCTTTTGCATGGGCTCAGAATACATCTCGGCTGGCCACAGCGGCCAAAGTGCAGGTACTCGCGCTCCGGCTGCCGTACTCCCTGATGCATAGGGAGCTGCTAGCTCTTTGCCAGTTCTGCCTCGATGGCGGCAACCAGGGCGGGAGCGTCGGGGGGGGTATCGGGAGCGAAACGCTTGACCACTTCGCCTGAACGGCTGACCAGGAACTTCTCGAAGTTCCACAGCAGTTCTGGCTCGGGGTTGGGCTCAATCCCGTAGCCCTTCAGCTTCTCCCGCCACGAGGGTTCATTGACACTGATCGCTGTCGGCTGGGCGGCGATGAGGGCAGTGTAGAGCGGGTGCTTGCCGGGACCGACAACCGTGATCTTGTCGAACATGGGAAAATCCACGCCGAAGTTGGCGGTGCAAAATGTGATGATCTCTTCGTTGGTGCCCGGCTCCTGGGCCTTGAAGTCATTGGCCGGGAATCCGGCAACCACCAGTCCTCTGCTCTTATCGCTCTTGTACAGTTTCTCCAGTCCTTCATACTGCGGGGTGAGGCCGCACTTCGAAGCTACGTTGACGACCAGCACAACCTTGCCCTTGAACTCGGCCAGAGAAGTGTCTTCGCCGGTAATCTTGCGGACGGGGATGTCATAGACCGATGCGCTCATGGATTCATTTCCTCCGGGGTTCCTTCATCCGAAAAGACTATCAGCTGGATGAGATGCGGTACCGATACGACTCAAAACCCAATAGGCAAAGGCGCGAATTCGCGCCGCCACAAGCTTAGGAAAGCAATTGTTTCGCGACCCGCACATACAGCTCGACTGCATCAAGCAGTTCCTTCTTTGCAAGCTTCTCAAATGGTGTGTGAGCGACGTGGATCGAGCCCGGACCCATCAGCAGCGGTTCACCCCAGTTGGTGAGCTGTGGAATGTCGGTGGCAAATTTGGCGATCATGGTCGGGAGCCCCTCGATCGCGCGCAGCCTCACGAATGCAAGATCGAGCGTAAAAGACACCTCCGCCACCCCTTTGGCGGCCTCCAGAATGGTCGCCCGCACCGGCGCCGAGTCGCCCACCAGGCGAATCAGCACCTGCGCCTCAGCTTCGTCGGCAATGACATTTGGGGCGTAGCCGCCGCGAATCTGACCCACGTTCAACGTAGTTTCTCCCGCATATTCGTCGACAGGCCAGTCCATCTTGAGCAGCTTGTCCAGCAGTCCAATCAGCTTGTGGACCGCCGAATCCCCGAGCTCGGGGTAGGCCGAATGGGCCATCTTCCCCGAAGCTTTCAGGGAAACCCTCAGCGCGCCTTTCGAGGCCAGGGCAAGCCGGTTGTCGGTGGGCTCTCCGTTGATGAGATAACGGCTCCCCTTGGGGTTGAGGTTGGCGGCCTTGGCCCCCGCCGAGTCGCGCTCTTCGCCTGAGACAAAAAGCAACCCCACCCGGAACCCCGCCGCCCGCAACGTCTCGGCTGCGGCAACCTGCCCGGCAAGAATGCCCTTTGCGTCGGAGACCCCGCGACCGTACATGAAATTCTCGTCTTCCGAGTAGGGGAGGTAGGGAGGAACGGTATCCATATGCGTCGAGAAAACCAATTCGGGCGTTTGGCCCGGGATGCCTGCGTACACGTTCCAGCGCTGGCCGTCGCCGCCGTCAGCGGGTTGAGCGACGGGAGTCTTTTCCACCTCCCAGCCCCGACCTGCCAGGAATCCTGCCAGAAAATCGCCCACTGCGCCTTCCTGATAGGTTGTGGACTCGATTTCGCAAAGAGCCCGAGTCAGGCGAACAGGGTCAATGGCTTCAATGGCTTGGAGAAGGACGCGCTCGGTCATGGTGTGTCCAGAATACCGTATCGAGTGCTCGACAGCGGGAATACTATGGTGTCGCACCACCTCGCACGGAGAGTGAGCCGGATCGCCTAAACCCAGAGGAGCAGGAATTCAATATAGGAATCGCGGGCTCTTTGCGCGTAATATAGAGCGTGGGATGACCACGACAATTGAGCCAGTCGAAGCCCCCGGCATTGCCGCATCAGCAATGATCCACGGCGTCAACCTGACCGGCCCTGCGGGACGCTTGGAGGCGCTCTTGAACGAAGGCGCCCCGAACGCGCGATTTGCTGCGCTGGTTTGCCATCCGCACCCGATCGGTGGCGGCTCGATGCACAACAAAGTTGTGTACCACGCCATGAAGGCCATGAACGCCCCCCTCTGGGGTTTGGGCTGGCCGGTGCTCCGGTTCAATTTCCGCGGTGTAGGTCTGAGCGAGGGCGATCACGACGGAGCGTCTGAGACCGGAGACGTAAATTCGGCGGCCGATTGGCTTGAAAACGAATACAAATTGCCAATAGTAGCCGTCGGCTTCAGCTTCGGCGCGGCCATGGCCTTGAAGGCCTGCTGCAGCCAGACCACTGTGGCTGCTGTCGTGGCCCTTGGTTTGCCCACCCGCGCGGATGGGCGCGACTGCCGTTATTCGTTCCTCCAAGATTGCACCGTTCCAAAGCTCTTTCTCAGTGGAGATCGCGACCAGTTTGCGCCCCCGGCACATTTGGCGCAGGTGGCGGAATCCGCATCCGAACCCAAACAGTTGGTGCTCCTCCCCCGCGCCGATCACTTCTTTACCGGTGAGTTGGAGCCGATGCAGTCGGCGCTCACCGGGTGGCTCAAGGAGCAACTGCGATGTCCCCAGTAGGCGAAACAGCTTTTGAAACGATGCACGAAGCAGCGACGGGAATCTTTACCGGAGCCCTGGAGGCCTGCAGCGTTGCCTCCGCCTTCGACCGCCGCATCCGGTTCGATGGCAACCTGCTCCATCGGCTGCTGCCGGACGGCAGCGGACCTGCAGTGATCGACCTCTCCGCCTACAAGCGGGTCTTCGTAATTGCGTTGGGCAAGGCAGCTGGACCGATGCTCGAAACCCTCTTGAGCCGAATGACCCGCCGCAAGGGTCTGCGCGGCATATGCTGTTCCAACCAGTTGCCCAAAGCCCGCAACTGGCGATTCCGTTACTTTGAGGGCGGACACCCGGTTCCCAACGAAGAGTCGTTCCAGGCAGCCCGCGCGGCATTGGCCATGGTCAGAAAGGCCAGAAAAGACACACTGATCTTCTTCCTCATCTCCGGCGGCGGTTCGGCGATGTTCGATCTGCCGCTGGACCCTCACATCTCGCTGGATGACACAATCGCTTTTCACCGGCTTCTGCTGGCTTCGGGCGCCCCGATCAGCGAAGTCAACACCCTCCGCAAGCATTTTTCCGCTGTAAAGGGCGGCCGGCTGGCCATTGCCGCGCCCGATGCGGCCAAGGTCTCCCTGCTGGTTCCCGATGTGCCGCTTCGATCTCTCGACGCGCTTTCTTCCGGGCCCACCTCCCCTGATCACTCGACCGTGGCGGAGGTGCGCGCCCTGCTGGAAAAGTACGATCTGAATTCCAGGCTTCCAGTGTCTATTCGCACTTTTTTCGAGCGGGAGGACCTGCCCGAATCTCCGGGAAACAAGGGGTGGCGCCCTTCGTTCCTTCCCCGCCAAACCAGGTCTGCGCCAGTTCCCGTGCGCGGCGTCACTGCGGCGGCTGCCATGTCCGGCGAAGATCTGCCCTTTCGCGATTCGGTCTTCGAGATTCTGCTCTCCGGCCACGACCTGGTGGAGAATTCCCGCACCCTCGCGCAAAAGGCCGGCTATTTCGTCGCCGTCGACAACAGTTGTGACGACTGGGATTATGCCGATGCTGCCCGCTACCTTTTGCATCGCTTCCACAACCTGCGTCTGGCGCATCCCAGGCTCTGCCTTATCTCCGTCGGCGAGGTCACCGTTACCATGGACCGCACTCCCGGTGCCGGGGGGCGCAATCAGCAGTTTGTCCTGGCTTGTGCCATGGACCTTGCCAAGTATCCGGGGGAGCGCCTCACTGTATTCAGCGCAGGATCGGATGGCATCGACGGGAACACGCAAACCGCTGGCGCCGTCGCCGATCCCTCGACGGTGGACCGCGCCCGCACCTTTGGCTTTGACCCTGAGGCTTCTTTGGCGGAATTTAACGCGTGCCCGCTGTTCACATCCCTGGGCGATGCCGTGGTCACTGGTCCCACAGGCCACAATTTGCGAGACCTGCGCCTGCTGCTGACCGACGTCGGCTAGAGTTCGTCCGGAAGTAGACCTCTGCGTTTCAAATAGGGAATCGGATTCATCGCTTTCACGATTCCTCTGAATGAAGTAACATCTCCTTCACACCGGTTTCATCCGCAATAGGATTCGTTCGTGGCTCGAAGAGTAACCCGGAAGACAGTCGCCAAGACTCCCGATATCCGGACCGTCGCCGCCTTGGCAAAGGTTTCCATCGCAACGGTCTCTCGCACTATCAACGGCTCTCCGGCCGTCAGCGAGCGCTTGTCCAAGCGCGTTTGGCAGGCCATTGAGCAGTTGAACTACTTTCCCAACACCCACGCCCGCAGCCTCGTCTCTGGCCGCAGCCGCATTCTGGGCATCATTGTTGAAAACATTACCAACCCCTTCTTCCCTGAGCTGATCCAGAGTTTTGAAGAGATCGCGGTGGCGCACGGATACGAACTCTTGGTGAGTTCGTCGAACAGTGACCCGGCGATCTTGGCCAACTGTGTCCGCCGCATGCTCGAGCGCAAGGTTGAGGGTGTGGCGGTGCTTAGCTTCGGTGCGGAAGAACCGGTGCTCGATCAACTGGTGAACAACGACATTCCCATGGTGCTTGCCGAGTTCCGATTGGGAAACCCCAAGGTCAGCACCATCCTGCTGGACTACTCGACCGGCATCCACGAGGCCATCAAATACCTGGCGGATTTAGGCCACGGCAAGATCGCTTTCCTGGCTGGCCCTCACAAGCTGCACTCGGCAATTACCCGCGAAAACGATTTCCGCTCGGCGATGGAGAAGGCCGGTCTGGATATCCACAAGCAGTGGATCATCGAGTGCGACCATACGCTCAAGGGTGGCGTTACAGGCTTCGGAAAGCTGCAGGCGCTGGCGGATCGGCCAACGGCAATCCTATGCTCGAACGACATGACTGCCATTGGAGTGCTGCGCGCGGCTTACATGCAGGGCCTCAACGTGCCCAAAGACCTGTCGGTGATAGGCCTGGACGATATCGATTTCGCCGAGTTTACTCTCCCGCCCCTTACCACGATTCGGCTATCGCGTGTGGACCTGGCGCGCGCGGCCTTCGAGGCTCTGCGGCAGCAGGCCGAAGAAGCCGGGAACCCGCAAATGCAGCGCGAGTTCCTGGTGTCGACCAGCCTGGTCTTGCGTGGATCGACCGCCAAGCCAGGAGCCGGGGTCTGACCAGGGTGAGTCCGTTCCACCTTCGATAACGCCCCCCAAGCCACAACCATGCGAGTTCTTCGCAGCCGAGAGACTCGCACTCACCTGCGCGCCGGGAAGGTCGGACTGTGCTCAATCGGCGGTGGAGGCAGGTGCTTGCGCAGAGCTTCGCCGAGGCGGGGGCTGCCCGTGTATTCAACAGCTTCCGCGAGGCGGGCACGCAGTTCGGGAGCGGGCGCGGTGCGGCCAATGGCCTCGATGGCGGCGGTGGCGTCGCTGGCCTCGTCGCGGATGAGGGTCAGCAGGAAGTCCACGGCCTCGGGCAGTCGGGTGAGCGCTATGGCGCTCAGCAGCACCGAGCCGAACCATGGGTCGGCCACGATCTTGTAGCGCAGGAGAAGCGCAGCCAACGCCTGCTTGCTGCGGATTTCAGAGAGAGCAAAAGCGGCCTCTGCCGCCGCTCCGTCCCCTGCTTCGAGAAAGCCTGTAACAAAAGGAATGGCGCCGTCACGCTCGATGGCCAGCAACGAAGCGAAGCAGGCGGCCAGGACCTCGGGCTCTTCGCCGGGGATGAGTGCGCGAAGCCGCAGCACGGGGACGGCCAGCAGGCCCACCTGGCCGATGGCGCGTGCGGCCTCCACACGGACACTCTTATCGGGGTCCACAAGGGGATCAAGGAGAAGGATGAGAAGTTCCTGGTTGCCGATCCCGTCGCAGGCCACCAGGGCATGGGCGCAGGCGGCGCGCAGCGTGGCCGCCGAATCCGATTTCCCGCCCCAGGTGGGCTCCATCTGGCGGTGGCAGAGGCCTCGGAGAAAGACCTCCTTGTCCCGGCACTCCAGGTGGGCCAGGGCGCGGCTCAGGGCGTTCTTGGCCCAGCACTGAGCGTCTGTCTTCTCCGGGCGGTCGAAAAAGCGATCGTAGGCGCC
>Ga0302323_100004407_pt1 | contig 11462 bp, 9 predicted proteins | sample Fen_T0_3_FD_201950 | JGI IMG/M metagenome (GOLD analysis project Ga0302323, IMG submission 201950) | Peat permafrost microbial communities from Stordalen Mire near Abisko, Sweden - Fen_T0_3 | ecosystem: Environmental > Terrestrial > Soil > Wetlands > Permafrost | place: Sweden: Abisko... | reverse complement strand
GACCTGGCCCTGCGTCGGCTCACGGGCGGCCATCGGGGCGCCACCCTCGTCGTCATGAGCGAGGACGGCTCGATCGTGGGGCTGGGCAACGTATTCCCGGACCACCCAGGCGAAGGCCACGTCGCTGAGCTCGCGCTGATCGTCGAGGACGCCTACCAGGGCCGCGGCATCGGCACCCGGCTGGTCAGGCACATGCTCGAGCTCGCTGCGAGACTCGGCATCGAGGAAGTCGTCGCCACGGTGCTGGCCGAGAACGCGGAGATGGTGGCTGTGCTCGAGGCGACCGGGCTGGACTGGACCCGCGAGCTCGACAACAGCGTGCTCACGATGCGCGCCCCCCTGGCGGTGGCCGGGTACGGGTCACTGTCGGCCGGCCACCCGCGGGTCCGAAGACGGTGACGTGGTGCCGCAACTGATGACCGGGTGGGTCAGAGTCAGATGTTGCTGATCGACGAGGACATCCGCCACGCGACCGCATGGACCATCGGCTGCGTCGATGGTCATGTTCTCGAAGGCCTTCATGATGCCTCGCCTTCATGGTGGGATCGGTGCTGGTCGTTCGGCGGGGGCCTTGGAAGTGCCCGCAGGCTGAGGTAGGTCAGGCCGGAGAGCGGGATGGGGATCCAGAACTCGAAGAGGCGCCAGGTCAGGACGCCCAGCGCCACGGGGCCGGCCGGAGCGTCGCCGAGCGCGATCAGCGCGGGGATGAGAACGCCTTCGACGATGCCGAGTCCGCCCGGTGTCACGGGAAGGAGGCCGATGAGGTTGGCGGCGCCGTAGGCCGTGAGCAGCGCTCCGGGCCCGAGGCTGATCCCGTAGGCCTTCAGGCACACCCAGAGGCTGGCGGCATCGAAGACCCAGTTGCACGCCGCCCATGCGAAGACGGTGACTCGGACCTGGGGGTCTCGTACGAGGACCGTGGTGCGGCGGGCTGTGGCTCGAGCCGTGTCGGCAGCCGTGCGGGCCGCTCGACGGACGGCCGTGCCCACGAGACCGCCGCCGTTCGTGTGCAGGTGGGGCGGCCTCAGCGCTGCCAGGGAGGGGACTTTTGCGCTCGCTCCGACGCGGTGCAGGCCGACCCCGACGGCGGCCAAGGCCACCACCGCGAGGGCGCCGGCCGCCGCGTACCCCGGTTCGGAGGCGACGCCGGGTCCGATCAGGATCACGCCACCGGCGAACGTTGCAACGAGTCCGATTGCCGCCACCGCACTCTGGACGGCTGCTGTTGAGGCAGCGTCGGCGGGTGGGACGGCCCACTGGGTCATCAGGCGATACCGGAGCGCTGCTGCCGTGGCGCCTCCGCCAGGCACGATGTGACTTACGCCCAGCCCCGTCAGGTCGATCCGGAACTGGTCGATGAACCGTGGCCGCACCCGGGCCGGTAGCACAACCAAGGTCAGTGCGGTGTAGGCCAGCAGCGACGAGGTCTCGAGGATGAGGGCCAGGCCGAGCAGAACGGGGGAGGCGTCGACGAAGAGTTGGAGATCGCTTCTGGCCGCCACGACCTGAGGCAGGACGACGTACTCGATGAGCAGGACCGTGACCGCGACGAGACCGACTCTGCGGAACCAGGCCCAGGCGACACGTGAACGTCCCGCTCCGACTGATGGTTGCCCTGTCACGGGGGTCCCATTCCGAAGGACGTAGGTGTCACGGCGTCCTGGATTCCGACCGGCGAGCATGGGTCCAGGCGCGTGTCTGCGGATGCTCGGTTGCGCTGCCGGGCCTGGGCAGGTCTTCGGTGGTGCTGAAGCGGCGGGCACGTCGCCGCAGGAGTCGGTGCGACGCGGGCGCGACGGCCGCCACGGGCGCGGCGGGAGCACGGGTGACTTGCGCCGACCGTTGGTCTTCGACGCGGTAGAACCAGGTCTTGGCGATCTCGATGACGACCAGGTAGGCGACCACCATCACACCCAGTGTCGCGAAGTACGCCTCGGGCAGTGGGCTGAAGCCCAGGACCCCGGCGATCGGGGTTGCCGGGAGGATCGCGCCGACGGTGACCACGGCCAGGGCGGCGAGGGTGAGGGGGAGGCTGGGGTGGCTGCGGAAGAACGGCACTCGGCGGGTGCGGATGGCGAAGATGATGAGGGTCTGGGTGGCCAGGGACTCGACGAACCAGCCGGTCCGGAACTCGACGGCTCCCGCGTGGAAGACGCCGAGCATGATCGCGAACGTCGCGAAGTCGAACACTGAGCTGAGTGGCCCGAAGATGACCATGAAGCGTCGGATGAAGGCGATGTCCCAGTGCGAGGGGCGGCGCAGCTGCTCCTCGTCGACGTTGTCGGTGGGGATGGCCAGCTGGCTGGTGTCGTAGAGGAGGTTGTTGAGCAGGATCTGGGAGGGCAGCATCGGCAGGAATGGCAGGAAGAGGGATGCTCCTGCGGCTGAGAACATGTTCCCGAAGTTGCTGGACGTGCCCATCAGCACGTATTTGATGGTGTTGGCGAAGATCCGTCGTCCTTCGGTCACGCCGTCAGCGAGTACGCCCAGGTCCTTCTCCAGGAGAATCACGTCGGCTGCGTCCTTGGCCACGTCGGTGCCTGAATCGACCGAGATCCCGACGTCGGCTCCGTGCAGCGCCAGCGCGTCGTTCACCCCGTCCCCGAGGAACGCAACTCCCGAGCCGTCGCTGCGCCGGGCCCGGACGATGCGGGCCTTGTGCTCGGGGGAGACCCGGGCGAAGACGGTGGCGGCTGCAACGGCGGCCGGCAGGTCGTCGTCGCTGATCGCATCCAGGTCGTTCCCGGTGAGCACCTTCTCGCCGGCCAGCCCGAGCTCGCGGCAGACCTTGGCCGCGACGGACGGGTTGTCACCGGTGACGATCTTGACCGTGATCCCGAGTCCAGCAAGGCGTTGCAGCGCGTCGGCAGCGCTCGGCTTGGGGGGGTCGAGGAAGACCAGGAACCCGAGCAGGGACAGCTCGGATTCGTCTTCAGAGACGATCCGGACCGCGGTCGTCGGGCGGGTGGCCACGGCGACCACGCGATTGCCGGCGTCGAACTCCCGAGCCAGCGCGGCTTGCGCCTGCGCCGGTACGTCGACGCAGCGGTCGAGGACGGTCTCCGGTGCACCCTTGGTCACCAGTGTCGTGGCCGTCTTCTCGCGTACCAGGACCGAGACCATCCGGCGGTCGTGGTCGAACGGCAGCAGCGCCACCCTGGTGGCGTTGCTGAGACCGGAGCGTAGGTGTGCCGCGGCGGGTGAGTCGGCCAAGGCCTGGTCGAGAGGATTTCCCCCCACGCTTCCCGCGTCGGTCTCCAGAGACTCGGTGCACAGCAGCCCGGCACGGAGCACCGCGTCGGAGCGCGCCGTGCCGACCGGTACGGCGCGGGCATACGTGACCTGTCCCAGGGTAAGGGTGCCGGTCTTGTCGGTGAAGAGGGTGTCGATGTCGCCGAGGTCCTCGATACAGACGAGCCGTTTGACGAGGACCTTGCGTCGCAGCATTCGCCTCGATCCTGCCGCCAGGCTGGTTGCCACCACGGCCGGTAGCAACTGCGGTGTGATGCCGACGGCGATGGCGAGCGAGAACAGCAGTGAGTCCAGGAACGGCCGGTGGAGCAGCAGGTTGGCGATGAAGATCAGGGACGTCAGAGCCGCGGCGACGTACACGAGGAAGAGCGAGAAGCGTCGCAGGCCCACTTGGAAGGCCGTCTCCAGTTGGTGTTCCCCGAGACCGGCGGCGATGGCCCCGAACTGAGCGCGGGCACCGGTGGCGACCACCACGCCGCGGCCGCTGCCGGCACGCACGATCGTGCCCATCAGCGCGACACACGTGAGGTCGCCGAGTGGGGTGCTGGGCGGGACCGCATCGAGGCCCTTGTCGACCGGCTGGGACTCCCCGGTCATCATGGACTCGTCGCACTCCAGGCCATTGACCTCCAACAGTCGGAGGTCGGCCGGCACCACGTCGCCGAGCTGAAGCTGGACCACATCTCCGGGCACGAGCCTGGTCACGTCCACCGAGGAGGGCCGGCCGTCGCGGACGACGACGGCTCGGTGGCTGATCTGCTCGTGGAGGGCGTCAGCCGCCTTCTCGGCCCGGTACTCGTTGACGAAGCCCAGCCCGACCGACATCGCGACAATGACCCCGATGATCACGGCATCGCTCTGCTCACCGACCAGGTACGACGCGATCGCGGCCGCAAGCAGAAGACCCAGCAGAGGCGAACGGACCTGGTTCCACAGCACTGGCAGCAGCCGTGCATGGTGTGACGACACCGCATTCGGGCCGTACCGCTTGGTCCGCTCCGCCACGATGGTCACGGACAGACCGCGCGCGGCATCCGAGCCGAGACCTTGAAGCACCTGCTTGACGTCCTGCGACGCGGAGATCCCGATCTCACCCGCGGGACCTCGCAGACCAGCCACCGCTGGAGGCGCCGAAGCGTCGCCGACGGCGGATGCGGTTGGCAGGTCGTGGGTCAACGTGGTCTCCAGTGGGAGCGCGGGTACACCCCTCTCCACGCTCTCACCCGACGCCATGCCAGCACAGGGACTTCCGTCGCCATCGCGTACTGCGGTCGGCCGGGACCTTCGACACTGGGGAGAACCCTGCCTGGATCACATACTCGGAAGATGCTCCCGCACGACAGGTGCCCACACTGACGAGCCGTCGCAGCGTCGGCATCGGTCTGATCCTCGCCGTCCTGCAGACGGTTGCGTTGGCGATCGCTGCAGACCTCACGCGGTCATCGGCGGTGAAGACCCAGACCATCACCAGTGTCGTCGACGTGGTGGTGGGGGTCTTCCTCCTCTTCGGGGTGATCCGCAGCGACCGCCCAGCCGATGCGCGACATCCGCTGGGCTATGGGCGTGAAGGCTTCTTCTGGTCCTTCGTCGCCGCGGCCGGCATCTTCGTAGGTGGCGTAGGAGCGGCTGCGGCCGAAACCTTCCAGGCGCTTCTCCGTCCGGAACCCACGGGCTCGTACGCCGTCGGGTACGCCGTACTCGTGGCCGTCATGGTGCTCGACCTGGCTGCCCTCGGTGCTGGGCTGAAGCCCCTCCTGCCCAGAGCGAGGCAACGGGGCCTCACCCTGGTCCAGTTCCTGTGGCGGGGTACCGACCCGGCCGTGACCACGGTGTGCCTGAGCAGTATCGCTGGACTCATGGGTGGTGCGATCGCGCTTGCCGGCCTCGCCGCCCGACAGATCACGGGAAGGTCCGTGGTCGACGTCATGGCCAGTGCCCTGATCGGCCTCGTCCTGCTGGTGACCTCCCTGCTGCTGTTGCACACCAGCCGAGAGCTGCTCACCGGGCGAGGAGTCGCCCCGGACGTCCTTGCCGCCATGCGCCTCGTCGTGAGCCGCGAGCCCGGGATCATCGAAGTACCCGACCTCTTCGCGATCGTGGTGGGGCCGGGAATGCTCGTGGTCGACGGCGACGTGGTCTTCGACGACTCGCTCGACGTCCCTCGTGTGGAGGCGGCCATCGTGGAGGTCGCAGCGGCGCTCCGTGCAGCCTGGCCATCGATCGTCTACGTCTACCTGAACCCTGTCGCTGAGCACCGGGAGCGACGCAGGGGCCACAGTGACCAGGCTACCCAGCGCCGGCTCCCTGCGTCGCCACCGTGAGTCCACGATCCGAGGTGGGCTCAGTGAGTGATCATGTTCCGGGACTCCAGTAGTGCCTGGCGGACTTCGCCGTAGGCCCGCTCGAGTCCGGTCCACAGAGTGTCGGCCGCACCGGAGGCGGTCGACGAAGCGTCCTGCATCTGAGCGTGCGTCCGGTCCCACTGATTGCGAAGCTGCTCGCTGAGCTCTGTGAGACGCTCGTTGCTGCCCATCGCACCCAGGTGGACCTGCAGTTCCAGGTCCTCGATGCGCTCGTGCCACTGATCCACCCGAGCCTGCGCGAGCTTCTTGTACAGGTCTGTCTGGGTGTCCTGGAGCTTGTGGATGTGGTTCTCGAGCTTGGCGATGCGCTCGTCTGTAGTCATGCCTCCACACTTTGTTTCACGGCGATGCCAGGACAGAGGACAAGGTCCCGAAGGCCTCAACCTGGCTCATCGGCGGCCCGAAGGCGGCCCCGGCCCAGGTGTCCAACCGGTCCGGAGTATGGTGAAAGTCGGCTAGGCAAACAGCCGGCCCGGGTCCGGAAGCCCCGACATCACTGGGTCTCCGGGAGCATCAGGCTCATGACCGGGCACGTCAGGTGACCTCGTTGCTTCGAGGGACACCATGCACTCGATATCCACGGCTCCCCGAACTCTGGCCCTCTGCATTTCTCACCTACCCACGGCGCTCTTGGCCCGTGTCGCATGACTGCCGTCGTAGTGGGCGTGTTGCGCGAGACCGGCGGCGAGCGACGCGTCGCCCTGGATCCGAAGGCTGTCTCGACGCTGACGCGCCAGGACCGGAGCGTTCTGGTGGAGACGGGCGCGGGCATCGCAGCCTGCTTCCCCGACGCCGACTACGAGGCGGCCGGAGCAGTCGTATCCTCCAGAGAAGCCGTCCTCAGCGACTGTGACGTGCTCGCGGTCGTGCACGGCCCAGATGACGGCCTGACGAGCACCCTGCGTTCGGGCCAGATGCTCATCGGGCTGCTCGATCCCCTCAACAACCTCACGACCATCGGTCGGCTGGCAGACGCGGGCGTGACCACCGTGGCGTTCGAGCTCCTCCCGCGCACCCTCAGCCGCGCTCAGGCGATGGATGCGCTCAGCTCTCAGTCGAGCGCTGCCGGCTACCGTGCCGCGATCGTGGCGGCAGAAGCGTTCGGGCGCTACCTGCCGATGATGATCACTGCCTCGGGGACCGCCACCCCGGCCAAGGTGATGGTGATCGGAGCCGGCGTCGCCGGGCTGCAGGCCATCGCGACCACCAAGCGTCTGGGCGCAGTCGTCACCGGCTACGACGTCCGCGAGGCTTCGCGTGCCGAGGTCGAGTCGCTCGGCGCCGCCTTCCTCACCCGCTCGGTGAGCCAGGAAGCAGCCGACGACGGGTATGCCACGGCACTGAGCCCGGAGGAGGAGACGGCGCAGCAGGCCGAGCTGGCGCACGCGCTGACGTCGTTCGACGTCATCATCACCACCGCCAAGGTCCCCGGACGTACGCCGCCCGTTCTGGTCTCGGCCGATACTCTCGCGACCTTGCGCCACGGGTCCGTGTGCATCGACCTCGGATCCAGTGACCAGGGCGGGAACGTGGTCGGCTCGGTGGACGGACAACGCACCACCACCGCCGGCGGAGTCACCGTCATCGGAGCGGGTGAGCTCGCCTCGGACCTGCCGACCTCCGCCTCACAGATGTACGCACGCAACGTCGTCGCGGTCATCTCCTCGCTGGTCCCGCAAGGAGAGGTCGTCGTCGATCTCATGGACGAGATCCATGCGGCCATCGTCGTGACCCACCAGGGTGCCGTCATCAACCCAGCACTGCGATCCGCCATGGAACTGCCACCGCCCTCGGTTGTCTCGACCTCGGTCGGTTCATCGACACCGGCAACGGCGAGGGCATCATGACCGAGACGCTGTACGCCAATCTCGCGATCTTCCTCCTGAGCCTCTTGGTCGGCTTCGAAGTGATCAGCAAGATCCCCTCGACCTTGCACACGCCCATGATGTCGGGCGCCAACGCCATCCACGGCGTCGTCGTGGTCGGTGCGATCATCACCGCCTCCCTCGCCGACAGCCCCGCCGGCTACCTGATGACCCTGGTCGCGGGTGCACTGGCCGCAGCCAACGTCTGCGGCGGCTATGTGGTGACCGACCGGATGTTGAAGATGTTCACCCGGCCGGAACCCGCTCCCGACGACCAGGACTCGGAGACCGTGCGATGAGCACGCTCTCGTTCGTCACCGGTCTGGTCTACCTGCTCGCGGCCACGTTGTTCGTCGTCGGGCTGCACCTGATGCGCGCCCCGTCGACGGCGCGGCGTGGCAACCAGATCTCGGCTGTCGGCATGGTCGTGGGCGTGACCGCGAGCATCAACTTCGCCCTCGTGGAGCACGGTGGCAACGCATGGGCCTGGGGTGCCCTCGTCGTAGGTCTGGTCTGCGGAGCAGCCTGGGGTGTCGTCCGCGCCCGGACCGTGCAGATGACCGACATGCCTCAGCTGGTGAGCCTCTTCAACGCAGTCGGAGGCGGCGCTGCCGTCGCCGTCGCCTTCGCCACCTTCCTGCTGTACCCCGGTGGGGCGGGTCTCGGGGCCACGACCGCCATCCCCGTCGTCCTGGACGTGCTGATCGGCTCGGTGACGTTCTCCGGGTCGCTCATCGCGGCAGGCAAGCTCCAGGGGCTCGTTCCCGGGCGACCGCTGACGTTCCCGGGAGCACGCCTGGTCAACGCTCTGGTCGTGTCCGTGGCCCTCGTCGCCGGCGTTCTGGTCCTGGTGCTCGACGGCGGCGTGTTGCGGCTGACCGTGGTGCTGGTCGCAGCGCTGACCTTCGGGGTCTTGATGGTGCTTCCCATCGGCGGCGCCGATGCCCCCGTCGTCGTGTCCCTCCTCAACGCATTGACCGGCCTCGCAGTCGCGATGGCGGGGTTCGCCATCGACAACCAGCTCATGATCATCGCCGGTGCGTTGGTCGGCGCTGCGGGCACGATCCTCACCCTGCAGATGGCGCAGGCGATGAACCGCTCCGTCGGGGCGATCATCGTGGGCGGATTCGGCACCGGCGATGCTGCCTCGGCCACCGTGGCCGGAGCAGACCTCACGGACGTCAGGCAGGTCACCGCCGATGACCTCGCCATCGAGCTCGCCTATGCCCAGCGCGTGATGATCGTGCCGGGATTCGGCCTCGCAGCCGCCCAGGCCCAGCACGAGGTCGCCGATCTGGCCAAGGTCCTGACCGATCACGGGATCGACGTGAAGTACGCCATCCATCCCGTCGCCGGCCGGATGCCCGGCCACATGAACGTCCTGCTGGCCGAGGCCAGCGTGCCGTACACCCAGATGCTGGAGATCGACGCCGCCAACGCCGCCTTCGCCACCTGCGACGTGGCGCTGGTCGTGGGTGCCAACGACGTCACCAACCCCATGGCGCGCCGGCCGGGAAACGCGGTCTCGGGGATGCCGATCCTCGACGTCGACCACGCGAAGTCCGTTGTCGTCCTCAAGCGCTCGATGAGCCCCGGCTATGCCGGGATCGCCAACCCGCTCTTCACCGATCCCAAGACGGGCATGTTCTTCGCAGATGCCAAGCAGGGACTCGCCGACACCATCGTCGCTCTCAAGCAGTACGTCACCGCGTGAGCAGTCTCGCGGTCCAGAAGCACCCAACAGGAAGTAGCAGCACATGACCATCTACACCCGCCCCGGAACCACCGGCAGCATCGTCCCGCTCAAGAGCAGGTACGAGAACTTCATCGGCGGCGACTGGGTCAAGCCGCTGAAGGGCAACTACGCCGAAGACCTGGCTCCGGCCACCGGGCTCCCGATCGCGGAGTACGCGCGCTCGACCGTCGACGACATCGACCTGGCAGTCTCGGCGGCCCAGGCTGCCTTCCCGGGCTGGGCAGCCACGTCGACGACCGACCGTGCCGCCGTCCTGGTGGCCGTCGCCGACCACCTGGCGGCGCACCTCGAGCAGATCGCCGTCCTCGAGTCGTGGGAGAACGGCAAGCCGGTCCGCGAGACCCTGGCCGCCGACATCCCACTGGCCATCGACCACTTCCGGTACTTCGCGGCCGCGATCCGCACCCAGGAAGGCAACATCAAGAAGCTCTCCGCAGACCTGGTGTCCTACCACTACTTCGAGCCTATCGGCGTGGTCGCTCAGATCATCCCGTGGAACTTCCCGATCCTGATGGCCACCTGGAAGCTCGCTCCTGCCCTCGCGGCAGGGAACACGGTGGTCCTCAAGCCGGCCAGCGCCACCCCCATCTCGATCCTCTACGTGATGGAGCTGATCGCCGAGGTCCTGCCTCCGGGCGTCATCAACGTGGTCAACGGCAGCGGCGCCCAGCTCGGTCGCTCCCTCGTCGAGCACCAGGGGGTTGGGAAGGTCGCCTTCACCGGGTCGACGGCCACCGGCCGCGAGATCATGGGGTACGCGATCAAGAACATCATCCCGACCACGATGGAGCTCGGCGGCAAGTCGCCGAACATCTTCTTCGACGACGTGGCCAGGACCAGGGACGACTTCTACGTCAAGGCGATCGAGGGCTTCACCATGTTCGCCCTCAACAAGGGTGAGATCTGCTCGTGCCCCTCGAGGGCACTGATCCAGGACGGCCTGGTCAGCGAAGGCTTCCTCGAGCAAGCAGTGCAGCGCGTCGAGAAGATCACCGTCGGCGACCCGCTGGACACCACCACCGAGATGGGACCCCAGAACAGCCTGGACCAGGTCGAGAAGATCTCCCGGTACCTCGAGCTCGGACCCCAGGAGGGGGCAAAGGTCCTCACCGGAGGCGAGAAGGCCGAGATGCCCGGCGACCTCGCCGGGGGGTACTTCATCCAGCCCACCGTCTTCCAGGGCACCAACGACATGCAGGTCTTCCAGGACGAGATCTTCGGCCCCGTCGTCACCGTCGCGTCCTTCGCCGACTACTCCGAGGCCATCGCCATCGCCAACGACACCATCTACGGGCTCGGATCCGGCGTCTGGAGCCGCGATGCCGACCTCACCTACCGAGCCAGCCAGGAGATCCTGGCCGGCCGGGTCTGGGTCAACACCTACCACCAGTACCCGGCAGGGGCCGGTTTCGGTGGCTACAAGCAGTCCGGCTACGGCCGAGAGACCGACCAGCAGACCCTGCACAACTACCAAGAGGTCAAGAACGTGCTGTTCAACCACGACCCGAAGCCGCTCGGCTTCTTCGTCTGAGACCGGGGCATCCGCCCGACCACGCGCACCATCACCCACGAACGAGGAGACGCATCATGTCAACCATGAAGGCAGCGGTCACCCATCAGTTCGGGACCCCGCTCACCCTCGATGACGTTCCGATCCCAGAGCCTGGCCCGGGTCAGGCGCTCGTCAAGCTCATCAGCACCGGCGTCTGCCACACCGATCTGCACGCCATCCAGGGCGACTGGCCGGCCAAGCCGACCCCGCCGTTCATTCCCGGTCACGAGGGAATCGGGACGGTCGTGCGGGTGGGTGAGGGTGTCACGGACCTCAGCGCCGGCCAGCTCGTTGGAAACGCGTGGCTGTGGTCGGCGTGCGGCACATGCCAGTACTGCCGTACCGGCTGGGAGACGCTGTGCGAGCAGCAGGAGAACGGCGGCTACACCGTCGACGGGTCGTTCGGCGAGTACATGCTGGTGGACTCGCGCTTCGCGGCACGCATACCGGCCGGAGTGGATCTGATCGAGGTAGCACCGATCCTCTGCGCAGGGGTCACCGTCTACAAGGGCCTGAAGATGACCGAGGCCCGACCCGGACAGTGGGTCGTGATCTCGGGCATCGGTGGACTCGGCCACATCGCAGTCCAGTACGCGCGAGCGATGGGACTGCGAGTCGCTGCCGTCGACATCGCCGACGACAAGCTCAAGCTGGCACTGGAGCACGGGGCCGAA